>ERZ773037.171-NODE-171-length-34747-cov-16.139744_pt1 | contig 34747 bp, 29 predicted proteins | sample MGYA00511466_ERZ773037 | MGnify/ENA primary metagenome ERZ773037 (study PRJEB29015, sample SAMEA2738146) | human oral metagenome | biome: human oral; feature: human-associated habitat; material: saliva | place: China | collected 2202 ... | reverse complement strand
ATGATAGATAATGAGAACAAATTGATAAATAATAATAAAATTGTTAGTAATAAAATTATAAATAGTAATAGTAGTAATAATTTAATTAATAAAACTGAAGTTAATAATGTTGTTAAAAACAATGATATTGAAAAAAATGGAATGCTTAAAGTTTATGATAATGAAGTTGATTGGAGTTCTAAAAATGAATTAAGGATTTTTTCGAATCCTGTTTATAATTTTAAAAATATAGTTGCTCCTGGTTCTCATAATATGTATAAATATATTGTTAATAACAATGAAAAATTTGATGTTTTATATGGATTGAAATTTTTAGAAGATAATAAAGATTCAATAAATATGAGGTTTAAATTAAAAAGGAATGGTGAGTATATTATTGGTGATGATTTAAATTGGGAAAGTTTAAATAATAAAGTTATTAATGATTTACCATTAGGAATAAATTCTTATGATGTCTATTTACTTGAATGGAAGTGGATGGATGGAAAGGATGATACAAAGGCAGGTTTTAATCAATCTGATTATAAATTAAATATTGAGATTAAGGCAAAGTCACATTATGAAGGAGAGTAAAAATGAAGTATATATTAAAAATATTTAAAATATGTTTTTGGATAATTTTCATTTTACTTTTATTAATAAATGTGGTTTTGCTTTTTTCAAAATTTGTATCAAAGAAAGAGTATTTTAATTTGTTTGGATATACTTATTTTGAAGTTTTAAGTGGAAGTATGAGTGATGAAATTAATATAGGAGATATTGTTTTAGTTAAGTTAAATTCAAAATATAATGTTGGTGATGTTGTGACATATAAATCATATAGTCATTTCATTACTCATAGAATAATTAAAGTTGATAATGATAAAATTATCACGAAAGGTGATGCAAATAATACAAATGATGATCCAATTAATAAAAATCAAATAATTGGTAAAGTTGTAAAAAGACTTAAAAGAGCTGGTATATATATTAAAGTTTTTATGAATTTTAAAGTAATTGTTTTGATTTTTATGATGATAATGGTTAGTGCTTATATATTTTCTGAAATAGAAGTGGGGAATGATTATAGTGAAAAAAAAATTAACTAAAAATATTATTTTGGGTTTTCTTATATTAATAATGATTGGGAGTGCAGTTACTTTGGCAAGATATATTTCTACTATTTATGGAAGTAGCACAGCTAGAGTTGCATTATTTGGTAGTAGTACAAGAGTTGAAGTTAATAAAATTAAAGGGAAACCTGGTGATGTAAAAATAATCCCTATTGAAGTTACAAATGTTAAAGATGGCAAAGTTTGTGAAGTTTCTGAAAATTTTACAATATATATTAATAGAAGGTATGGAAAAAATTTACCTTTGAATATTAATTTGTTTAAAGATAAAGAGTGCAAACAGTTAATATATAGGGATGATGATAAAATTTATACAAATGATGATTTTGAATTTAAGGCTGGAAAAAGAGAGACTAAAATATATTATTTAAAAATTGAATGGCCTAATGATTTAAAAGATTTGAGTTATGCTTTTGAAATTGATTATTTATCAATAGATTTTAGAGTGATTCAAAAAGATTAGAAATAGTTTAAATGAATTATTTAATAAGAGGTAAGTTATGAAGAAAAAGTTTCTAATTGTATATTTTATTTTGTTAACGATAATTATAGCTATGACTGTTGTGTTAGGAAAATACTTACAGGAATTGAAAAATAATACATTGTATGAAGCAGAGAATTTTTATTTTAGAAGTGATTTGTTGAGTGAAGATAGTAAGTCTTATACATTGCAAAGAGGTGTTAATAAAATTGTAGTTCATCTTTATAATAGTGAAGATAGACTTAGGTATACAAAAGTAGATATTAATTATGTTGTTAAGCTAGAAAAAATTAATGATGATGGAAACCTAGTGAAAGTTAGAGAAGAAAATGGCGTATTAAGTAAGAGTAGTTTTACAGATAATGAAGTTGTTTTTGACAATTTGGAAAATGGTAAATATAAGGTTAGTGCAATTACTACGAATCCTTATACTAAAATACTTGAAGGAAATTTTGTTATAACTAATAACGATAATAGAATTGATTATAGTGTTAGAGATAATGTTGATAGTACTGTTATGTTTTTAACGATAAAAACTGTTGATTATACAGGAAATATTAAAATTAAATTCCCTGATGGATTGTACCCAGATAATAATGAAGAAGCATTTAAAAATGTAAATATAAATAATTCAAAGGAAGTTATAGTTAATTTTAAAAATAATTCTAGTTATAGTTATAGGTTTTATAAAGAAAATCCTAAAAAAGTTTTTAATAAAAATGAGTTTCAAGTTGGAGGAATATAGTGAAGAATAAGTTTTATATTTTAATAAGCATTATTATTATGTTATTAAGTACTATTATTATTTCATTTCCTAAAATTTATACTTTATGTGTGGATATTGTTAAACCAAATAATAGTTTTTTTGAAGCTAAAATTTATGATAATGCTCAATATAATTTAGGAAGTTCTGGTATTGAATTAACTGAACAAGGTGTTGATATAACTTCATGGAATTATAATAATAGTAAATATTTAAAAATTACAACTAATTTGCCAAATGATTTAGTTAATAGTAATAATAATGTTGTTATTGGAATAAAACTTCCTAAAGAATTCTATTTTTCTGTAAATGATTTTTTATTACCAATTGGATGTAATAATGTTAGGTTTGAAAAAAATGATGATTTTATAGTAAATACTAATTATACATATCATGTTAATAGTCATAGTGGAACTGTTTACTATAAAATAAATCCCGGAGTTACATCTATTACTATTCAATTAGAAATTAAATATGATTTTGAATTATGGAATAAATTAGGGCATAGTTTAATTAATCAAAAGAATGAAAAATCCATTTTGGTTAAATTATATAAACAAGATTCAAATGAACAATTAATTAGTAAATCTGTCAATAATGCTTATTCGGAGCAAGAATATAAGATGATAGCAGGATCTATACCATATATTAATGATAAAAGAAATGAAGGAGATATAGATATACTTTATAAAGATAAAAAGAACACAATTATAAGAAATAGTACATATGTAATGGCAGAAGCGCAAAGTGAAATGAAAGCTTTTTTTAAAGAAATTAGATTTAAAATTAAACTTCCTGAGTTTATTGATAAAAATAATAAAAAGTATTATATGGAAATTGATAAAAACAGTATTAAATTTTCATTAGATACAGGAGGAAAAATAGAATATACAATTGATGAAAGTGATTTAATTAATGGTAATACTACGATTATTATTAAAAATATATATTATGAAACAAAAGGAGAAAGAATTTTTATATATGGGCTTAAACCACCTGAATTTAATAATATAGAAGATTTAAATGTAATTAATTTTAATAGGTTGTCTTTAAATGTATGTATTGTTGATAATACTGGTGAAGAACATTGTATAGCAAAAACTTATTCTAGATATATTAATTATTGGATGAAATCAGAAGAAAAGATTGAAGCAATTTATAGTGATAGAAAAGTATCATACATAAATGGATTTGAAAAAAATGTTGTTGGACTAGGTGGATTTTATATAAAAAATTCAGGAACGACTGATTCAAATAAAAAGCATATTCGTATAATTTTTGATAATGAAAATACTGGATATATGCAAGTGGTTTCTGTGAATCTTCCAATAGATGTTAATAGAGATGAAGTGGAAATTAAATATCATTTAGTGGATGAAAATAATGTCTTGATATATAAGGATGAAAATGGTAATTATATTTCAGATAATGAAAAAGGTGTTAATTGTGAATTGTCTATAAAATTAAAGCCTAATAATAAAACTGGTAATTGTCTATTTTTTAATAGAAATTTATTGCCTGAAAAAGAAAGGAAATATTTTTTAAAGGAAATAAAATATGATATAAATAAGATTAAGGCAGGTGAAGAATTGTATGTACCATCGATAAGGCAAGCAAATGAATTACGAGGTAATTACTCTGGATATGTTAAATATAAAATGAATGTGGATAGACAGGTAAAAGCTTCTTCTAAAATGATAATAAGTTCAGAAGGGTTTGAAAATAAAGAATTTACAACTAATACTTATTTTGTAAAAGAAGTTGAATCACAGTATATGATTAGTAGAGTACGAATCAATGGAAAAGATAATAATGTGGAAGTTATTGCAGGTAATTCAATAAATATAGGTGCAGATATAGAAGTTATATCATATCCATATTGTAATGTTCCTTGGATAAAAAATATAGTTATTGGAGTATTGCTGCCAGAAAATATTAATATTAATACCGATTCTATAATTTTGAAAACAGCTAAAAATGCTAATATAAAGCCATTAAAAGTTGAAAGTAAAGATATTTATAATGGATATAAAATGTGGAAGATTTATGTACCATCTGATATTATGATTGGATATTCGAATGAAAATTTTGATCCTATAGGAGAAGGAAATTATATTAAAATAGATTTTAAAGTAGATATTGATTCTAATGCAGAAGGACAAACTGTTAATTTAAATAATATGTTATATCTTGCTACTGTTCAAACAGATAAAATGAGTGCTATTTTAAATGGTCCTTGGGGATCATATTTTTGGACTAGGAGAAAGGATGAATATGATATAAATGAAAATGGGCGAGTTGATGATATTATTTCTGGTGTTAATCCATCAAATAAATTATCTTTTAAAGTAATTCCACAAAATGAATTTTTTACAGTTAAAGATTCAATTAATGTTAATGATGGAAGTGAAAGTGGGAAAGTTGATATTTCAAATAAGGATGATTTAATAAATTATAAGTTATCTTTAAAATTTAATGATAATGTTAATTTTTCAAGATTTGCTTATTATGTACCTATTACTAAAAAGAGTAGCATTAATAATAATTATATGATTAAAACTGAAAATGGTATTTTTGATCTTGCTTTACAAGGTCCTGTGACAATGTCTGATGATAGTATATATATTGCAGAGTATACATTTGATAAAGGAATTACTAATGAAAATATTAATAATGTTAACTGGCTTTTTGCTGATAAAGTGACTGATTTTAATAATGTAACAATGGTTAAGATAATACAGAAAAAAGCTGGTTTAGTTAATGGTAGTAAAACTGATGTTAATTTTAAATTAAAATATTTAGGTCATAATTTTGAAGAGGAAACTGGTAAAAGGGTTGAGTTTCGTTCTGCTGGTGGTTTGAGATATTCAGTTAATGGTAATGTAACAGATGGAATTTTTCCTACGAATGGTGTTAGTGTGAGAATAAAGACTGTTAAAGAATTGCCTGATATTACTTTAACGGCAGCACCTAATAGAAGACCAGAGGTGATGGGTGATTCAAATTTTGCATCGTTTGATACAAAAAGATTTGTGGGTTGGAATAATGTACATAAATTAAGAATTACAAATATTGAAACAAATAATGTTGTTTTGAAGTCTAAAGATGACATTAATAATAATTTGGATATAGATGGTAATATTGCTAATAATACTTTTGGAATAAATCTTTCTGTTAATAATAAAAGTGTTGACTTAATTCAAAATGCTGATTTTACTAAATTTGAAAAAGATTTTAATTTTGGAAGTGGTATAAGTGATGTTTGGGAATACAATATTTATAATGGTAATAATTTATCTGATAATGTAACAGATAGATATATTGTTATAACTTATGAGAGTGATAAGGGTCTTATTTTAAAACAAAAGATTATAATTAATAGAGAGATTAGAAAAGCAATTTCGCCAACTTATTCAATTGTACCTGGATATAGGTATAGAGCGTTTGATGAGCAACAGGAAAATATTGGAGTTAATAAAAAATCGTTTGTTACAATGCAGTTTGTTTTGAATTATATACCTAATTTTTATAGTGATCAGAAATTAAAGTTTAATAAAAAGTTACCTGTTGGAACAAAGATTACATTTTATGATTATGTGAAGGATTCTAATCCAACATATTGGTATTATAAAGTAGATAGACCAGTTGATTTTATTGATATTTCTGAATTTAATAAAATGGGATATACGAATAAGAAATATGGTAAACTTGATGAAAGTAATTTTATTAAAGAAGTTTATATGTTTGTGTTTGATTTTAAAGATGCAGAGATTGCTGATATGGATAATATTACAACTATGCTAGAAATGAATAGTACTAAAGTTGAAAAATATTTTTCAAAAGAGTTAATTACTAGATTTTACCTTAATTATGCTTTTGATTTAGGAAAGATTGTTGATACTCAAAATATAAATAATGATATTAATTTATCATATAATGTTAATCTTTTTGGTGAAGGTATTAATTATAATACTTATTTCAATAATAAGAAATTATCGTATGTTATTACTACTGATGAAGATTTTCCTAGTGATGCTTATATGGAATCGAAAAATGGAAGTGATATAATTAAATATTTTAGAAATTCTAAAAATCAATTTATAATTCCAGCTGGTGATATGTCTGAATATTTGAACAATAATCGTAAATTTAAATTTATTGTTAATGGATTATTAGCTAAGAAAAAATATAATCTTAAAATTGATTTAATGGCTAGTGCAACTTCTGATGGTGATAGTCCTTTTAGTGGTGATATATTGGCTACAAAGAATGTTATTCTTGAAAACAATAATATTAGTCCAGCAATAGAGATTTTAGAAATGAATGATAGAGTTATTTCAAATAGTGATTTATCTAAAAATCAAGTGATTAGATTAAAATATTTAAAAACAGATGGAGTGAAGTTAACAATTGAGCTTCAAAAAAAGGTTGGTAATGATTATAATACATTACCTGATAAACTAATTAGTGTTAATGGTAATACAGGTAATAATAATGGTGTTTTTGATATTAATTTAAGTAATGGTAATAATGATTTATCTTTAAAATTTTTAAATGATATGAGTGTTGGTACTTATAGATTATTGTTTAAAGTTATTGATGATAAAGGTAATACGATTTATGAAGTGCCATATGGATTTATTATCAAAGATGGTGTTTTTTAATGTAAAATAAATGTATAAAAAAATTCCTTAATATGCTTGATATATATATATATATATATATATATAGTACAATCAGTATTGTAAGGCTTACAATAAAAAAGTTGGGGGAATTTTGTATATGGAAGAGAAAAAGAAAAGTAGTGGATTAGCTGTAGCAGGTTTAGTTTTATCAATTATTGCAATTGTTTTTGCTATGATTCCTATAATTAATGTGATTTCTTATTTTTTGGCAATTCTAGCAATAATATTTGGAATTGTTACTTTAATAAGAGATAGCAAGAAAGTGATGTCAATAATTGTCATAATATTGTCAATTTGTACTTTTGCTGTAGCTACAAATATGAATAAAAAGGCTGTTGATGTAATTAATAAATCTGTAAATGAAACTAATAAAGAATTGAATAAAATTAGTAGCGATCTTAATAAGAGTCTAGGGAATGCTACTGAAGATGTTTTAAAAAATGATGTTGAAGTTAATTTAGGAACTTTTGAAGCTAAGAGTTTAGGTTATGGTATGTATGATACTAAATTGGAAGTTACAGTTAAAAATAAATTGAATGAAAAGAAGTCATTTAGTTTGCATATTGAAGCTGTTAATAAGAATGGTGAAAGAATTGCAGAAGATTATGTTTCAGCAAATGATTTAGGTGCTGGCCAAAGTCAGAAGTTTAAAGCGTTTTCGTTAGTTGATAAAGATAAAATTAAAGAATTAAAAAATGCAGAATTTAAGATAATAGAAGCATCTGTGTTTTAATTAAATAATAGTTTTAATATTATTTTAATAATTATTGACTTTTAAAGATTATGTGTTATAATTATTTTATCAAACGTTATTGAAGAAAAAGTAAAATAAAGGTTATTAGTAGGGATAATTAGCCATGGACTGAAAGCTGATTTTAATGGACGTATTTGAAAAACTACCTTCTTAGGCTGATGAATAAGTCAGACGTATTGCTGCGTTAAAGCAATTAAATTAAGTTAAAGATCCGGGTGGAACCGTGCTATATATTAGTACCCCAGAGAATAGATTTAATATTTTTATATGATCTATTTTATGGGGTATTTTTTTATACCATAAAATAGTGATGGAAAGGATTGTAATATGATAAAGATTACGTTAAAAGATGGCTTTATTAAAGAAGTTGAGAGTGGTATTTCTGTAATAGAGCTTGCTGGTCAAATTAGTGAAGGATTGGCTAGAGTTGCAACAGCTGGAAAGATAAATGGGGAAGTTGTTGATTTAAGAACTAAAATTGAAAATGATGCTAATGTTGAAATTTTGACTTTTGAAAATGATATTGAAGGTAAGAAGGCTTATTGGCATACAACTTCACATATTATGGCACAAGCGGTTAAAAGACTTTATGGTGATTCAGTGAAATTAGCAATTGGTCCATCAATTGATGAGGGATTTTATTATGATTTTGATTCTGATGATAAGAAAATTTCTCAAGTTGATTTCGAAGCTATCGAGGCTGAAATGAAAAAAATTATTAAGGAAAATCTTGAAATTGAGAGATTTGAATTACCTAGAAATGAAGCAATTGCTTTAGAGGAAAAGTTCAAAGAACCTTATAAAGTTGAATTGATTAATGATTTACCTGATGATGAAGTTATTTCTTTTTATAAGCAAGGTGAGTTTACTGATTTATGTGCTGGTCCACATTTAATGAGTACAGGAAAAGTTAAAATTGTAAAATTGCTTAAAGTTGCAGGTGCTTATTGGAGAGGTAGTGAAAAGAATAAGATGCTTCAAAGAGTTTATGCCATTTCTTTTCCAAAACAGTCAATGCTTGATGAATATCTTCAAAAATTGGAAGAAGCTAAAGAGCGAGACCATAGAAAACTTGGAAAAGAACTTGGTATTTTCATGATATCTGATTTAGTTGGAAAAGGTTTTCCTATGTGGCTTCCAAATGGATTTTTATTAAGAAGAACACTTTCTGATTATATTATGGATAAAGAATTGAAGCTTGGATATAAACATGTTTTAACACCATCTCTTGGTAGTGTTGATTTATATAAAACTTCTGGACATTGGGATCATTATAAAGATGATATGTTCCCAGCAATAGAAATGGATAATGAGGCATATGTTTTAAGACCAATGAATTGTCCTCATCATATGATGATTTATAAAAATTTCTTACATTCATATCATGATTTACCACTTAGAATGGCTGAAGTTGCTCATGTTTTTAGATATGAAGATAGTGGTACATTAGTTGGTCTTGAAAGAGCTAGAACTTTTATTCAAAATGATTCACATATTTTTTGCAGACCTGATCAAATAAAAGATGAATTTAAAGCTGTTATTGAATTGATTCTTGATACCTATAAGGATTTTGGTTTTAAAAATTATAAGTTGAGATTATCTTTAAGAGATCCTGAGAATAAGGAAAAATATTTTGAAAATGATGAGCTTTGGAATAAGAGTGAAAATGAATTAAGAGAAGTTTTAACAGAACTTGGTGTTGATTTTTATGAAGCTAAAGGTGAAGCGGCTTTTTATGGTCCTAAACTTGATGTTCAAGTTATTAGTGCATTAGGACATGATGTTACTTTATCAACTTGTCAACTTGATTATCAATTACCTGAAAAATTTGAGCTTGAATATGTTGATGAAAATGGTGATAAAGTTAGACCTGTTGTTATTCATAGAGCTATTTTGGGTTCACTTGATAGGTTTGTTGCATTTTTACTTGAAGAGACTAAAGGTAATTTACCTGTATGGCTTGCTCCTGTTCAAGTGAAAATTTTACCTATTAGTGATAAATTTATTGATGAAGCTAAAAAGGTTTATGAAGCTTGCTTTAATGCTGATTTAAGAGTTGAACTTGATGATAGAGCTGAAAAAATTGGATATAAAATTAGAGAAGCTCAAACACAAAAAATTCCATATATGTTAATTGTTGGAGCTAAAGAAGTTGAAACAAATACAGTTTCTATTAGAAAAAGAGGAGAAGGTGAAATTGGAGCTTTAAGTATTGATGATACTATTGCTAAAATAAAAGCAGAAATTGCAAATAAAGGTTTATAATACAATATTAAGCAGTGATTTTTAAAATCACTGCTTTTGTAATATAATGTTATTTTTTGAAATAATATTGTAGTAATACTTTAAAAATAGGGTATTTTATGATATTATATGTTGGAATGTTTATAAGTAGCTTGTAAGCATATAAAAATATGGGAGGTAGTGAATTGTCAAAGGAACTTTTGAACTATATTGGATTTGATTTAAGTAATATTCCATCTGAATTAGTAGCTGAAAAGCCTAAATTGACAATTTCGGATGCTAAAGATGAAGCAGATATTTATAGAATCTATAAATATGTTTCTGTGAAAGATATTGATATTTTTATTAGTACAACTGATAGAACTACTCCAATATCTGAGAGATATAAGAAATCTTTAGCTTTTGATGAATATGTAAAACAAAATCCTGATGAATTTAATGATGTTATGGATAAAGCGTCATTATTAGAAATATTGAATTTTGAAAAAATGCAGAAAAAATTGAATACGAAGATACCTTTTTTTATTAAGTATGATGATAATTATTTATGGCAAATTTTTTATTCAACTGAGGATAAGAAATATTATATGCTTTTTCCAGCGAAAGAGGGAAAAACCTCTGTATTATTTTATTTAATAAAGAAAAAGTTGACTGACCCAGAATTTAAAGTATTTATTCCAATTTGTAAAATGAGTTATAGTGAAGATTTGCTCACAAGGAAAGAAATTAATGAACTTGAAAATTATATATGGTCTTTTACAAAGAATTGGTGTAATGTTTTTGAAGTTTATCAAGATATTGAAAATGATAATATTTATAAAAATTATATTATAGGAGAGACAGCTTTATTTACAGGCTTTAAGACTAAATATAGAGTTAAGATTGAAACGAGGAGTGAAGCACTTAATTTTTATACATTAGTTAAAGCTTTGTTTATTTTGGCTACTGAAACACATAATGCCTTTCCTATAGAAACTGCTATTGATAAAAAAGGTGAATTGATTTTTAAGTATAAAGGTAAACAAATTACAATACAAAATATTTCTAAATTTATTTCTAAACAGTATAAAGATATGCAGGAAACAAGGGTATCAATTAATAATAATATTGAAAGTATTAAGTTGAAAATTTCTAAGTTAAAAGAACAAATTAAGTCTGATAATGTAAATTATGTGTATTATGAGAAACAAATTGTTATGTTTTTAGAATGTAAGCAAAGTTTTTTTAAGAAGGTTAGATATTTTTTTAAGAAAAACAAACCTATTTCTATTGAAAAGATTGAAGAAACAATTGATTCTGGCATTGATACACAGGATGAAAAGATTGATAGTTATAGAGCTAGAGATATTAAGGATGATAAAGAGAGGTTGAAAATCCTTGACGGAATTTCATCTAAAAGAGCAAAGGCTAATAAAGATGTATATACTTTATCTGATTTAGTTGGTCTATGTAATGATTTACGTGAATATGAACAAATTTATAATAATTTAGAAGCAGATTATAAATCTTTAGTTTTGAAAAAAACTAATTTAGATAAAAAGATTGAAAATGCTAAGAATTATATTGAAGAAATTGAAAAACATAAAAAGAGTATATTTGAGTTTTGGAAATTTACTAATAAAGATAAAATTGAAGAATTACATGAGGGGTCTTCTTATAATTTAAATAATGAAATTAGTAATAGAATTGACCCTGGATTTAATATTGAAGATGATTTTGAAGAATTGGCTAAAAAGGTTGATGAGCTTCAGAGAAGAAAATTATCTGTTAATGAATGTGATGCGTTGTTTGTAACTCAGTATATTATTGAAACAATTAATGCGATTTTAGATGAACGTGAGAAAACTGAAAATGGTGAATTAAAAAAGACTAAAGTTGCTGGTAGAAAAAATAAATCTGAAAAAATAATTGAGAAGCAACTTGATGAGTTGAAAAATAATTATGATGAAAATAGTAAAGCAGAAATTTTCGGAAGTTTAATGGAAGATAAAACGAAAGTTCAAGTAATTAATAATAAAGAGTATAGAGAAAATTCAAGAAATATTTATGCAGTACTTGGTGTTAATGATTTAACAACTTTTGAAGAATATAAAAATGCTTGTGATGATTTGATTAATTATTTGAATGAGGCGTTTATTAAGATTAAGTCGGTTCAAGATGTTCCAGTTTATTATCCATATAGTGATGGATATGTTATAGGTGATTTGAATCCTAGAGAAATTTTAAAAGATAAAGAAGTGTTTAAAATTTATAGAACTATTACTAATAGTGATATGCATATTTTATATTTTAGTAATATTATTTATTTTTATAATAATAATAAAACTTTGCCACTTGGTATGGATGTATCAACGAAAGTGTTGATGAAACCACAGGAGTTTAGTGAAGAAAAAATAACTGAATTTAATATTATTTTAGAAGATGGACCATTTAATGTGGAAATCAGAGAAATAGAATTAATAGAGGATGTAAGTAAAGAATAGGAGGCTATGTGAAAATGGCAAATTATGTTGAAATTGTTAAAAAATATAATCAAGAACATTTATTAAAATATATTGATTTAATATCTACAAATGAAGGAAAGAATAATTTAATTAATGATATTGAAAATATTGATTTTGAAAAGCTAAATAGACTTTTTGCATTGAGTAATCAAAATTTTAAAAATTCTATGAAAACAGTTATGTTAGAGCATATTAGGGTTTTTGATAAATCTAGATTTTCTGATGAAGAAAATAATGAAATTTTAAAATTGGGTGAAGATATTATAGCTAATAATCAATATGCTGTTGTTACTATGGCTGGTGGACAAGGTACTAGACTTGGACATAAAGGGCCTAAAGGAACTTTTATATTAAATGTAAAACCTGAGCCAAAAAGTTTATTTCAAATTATTGCTGAAAATTTGATTAAAGCAAATAATAAGTATGGAATTATTTTAAACTGGTATATTATGACTAGTACTGAAAATAATGATGAAACAGTGAAGTATTTTGAAGATAATAATTATTTTGGTTATAATTCTGAAAATGTTAAATTTTTTAAACAAGGAAATTTGCCATTACTTTCTGAAGATGGAAAACTTGTAATTAATAGTGAATATCGTATTAAATATGCTGCTTCTGGAAATGGAACTATATATCAAGCAATGCTTAATGATGGAGTTATTGATGATATGAAGAGAAAAGGAATTAAATGGGTTTTCATTGGTTCTGTTGATAATGCATTATTAAATATGGTTGATCCTATGTTACTTGGTTTAACTAAAAAGAGAGGAACTGAAATAGCTTCTAAAACTATTGTGAAAAATAGTCCTTATGAAAAGGTTGGAGTATTTTGTAAGAAAAACGGAAAACCTGGTGTTATTGAATATTCAGAGATTCCAGAGACATTAATTGAAGAAGTTGATGAAAATGGTGAGTTAATGTATGGAGAATCTCATATTATGTGTAATTTATATACACTTGATGCTATTGAGAAAATTGCAAATGTTGAATTACCATATCATAGTGCTCATAAAAAAGTTGATTTTATGCAAGAAGATGGAAATATGTTTTATGCTAAAGAGCCTAATGGATATAAATATGAAGCTTTTATATTTGATGGTTTCGAGTTGTTTGATGATATTACATTGTATAGAGGCAAGAGAGAGGAAGATTTTGCACCAGTAAAAAATGCAGAGGGTGTTGATAGTCCTGAGACTGCTACTAAACTATATAATGATTTTTGGTTTAAAGATTAATTTTAAGTAAATTGGTTTGGAGGACAATTATGGATGATATTAAAGATGTTATGATAGTTAATTTGTATTCACTTGATGAGACTATTGCAAAAGAGTTTCTTATTAAATATAAATATCCTTGGGAAGCTCTTGCTGATATAAAAGAATATGTAATAGAACTAGGAAATTCTTTGGATTTGAATGAATATGATAAAAAGGGTGATAATGTATGGATTCATAAAACAGCTAAAGTTTATGAATATTCTACTATTATAGGTCCTTGTATAATTGGAAAAGATACTGAAGTTAGACCTGGAGCATTTATTAGAGGAAGTGCAATCATTGGAGATAATTGTGTTGTTGGAAATTCTACAGAAATTAAGAATGTTATATTATTTAATAATGTTCAAGTTCCTCATTATAATTATGTTGGTGATTCTATTCTTGGATATAAGGCACATATGGGGGCAGGTGCTATTACTTCAAATGTTAAAGCAGATAAATTAAATGTTATTATAAAAGAAAATGGAAATGAAATTATGACAAACCGTAAAAAAGTTGGAGCTTTTTTAGGTGATTTTGCTGAAATAGGCTGTAATAGTGTACTAAATCCAGGAACAGTTATTGGAAAAAATTCAAATGTTTATCCATTATCTTGTGTAAGAGGAGTTGTTCCTTCTGATTCAATTTTTAAAAATAGCAAAAATATTATAGATAAAATTAGGAGATAGAATGCTTAATTCAAAATTTGTACATTTACATTTACATACTGAATATAGTTTGCTTGATGGTGCTAATCGTATTAAAGATTTACCAATTAGAGCGAAAGAGCTTGGTATGGACGCAATGGCAATTACTGATCATGGCGTTATGTTTGGATGCATTGATTTTTATAAAGCTTGTAAAGCAAATGGTGTTAAACCTATTATTGGGTGCGAAGTATATGTCGCACCCGGTAGTAGGTTTGATAAGGTTTTAGACAAAAGTGTTAAATATAATCATTTGATTTTGTTAGCTAAAAATATGCAAGGTTATAGAAATTTGTGTAAACTTGTTTCTTATGGATTTACTGAGGGATATTATTATAAACCAAGGATTGATAAGGAAATTTTAGAGAAGTATCATGATGGATTAATTTGTTTAAGTGCTTGTATTGGTGGTGAAGTTCCACGGACATTTATTAAATGGTCAAGATGAGCTTGCTAAAAATTCTGCTCTATGGTTTAAGAATTTGTTTGGTGATGATTATTATTTAGAAGTACAAGCTAATACTATGAAAGAGCAATATTTAGTTAATCAGAAGTTGTTTAAATTGTCTAAGGAAATTGGAGTTCCTTTAGTTGCTACTAATGATGCTCATTATTTAAAAAAAGAAGATGCATATAATCATGAAATTTTATTGTGTATTCAAACTGGTAAAAGAATGAGTGATCATGATAGAATGAAATTTAAAACAGATGATTTTTATGTGAAATCACCTGAAGAAATGATTGAATATTTTAAAGATGTTCCAGAAGCCATTGAAAACACTGTGAAGATTGCAGAAAAGTGTAATGTTGAGTTTGAATTCGGACATACAATTTTGCCTAATTATGATGTACCTTCTGAATTTGAGACACATTATGATTATTTAAAGAAACTTTCTTATGATGGTCTTCATAAAAGATATGGTGATGATCTTTCAAAAGAGATTATTGATAGAGCTGAATATGAACTTGGAATTATTAATTCAATGGGCTTTGTTGATTATTTCTTAATTGTTTGGGATTATATTAATTTTGCGAAAACTCATGATATTCCTGTTGGACCTGGAAGAGGTAGTGGTGCTGGTAGTGTTATTGCGTATGCTATTGAAATTACTGATATTGATCCTATTAAATATGGATTGATTTTTGAGAGATTTTTAAATCCTGAAAGAATTAGTATGCCTGATTTTGATGTTGATTTTGATTATGAAAAACGTCAAGATGTTATTGATTATGTTTCACAAAAATATGGGCATGATAATGTTTCACAGATTATCACTTTTGGTACTATGTCTGCGAGAATGGTTATTAGAGATGTTGCAAGAGTACTTGATTTTTCTTATGCTGAAGCGGATAAACTCGCTAAAATGATTCCAAATGATTTGCATATTACTATAAAAAAGGCGTTGGAAGTTAATAAAGAGTTAAATGATGTTTATGAAAGTGATGGTAGAGTTAAGGAATTATTAGATATAGCTATGGCTTTAGAGGGACTTCCAAGACAGGCTTCTACACATGCTTGTGGTATTATTATTGCTAAAGAGCCTGTTGTTAATTATGTTCCACTATATGCAAGGGATGATATTATTTCAACGCAGTATATTATGACTACACTTGAAGAACTTGGTCTTTTGAAAATGGACTTTTTAGGACTTAGGACTCTTACAGTTATTAGGGATTGTAAAGAGTTGGTTAAAAAGAATCGTGGAATTGATGTTGAGTTTGATAAAGATATGAATGATCCAGCTGTTTTTAAAAAATGGCAAGATGGAGAATCTGTTGGAATTTTTCAATTTGAAAGTCAAGGAATGACTAATTTCATGAAAGAACTTAAACCTGATTGTTTGGAAGATATTATTGCTGGTGTTTCACTTTATAGACCTGGTCCAATGGATCAAATTCCTAGATATATTGCTAATAAAAAAGATATGGAACATGCTGTTTATACACATGATAGTTTGAAGCCAATTTTGGCTGTTACATATGGTTGTATGGTTTATCAAGAACAAGTTATGAAGATTGTTACAGATCTCGCTGGATATTCACTTGGAAGATCTGATTTAGTTAGAAGAGCTATGGGTAAGAAAAAGCTTGACGTAATGGCTAAAGAAAGAGAGATTTTTGTGCATGGTAAGCTTGATGAAAATGGTAATGTTGAGATTCCAGGTTGTGTTAGAAATGGCATTGATGAAGTTTCTGCTAATAAGATTTTTGATGAAATGAGTGAATTTGCTAAATATGCTTTTAATAAATCACATGCTGCTTGTTATGCAGTTGTTGCATATCAAACTGCTTATTTAAAAACATATTATCCGGCAGAATTTATGGCTGCTATGCTTAATAGTTTTTTAGGTAATTTGGATAAGATACCTGTATATGTTGATGAATGTAGAAAAATTGGAGTGGAAATCTTAAAACCTGATATAAATAAGAGTTTTACTAAATTTACTGTTGAAGGAAATAAAATTAGATTTGGACTTGGTTCAATTAAAAATGTTGGAATCGCAGCTGTTGATTCAATTGTTTCTGAAAGAGAGAAAAATGGAGAATTTTTAGATTTTGGTGATTTTGCTGAAAGAATTTATGGTGAATCTGTTAATAAGAAATGTATTGAAAGTTTAATTAAAGCTGGGGCATTTGATGTTTTTGGAAAGACTAGGAGCACTTTGATTGCTTCATTTGAAACTATTTTAGATACTGTTGGGTATTCTAAAAGTAGAGGAAATGAAAATCAAGTTTCAATGTTTGATTTATATACTGATGATAATGTGTTACAAAAAATCAAATATGAATATATTGAATTGCCAGAATATGATCATAAGGAGTTTTTGTCACTTGAAAAAGAGATGCTTGGGATTTACATTTCTGGTCATCCTCTTGAAAATTATGAAGAATTAATTAGTAAGAAAACAGATTTTAATTCATTAATTGTTCAGAAATTTTATAATCAAGATAATGAGAATAATGAGGAAATTATTGAAGATAACAAAGTGGTAAAAATTGCAGGAATTATAACATCTGTGAAAAAGAAGTATACTAAAAATAATAAGATTATGGCTTTTGTTACTATTGAAGATTTATATGGTACACTTGAGATGGTTGTTTTTGATTCTGTTTATTCAAGATTTTCTAATTTGCTTTATGATGAAAATATTATTTTTGTTAATGCAAGGGTTTCTGTTAGATCTAATCAAGATTTGTCGATTGTTGTTAATTCTATCTCTGAACTTGATAATGAGAAAGATAAAATTATTGATATTGAGGTTTATAAATTATCTGATATTCAAAAGGCAAATCTTAGAAAGTGGATTGTTGAAAATAGGAAAGTTGATGGAAATGTTGAAATTTTTGTTTTAAATTCTGCAGAACAAGAACATTTAAGTTGTGGAAAAGTTTTTATTAATAATAATTCTTTTAATAAATTTAAAGATATTGTTGATGAAAGTTGTTATAAAATGAGTACTAATTAATAGTATAATAATTGTGTTTGCAATGCTAAAATATTGATATTTTACTTGTAAATAATTTCTAAAATTGTTATACTTATTGTAAGTTATTTTAGGAGGCTATATATGGAAAAGAAAAAAGAAGTTATAGAAGTTGAAAATGTTGAAAAAACAGAGAATGTAGAAAAGACAGATACAATTCAAGTATCTGATGAAGTTGTTGCAGTTATTGCAGGTATGACAGTTTCAGAAGTTTCAGGTGTTGCTGAAATGGCAGGTGGTTTTGCTGGAGGAATTTCAGAAGTATTTAGTGGAAAAAAGAATATGGCTAAAGGAATCAAAGTTGAAATCAATGAAAAAAGTGTTGTAATTGATGTTAATATCATTGTTGAATATGGTTCAAGAATTCCTGATGTTGCTTTTGAAATTCAAAAGAGAATTAAAGCATCTGTTGAAAATATGACAGGTTTAAATGTTGAACAAGTTAATGTACATGTTCAAGGTGTAAGTACAAAATTATTAAAAAATGAAGAAGAAGAAAACTCAAAAGATAATACTGAAAATAAATAATACTTAGGAGGAAAAATGAAAATTATTGATAAGTTTACATTAAAAATATTTTCATTTATTATGTTGATAATATCTATTGTATTATTTATGATATCAATTCAGATATTACAAGAATCAATTTTTGGTGTGCTAATATCAAGATTATTTACTTTAGTTACAGCAGGTCGTACAATATTAATTATTGTTTCTATAATATTATTTTTATTATCGGTCAAATCTTTATTTTTTACATATTCAAGAAAAAATGGTGATTATGAAGATGATGTAAATGATGAGATTGAAAATGATACTGGAATTTTGTTAGAGAATGATGATGGAAGAGTTTTAATTACTAGAAGAACTATTAGATCATTAGTGAATAGTGTAATACTTAGAACTGATGAAATAATAGATGCTAAAATCATTGTTGATATTAATGCTGATAATGAAGTTAGTGTTAAATTAGCAATTGATGTTGTTCAAGGTGTTGTTATAAAAGATGTTACTTCAAAAGTACAAAGTGATATAAAGAATACTGTTAAAACAACTACTGATATTACTATTAAGTCTGTTGATATTGATGTTAAAGAATATGTTGATGTTGATTCAAATGAAGATGATGAAGATACTATTGAAGAAATTGATGATATGGAAATTAATGCTAGAAAATCTAAGAAATAAGGAGAAAACATGGCAGATAATAAATATGATAATGATTTTTTGAGATTTTTTTCTAAAAATTTTGGAGCTATATTAGGAGCAATAATTGGTATAATTATAGCGTTTACAGCTTTTTATAAATTTGTTATTTATATAGCAATTATAGTGCTATGTTCTTGGTGTGGTTATTATTTGCAAAAGAATAAACTTAAAGTTAAAGAAATATTAAAGAGATTAGTAGAAAGAATGTAGGAAAATATTATGAATAGATCACAGAATAGGGAACAAGCTTTTAAATTGTTATATAGTATGACTTTTCTTGATGAAGAACTTGATATTGATGAGCAGATTAAATTGTTTCTAGATGGTGAAAATTTGACAAATAAAAACACTATTGAATATGTTAATTCAATAATAAAAGGTGTTGACCAACATAATGATGAAATCGTTAATTTGATTTTAAAGAATATTAGAAAAGAATGGACAATTGATAGAATTTCAAAAATAGATTTAGCTTTATTGAAGTTATCAATTTATGAAATTAAATTTGCTAAACTTCCTTTTAAAGTTGTAATTAATGAGGCTTTGGAACTTTCAAAAAAATATGGTGATAAAAAGTCGAAATCTTTTATAAATGGTGTTTTAGCTAGTATTGTTAAAGAAGAAGTAGTATAAAATAGTGAAGCACATAATTTAATTATTATGTGCTTTTCTATATTATATGATTAAATATTATAACATAATTGAGTAGATTGGAAAAAATATGGACATTGAAGCAATTAGTGTAGAAGAGTTAAATAAATATATTAAAGATAAATTAGATAATGATGAATATTTGAATAATGTTTTGGTTAAAGGAGAGATATCAAATTGTAAATTGCATTATACTGGTCATATATATTTTACTTTAAAAGATGAGAAATCTTTAATAAAATGTATTATGTTTAAAAGTTATGCTGCACATCTTTCTTTTGTACCTAAAGATGGGATGAAAGTTCAATTATTTGGAAGTGTTCAAGTTTTTGAGAGAGATGGTGTTTATCAAATATATGCTAAAGCAATGAAAGAAGATGGAATTGGAACATTGCATGAACAGTTTGAAAAGCTTAAAAAGAAATTGGAATTAGAAGGTCTTTTTAATCAGGAACATAAAAAGAAGATTCCAGAATTCCCTAAAATTATTGGTGTTTTGACATCATCAACAGGTTCTGTTATTAGGGATATAATAAATGTTTCAACTAGAAGAAATCCAAATGTTTATATTAGATTATTGCCAGTTCCTGTTCAAGGACCTGGTGCTTGTGATAAAATTGCAGAAGCAATAAAATATATGAATGAAGAGAAATTAGCAGATGTATTGATTGTTGCAAGAGGTGGTGGATCTCTTGAAGATTTATGGCCATTTAACGAAGAAGTTGTGGCAAGAGCAATATATGATTCTGAAATTCCTGTTATATCAGCAGTTGGTCATGAAACAGATTTTTCTATATCTGATTTTGTTGCTGATTTAAGAGCACCTACGCCATCTGCTGCTGCAGAATTAGCAGTTCCTAATATTGATGATGTTAAATATACAATTGAACAATATGAAAATCAGTATAAAGTTTTATTAAAGCGTAAAGTTCAATTAATGAGAGCTAAATTTGATATGATAATGGAAAATAAGAGCTTTAAGAATCCATTGTTAATTGTGGAAAATAAAACTTTATTACTTGATAAATTAGAAAAAGAAATTATTGATTTGTTTAAAAATATTATTCAAAGAAAAGAAGCTAAGTTTAATGAGTTGGTTGTTGGGCTAGATGCTTTAAGTCCATTGAAGACTTTGCTTAGGGGTTATAGTATTGTTGAAAAAAATGATAATGTAGTTAAGAGTGTTAGTGATTTAAATGTTGGAGATAATATTAAAATTATTTTGAATGATGGAAATGTTAATGCAAATATTATATAGATTGGAGTTATATTATGGCAGAAAAAAGTTTTGAAGAGAAAATGTTAAATTTAGAATTAATTAAAAAGGATCTTGAAAAAGATGATTTATCACTTGATGATGCAGTTAAAAAGTTCGAAGATGGAATGAAAATTTCTAGAGAATGCAGAGAAATTTTAGATAATGCAGAAAAGAAAATTACTATTTTATTGGAAGGGGAAGAAAAGGATTTTGTTCAATCATAGTATTAAATGTTTGAGTAATATTCTTATGTATTAAAGAGATGTTTTATTTTAAATATAAATATATATTAGTACCATTTTTATTATGGCTAGCAATACAGATATCTAAGGTTATTGTTGATTGTATTGAAAACAAGAAGTTTTCATTGAGAAGATTGTTAGGATCTGGAGGTATGCCTAGTTCTCATTCAGCTGTAATGGTTTCGATTACGGTTATGCTTGGAAAAAATATTGGTTTTCAATCACCTATTTTTGCATTGGCTTGTTTTATGACATTGGTTGTAATGCAGGATGCAGTTGGAGTTAGAAGACAAGTTGGAAAACATGCTAAATATTTGAATGAAATATTAATGGATGATAAGATTTCTCCTGAAGAGAAATTTCAAGAAATGGTTGGCCACACACCTTTACAGGTGTTTATTGGATTAATTATTGGGCTTATAGCTGGTCTTATTGCTTAATTTGAAGGATATGGGGGATTTATGGACGATATTATTATTGCAAGAAATGCGAAAAAGAAGAATATTAATGAAATTGCAAAAAAATTAAATATTGACGATGATTATATTGAACAATATGGAAAATATAAAGCTAAAATTGATTTAAAGTTTTGGGAAAAAATTAAAAATAATGATGATGGAAAATTGATTTTAGTGACTTCTATAAATCCAACACCACTTGGAGAGGGTAAAACTACTGCTGCAATAGGGATTTCAGATGGTCTTAATAAATTAAATAAAAAATCAATATTGGCTTTAAGAGAACCATCTGTTGGTCCTGTTTTTGGAATAAAAGGTGGTGCTACAGGTGGAGGATATTCACAAATATCTCCTATGGAAGATATCAATTTACATTTTAATGGTGATATTCATGCAATTACAGAAGCTAATAATTTAATTAGTGCAATTATTGATAATCATATATTTTGGGGTAATGATTTAAAAATTAAAAAAGTTACTTGGAAAAGAGCTTTAGATCTTAATGATAGACAGCTTAGAACAGTTCAAACTGGATTATCTGGTGAGAAGAGGATGATATCAAGAGAAGATCATTTTGATATAACTGTTGCGTCTGAAATTATGGCAGTTTTTTGTTTATCAAAAAATTTAAATGATTTAAGAAATAGACTTGGTAAGATGATAATTGGATATAATGAAGATGACGAACCTGTTTATGTGAGTGATTTAAAGATTGTTGGAAGTTTGGTAGCGTTATTAAAAGATGCAATTAATCCTAATTTGGTTCAAACTCTTGAAAATAATCCATGTTTTGTACATGGTGGTCCTTTTGCTAATATTGCACATGGATGTAATAGTGTTATTGCGACTAAGATGGCTTTAAAACTTGGTGATTATGTTGTTACAGAAGCAGGGTTTGGTGCTGATTTGGGAGCAGAAAAGTTTATAGATATTAAAGCTCGTGAAAATTCATTAGAACCTGATGCTGTTGTGATTGTTGCTACACTTAAAGCTTTAAAATATCATGGTGGTGCTAGTGTTAAAGATTGTGTTTTGCCTAATATTGATGCTTTAAAGAGTGGACTTGAGAATTTATTAAAGCATATTGCAAATATTAAATCTTTTGGGCTTAATCCAATTGTTGCAATTAATAAATATAGTAATGATGATGTTAATGAAATTGATTTTTTGAAAAATGAAGTATCAAAAGTTTCTGAAATTGAATTATTAAATAATTGGGAAAATGGTTCTGATGGAGCAATTGATTTTTGTAATAAATTATTGAAAATTGTTGATAAAGATAAGAAAATATCTTTTGCTTATAATATTAATGATGATTTAAAGACAAAGGTATATAATATTGCTACGAAGATTTATGGTGCTAGGGATGTATTATATACTGATAAGGCAATTGAAGAATTAAGTATTATTAATAAAATTACGAATAATACAAAAGGTTTAGAAGTTTGTATTGCGAAAACACAATATTCTTTTTCTGATGATAAAAGTAATTTAATTTGTTCAGAAGATTTTGATATAACTATTACTGGTATAGAATTGAAAAATGGAGCAGGTTTTGTTGTGGTTAAAGCAGGAGATATAATGACAATGCCAGGATTACCTAGAGTTCCAGCTGCTGAAAGTATTGATGTTGATGATGACGGAAATATTGTTGGTGTTTTTTAAAAGGGAGGAAATATGATAAAGCCAAATGTTGAGTTTGACATTATTACAGATATAGGTGTTGATTTTTTAAAAGAGAACAATATAAAAGGTTTGATTTTGGATGTTGATAATACTTTGATTGATTTGAGTAAAAATAAAATAGATGGTCTTGATGATTGGATTGATTCTATTATTAAATCAGGTATTAAAATTGCAGTTGTTTCAAATGGAAGAAAGAAAAAACAAATTGATTTGTTAACTAAAAAACATGGATTAATTTATGTATTTTTTGCATTAAAGCCATTTAAAAGTGGAATAAAAAAAGCAAAAAAAGAGCTTAATTTATGTTATAATGAAATTGCAGAAATTGGTGATCAAATATTTACTGATGTTTGGGTTTCTAATAGAACTAAAATGTTTTCTATTTTGACTAAACCAGTTGAAATGGAAAAAAGTTTTTTACAAAAATTTAAAAGAAAAGTTGAAGATTTGTATAAAGCTAGAAATTGGGGGAAATAAAAATGTATATTAATAATATCCATATATTGAGCTATTTCTTTATAGGATTGTTTGGAATGTTTTTAGGTCAATTTATGAATTGGGTGAATATTAGATTTGCACATCATAAAAAAGTTTTTTGCAAAGAGTTATTTACACAATATATTCCTAATCAGAAATTAAACATGTTTTTAATGTTTTCGATAATGATGTTATATGTTGCGATTTTGTATTTATTTGGAATTAGTTTAGTTACTTTGAAATATTTGTTATTAGTTCCTTTATTAATTTCAGTCTTAGCAATTGATTTTAAAGAGCGTATTATTCCTGATAGATTAATTTTGATATTGTTTGAAATAGGAATGGTATTTTCAATAATAGAAGGATTTGATAGTTTGAATATTTTTGTTGATAAAATATTGGGAATGATTATTGGATTTGGAATATTTGGATTAATAACATTGATTGGTGGGCTACTTACTAAAAAGAAAGCAATGGGCTATGGTGATGTTAAATTGATGGCAGCGCTTGGGCTAATATTTGGTGAGATGGGTATATTAATGATAATTGTTATATCATTTTTGATAGCTGCTATTGTTTCAATCATATTATTAATAATCAGAAAAAAGAAATTTACTGAGTATATTGCTTTTGGTCCATATATTTCGGTTGCGTCTTTTATTTTAATGATGAGTTCAACAAATGTGTTGTTATATATATTGTTAAAAATTTTTACACTTGGTACATATTCTTTAGGATAAATTAATATCTAGGAGGTATATTTTATGAATTATAAGATTGAAAATATTAAGAAAAAAATGGAAAAACTTAATATTCAAGGTATGATTATTACTAATCCGTCTAGTTTGAGATATGTTCTTGGTTTTGATGTTGAAGGTATGATATTTATTACAGATAAGGGAAATTTACTGATAACTGATAGTAGATATATAGAATATGCAAATTCTATGATTACTATTACTGATGGAATTGCTACAGCCAATATTTCTGAATTAACTGATGATGATAATTTTTCATTTTTTGAAGATTGTGAAAGAGTTGGTTTTGAAGAGTTTGATTTAACTTATTCATCATATTCTGAAATGATTAGAAGATATAGAATTAGTGATATGGTTGAAACTAATGGATTAATTGAAAAATTAAGGATGATTAAAGACAATGATGAAATTAGTTATATTGAAAAAGCTTGTAATATTACTGATAATTGTTTTGAATATTTGAAAAAGTTTATAAAGATAGGAATGACTGAAAAGGAGATAGCACTTGAAATTTATAATTATTTTATAAAACATGGTGCAGATGGATTAGCTTTTGATACTATTGTCGCAAGTGGTACAAATTCTTCTAAACCACATGCAATACCGACAGATAAAAAAATAGAATATGGTGATATTATTGTTATTGATTTTGGTGCTAAATATAATGGGTATTGTGCTGATATGACAAGAACAATATTTGTTGGAGAAGTTAATAAAGAAGCAGAAAAATTATATAATTTTTTATTTGAAGTTCAAGCTAATGCAACAAGAAAATTTTTGGAAGGTGAAGATACAAAAGTAATTGCAAAGAGTGTTGAATATGATCTCAATCAAAAAAATTGTACATTAATTCATGCACTTGGTCATGGTGTTGGCATTGATATTCATGAAAAGCCAATTTTGTCTGTTAAATCAAGTAGTATATTGAAAAATAATATGGTAGTTACTAATGAACCTGGAATTTATATACATGGAGATATAGGAATTAGAATAGAGGATACAGTTGTAATTAATGGTAGAATACCAAGGATTTTGACAAATTCTAGTAAACAGTTGACTATTATTGATGGATAATATGACATCTATGTGAAAAAATAAAATAAAATGTTGAAAAATAAAAAGTTTATTGTTAAAATGTTCATAATAAATATATTATGGACATTTTTTATTGTTTATATGTCTTTTAATATAAATATTTTGAAATAACATATAAAGATAAATGTTATATATTAATAAGGATGGAAAATGATAGAGTTTAAGAACGTATCTAAAAAATATGGTACAGGAACAGTAGCAGTTGATAATGCTAATTTTACAATTGAAAAGGGAGAGTTTGCTTTTTTAATAGGTGATTCTGGTTCTGGAAAATCAACAATGATTAAAATGATGCTTAAAGAAGAAGACCCTACTTCAGGAAATATTATTATTAATGGAAGGGATATTACTAAGATAAAACCTAGTAAGGTTCCTTATTTACGTAGAAGCATGGGAATAGTTTTTCAAGATTTTAGACTTTTACCTGATAAAACAGTTTATGATAATGTTGCTTTTGCAATGTATGTTGTTAGAGCTAGTCAAAAACATATTAAGAGGCAAGTTCCAATGGTTTTGTCACTTGTTGGATTAAGTCAAAAAGCGAAAATGTATCCAAATGAACTTTCTGGTGGTGAACAACAAAGAGTTGCTTTAGCTCGTGCTATTGTAAATAATCCATCAATGCTAATTGCAGATGAGCCTACAGGAAATTTGGATCCAAATACAGCATGGGATATAATGGAGCTTTTAAATGATATCAATTTAAGAGGAACAACGGTTGTTGTTGCAACACATGCTAAAGATATAGTTGATAGAATGAACAGAAGGGTTATTCGTATTGACCATGGAAATATAGTTCGTGATGAAAAAGGTGGGTATGACGGTGAGATATAACACATTTAGTTATTTAATTTCAGATGGTTTTAAAAGTTTTGGCAAACAGAAAAAAATGACTAGTGCTTCAATTATCATAATGGTTGCTACAATGGTTATGTTTGGATTGTTTTTCGTAATAAGTCAAAATGTTAATTATATTGCTACACAACTTGAGAATCAGCAGGCGATTAAAGTAAATCTGAAAGATGGATTAACACAGGATGAAATTAACAATTTACAAGTTCAAATTGAGCAAATATCTGGTGTAAATAAACCAGTACAATACAAATCAAAAGCTGATGCTTTAATTACAGTTAGAACACAGCTTGGTGATAAACAAGATTTATTAGCAGGATGGGATGGTGAAAATAATCCTTTTCCAGCATCTTTTATAGTAAGGTTAACTGATTTAAAGTTAAATAAATCAGTGCAAGATGCTATTTCTAAGCTTGATGGAATAAGTGATATTAATAGTAATAATGATTTGTTATCAAATTTGGATAGAGTTGCTAATGCATTGAAAATTGTTACAGGTGTTTTGATGTCACTATTAGTTTTGATATCAGTATTTATAATTTCATATACAATTAAATTAACAGTTCATGCACGTAGAAAAGAAATTTCTATTATGAAATATGTTGGTGCAACAAATGGATTTATTAGAGGACCTTTCATAGTTGAAGGTGTTATGATTGGTATTATTTCTGCAATTATTACCCTTTCACTTATGAGTGGAATTTATAATGCTATGATTAATGGAATATTGGATTCTTCAGTATTAAGAACTTCACAAATCGAACTTTATAGATATGGACAGATATTCTTCAAATTATTAGTAGCTTATTTAATGCTTGGTATTGGAATTGGTGCATTGGGAAGTGTTATTTCGATGAAAAAGTATTTGGATGTTTAATTAACTTTTTAAAAGTTAAGGAGGAATAATGAAAAAATATAAACTTTTAGTGGCTTTAATGTTATTGATTGCACTTATTGGTAAATCAGTGATATCTCTAGGAGTTACTCAAGCTGATGTTGATGCAGAAAAGAAAAAAGCAGATCAATTAAAAACAGAAGCTGAACAAAAGAAAAAAGAATTGACAAATATAAAATCAGATAAAGCGGTTGCTACTACTGATTTAAACACTATTAATAGTCAGATTGATAATTTACAATCTGAAATTGATGCTCTTGGTGAAAATTTAGATGAATTAAATTCTGAAATAAAGACTAAGGAAAATGAAATAAAAGAAAAAGAAAAAGAATATAAAGAAAAGGAAGCTATTCTTAAAAAGAGATTGGTTGCTATATATAAGAATGGTGGAACTTCGTATTTAGATGTTTTATTTAGTTCTGCAAATTATGTTGATATGCTTTCTTCATATGATGTTGTTGAAAAAATAGCAGAATCTGATAACAAGTTAATGGATGAAATTCAAAAGACAAAAGAAAGTTTAGAAAATAATAAAAAGGAATTAGAGAATAAAAAATCTGATGTTGAAAAAACTAAAAAGCAAAAAGATGAAAAGAATGCACAATTAATTGTTGCTAAAAAACAGAAACAAACAGAAGTTGATAAATTGTCTGATAAGGAAAAAGCTACACAAACTGAAATTGACAATAAACAAAAAGCTATACAACAGGCAGAACAATCAATGGCTAGTATTTTTAAAAAATTACAAGCTCAGCTTGCAGCTCAAAAAGCTGCTGAAGAAGCTAGAAAAAAAGCTGCTGCATCTAAACCAAGTTCTAGTGGTTCTTCTAAAGGAAGTAGCTCTACAGGTTTAGCTGGATTAAATTTTGATGGTACATTCCAATGGCCAACAACAACTAAATTAGTTACTTCTAGAATGAAGTTTAGATGGGGAAGAATGCATAAAGGTATTGATATAGGAGTTGCTTATCAACCAGTTTATGCAGCTGCTTCGGGTATTGCATATAATGCGTATAATCCTGGTGGATATGGTACATATGTAATGTTATTCCATGGAAATGGATATGTTACTTTATATGGACATTTGAGTACTTCAAAAGTTGCAGATGGACAGACAGTATCTAAAGGACAGGTTATTGCTATTTCTGGTAATTCTGGTGGAAGCACTGGTCCACATTTACATTTTGAAATAAGAAGAGCAGAATCTGCTGCAGATTTCTTTAGTAAATCACCGTTAGATCCTTTACAATATTTACCTGGTGGTTATACATTAAATGAATAATTTTAATATATAAGGTACATATTTATGTACCTTATATAAAAGTATAGGAGGCATAGTTATGAGTAATATAATAAAACAAGTTTTTATTAGTTTAATATGTATAATTATGCTTTTTTCTTTTTTTAGTAATAGTTTTGCTATAAATGAAGTTAATAATAATCAAATTAATGCAGTTTCTAATAATACTAACAATGTTGTTAATAATACAAATACTGTTAGTAATACAACTAGTGATGTTAAACCATTAACATTGCAACAACAAAAAGATGCAGTTAATGAAAATTTAAATAAGGCAAATGAACAGTTAGCTTATGTTCAAAATGAGTTGTCACAAGCAGTTCTTAAGATTCAAGATTTGCAAGATAAAATTAATGGATATGAGTCTACTATCTCGAAAATTAATTTAGAATATGGAAAATTACAAGAGAAAGTAGAGCAAAATGAAGTAGCTTTAATTAAACAGCAAGTTAGATATGATGCTCAGGAAGAATTGTTAAAAAAGAGATTGGTAGCTGTTTATAATAAAGGAAATATTTCGTATTTAAATGTTTTACTTGGTGCTAATAATTTTATAGAGTTCTTATCTTTATATTCTGCAGTTAACCAAATAGCTAAATATGATAAAGCACAATTGGATAACATGAAAGCAGAAAAGAATGAGATTCAAAAGAAAAACGATGAAATTATGAAGCAAAAAGAAGATATTCGAGTTGCTAAAGCGAATGCACAACAGCAAGAGGTTTTATTGACAAATACAAAGATACTTATGGAAGGATATAAACAGAGCTTAACTGAAAGTGATAAACAAATAAATGCACAAATTACAGCATATAAGGCACAGCAACAAGAAATAGAAAATATGATTACACAATCAATTGTTCAGTCAACTTACGAATTATCTTATGCTGGTGGAGTAATGATTTGGCCTACTTTAAAGTCTGGTTATATTACATCACCATTTGGTAATAGAATGCATCCAATTCAAGGTATTGTTAAAGCACATCATGGTATTGACATTAGTGGTGCTATTGGAACTCCAGCATTTGCAGCAGCAGATGGTGTTGTAATTTATTCTGGCTGGATGGGTGGTTATGGTAATGCTATTATGATTGATCATGGTGTTGATAGTAATGGTAATAAAGTAATCAGTTTATATGGACATAGTAGTAAATTGTTAAAAAATGTTGGAGATGTTGTTAAACAAGGTGATACTATTTTAGAAATTGGTTCTACTGGAAATTCTACAGGGCCACATTTACATTTTGAAATTAGAGAAAATGGAATACCTACAGATCCTAAAAAATATTTATCAAATGATAATAGTTAAAGTTGAAAGGAGTTTTTATGAAAGATTTTAAGTCTTTTGGTAGAATGTTATATACAATTGTTATTACAGCAATTGTTACTACAATTATAGTCCTTGTAGTGGTATTTGGTGCAAATGGTTCTTCACCTTTTTCGCCTAAACTTAATAATAAAGACATGTCTGGTTTAATTTCTAAATTAAATGTAGTTCAAAAAAAGATTGATGAACAATATTTAAAAAAAGCTAATTCATCTGATTTAAATGAGTGGGCAGTTAAAGGTTATGTTGCTGGTTTAAAGGATAAATATAGTCAATATTACACTGCACAGGAAATGAAAGAGATGCTGGATGAGACTAGGGGACAGTTTGTAGGTGTTGGTATATATCTTACAAAAGATGTTACTAATAATGAAATTGTTATTTATGATACAATTAAAGGCTCACCTGCAGCTGAGTCTGGAATAAAAAGTGGTGATATATTAATTGCTGTTGATAATGTTGCGTGCAATGGTGATGATTTTGATAAGATTACAGAGAAAATTAAAGGTACTAAGGGAACTGAAGTATCTTTAAAGATTAAAAGAGATAAAAATGAAGAACATGTTTTTACAATGAAGAGAGATAAGGTAGTTGTTGAAAATATTGAATCACAAATGATTGATTCTGAAATAGGATACATTTATATTAAATCGTTTGAAGGTGATGCTACTTTTAAGCAATTTAGAGAAGCTTATGATAATTTGGTTTCTAAAGGTATGAAGAAATTAATTGTTGACGTTAGAAATAATGGTGGTGGTATTATGGAACAAGCATTATATATTGGCGAATTGTTTTGTAATCCTAATCAAAAATTAATTATTGAGAAAGATAAGGATGGTTTGGAAAAAACTACTTTATCAAAAAATGAAAAAGTAATAACAATGGATACAATTTTATTGGTAAACCAATATTCTGCAAGTGCATCTGAAATTTTGGCAGGTATTTTAAAAGAGAATGTACAAAATGTTAAAATTGTTGGAGTTAAAACTTATGGAAAGGGTGTTGTTCAAGGATTATTTACATTACCAGATCAAAGTGGTTTGAAATTAACGATTGAAGAATATTTTACACCAAAACATAGTGAGATTAATGGCATTGGAATTACTCCAGATGTTGAAGTGAAAGATTATCAATTTAAAGGTGAACTTGATAAAGATAATGACAAGCAATTTATTAAAGCACTTGAATTATTAAAGGAAAATAATGATTAAAATTATGATTTTGTGTTTTAAAAAAGTTATATATTATGGAAAAAACAAAAGTTTAAAAAAGTTAAAAAACTTTAAAAAAAGTGTTGACACCTTGGGATATTTTTATTATAATAAGAATGTCCTAAGGATAGACGGTCGCTTAGCTCAGTTGGTAGAGCATCTGCCTTACAAGCAGGGGGTCATAGGTTCGAGCCCTATAGCGACCACCATTATATTTTGGCCTGGTAGTTCAGTTGGTTAGAACGCCGCCCTGTCACGGCGGAGGTCGACGGTTCGAGTCCGTTCCAGGTCGCCATTTTTTATTTAAGTTAAAACTTAAAATGTTGATGTGGAATTTTAAGTTTCACATTTTATTTTTTTATAAGCCTCGATAGCTCAGTTGGTAGAGCAAAGGACTGAAAATCCTTGTGTCACTGGTTCGATTCCAGTTCGAGGCACCATAATTGAAATCCTAGAACTCTTTTAAATAAAGAGTTTTAGGATTTATTTTTTTGTTAGTATTACAATAGTAGGAGAAAAAATGGAAAAATTAGATATAAATAGACATAAATAAATATAAATAGAGAAAAATTTAAATTTTATATTGACTTTTTATACAATATTTGATAATGTATTTTTAATAGAATATACTTAATATAAGTAAACCCTTATTTTATAGGGACATATTGAATTTTGCTTAAGCTGGGTTTAGTCCCAGCTTTTTGTAATTTAAGGGAAAAATCATATTAATTGGAATTATATTCAGAAAGGAGGTTTATATAATAGTTGTTAATATATAAAGGAGGGTATTTTTATGAAAAAAATAAAAATATTAGGCTTCATAAGTATGTTTGTAATAATGTTTGTAAATTTAATTAGTACAAAAACTTATGCTGATACACCACAATACTTGGAGAATATTAATGTTAATGAATTATGTGGTAAAGAATTTTATATTAGAAATTTGTTGACAGGTTATTATTTAGATGTTTCAGGTGGAATTGCAGGTGATAGGACAAATGTTCAACAATATGAATTTAATGGTACAGATTCACAAAAATGGTTTTTAAGAAATAACAATGATGGAACTTATACTTTTTTTACTAGAGTAGGAGCAGATACACATTATAGATACGCATTAGATATTGCAGACGCAAGTAATGAGAATTGTGCAAATGTTCAAATATATACGATAAATGGTACAAATGCTCAAAAATTTAAAATTCAAGCAGTAGCTCATCATTCTTGGGTAATATATACTGAAGTATCTAATTTTAATAAAGCTATAGTAGTTAATGGACCAGAGTATTATAATGGAAGAAATGTAGATCAATATACATTTCAAGCTCATGCAAATGAAGCTTGGTTGTTAGAGCCAGTAGAATATTTTCCAAAAATGGGAGTATCATATGCTTCATATAACGCATTAACATATTGTCCAAGTTTTCCAATAGCAGAGGGGCTTGGTGGTGATTGTGCAAATTTCGTTTCACAATGTTTATTAGCTTCTGGGATTCACCAAAGAGATAATTGGTACATAAGAAGAAAGAATGGGTATCATGGAGATATAAATAATATCAATGTATTAAATAATAACTGGTTTTTAGCAGATCCAAGTCCTTGGATAAGTGCTAGAGAGTTTAAAGAATATTGGATTAAACATGTAAATTATTATGAATTTTCAGTAAAAGATGTAATTTCAAATTTTAGTATTGCTTGGAATATACCAATTGAAGCAGGTGATGTTATTCAACTTGCAAAAAGACCATTTATAGGTAAGTCTAAAGCATATCATACAATGTTTATTCGCTCATTAGAAAATTTTGATTATTATTATTCTGCTCATACTAATATGCGTGAAAAACAATCTTTAAAATCAGTGCTCGAAAATCATAAAAATGATAATATTATATTTTATAATTTTAGATGAAAGGAAAAATGATTATGAATAAAAAAATATTGATAGTTACAAGCGTTATAGTAGCATTAGCATTAGTATTATTAATACCATTAACTATAAATGCTAAAAAAATTGGGTATCAAAAAATTGTAGATAATAGGCCATTGACATTAGAAGAAGAACAAAGATTAAAAGAAAAAATGAAACAACAGCCAAAAAATATTGAAAAGCTTAAAGAAATAAAAAAATATGAATTGAGTAGGGAAACTCAAAATGAAATAGATGAAGTAAAGAGAAAAGGAGAGCAATGTATAAAAGAAACATTGGAGCAAGCTGAGAAAGTACTTAATATAATGAGAAAATATAAAAATAAAGAATTAGAAGATTATTATAAATTAGTTGGAACGAGGGACCTTACAAAAGTTGATGTAGAATATGCACCAAAATTTGACCAAATAGTATTTGATATGTATAGATATTCAAATATTACTAAAGAAGAAAAAGCAATTTTAAAAGAATACTTAGCAGATGGATTAGATAGTTATAATTATCAAACAAATCCAAAATTATTAGAAGAAATAAAAAAAGAATTAAATATTAAATAGTAAAAATTAACAACTATTATTAATTACTCCTTTTTTAATGACAAAATAGTAGTCAAATAAGCTAGTATAATTAAAAGTAAAAATTTAATTATTCTAGCTTATTATTATATAAAATAATAAAAAAGTACCTAATTAAAGGTACTTTTGGGACTTATTAAATTCACAAAAATATATTATAGTACCATAGTAAGTACCACAATAGCAGGAGAAAAAATGAAAAAAATCGTTTTGGCCGGTGCGGCCATAGGCTGCCTACTCGCTACCGGCGCGCTTGCGCACGAGGAGCAAAACTTCGACCCGAAAGCGGGCAAACACCTGGTGATCCCTATGGAGCAACTAAGCGAAAAAGGCAATATGTCCGTAGGCGAGGTCGTAGCGATCGAAACTAGCTACGGCGTGGCGTTTTTCCCAAATCTCAAAGGTCTTGAGGGCGGCGTACATGGATTTCACGTGCATCAAAACGCGGACTGTGGCGCGACTGAGAAGGGTCTAGGTATGAAAGCGGGCGGTCACTGGGATCCGACCGATACGAAAAAACACTCTTTTGCATGGGACGACAACGGTCATAAGGGCGATCTGCCGGCGCTTTTCGTCGATAAAGACGGCAACGCGGCCTATCCTGTTCTTGCTCCAAAAATCAAGAAGATTGACGAGCTAAAAGGCCACTCGCTAATGGTTCACGTCGGCGGCGATAATCACAGCGACCATCCGAAACCTCTTGGCGGCGGCGGCGCTAGAATGGTCTGCGGCGTTATAAAATAATTCCGAATTTGCCGACTTTGCCGCGTTTGGCGGTCGGCAAATTTTCTTACTTATATTCAGTTTCTCGCTTGGTCTAATTTGACGGAAT
>ERZ773037.168-NODE-168-length-35079-cov-4.052935_pt1 | contig 35079 bp, 28 predicted proteins | sample MGYA00511466_ERZ773037 | MGnify/ENA primary metagenome ERZ773037 (study PRJEB29015, sample SAMEA2738146) | human oral metagenome | biome: human oral; feature: human-associated habitat; material: saliva | place: China | collected 2202 ... | reverse complement strand
CATGGCAAAGCCTGCAGTTCTGATGCACACGGTTCTGCCCGACCGCACTTTCGATAAGATTATTCGCCGCTTTATGTAACGTAAGGAATCGCCGTGGAAGCTATGACCATCACCCCTCAGCTGGCGCAGTCGCTACTCGATCAGCATCCAGAAGTTCCTGCTCTGCTGGCCCAAGCGGGTCTTCGGATGCCACGCATGGGCGAGGCTCTGAAGCTCTCACATGAGCAGTACCACCGATTTCTCAAGGTTCTCGATACTTCAGCGCATGAAGAGACCCTGCTGACCTACGGTGATATTACTGCCCTGCACGGCATAGTTCCGGCGATTTTCGGTGCCTTGGCGGCAGAAGACGGAACGGAGGCTCTGGGACGTTTCGCACGGTACAAACGTCTAACCGGTCCCGTGCGGGTGTTAGTTGAACCTGACGGCACCCGCACGAGCATCCGTTTTAGCTACGACGGACACACCGGGGTACTGCCTGCCAGCGGGGTAGCCATTGAGCAGATTATTCTGATGAATATTCTGCGTACCGGCACCGGTCAGCAGATTACTCCCCTGCGAGTAGAATCGCCGCGCCCCTACGGTACCGCGTTGAAAGAGTTTTTCGGGGTCTCTTCTCATCGTGCCGCTCAGAACTCACTCGTGCTCGCTTCCCATGATCTTGCTCTGCCCTTCACTACGCGCAACAACGTCATGTGGGAGTATGTGCAGCCAGCACTCGATCAAGAATTAATGCAGCTGGATGCGCGGCAAAGTTTTCTGCAGACCGTCTCGCTCGAACTCACGCAGATGATTCCCAGCGGTTCTTTCGGAATTGAGAAGCTGGCGGCACATTTGGGTATGAGCTCGCGTTCCCTACAGCGGCGACTGCAGGAGGAAGGCACTAGTTATAAGGCTGTATGCCAGCGAGCTCAGCAAAATTTGGCGAGCGCCTATTTGAGCAATCCCGCACTGAGTCTTCAGGATGTTGCGCTGCTGACCGGCTATACCGAGGTCAGTTCATTTTCCCGCGCTTTCAAAGCGTGGACGGGTATGACCGTCACGGACTACAGAAAAGAAAACCGCGAAACCTCCTGATACGGCTTTGCCTGTTGGGGAGAATATACGACAATGTCCCGTATCCGTCGCTGGATACGGGACATTACCGTGCTTAAAGGGATTTATTTATTTCTAAGGCGTTGTGCCCTAGACCTGTTCAACCTCAATAGTGATATTAGGCTCCGGATGTGATTCTCCGGTCAGCATAATGACCATCAAGGTCGAGTCTTCGAGTGCCGTGACCGAGTGCAACAGCTTTGCCGTGGTGTGGATGATTTTACCGGGTTCCAGAATAATACTCTGCCCCTTGGCGCTGTAATCAACCTTGCCTTTAAGCACCTGCACGACCACCGGGTGTACGCTGTGGTGTTCGTGCCAAGATTGACCGGCTGCCAGCTCCATTAGGGTGATGCTGCCGCCATCGGCATCAAGGATTTTCTTTGCCTGCGGCTTAGTCTCAAAGGGGGTGAGAACTTCGGTGAGCTGTGGGAAAACAATCACACGCCCTTCGTGAGTACCCGCCATGAGTTCTAACCTTTCGCCGATGATGGTTGTTCTTTTAGGATACGCGCATCCTAAAATTTGCATGAACTATGCTAAATTCTATGCCCGTGTTACGAGGGTAGGCAAAAAAGTGACGCTATATTTCATAGCGTGATACGACCCTAGTATTCCCACACGCGCGTATAGGGAGAAGATACCTGGTTACGCGGGCGCAGAAGCCGCACCAGTATCGCCGTGGTGCCCGTGCTGACCGCCAGAATCATGCAGGTTGAGGCAACGAACACTCCCCCGGGCATGGTGGAAAACATGGTGATCGCATACATTGCGACCGCGCAGAAGGAGAGGAACAGGCTTGCAATCGTCAGCAGCGGCACCGCAATGGCTCCCACCACGCGAGGGGTCGGTGCGTTAAATTCTGCACGGCGCAGGTACCGAAGAACACCCAAGCCGAGAACAGTCCAGAGCGCAACTACCAAAATCGCGCTGATAACATCCGCTGGGCGATGCCAGCCGTTAATAATGGTGGATGCGCCCGTAGCGCAGGTTGCCATTGCAGCCAGGACCGCAATCGTGGGTCGAAGCGCGCGAGGGGCTGCGATGAACAACGCGGCACCTGCAGAAGCGGCGAATGCCGTGTGTCCGCTCGGCGCGGAGTTCAAGAGGGCTTCCTGAATGCCGAAATTAGGTTTGGTAATCACATAATTCTTGAGGACGTGGACGCTCAAACACGCGCCCGTGCCCGCAAGAATACCCACGATAGCGGGCAGGATGCGGTGCTTCCAGATCAGCCCAATAATAATGCCGATCACCGCGATTACGCCGGTAATTGTCGGCAGGTTATCGAGAGCCGCCAGGGTGGGACGCTGGTATTCCGCGAACTGGCTGGCATATTCGGTAAACGCATTTTCGTCGAGCTGCTGCCCGGTACGGCTGTAGATGAAGAACTGGAACGTGGCGTAGAGCAGGGCGCCGAACAGCACCATGACACCCAAATGCTGCGCCACAACCTTGGTGCTCGGCGGATCATTTGGAATGGGGGCTTCTGCGGGAACGCCTGCTCCAGGAGCCGCAGGGTTCGGGCGAGCGCCGTATCCGGCATAGTTCGCGGCGCTCATCGTCGGGTTAGCGGCGTGGGGATGAGCGGCGGCACTGTACTGCGCACCCTGGGGGGCAGTCTGCATACCGGGAACACCCGTTGGCATGGCGACCGTGGCGGGATAATCAGCCGAAGGGGTTATATCCGGCTGCACACGGGTTTGCGGCTGGGCGGCACGCGTGTGCTGAACGTAGTGAGCACGCGGATCCTGCGATGCGCTGATGGCTTCGGTCGGTGAATCGTCAAAAGCGTCGAGGGCTACCGTGTCAGAGCTTTCACGGGGTTTAGGCGCCTCGTGCGGGTTCGGGATGGCGCGGGTTGCGTCCGTGTCTGGTGAGGAAGATGGCAGATCCTGAAGGTTCAGAAATTCGGTCGCATCATCATCGGTTTCATAGGAAGATTGGATGCTCGATAACGGAACCGTCGCATCGGCATCGGCACTGTCGTTATCGGCTAGAGTCTGAGGGGATAGAATACGCGTAGCATCGTCCGTGTCATTTGAGGTACTGGTATGGCGAGGAACATGACCACGCGATGTGTGAGGACCCTGTGACATACTTTTTCCCTCCAAAATGTCTGTGATGCGGTGTCTGTAAACACGACATAGAAAACACTATCTCAGGTTAAGCTATGAAAAATACGTGTTTTCTAAATTCCAAGCTGGGAGTTTACCGAGAATACCTTAAGGAGAAACGCCATGTCATCCGTGCCGCCGTTGGGATACGGGTTCATCACTGAGGGCTTAGCTTTGCCGCCGTTAGAGCAGGTTTTACGCACCGTTCGAGTGGTTGATATTCCCATGCGGGTGACCTTCCGCTCGGTCAATCGGCGCCAGAGTGCGCTGATACAGGGTCCCGCCGGATGGGGCGAGTTCGCGCCGTTTTTAGAGTATGACGATCATGAGGCGGCGGCGTGGTTAGCCTGTGCGTTAGAGTCCGCTTGGCTGGGGGCGCCGCCCGCTCGTCGAGCCACTATTCCGGTGAACGCAACCCTTCCCGCGGTGAGCGCCGAGCGGGTTCCCGAAGTGCTGAACAACTATCGTGGAACCATCCACGAGCTTAAAATCAAGGTTGCCGAGAAGGGGCAGACTCTCGACGATGATATTGCCCGCGTTGCGGCGGCGCGGCGTGCCCTCCCGAATGCACGGTTGAAGGTGGACGCTAATGCGGGGTGGAGCGTCCCCGATGCTCTCGAAGCCCTCGCGGCGCTGAACGAGTACGATCTGCTTTATGCCGAGCAGCCCGTCGCCACGGTTGATGAGCTTGCGCAGGTGCGTGCCCTGGTGCGCGAGCACGGCCTTTCGATGCTCATCGCCGCCGACGAATCCGTGCGTAAGGCTAGTGACCCTCTCAAGGTGGCGCAGGCGCACGCCGCCGATGTGCTTATCGTCAAGGCGGCACCCTTAGGCGGGGTTCGGCGCGCGCTGAAGATCGTTGAACAGGCGAGTTTACCCGCGGTGGTGTCTTCGGCGCTGGAATCTTCCGTAGGTATCGCGACCGGTGTGTCTTTGGCGGCGGCTCTGCCGGATCTTCCCTATGCGTGCGGGCTGAGTACGGTCTCGCTAATGAGCGCCGATGTGACTGAAAATTCGCTACTTGCTCGCGATGGCGAGCTCCAGATGCGGCAGGTTGCACCTACGGAATCGGCGCTGAGGCGCGTTGAAGCAGAGAGCGAAGTGCGGGATGCCTGGGTGGAGCGCATCCGACGGTGCTACCTGGTGCTTCAGGAAGCCTTGCCCACGAGTCTTTAGCCAGGTATGTTCTGAACGTTCTGGTCAGTGTTCTGGGGGCTAACTGCCCGTTTAGGGACCCCATATTCTTCACACGCCCAAACACCGGTCTAGAATAGACGGGTGACTGAAAACCCCGACCGTGCCGACACCGTTCAAACTCCCCCCGCTCCAGCCGCTCCAGACTCCATGCTCTCCGCCGTCGCCGTGCTCGATTCCCTGATTCGCGCGGGCATGCGGCATGTGGTGGTTTCCCCAGGTTCTCGAAGCGCTCCCCTGGCGTATGCGGTTGCGGCGGCCGAAGAGGCAGGTGCGTTGGTTGCCCACGTGCGCGTTGATGAGCGCGTGGCAGCGTTTACGGCGCTGGGTATCGCGAAGGCTTCGCGGCTGCCCGTGGGGTTAGTGTGTACCTCGGGAACGGCGCTGGGTGAGTATTTGCCCGCCGTGATGGAGGCTTACCATGCCGGGGTTCCACTGGCGATCATGAGCGCGGACCGTCCCGTAAGGCTGCGTGGGACCGGTGCTAATCAGACGACGGTTCAAACCGATTTTTTCTCTCCCTTTGTGCGTGCAAGTGCTGATTTGACCTCGTACCCCGAGCATAATCCGGGGCAGCAGACCGCCGATTTTATGGCATGTTTAGCGGCGCTGACGGGCAGCGATGCGCAGGACTGGTCGCGCACAAGCGATGAGCCCGTGGGGCCGGCGCATATTAACGTGTGTTTCGACGCCCCGCTCACACCTTCGGCTCGGACAGCCGAGATTCTTCCCACCTGGGCCGCATCGCTTGCCGAGCATATTGCCCCGGGGGCCGCATCGTACCCCGCTGAGCTTGAGCCTGCACAGCTGAGCCCTGTCGAGAAGTTTTGGCTGATTCAGCATGAACAGGCGGTTCAGTCCTCGCCGCTTAAACCCGAAGGCGCACCAGACTGCCCGAAAACGGTGGTGATCGCGGGAGACGGTGCCGAGCCGTTCGCTGCCGAGTTTGCCCGCGCGTTGAATCTGCCGCTACTGGCAGAGCCTTCTTCGCAGGCGCGGCACGGCGCTACCTCGATTCCCCAGTACACGACGGTGCTCGGGGAACATGCGGCTTCCGAGCTGGGGCAGAGCATCGAGCGAACTATTTTATGCGGGCATCCCACGCTTTCGCGCCCTATTTCTGCGCTTTTAGCGCGTACCGATGTGCAGCATGCTTACTATGCGCCTCGGCGTGCCAGCTGGTACGAACCCGGCACCCGCGCCATTCGCGAGATTGATTCGCCCGCCGAACTTGAAGCCTTTGCGCTTATGGGATCGGGCATGCGAGCCGATGATACCTGGCTTGATGCTTGGGTCACTGCCGGTCGGCGGGCTCAGGAGGCATCGCTCACGTTGATCGAAGCCTATCGTTGTGCCGAGTCTGAAACAGTGCAGCCGCAGGCCTCTATTCCATCCGAGGAATGTCACCAAGACGGTATACATATTTCTCAGCCTGCTAGAGTTCCCGCTCAGGCGCTTGCACTTCAAACCTGGAATACATGCGCACAGCAGCGCCGTACCCTTGTCGTCGGCTCGTCGAGTATTGTGCGCGATCTAGATATTATCGCCCCCGCTCTTGGTGCCGATGCGCTCGCACGGGTTCTCGCAAACCGCGGGCTTTCCGGCATTGACGGGCTTATCGCAACGGCTGTCGGTGTTTCTTTAGCGGGCTACTACCCCACCGGCAACGCACGCACGGCTGCCGATGATTCCGCCCATGTAGCGGGCGCGCCGATTCCGGTTACCCTCATATGCGGCGATTTGACCTTTCAATACGATATTTCTGCACTGAACCTGCCCATGACGGAGCTTCTGCCCGATCTTGACGTCGTCGTCTATGACGATGCCGGAGGCGGCATTTTCACCGCGCTGGAACACGGCGCTCTCGCCCAGAATCCACAATTTGCCCGCGCCATCGAGCGGTTCTTCACGGTTCAGGCGGCGCCGAATACGGATTTGGAACGCATGGCGGCGGGCTTCGGTGAGGAGTCAGGTATTCGGGTGCGCATTCACCGCCCGAACGATATTTTCGATACCCAAGCTTAAGTTACGCCTTACCCCTTCTAAAATTCGCAGAGTAAAACCTCCGAGCAGGGACGCACCACAACCTCAAAATGGTACGTACCCTATGCGGAGGTTTTCAGAAATTCTTATGAATATGACGATATATGTCATACCCGACTGTCATATGTCTGTGCTTATGCTAGTGCAGGCTGCCAATCGTGATAGGACCGGTGTATCCGGTGGTTTCAGAGCTGTCGGTAGGCACCTCGGTACCGTCAAGCTGTGCCATACGATCTAGCAAGAACCGGGTAGGTCCGGGTGCATACGGCAGGTGGTACATGGCGGCAGTGGTACTCGCGTCATTCGGGTCAATAGTCGAATGACGAATAGCGTAAATAGCCTTCTTCATGGTCTCCTGAAAACGTTCCACAAAGTCACGCTCTACGGGGTCGCCACAGCCGGGCACATAGACGCGGTAACGATCAAGCTCAAGAAGCGCGCCTAGGGTCTCTACCCAACGATCGGGGAAAGAGTCTTCAAAGGATGGGTCGGTCCCCTGCTCCAGCAGACCGCCCGTAAAGAGCACGTCGTCGATGCCCACCAAGATATCGCCCTCGGTATGTCCCGGACCCAAGTAGATGAGGGTTGCCGATCGCTCCCCCAGATCAACCGGGGTAAAGGTAATGCCTTCCCCGCTTTGAGCAACCAGATGATTAGGCACCACGATATCGGTTGCCGCTCCCTGGTGGTGTGCCATCTCAGGTTCTAGGGTCTCCACATACAGACGCTGCCTATCCCCGTATTTCTTGATAGCGCGCGCCGCCCGTGGGTGCGACCAAAACTCTTCGGTGCCCATAGCCGCAAAAACGTCGTTTCCGAAGTAACGCTCGGGGTGTGCATGCGTATTGACGACGACGAGGGGCATACGGGTAATACGACGAACCTCATCATAAATTTCGGTTGCCTGTCGAGGTCCTGCACCGGTATCGATCACGAGTGCTTTCTCAAGACCGAGGATGAGTCCGGTATTTAGACAGTAGTTATCGGTTGCAATACGATAAACACCGTCCGCTAGTTCAATCGTGGTTGCCATACTTCTAACGGTACTCGACTTTAGCGTCAGATACGGAATATTTTTATAAAGGTTTGATAACACACTTGCGAACGTTTATCACGAAGTTCCCCGTGAGGTTGTTATTATTTTGTTATTTTTTGTCGAATCCTATGGCGTGAGGCACTTTTAGAGGTGCCGCTAGGATTAAAACCATGAGCTTACACAGCAGCACCGCCCAGGATTCTTTCACCATGCACGCTTCTTCTTCACCAGGCGCGGGCAGGTACGCACCGTCCCCCTCTGGAGACCTGCATTTAGGCAATCTGCGCACCGCAATTCTCGCATGGCTTCTCGCACGACAAGAGGGACTGCGCTTTGTGATGCGCATCGAAGACCTCGATCGCGTGCGCCCCGGTGCCGCCGAACAGCAGCTCGCCGATTTAAAATCTTTGGGGCTCGATTGGGATGCAACGCCCGGCGAAGACCCGCAGCGCCACGACCATGTTTTACGCCAGAGCACACGGCTTGCCGCCTACGATGCCGCCGTGCAGAAACTCCAGGATGCGGGGCTGCTCTACGAATGCTATTGCACGCGCCGCGAGATTTTGGAGGCAACCTCAGCACCGCACGGCATCCCCGGCTCCTATCCGGGAACATGTCGCAATCTGAGTGATACCGAGCGTAAATCTCGCCGTGAGATACGCCCTCCCGCCCTGCGTTTGCGCGCCGAAATCAGCGAATTTACGGTACAGGATATGTTTGCCGGTGAGTATACGGGCGCCGTCGATGACGTGGTGGTTCGCCGCAACGACGGCACCTACGCCTACAACCTAGCCGTCGTGGTCGATGACCATTATCAGGGTGTAACCCAGGTGGTGCGCGGAGACGATTTATTATCTTCCGCTCCGCGCCAGGCATACTTGGCAGCACTCCTGGGGTATGAACCGCCCCACTATGCCCACGTCCCCCTAGCCCTCAACACGGAAGGTAAGCGTCTAGCGAAACGCGACGGCGCGGTAACGCTGAGACAGCTTCGGGATGCAGGGTTTGCAGAGTCCGATATTTTGGAGTGGATTCGCGCCTCCATTCCCATTCCTGATGCCCCACAGTTCCCGAAATCGGCGCAGGATTTTCTGGAATACTTCGATCCTAAAGCCATGAGCCCCAAGCCGTGGATCATTACAAATCCTTTAGATTTATAAGAAGCAAAAGCATCACCACACGCCACCCGTTCACGTTGTGGTCAAAGCAACCTCAAGAGCCGCGAATTTTCGGGGTCGTTTCGCCAAAATTTCCCACATAAAACCACGCTTTACCACGGCATACCTCGTATGATGTGAATATATATTCAGCAGTATGCAAACACGCTGAATGCATTACGAGTTGGTAAATCCATTCCGAGCGGTTAGACTGTATCCCAAGCCACTCATAAAGTCATAGAGTTGCGCATAATTACACAGATAGTTACGTAACGAAATCCCAACCACTAGATAGGAATGAGAGATGACCGACGGTACGTTCCAAGTCATCGCACTGGCGATTTACTTTATCGCCATGATTGTGATTGGTCTGTGGGCAAACAGTAAAAATAACGACCTTGACGACTATGTGCTTGGAGGACGACAGCTCTCCCCCACCGTCGCGGCTCTCTCGGCAGGCGCCGCAGATATGTCCGGCTGGCTCCTGATGGGTTTGCCCGGCGCTGTCTACCTAGCCGGTCTTTCCAAATCATGGATTGCTATCGGTCTGACAATCGGCGCATGGGTCAACTGGAAATATATTGCGCCCCGCCTGCGCAGCTACACCGAAGTCGCCGGGGATGCCGTGACCGTTCCGGTGTTCCTCAGCAACCGACTGCACGATAAGTACAATATTCTGCGTATTTTCGCAGGCGTTATTATCCTCGTCTTCTTCACCTTCTACGTTTCCTCCGGCATGGTTGCTGGCGGTAAATTCTTCGAGTCCTCATTCCACCAGGATTACCTCACCGGTATGCTTCTTGTCGCCGGTATCACCATGTTCTACACCTTCTTCGGCGGGTTCATGGGTGCATCCTACACCGATATGGTGCAGGGTCTGCTGATGCTCGCCGCGTTGATTGCCGTGCCGATCGTGGCTATTGCCAATATGGGCGGACTCGACCACGTCACAAATGCCGTCGCCAACGTTCGCCCCGACGCCCTGGGACTTTTCACGGGAACTACATTCATCGGTATCGCATCAGCACTCGCCTGGGGCCTAGGCTATTTCGGACAGCCGCATATTATCGTGCGTTTCATGGCACTGCGCACCCCCGAGGATGCAAAAGCCGGGCGTCGCATCGGCATGAGTTGGATGCTTCTGACCGTGGTAGGCTCCATCAGCACGGCGTTCGTGGGCGTAGCCTACTTTGCAACCCACCCCGAAGTTTCTCTCACCGATAAGGAAAGCGCGGAAACAGTCTTCCTGGATCTCGCGAAGATTCTCTTCCACCCCTTTATCGCTGGCATGATCCTGGCTGCCGTACTCGCGGCTATTATGTCCACGCTCTCCTCGCAGCTGGTGGTCTGCTCCTCGGCACTGGTGGAAGATCTGTACGGTGTCTTTGTGAAAAAGAAGCTCAGCGCGAACCAGTCGCTCTGGCTTGGACGTGCGGGCGTAGCGATTGTGGCGGTCATCGCGACTCTCATGGCGCTCGATAAGAACAACTCGATTCTCTCGCTCGTGGAGTTCGCATGGGCAGGCTTTGGTTCGGCCTTCGGCCCGATCGTGATCCTCTCCCTGTACTGGCGCAAGCTCACCCTACCGGGTGCGGTCTCGGGCATGGTCGTGGGTGCTGTCGTCACCTTCTTCTGGCGCCAGGTCTTCAACCTCACCGAAACGATCGAGGTTTACGAGATGATCCCCGGGTTCTTCCTAGCCTTCCTGGTGACCGTCGTGGTCTCTCTGTCTACCTACCAGAAGAACGACAAGATTGAGCAAGAGTTTGAAGAGGCCGCAAACCTCGCAAAGCTCACCACCACCGCCCTTCCCGCCAAAGAAGAAGAACAGGCGGCCAAGGCATAAACCCGCCAGGTGCACCGCGCGGTTAACACCAGATAAGAAGCGATTCTCTCGCCCAGCCCTTAGCGGGCGGGTGAGAGAATCGCTTCTTAAAGTTTTAACTCACTGACCCTGTGCCCATAACGTGTGCGTACAGTTCCTCACACAGGGCCATACTGTGCTGTATCTTGTACAAGCCATCCAGCAGGTAGGAGGTGTGGCTGTCCTGCTGCCATTCGGGGGTCGTACCATCTAAAAAGTCGAACCACAACAGGTAATCCATATACGCTGCGATTGCTTCTTCCTGCTTCTGTGCATAGGGCTTTTTCATCAGCTCTAACCGGCGCCGCTCCAGGTCAGCGGCATCAATGCTCCCGCAACGGTACGCCCGGGTGTACTCCAAATACTCCCGCAGCACCTCAGGCTGCTCGCTTAACGGGACAACGTTACGCTCCGTGAACTCAATCACTCGGTCGATATACTCGCTGTAGCGCGTGAAAATATCGGACTCCTCAATAGCGTCCTGCAGCTCAATGATTCGCCCGAATTCATCTGGCTCCATATTTACTCCTTTGCGGTGCACCAACAGTGCGCTAATTCAAGGTGTTCCTGCCGGTGCGCGGCGGCGGGTCTGCGCAGCACAGGTAGTCGAACCAGGCACGCACCTGCTCTTCAGCGTCCCGCACCGGTTCAAAAGCAGCATGATCGTTCGGGGCACAGGGCTGAGGCAAGGCAGCTGCCGCCTCAATGAGGGCCCGGGCACACGGGGTGACCTCACGGGCTTCTTCCTCGGTGAGCAGACGCGCCCCGCCCGGGGTTTCCTCGGTTGGCCCGCAACCCGCAGCATCGGGGGAAACACTCAAGACACTCTGCTCAAACACCGGGCTACCCGCCGTGAACTGCGCCTCAGCGAACGACACAGGCCCCAGAAACAGCGAACGCCCCAAAAGCGCCTGCCCCTGGAACTCGCAAGAATCCCAGCGGCCGCCCTCACAGTAGATGGAGCCGCCGAAATCCGCCTCGGCCCGGAACGTGCCCCTAAAATAGGCGGGCCCGTAATAGGCACAGCCGCTAAAATCTGCGCATCCGGCGACCTCACCGCCGAATGATACGGAGGAATAGAACGTGCTGTCGGCCGCCTTCACACACCCACCGTAGGTGCCGGTGCGGGTGACGGGCCCGTAGTGGGTGCACCCGCTGAACATGGAGTCGGCCGTGTAGGTGCAGTCCTGGGCGTCAGCCCCCGCGCAGTACACGCTCCCGCTAAAGCAGGCGTCTGCCCCGTAGGTTGAACCGGCAAAACTCACGAATCCGCCATAATACGAGCCGCTAAAATCTGCTCCCACGGGCGCTGTCGCCTCGGGACAGGTGCCCGCACGGTAGGTGCACTCTTCAAATGACACACCCGCCTGCCCGCGGTACACCGAGTTGCTGAAGGATGCCGCACCGCAGAAGGTGGAACCCGCGAACGTAAGCCGCCCGTCCCAGCAGCACCCGCTAAAATCCACCGTGTCAAAAAACTCTGCCCCCGAAAAGTCAAAGTCAAACCCCGACCAGGGCCCTGGGGTTGCCTCCCCACCGGTGACCGCATCCTCCAGCGGCTGGGGCTGGCGCACCCGCCCGCGAATCTCAGCCAGGATACGCGAACGCACCTGCGCCTCCGCCAGGTATTCGCCCTCATCAATGCGGTGTTGCCGCGCCGTACCTGTATCCGACGACCGTTCGGGGGTGCTGGCGGGGGCTTGGGGGCAGTTTCGGGCCAGGGGGAAAGGCAGACGCACATAGGCGCAGAGCATATCCACGATCATTTGTGCCTGTTCCCGGCCCGCCGGCGCGGGTATGCTGGCATCGGCTAACCATTCGTCGGCCAGCTGAGCAAGCAGCCTCACCCCGCCAAGGCGCGTTATTGCCGATGCGTTCCCCAGCAGCTCCAGGGCTTTGAGGTAGTGGGTGCGGCGCCTATCGTGTGCTGGGCCCCACCTGTGTGCGGTTGTTTCGGTGAGGTGCCCCTCCCCCTGCGTGCTCGTCATGTGTGTCTCCCAGGTTATTGTTGCGGTATGCTCTTGCCCCGTGCTGTGTGCTGGCGTGTGTGGGTTTCTGCCCGACCCTACCGGGTGTTATGCACCTGCCGGATGCTGCTGACTTCCTCAATGAACTCTCTCTGCTGCTGCCACTGAGTGTATTCTTCGCCGCTCACCCAGCGGGCCCCTTCCGGCGGGGTGTTCGGGGCGGAGTCCAGGAACCTGTTCACGGTGCCATCGGCGAACACAGTCCCCTCAAAGTAGGGTTTGGTGCTGAACCGGGTGCCGCTAAAATCCGCACCGCCCAGGTAGATGGAGTCGCCGAAATTCGTGCTTTCCTCGCACACGCTCTTCGTGAAGGTGACCGGCCCGCCGTGCAGGCACTCGTAGAAGTCCGCGCAGTCGTTGTAGGTGCACCCGCTGAAATCCACGGCTTGTGAATAATAATTCATCTCAAGCTGGGCTGACCCGTCATAAACACATTCGCTCAGGTTCACCTGCCCGAAGAAGAAACAGCCTTGAAAAAACACTCCCACGTAGGTGCACCCGCTCAGGTGGGCATCGCCTGCGAAGATAGCGCCGCTGAAGAAGGCCAGTTCGTTGTAGGTTGACTGTGTAAAACGCGCGGTGCCTAAGAATTTACACTCCGAAAAGTCTGCTTCTTTCTGGTAGGTGGAGCCTGAAAAGTCGGCGTCGGTACAGTACACGGATCCATCGGCGCGCGCCTTATCACGGTAGGTACACCCGGTGAAGGTGGACCCTGCGCCCCAGTATGATTCGCTCAGGTACGCCGGGTAGAAAAAGTCGGCGCCCGTAAAGTCAAAGGTAAGGTGCGACCACCGGCCGGGCCGTAGTGCCTCCAGGGCCTCTTGCGGTGTATCACTTTCTGCTCTGCGCAGGTACTGCACACGCTCGTGGATACTGCCCAGAATATGCCCGCGCACCTGGGCCTCCTGTGCCAGCGCGTCCCTATCGGCACGGTACCGGGTGGGCTCTTGCTCGGCGGGCAGTTCGCGTACAGGGGTGCGGGTGAGCACATCGTACTCACCGGCAAGAGCATACGGGGAACGAATATATTCACACAATCGGTTAATAATGTGTTGAGCGTTGGTGTTACGGGTGTTTTCGTCCAGGGAGGTATCCGCCAGGTACCCATCGGCGAGGCCCACCAGCGTATCCACCGCAGCCCGCCGCTCAGCGAAGGCACCGTGGGCCAGCTGCTCCACAGCCAGAACGTAATCGGCGTTGTCTTTAACGGGTGAAGTTGGTGAGGCCATTCTCTAATCCTATACGGTTAATACGGTGAATATTTGCCCCCTCAGCATACCCCAACCGGCCCCGGACCACTCCGGGCTCGGTCACCGTATAAACCGCATGAGGACGGGACATTGAAGGTTCTGTGCGTACCGGAATTATGCGCCCGCAGTGTTCACGCGAGAGGCACCTGTCATAAGTGGCGTACTGCCGTGGCTGACGGTGCCGTTTATTCCCCGTCTCTGACCTGCTGCGACCATTCCCACAGGCTTTCAGTCGCCGCGCGCAGTTCATCACTGACGGTCAGGAAGTTCATGTTCTCGCGCTCCCTGCCCTGCACTGCAGCGATCTGGTGGGGGATGGTGCTCAGCAGCGTGTGCGCCTGCGCTACCCCATCAGCGGGAAGCAGACGCGCACCCGCCGGGGCCTGCGTCAGCTCTATTGCCGGGGCAGTATCCGGGTGCTGGCGCTCATCACTCGGCTGGTTTTTGTGCGGTAGCCGGGTGAGCACGCCGGGGGCGAACACCGCCTCATCAAACGACGGCGCATCGCCTGTGAACCGTGCCCCCGCGAAATCGATGTCTCCCAGGAACAGGGCGTTAGTGAAGCTAACGGCCCCTTCGTACTCGCTCTCATCGCTGCGGTAGTTGCCGTAGAAGGAGCACGAGTCGAAGTCGGCATCCGCTTCGCAGGTGATGTCTGAGAAGTTAGCGTCCGCCAAGAATACGGCCTCGGCGAAGGCTGCTTCCCCGGTGAACGAGCTGCCCCGCATGGCGGTGTCATCGTAAAAGGCGCAATACTCGAAGAACGCCCCGTCCAGCCATTGCACCGTTGAGAAATCGGTGTATGAGCAGAAGCAGCTTTTGGAGAAGTCAGCGGCTTCGGCAAAGACACAGCAGCTGAAATTTACGGGATGCTGCGGCCCGCCGCAGAAGACAGACACCCCAAAATCGGCGGGGCCGTAGAAGAGTGCCCGCGAGAAGTCGACCGCGCCCCGGTAGGTGCTGGCCCCGAACTCTGCACCAGCCCGGTAGACGCTGCCGGTGTGGCGCACATCCTGGTGGTACACGCACTGCACGAACCCAGCACCCGAACGGTAGGTGGCGCCCTCAAAGGTGGCGTCCCCCTCGTAGAAGGATGAGGAGAAGTCAGCGGTCTCAGTAAAGGTGCACCCCGCGAAGCTCACCGTACGTCCCCAGTGTGAACCGGTGAAATCCACCGGGTGGCAGAAGATAGCGCCCGTGAAGTCAAACACCAGGTGTGACCACAGTCCGGGGGTCGTCTGCGCCTGCAACGGGGTTTCGTACTCCCCCACCTGCTCCCCCGGGTTCAGGCACCACCGCACCCGCTGATGAATAGCCTCAAGGATATGCTGGCGCAGGGTACCCTCAGCACCCTCATTCAACTGCCCTTCACCGTGAGAGAATGACCGTTCTTTTTCGGGCGGGTTCTCCCCCGTGTTTCTTGAGTTTTCCGCCTCTTGTTCAGGAGGTAATGGGGTGCGAATATACGCGCATAATGCGTCAGCCACCACCTGAGCGGCGGCATCCCGCTCCGCAGCACTGATTGTGGCATTAGACAACCAGTCGTCGGCAAGCCCCACCAGCGTATCCGCAGCAGCCCGCCGCTCAGCAAAGGCACCGCGGGCCAACTGTTCCACAGCCAGAACGTAGTCGGCGTTATCTTTCATGGGTGACGTTGGTGCACTTGGTGAGGCCATTCTCGCTCCTGCACGGTGATGGGACGGGTAATGTGCCCCCTTAGCATACCCTACCCGGCCCCGCACCACACCTGTGCCGGTTACCATACAAACCGTGAGACAGAACAGCAAAGCCACCGGCCGCAGCCCACCATGAACACGCTCATGCACCCACACCATGGGTGAACAGGCACGCCACACGGCAGAACATGCACCCAACAGGACAAAAAACACCCCCGAGACTCGCGCCTAAGTTTATGAGCCGTTCAACCAGCAGGCATACAATATGCCGAGGTGAAATACTTTTCTGGGCACAGAACCCGCATAACCAGCAGCACCCCAAAACACCCACCAGCAAACAATCACATGAAAAGCACCAGGAAAATAGGTTAGTATTATTTTTAGCGTCTAAATTGCAGAATTCACTATTTCCCTCGCCACTGGCAGTGGGGCATTTCCAGTGGTTTCATATTCAATACGTTGAGGGAGCTAACAAGTGCAGTATCTAGGCAGAGCACGGAAAAACACTACCGCTGCTGACAATACTGGCACCCAGAACACAGCGAAGAAAGAAGAAGGCAGCGTTGTTCCCCTAATTGCCGGGCTGTGCGCACTGCTTCTGCTCATTGGGTCAGTAACGCTAGCGATCACAGGCGCACACGTACAAACCCAGCGGCTCACTGATTTCGCGGACGCCCAAGCCTCAGCAGTAGCGCGGCGGTTACAGCAGGAACAGAGGATGGTGGGTGTAGGAAACGGTGTCTCTGGTGCTCGTGGGTATGAGTATGCTGCCGAGTATTTAGCTGCCAGTGGGGCGAGCCGGGAGTTTGAGAGTCTTAGGATTGATTCGGTCGAAGTTGCTGACGGAGATACGGTACGTGTTCGGTTAAGCGGACGGATTCACCCACCGCTAGTGAGTATTGTGGTGCCTGATGGTATTGAGGTGAGCGCGTATTCAAGCGCCCGATTGAATACATTACAGCCAGCCTCTTAGATCAGTTAGGTAGTTTTGGTTTTGTTGTAAGAATAGCTTAATGGGTAGACAGTGCCTAGTAGGCTAACAAACGTAAAAAAGGAGGTGCCCTACAAAGTAGGGTACCTCCTTTTTATGGTGTTCTTTTTTCTTAGCTATGTGTGCTACCAGGTATATTTTTAGCTTTTAGCCGCGTTCTCGACTGCGGGGTTTTTTACCACGCTCAGTATCACCCACACCAGCATTATCTTTATGCCATTGTTGCCCAGTAAACGGATCAGGATGAGCAAGCTTCGGATTCGGATTATTATAATCCGGATGATTCTTATTCATCGGACACGCCCAAGCATACGGATCTTCACGGCAATCTTTTGCGACATTATGCACATCAATTTCCCACACTCGAAGCAACATCGCTTCACTACGCATCTCGGTAGTACCAGCCACCATCCACGGGCCGTTGTCACCTATCCGATACCGGGCCTGATACACCACAGTCACGTACGAGTGGAAGTTGCCCGCTTTTTCAAACTGGTACGAGGTAGAGGTCTTGGTATAGTTCTTCTCGCTCTCATCCCATCGAGTTCCAGGTGCACCAGCAGAAGAAGTAGTACGTACAGCCCCGTTACCATAAGTGTACTGATAGCTAACGGGTATTACCTGGATCGTGACTTTTTCATCAAGAATTGTTGTTTCTTTGGTCTGCACCCCTGCCTGAGTAACATAATAATTAATATTCAGATCAGTATAAGCATGCAACCCGAAATCATTATGCAGAACAGGTTTAGAAATATCTAACGAATCCAAGCCGTCTCGTACCTGGGCCGCGATTTGTTGCTGACGACTAATCGCGTTATCAGCACCAGTATCCGAAGCAGCAGGTTTCTCGGTGCACTCATAGTCTGAGCCCTTATCCTCAGCCCGCAAAGCACGAGCCACATCCCCAACACCGCATACCTCCTGCTTCAAAAATCTAGAGGCTTCTTCGTCACTTAGCTTTCCATTGTCTGGAGCGTTCTGCCCACCCGAAACACCCTGCCCAGCAGGAGGCTGCTCTGCCACTATCTGGGGTGCTGGCTGGGGTGCTGGCTGTTCCGGTTGAGCAATGATGATTTGGACTTGGGCAGTCCCACCCCTAACCGAACCTGAGCTAGAAGTATCAGCCATCGCAACCATACATTGTGTACTTATTAAAGCTGAAACAGCAGAGGATATTAACGCTTTTTTAGCGTATTTTGACATCAACTAGCCTCTTCCCAGTCACCATCCATTTATTGGTTATATCAAATACTAAACTTATTTCAGCCATTTTCAAACTCTCAACAGAATAATCATACGGGGTTATAGATTTATTAGCCAGATCGTAAATAACTAATTTTTGAGTATCAATATGAGTTAAAATTTTATAAAGTCCCTCCTCTGTATCAGCATGAAATGTCTCAGGTTTAATAACCATTTCACGCAACCCACCAACAACCCAGCCATTATTCCTAGCGTATAAGTTAGCAATAGCGTTAAGGGTTTTTCCCTCGATTTTATATTCAGCCGAGGTTATACCGGCACAAGCGTACGCATCACCAGTCTGGAAAGAGTAGTTACGAATATCATTCCAATAATTAAGGAACTTCACCACACCCTCCACCGTCTCCACATTCATCCCCGCCGGCTCTTTAGGCTTCGGAACATTCTGCGCAGGACCATGCTCATCCGCAGGGCGGTATTCACCCTCCGGAGCTTTCGACCCACCCGAATACCCCTTCACAATAGTCTCCCCACCAGACGACGGAGCCGCAGAAGGCCCCTCCGACGATGACGATGACGATGAGCCACTAGCACCAGCACTAGCCTCGCTACCCGAAACACCACTATCAGAAGAAGCCGACGATGAAGAACCCGACTGCCCTTCAGCATTACTAGCACCACCACAGGCCGCAAGACCCAGTGACCCTAACCCCACACCAGCGAGCAACAGCGCACGACGACGCGGAACAATACGGTCAGTGTTTGGTTCTACCATCACGGGAGTTCTCTCCTTCATTAGCATCAGAAGGCCCCGTGCACAACAGGCGGCAGAAAATACACCCACATGGTCAGGCCCGGAAGCGCCTCAATCTTATTGGTTCAATGTGAATACGTACCCTTAGACTACGGGCTGAGACTCAACAAATCAAGGCTCAGTGGATGTAACACGCCCAAAAAGTATATTTATTGTGGTAGCTGCTGTTAGTGTGTTTGTCTTTCCTCCCGTATAGCAGCCTGCTAAGGCAAGGGAGTAACGGTTTCAATATTTTCAGGTGTATTCCGGGAGGGAAATCTTCTGTTCCCTCACCAGCAGATATGCCAGGGAAGCGTTCTATGGTGAATAGTCTGCTATTTGCTTTATAGCCCCTATTTGTGCTCAGATAAATACAGCAAATCACCTTAGGCCCGCCCGGCTTCGCCCCTAACGGGCACTGACCGAAAGACACAACCACACATGAGCAGCAACCTCCCAGACGGTACCTTGAAACCAGCGTTCGCTGAACAGCCCGAGACCTCAGCCCGCCTTCGACGCCCAGGTTTGAAAGACCCCAAATTTATTGTCGGTATCCTGCTGGTTCTGGTTTCTCTTGTTGGCACCATTGCGGTTATCCAGCTGAATAACCGCAACACCCAGTACTATATAGCGAAGAATGACATCCCGATTGGGGAGAAAATCTCGACCGATAAGCTCACCCCCGTTGAGGCTAACCTGGGGTCTGCCTCCCAGAACTATCTCACTGCTGAAGAAGTGCAAAAAGGTGATTTGACGGCTGTTCGGCTTATCCCTGCGGGCGAGGTGGTCAGCAAAAATTCTGCCAGCAATAATGTGCGGGAAAACCGTCGGCTCGTGACCGTTAAGGTAGACCGGGGCTTAGCTACTAACCTCAAAGCGGGTGACCATGTAGATATATGGGCTTCAAACAGTACCCTCTCCGTAGGTTCGCAGCCCTCCTCCGCACAGAAAAAGCCACAAGACGACAAAAATAATGGTGGTTCCCAGGGGTCATCTTCTGCAGACAGCAGGGGAAACAGCGAAATCTCCGACGATTCGACCCCCATTGCGAAAGACGCTGAGATCTCGAAGATCTCGGTTGAAGAAAGCGTGCTCGGTTCCAACGGCAAAGCCACCGTGCAGCTATGGGTAGCGTCCAATTCTCTCTACCCCGTCATACAGGCGGACTCGACCAACGCAAAAATCTCTCTCGTACCCATAGCGCTCGGGGAGAAAAAGTAACTGTCTGTTTGTGAGGCGCCCGCACCGGAAAGTGCGGGCGTTTTCCTTTCGACTATTCACCTTACGGGGATGCTCAACGCGCTTATGCATTTAGGTGCGGCCGTGTTCCACATCCCGCCAGTCGGTTAGACGCCTAGCACCGGGCGGCAACTCCCTATCCCCCACGGTGAGGGGTGCCCCGGCGGATAGCGCCTCCACGCTTGTCATGGTGGCATCGGGTGTGAAGCGTGCACGGGTGAAGACTGGGGCTGTCGCAAAAACGGTGCGGTCAAAATGTGCGTTGTCCCAGTAGAGGGTGCTGCTAAAATCGGCGCTGGTGGTGCAGGTGCAGTCGGTGAAGTCGGCGTCCCCCATAAAACGGCAGCTGGCGAACTCGGCAGGTCCTGCAAACGTCGAGCCGGTGAGGGTGATACCGCCATCGTATGCCGCCATGGAGAAGTTGGCACCTTCCGTGAAGCTGCTTCCCGAGAAGTCCGCGCGGCCCCTGTAGAGGCACCCGGCGGCAAGCACCTGAGCGTTGTAGGTGCTGTTTGCCGCGTGCACATGCGATTGGTAGAGGCCGTTCGCAAAGCTGGTTTCCCCGCCGTAGGCGCTCATATGGTAGGTGACCGTGCCGTGGTGTGTGCAGCCGCTGAAGTCTGCCCCCGCGTTGTAGGTGCTGCACCCGTAGTCGGCTGCTGCACGGTAGTTGGAGTCGGTAAAAACCGCGCACCCCTCATACACGGAATCAGAAAAATATACAATATTGTGGTAGGTGGATTCTGTAAAAGACACCGCACCACAGTAGGTAGAGTTTGAGAACAGAACGTATCCACGGTATTCACAACGGCTAAATACCGCGTCCTCACCGTATAGCGAGTTGCAAAAATATGCGTCATGCGTGAACGTTGCACCGTCGAAAGTGACCGGCCCAGCCCAGTACGCCTCGCCCAGATCAACGGCATCGTAAAACACTGCGTTCGAAAAGTTGAAGTCCAGGTGCGACCACGGCCCCGGCAGGACCGCTCCGGGTTTCGGCGGCTGGTTAAGCTCCGCCGCCAAGGGATGCGCACCTTCCCCCACTCTCAACTCAGCGTGCACGGGCACCACCGGGTGAGGGTTTTCTCGCCAGCGCACGTGCTGCCGGATCGTATCAAGGATGTGCGTGCGAATGCGACCTGCGGGGCTGAGGTGTGCAGCGTCAGCCAGTGCCGTATCGCAGTCATTAGCAGGAGAACGAAGGTAGTCACACAGCGCAGTAATAACGCTCTGGGCGCGGCGGTTACGCTCCTGCTCCGCCACAGACGTATCGGCCAGCCACTCGTTGGCCAGTGCCGCCAGTTCGTCCACCGTGTTCAGGTGCGCAGCAACACTTGGGGCAGGCCCGCTACCAGCGGGAACCACCCCATTAAGCCGCCCAAACGCGCTCTTGAGGCGCCGCAGCCGCTTGGCCTCATCCACGCTTTTGCCGTGTGCTTCACTCACCGCAGGCGCCGTTCACCAGTCGCTATAGGCTGCGCGGTTCGTTAGCGCGTATGCCCACTGGTCGATGGCGTTATCCAGGTTGCGCACACGGGCGGCGAGCGCCTCTTTGGCAGGCCCTTCAGCCGCATCATGATACGTTTGTGCTGCGCTCGCGTACGCTGCCAGCCGGTTGGCTAGATCCTCCATTTCTTCAGGTGTGAGGTAGCGTGAACCGGCAGGTAAGCCGCTACCGGTAAACACAGGGTGAGCGAAATAGTTTTCATGGTGTGGGTTCAGGAAGCAATCGGTGAAAGACACCTGCGGCTCACCCGCAGTTCTCTCCTGTGCAGTGTCGGTATCCTGCGCGGCCCCCGTAAAATCTATGCCGCCTGCGTACACTGAACGGTCAAACGCGCAGCGTCCGCCCGAAAACTGGGTGCCCCGGAATGTTATGGCCCCCAGGTGGGAGGATCCCTCGAAAGAAACGTGGTGCAGTGTGCAGCCGCTCAGGTCTGCGCTGCCGCGCCAACGGCACCCCACAAACTCTGTATCCTGGCGGAACACGCTGCCGCTGAAATCAGCGTCGCCCCGGAACTCGCTGTACGAAAAATAGGCCCCCGCCCGGTAGGTGCAGCCCTCCATGTGGGCGGTACCGTGAAATGCGGTACTCATAAATACCGCATCCTTTTCATAGGTGCACTCTGCAAGGGTAACGTCGCAGCCCCAGGTGCACTCCGCAAAATTCGCACCCCGCCTATAGGTGCACCCGCTGGCGTTAAGATGCCCCCGCCACGTGGAGCGGGTACAGTCGGCGCCTTCCCGGTAGGTGTTTTCCGACAGGTTGGTCTCAGCCTCATACACCGTGGCTTGGGCGTGCACCTGCCCCCGGTAGTCGCATCCGCTCATATGCACGGCAGCGCGGTACACGCTATTGCGGAAGATCGCCTTGCCGTAGTAGGTGGATGCCGTAAAATGTGCTGCCGCGGCGTATACGCTGGCGCTCAGGTTGGCTGTCTCACGGTAGCTGCACCCCGAAAAATTCGCGCCCGCGCCCCAGTACGATTCGCTCAGGTTAACGGTGTGGCGGAACTCGGCGCCAGAAAAATCAAAGACCAGGTGTGACCACGGGCCGGGCGTCACCGCGCCCCGCTCAAGGTGACGCGCAGCGTTCTTGCGCGCACCACCAGAAGCCGGTTCCCACCGCACCCGCTGGTGGATGGTGCCCAGAATATGCTGCCGCAGGGGCGTCTCGATGGTGCTGTTCGGGGGTGTTTCACCCTCACCCGTATAGAACGATGGTTCTTTTTCTGTGGTTTCGCCCTCGCTGCTGTGGTGCTGAGGTTCTTTCCCCTGCCCCTGCGGCTCAGACGGGTATGGGGTGCGCAGGTAGTCACAGAGTGCAGTAATAATACCTTGGGCGCGGCGGCTACGCTCCTGCTCCGCCATAGACGTATCGGCCAGCCACTCATCGGCCAGTGCCGCCAGCTCATCCACCGCACGCATTCTAGATACAGCAGGCAGAGCGGTGTCCCTCATACGGGCGAGCGCCTCAGCAGCCCTATCAGCGCAGCCTCCAGCGCGCAGGTTCACCGCATCCACCATATGCTCCTTCTGTCGCCAGCGCCCAGCAACCCCGCCTAGGCGCGCTTAAACTCGCGGCGTGCGGGCTTTTTACCCACCGCAAAAACGCATTTTTTAAACGACGGTGATGACCCCGCCAGCACAATATTACTGAAGTCTGTTGCGGCAGAAAATACGGAGTAGCTGAAAACGGTTTTGGTGCTGTATACCGAGTCGGCGAATACCGCTTCTTTGCCGAAGGTTGAGCCGGAGAAATCGGCGCGTTCCCCGTACTGGTTCTCGTTAAAGTTCGCCTCGCCCCGGTAGATGCACTCGCTGAACGTGACGGGAGACATGTACCGGGTGACCCCGAAGTCGGCGTTGGCGGCGTAGGTGCAGCCGCTGAAGTCCGCGATGCCCTGGCAGTGGGTGCCGATAAATGAGACGTTCCCGCCGTAGAACGAGTTGCTGAACGTGACGGACTGTGCAAAGAACGCGCCGGGGCAGTACAGCCCCTCCCCCCAGTATGAACCGGAGAAATCGACCGGGAAGAAGAACTCGGCAGACGAAAACGAGGCAGAGTCGAAAAACTCGAAGTAGAACCCTGACCAGGGCCCGGGGGTGATTTCCCCCGCCGCCACCTGCTGCGATTCTTTCTTCTTGGTGGCCCCGCCCGCCGGTTTCCAGCGCACACGGGTGTGGATTTCTTCCAGGATGCGCACCCGCACCCGCGACTCTTCGGTGAGTGCCTTCTTATCCCGGTGGAATTGCAGTGTTTCCTGCTGGTCCAGGTTCGGGGGCACCTCACCGTACAGTTCCGCGCGGGATGCCAGCGGGAATGGGGTGCTCACGTAGGCGCACAGGGCGCTGACAATGTCCTGCGCCTCACGGTGGCAGGCGCCCTCAGACACGGAGACGTCAGCCAGCCACTCGTCGGCCAGCCGCACCAGCTCACCCACGGCACCCAGGCGCGCCTCAACGCTCAGGCCGCTCTCATAGCTCAGCTCACCAACCGCCGCCGAGAACCTGGCGTGACGGCCGGTGAGGGCAACATCCGCTGAAAAATAACCGCTCATAGTGACCGCACCCTCCGCGCAAAAACGGTGCACGCCTCCAGCACCCGCTGATGCACACCACGGTGCGCATCCGTGCCGGGCGGCACATCGTACAGGGACGCCACAAGCGCCTCGATGGCGCGCAAGTGCACACCCATCTGCGCAGCCTGCGACAAGCTGAGTGCCCGCGCACCCGCGGGGAAGCCGCCCACCAACCGAATATCGTACCGGCCGCCGGGGCCATTACCGAAATAGTTATTGACGGTGGGGTCAAAAATACACCCGTCGAAGGAGGGGGCGCCCGCCATGAACTTTGACTCGCCAATATCGGCGGTACCGCAGTAGATGGACTGCCCAAAATTGGCGGCGCCGCCGTATGAGGACCCGGCCATCCCGGCGGGTTCACGGCTGGGGCCGCCCAGGTAGAGGGAGCCGCTGAAGTCAACGCCAGCCTCGTACCGGCACTGGCCCATCGCCACATCCCCCAGGTAGGTGGAGCCGCTGAAGCTGACCGTGCCCTCATAGGAGGACGCCCCGAAATTGGCGTTCCCGTAGTAGACGCAGTGGGTGAAGTCGGTGTACCCGCGGTACTGCGAGTCGTACATGTCCATGTCGCTGAAATAGACGCAGTGGCTAAAGTCGGCGTGCTCCCGACAGCGGCTGCTTAACGAGGCGTACCCGTAGTACACAGAACTTTGAAATGCGGCGTCTCTCATGTAGGTGGACCCGGCCAGTACTGCCTCCCCGAAATAGGTGCAGCGGCTCAGGTTCGCGTCCCCATAGTAGTTGCAGCCGTGCAGGTAGGCGTCATCCCGGTAGACGGACCCCGAGAAATCAGCGTCGCTATTGTACAGGTTGGTGCGCGCATCCAACCCTTGATGATAGTGGGACACCCCAAAAAATACGGGGCCGTTGAAGGTGCACCCATGCACCTTAGCGGCCTGCCGGTACACGGAGTACCCGAAACTGGTGGGCCCGCCGAACACGGAGTCGCTGAAATCCACATCCCCGTAGTAGACGGAGCGGCTGAAATCTGCGGAGGCGTGGTAGGTGCACCCGCGCAGCGACAGCGGCCGCCCCCAGCAGGATCCGGTGAACGTGACCGGGTAGAAAAATACGCTGCCCGTAAAGTCGAATTGGAACCCGGACCAGGCGCCGGGCTTGCCGTCCACCACAATCGTGCGGGAATGGATGGCCTCAACAATACCCGCCCGCACCTGCGCCTCCGCCTCAAACAGCGCTTTATCAACCGTGAAAAGTTGTTTCTCTTGTTCGTTAATGAACGGGGCAGGTTCTAAAGACGAAAAACGCGCATACTCCGACGCCAACGAAAACGGGGACCGCACATACGCGCACAGGCTGCTGATGGCCGCCTGCGCCTCCTGCCTGCACTGGGCCGCAGGGGCGTCGTCAGTGTTCATCCACTCATCCACCAGCCACACCAATGCGTACACGCCGCTCATGCGCACAGTCGGGTCGCTACTGCCCAGCTGCTCAAGCGCCACAATATAGCGGGCGCGGCGATTCAGCATCGTGAGATTACTCGTTGAGGCGGACGGGGTCATTGCGGCATCCTCGCAATATGTTGTGGTTGGTACTGTTACCCTAGCATACGCTACTGGGGGCCAATGCGCGCATCCGCTACTATCGTGCCGTGTCAGGGGCCGTTAACGAACGCACCCATGAGGCCAACGCCTCACTGGCTGCACGCAGCTCCGTGCGGGCTTCCAGAACCTCCGGGGAGTCCTGCCCGGTGCGGCGCGTCATAACCTCCAGGGCCTTTGCCGCCCGGTTAATGCTCTGCCGGTAGCTGCTCAGGCGAATGAGCCCCTGCTCGGTGAGGGTACGTGAGCCTATAGGGAACGACGGGCACCCCGCCGCCATGGGGATGCAGTGCTCACTGCCCATCGCCACATTAAACAAGTACCCTGCCATCGGGTTAAACAGGCACCTATCGAAGGCCGGTTCGTTCGCAACAAACCGGACACCGGCGAATGACACCCCGCCCATGAACGCCGCCTCCCGGAAATTCGCGGCGCGTTCGTGGCACACCGAGTTGCTGCAGTCCACCCCCTCCAGGAACACCGTCTCCCGAACAGAGAGGTTCATGCCGTACACGTTCCCCGTGAAATTGACCTCCTCATGGAAGATACTGCCCGCGAACGCCACATAGCCGGTGCTGCGGCACCTGTTGAAGGCAACACGGCCGTAGTATGCCGAATCACTGCCGGTGAAATAGTGCCCGAAGGTGCTGCCGACGAAAGAAGCATCCTGCAGGTAGGTGCAGCGGTCAAAAGAGACGGGGTTGGTGTAAGTGCATCCGCTCGCGTTGAACGTGCCGCAGTAGGTGTTATCGTGCAGGAACGCGTCTCCCTTATAGGTGCAGGAGTCAAGCCGGGCGGCACGCGAATAGTGGCTGTGGTTCAGGCGCGTATCCGAGTTGTAGGTGCTGCCAGTAAATATTGCCCGGCCGTGGTAGGCGCACTGTGAGGCCGACATATACCCCGTATAGGTGCAGCCCGAAAAGTCCGCGTCGGAGCGGTAGACGGAACTAATGAACCCCGCGTAAGGGCCGAACGTTGAACCGCTGAAATTCACGAACTCACGGTACAGGCTCCCACCGAACCGGGTGTACCCGCCATAGGCGCACCCCGAAAAGTCGGTTGCACCGGCATACACCGACCCGAAAAAGTCGGCGTCATCCGCGTAGGTTGATCCGCTAAAATCTGCGGGCCCGCCATAGTAGGAGCCGGTGAGGTTCGCATCTTCCCGGTGCGTGCACCCGCTCAGGTTCAGCCCCTGACCCCAGCAGGAGCCCCTGAAATCCACCGGGTAGAAGAACAGGGTGCCGCTGAAATCGTAGGCGAACCCAGACCATGTTCCGGGGCTGAAATCCCCGGTTTTAAGCGGCGCATAAGGGTTCTGGCTAACGGTTTTGGTGGTCATCCAGCGCACCCGTTCGTGGATCTCCGTCAGGATGCTGCGCCGCACCTTCGCCTCAGCCACCAGTTCAGCCCGCTCAGCATAGAACTGGGACTGCTCCTGCGGGTCGGAGCCGGTCGGCTCATCGGCCCACAGTTCAGCCCGGTAGGCGAGGGAGAACGGGGAGCGGATGCTCTCACACAGGGCGTCAATAATGGTCTGCACCTGGTGGTGGCGTTCGTGTTCCGTCACGGCTGTATCAGCCAGCCACTCATCGGCGAGGATGACAAGGGTTCGTGCCGCACCCATCCGAGCCTCAACCGTACCGCCACCGAGCTGCCTGACTGCCTCTTCAAAACGTGCTGTGCGTTCTGTGCGCATTGTCTACCCCTTCATAGCGTTGTTGAGGGCCTGCACAAGGGCGGGAAAGTTATCCGGGTCGCTAAGACTGTGCCATATGTGGAACAGAACCTCATGCTGAGCAGCCTGGTAAGCAGGCGAACCAAACGGTACGGTGCGCAGGTAGGACCCGAAGGCGGCCCGGGCACGCAGACACCGGCTCAGGGCCACCGACTCTTTGAAACTCAGCGACCGGGAGGCGGCCGGGAGCGCACCGCTCATAGGCACCGCGCGTTCACCGTAGGTGAGAGGGCCAAAATCGTTCACGCAGGAATCATTGAAAACACACTCATCAAAGGTGGGTGGCTTCCCGGCGCTGTGCGCACCCATGAAGGACACCCCGCCGGCGAACACCGACCCTCGGAAGCTGCTGGACGCCTGCGGGTTCGCGGTGTGGCCAAACTGGACGCTGTCAAAATTGGCGGAGCCGATGAACTGCTCATAAACGTGGTAAACGCCGCCACGGTACTGGGATTCCGCAAAGGTGGCATTTCCCAGATAACGGCTCCCGTAGAACGAGACATCTGCTTCATACACGCTGCAGCTGTAGTCGGCATCCCCTATATGTGCGGATTCCCCAATCTGCGCCGAGGCACCGTATGTGCACCCGCGCATTGTCAGGTTCGCCCCGTACCGGTTTTTGCTGTAATTAACCTTGCCGTGGTACGTGCACCCCGATAAATCGGCGGGACCGTAGTAGGTATTGCCATGGCTGCACACGCCCCGGTCGTAGGTGCTGTTACTGAGATCAGCCGCACCCCGGTACACAGAACCGGCAACAGTAAAATCATGGGTATACCCGTGGTAGTTGCCCTCCACAGCCCCGTAGGTGCAGTGGCTGCGGTCCAGGTTACCGCGGTAGATGCACCCAAACACGTAAATCGTTTTCCCCAGGTAGGTACCGCCCGAGAACGACGCATCACCGTTAAAAACGCTGGTCTCCATGAACACATCATCCCGCCAGGTGGCGTTCCGGGCGGTCACCCTCCCGCCCCAGAAAGCCCCCGCAAGGTGAACAGGGTAAAAGAAATCCGCGCCCGAGAAATCATAGTCAAACCCGGACCACGGCCCGCCGATGACGGTTTCCTCGTCGGCAGTACCAAAACTCATGGAATATGTGTACCGCTGCGGAACATACCCCACCCAACGCACCCGCTCTATAATGGCCGCAAGGATGCTCTGCCGCACCTGCCCCTCCTGGACCAGGTGCGCCTGATCCGCGTAAAACTGGCGTTTCTCTCGGGTACTCAGGGCCTCATCCGGTTCTTCCTGGGTGAGCTGCAGGTACCTGTCGGTACCCGCATAGGGTGAGCGAATATACTCGCACAGCGTGTTAATAATGCCCTGCACACGTGTTCCAGCCTGCTCGGCGGGAACATGCTCATCAGCAAGCCATTCGTCGGCGAGCGTTACGAGGGTTTTCACGGCTGCTGTGCGCACGGGGGCGGCTGGGCTGTACAGCTGTTCGGCGGCAGCGGATTCTTGGGCATGCCGCTGGGTGTGGTTGGGCTGGTTCGGGTTCACGGTGGTGTACTCCCCTGGTTTTATCGGTGGTATGTGGTGATGCGGTGGGCAGCGGGTGTGGTTTTAGAGAGCGTACGCCCACTGTTTCAGCTCGTTGCACACGGTGAGTATCTGCTGGTGGATGGCCCACCGCTCTTCAGAGTCTGCCGGTGCCTGCAGCAGGGTCTCCGCCAGTTCCCTCACATGCTGGGAGCGTTCATTCATGTGGGCCACCTGCGAGCCGTTGAGCAGCCGGGAACCGACCGGGTACTCGGCGCGTATTTCTGCCTCATAGTCGCTGTCGTAGTCCACAGTGAAAGTGTTGCGCACAGCCGGGTTGAAGATGCACCCGGCGAACGAATTATCGGGGGTGCCGTACTGCACCTCGTCAAGGCTGACGCTCTGGCAGAAGAGGGCGGGGCCATAGGTGACGGGCCCTTCATAGCAGCTTCCGGAGAACACCCCGTAGGCGTTGCCTACACCGTAGTCTTCACCTTCTGGCGGGGGCACACACTGCAGGTAGAGGCAGTCGCCGAAGTCTGCCTTCGCCTCATAGGTGTTGTAGGTCAGCCCGGCCCCCTGCCCAAGGTAGATGCTTTCACGCATGGTCACATCGCCCTGGTAGGTGTTGATAATGATCTCGGTGTGCCCGTAGTAGACGTTGTGGCTGTAGTCGATGGGCCCGGTAAACGTGGTTTCGTCGTGTTCAAGGTCTGCGAAGAAGACGCTGCGGCTGTAGTCTGCGAGGCGTTCCCCATCACCGTATCCCAACCTGGTTTTTCCGTGGTAGATACAGTTATTGGCGGTAACCCCCTGATAGTAGCTGGAGGATAAGTCAATATGCTCCCCGTAGTAGAGGCACCGGCTCAGGTTGGCGTGGCCGTGGTGGGTGATGTCGATCCAGGTGTTGCCGTGGTAGAGGCACCCGCTCAGATCGGCCTCCTGGAGGCATACGCCCTGTATGCTCACGCCCTGCTCATAGATGGTCGAAGATGCGTTTAACACCCCGTTAAAGTGGACTTTATTGAAATGGACGTCGGCGCCGTAGATGCTGTGGGAGAAGTCGACGTCGCCGTTAAAGACGGTGTCGTTAAAGATGGCGTCCGCGAGGTAGGTTGAGCTGGAGAAGTCAGCATCCGCACAGAATGTTGCCTCAGCCATATTGAGCGGTACGCTCCAGTAGGAGCCGGAAAGGTTCACCGGGTAGAAGAACACACTGCCGGAGAAATCATAGGCGAAACCGGACCAGGGCCCGGGGCTCTCACGGGTACCGATCACGCGCGTGTGCACCGCCAGCAGCAGGGTGAGGCGCACGGTGACTTCAGCATCAAATTCGGCCTTGTCGTGCGGGAAGTTCCGTTTATCTTCCTCACTCAGCGCCGGGTCTGGCTCGTCACGGCTGAGCATCTCGTATTCGGGGGCCATAGGGTACGGGGAACGAATGTAGGCGCACAGACTATCAATGAGCGCGGTGGCTTCGGCGTGGCGGGTGGGGCCGGGCAGGGTCTCATCGGCCAACCATTCATCAATGAGCCATACGAGGGACTGGGCTCCGCTAAGGCGCGTGACGGGGGCAGGGTCAGCGAGCTGTTCCAGCGCGGAGATGTAACGGGCTTGGCGGTCGAAACGAGGGTCGGGGGCTGGTGAGTCGGTTGTGGGCATGGTGTACCTCATCAGGTATGTGCGGCTGGTGTTGTCCCCTCAGCTTACGGGAGTGCTCGCCGGTCCGCACTTAATTTTGTCGGTTATACATTGATTATGCATAAAAGTCTCAGGTTCAGGTTGCAGATGACCTACATTTTTTCAGATGTTGCGCACACAACAATAAGGTTTTCTGCTTGAAGTTTCTAAGGGCTACACCCCACAGGACGCAACGCGAGACACCACCGCAAGAACGCGCCAGCTACGGGAAAACTATGCACCGACTAGGGAAAATACTGCATACCCGAAGCAGGCGTCAGGTGCCCAGCGGCGGCACCTGGCACGCGCAGGATGCACCACGGTGCCCACGGAAGCGGTAGGCGGGTATGTGCGGAAAATAACGGATATTCAGGGTGCATCACCCTCCGTCAAGCAGCGAACTATTTGCTAGAAGCTAGGGTGTCACGAGTCGTTTGGATACCCTTAAGGACCTCTGCCAGTCTGGTGGAACTAACTTCCCATATGATGTCCATGTCAAGTTGCCGGTATCCGTGAGAAATGATGTGTCGCATTGCAATCAGATATTGCCATTCAGGCGCATGATGCATTTCGTAGAATTCGGGAAATTTCCGACGAATAGTTGCCGGGTTTTCACCAAGCTCATGCAGTCTCATGCAAACCGCGCTCTGAATTAGATCTGAATCCATGAATTCGTCATAGCTGGGCGGTAAAAACCCAAGCAGACGATGCCCGGAATCCAGCGCATTTTCAAGATAAGGTAACGGGGTTTTTATAGGGGAAGCTCAATAAGGTCCGGCTCTATATACTGCCACATGCGTGGATCAATTGATAACGCAAGATCCACTGGACGGTGCAGTTCTTGTTCCAGCTCAACCGCAGCATCCACACTCTTGCAGAAAGCTTGGTAACCGGAATCATTTCCGAACTCTACAAGTATGTCAATATCACTAGTGGGGGTGAGCTCGTTACGTGCCGCACTCCCAAAAAGGCGAGCGCGGGTAGCACCGTAAGCACGCAAAATATTAAGTACGCGCTCCTCATGTGGAAGAGCGTACATACGTTGAATACCGGCTACGCCACTCATGCCCTGATTGTAGCATTTGACGGGCTGTTCCTTTGAGGGTGCAGCGCCGTTTCGCCCTTGAGCCACGGGCGGGTGAACCCCGCGTAAAATAGGGGGCATGACTGTTACGTTCCCTCCCCAGGTTTCCGATATTTTCAACCCGCAGCACTGGCGCATCGTTGAAGGGTTTGAGGATTTTACCGATATCACCTACCACCGCCAGGTGCAGCGCGACGAGACGGGCGAAATCCTGCGCGACTTGCCGACCGTGCGCATCGCCTTTAACCGACCCGAGGTGCGTAACGCCTTCCGCCCGCATACTGTGGACGAACTCTACCGGGCGCTCGATCATGCCCGCATGACCTCTGATGTAGGCACTGTGCTTCTGACAGGGAACGGCCCCTCCCCCAAAGATGGCGGGTGGGCGTTCTGCTCGGGCGGCGACCAGCGCATCCGCGGGCGCGACGGCTACCACTACGCCAGCGGCGACACCGCCGAATCTATTGACCCTGCACGTGCTGGGCGGCTGCATATTCTGGAGGTGCAGCGCCTGATTCGTACCATGCCCAAGGTCGTGATCGCCCTGGTCTCCGGGTGGGCTGCGGGCGGCGGGCATTCCCTGCACGTGGTTGCGGACTTGACCATAGCCTCCGAAGAGTACGGCAAGTTTAAGCAGACCGATGCGACTGTTGGTTCTTTCGACGCAGGCTACGGTTCGGCGCTTTTGGCGCGGCAGGTTGGGCAGAAGTTTGCGCGCGAAATCTTCTTCCTCGCCAAAGAGTACGATGCACAGCGCATGTACGAGATGGGTGCCGTTAACGATGTGGTGCCCCACGCAGAGCTGGAAAATAAGGGTCTGGAATATGCGGCTCATATTGCCCGGCAGTCTCCGCAGGCTATTCGTATGCTCAAGTACGCCTTCAATCTGCCCGATGACGGTATGCTCGGGCAGCAGGTTTTCGCGGGCGAGGCAACCCGCATGGCGTATATGACCGACGAGGCTGTGGAGGGGCGCGACGCATTCCTGCAAAAGCGTGACCCCGACTGGTCGAACTATCCCTACTACTTCTAGGGTTTCACGCGTTGCAGAATAACCGTTCTGTTGTGCCGGAAGGCCCCCGCGATCCCCGCAAATCCCGGACAGATAGCAGCGAGGCGGGCTCAGCGATAAGCACATTCCCCGGTTCACTCACGCCGCTTCCTGCCCCGCGCCAGGATGCGCTGCATCCGCACGCGGTCATCCTCAGCGCCGATGAACCCGCCAATCCACAGGAGATTCTGCGCGCCTTCGAACGCTCTCTCACCGGGGACTTGCCGAACAATGCTCGCGATAATCAAGACCCGCGCAGGCAAACAGAAGACCCGGAGTCTATTGCGCTCGTGGTGGGCACCTCCGGGTCCACGGGTGCACCCAAACAGACGGCGTTAAGCGTGCGGGCGCTGAGGGCATCCGCCCGGGCGACCGAGAGGTTTTTTGCGGACTACCCTTCGATCGGTTCGGCAAAGCAGCGGCGGGCAGTTTCTGAGGAACCTGCGCAATGGCTTCTTGCCCTGCCCGCGCATTATGTGGCGGGAGCCCAGGTTCTCGCCCGGTCGGTGCTCGCCGGAACGACACCGGTAGTTGCCGCATCGGTTACCGACGGGGTTAGTTTTACACCCGAGGTCTTTCTGAACGCCGCCGAGCGGCTCAGCTGCGCCCGCCGGTTCATCTCTCTTGTACCCACGCAGGTGCATAAGCTCCTAGAAGCCGCAGAAGCCAGCCCCGCACTGGGGTCAGAAATTTACGATGCGCTCGGTCAGTTCACTGGCATCCTACTTGGCGGTGCCCCGGCGAGCGCATCCCTGCTGACGGCGGCACGCGAGCTTGGGCTGAACGTGGTCACCACCTATGGCAGCGCAGAAACCGCCGGTGGGTGTGTCTATTCGGGGGTAGCGCTGCTCGGGGTGCGGCTGCGTGTGGTTCCCGAGGACGCGGGTTTAGCAGACAGCCCGGTTATGGGCGGGGCGGAAGCAGCCGGGCGTATCTGGCTCGGTGGTGAGCATCTTGCCAGTGGGTACTTGGGCGATAGCGCGCGCACCGCATCGCATTTCTTCGTTGATGCCGACGGATGCCGGTGGTACCGCACCGACGATTACGGTTCGCTCGTGCCCCCCGCCCCAAACACGCCCGAGGATGGTGGCGCTTCGGCGCTGAGTGTTCTGGGGCGCTCCGATGATGTGATTATTACCGGCGGGGTGAAAGTCTCTTCTCACGCAGTCGCCGCCGTCCTTGAAAGCCACCCGGCGGTGCGTGAGGCTGCGGTGGCCGGTGTCCCCGACGCGCGGTGGGGGGCCGCCGTCATTGCCGCCGTCACCCTGCGGAACCTGCCCGAGCATTATGGTGCGGACGCTGCCGAAACAGCAGGGCAGCTGCAGCAGCTGTGCGGTGCACAGTTGGGTGCGGCGGGCGTGCCGAAGGTGGTGCGTATTGTGCCTGATTTTCCGGCCGCGAGCACGGGCAAACCTGACCGGCTGGCAATATACAGTATGCTGTGTAAGGCGCACGCCGAGCAGCAAACCAACCGTGTGTGAAGGAGGGCATAGCCGTGGCATCACCGGCAGAATGGATTGAGGGGGCGCGTCTGCGCACCCTACCGCTTGCTTTGGCGCCGATCGTAGCGGGGTCTGTGGCGGCGGCCGAGCTGCATTCGTTCCGCCCCGTACGGGCTGTGCTTGCTCTTCTGGTGGCGTTCTTCCTGCAGGTGGGCGTGAACTACGCGAATGACTACTCTGACGGTGTCAAAGGCACCGATGAGGGCAGGGTCGGCCCGATGCGCCTTGTCGGTTCCGGTGCGGCAAGCCCGAAAGCGGTTAAGTTCGCCGCGTTTTTGTGCTTTGGTCTCGCCGTGTGTTCCGGCGTGTTGCTGGTGGCATTGGCGAACCAGTGGTGGTTCCTGGCGGTTGGCGCATCCGCGCTTTTTGCGGCGTGGGGGTACACCGGCGGGAAACGGCCCTACGGGTATATGGGTTTGGGTGACGTGTTCGTGTTCATCTATTTTGGGCTGGTCGCCACTTTAGGCACGTTATTCACGCAAACTAATCAGCTGACACTCACCGGGTGGGTGGGGGCCGTGGCGGTAGGCCTGATCTCGTGTGCGCTGCTCATGGCGAATAATGTGCGCGACATCCCCACCGATAGTGAATCGGGTAAGCTCACCCTGGCGGTGCGGCTGGGTGATAGAGCCGCACGCATCACCTACGCGGTTGAGATGATCCTGGCGATTCTGCTGTGTACCGTGCTGGTGCCGCAAAACCCGTGGTTTGCGCTAATTTTTGTGCTGGTGGGGCCGACCGTTTACTCATGCGTGACGGTGCTTTCTGGGCGCACCGGCAAAGACCTCATCCCCGTGCTGAAACAGGCCGGTATTGTGGCGCTGGCGTACAGTCTGCTCATGGGGCTGGCGGTATTCTTGGGGAACTTCAGCTCGCTCTCCTAACCCCCTACCCCATGAGCTTTCACGGGTTTTCCTGGCCCGCGCAGGCCGCACGAGCTGTTATTTAGGTGTAGTAGGTATTCAGGTGCGCCAGGTAATCGCCCGCGCTGTCTGCCACCTGCTGGGCGGCGGCTTCATCGTAGCTCTCATAGGTGTCGATAGTGTGGAACGTGAAGAGAGGCTGATAATTGGCGCTAATATAGTTAGCCGTCAGCTCGAAAGGGCGCAGGGTTTCAGCAACAGTGTACCCAACGGAGCCTTCCGCACTGTACTCTGAGGCGGGAGCGCCCAGCGAGACGGCAATGCCGAGTTTCTTATTCTCGAACGCCTTA
>ERZ773037.163-NODE-163-length-35525-cov-38.396448_pt1 | contig 35525 bp, 34 predicted proteins | sample MGYA00511466_ERZ773037 | MGnify/ENA primary metagenome ERZ773037 (study PRJEB29015, sample SAMEA2738146) | human oral metagenome | biome: human oral; feature: human-associated habitat; material: saliva | place: China | collected 2202 ... | reverse complement strand
GGTTTGCGCGTGCGGTCTCGATGAGGTTGTGCAGGAAGCGCAGCGGGGTCATGGAAGCCGGGCGCTCGATGGACAGGCGGGACAGCAGCTCGTCCTTGTTGACGTGCTCGTCCCAGCCACCCAGGGCGGCGGCCAGCTTGCGCTGGTGACCGCTCTCGAGGGAGCCGTGCACGCGGGAGACGGCGCGTGCGGACTTGAAGGTGTCGTGCTCGGTGGACAGCACCGGGAAGGGTGCGTTCTTGATGAGCTCGCCCACGGCGGTGTGCTGGCCGGAAACGTCGTCCAGGCCGCCGGTGAGCAGCACGCCCGAGGGAGCGGGGAAGGACGGTGCCAGTGCGGAGGCCAGGGTTGCGGCCACGATGTCTGCACGGTCGCCGGGGACAATCACGAAGTCGCCGTCGACGAACTGGCCCAGGAAGTTGGAGACGGTCATGGCGGCGACCTTGATGCCGTGAATATCGCGGCTGAGGTCCTCAGCCTTCACGCCGGCGGTGTCGAGCTTGAGGGCCTCGGCCACTTCACCGACGGTCGGAGCGGTCAGCTCGGAAATCTCGGGCAGCACGTAGACGGGCAGGTTTGCCTCGCCGCGCTTGACGGACTTCTCGATATCCTCGCGCAGGGTGGGCTCTGCACGGTTGACGATGACGGCGAGCAGGTCAGCCTTGGATGCGGTCAGCTCGGTGCGGGCCACGTCAACGGCGGTGACTGCCTCTTCGACGGTGGCTTCCTGCGCACCGACGATAGCGACGACGGGCAGGCCCAGGTCGCGTGCAATCTGGACGTTCAGGTCGAATTCGACTGCGAGTGCGTTGGCGGGCAGGTAGGCGCCGTCAACAATCACGACGTCGCTGTTGGCTGCGACCTTCTCGTAGGCGGATACCGCGCGGGAGGAAATCTCTTCGGTGTCGCCCTCAGCAATGAGTGCGAGTGCGTCGTTCATGGAGACGGCGCCGCCGACCTGCTCCTCGGAGAGGTTGAAGTGCTCGCGAATCAGGCGTGCTACGGGGTCGTCGGCGATGGTTGCGCCGTCGAAGACGGGGCGGAAGAAGCCGACGCGGTCCGCGCGCTTAATCAGGGAGTCTGCCAGGCCCAGGGCAATCAGGGACTTGCCCGAGTTCGGGGACGTAGCGGAGAGGTAAAGACCGGTGGTCATATTCTACTTTCCTTCGGTGGGGTGGCGTTCGGCGCCGGTACCGCGCGTGCGCAGGGGTTCCCTGTGTCTGTGCGGTGTGCGTCGAGCGTAGGTCACTTTCTATGTTAAGACTTTGCGGGTGTGGCGCCTAACAGCGTTCAGGGTGCGATGTGTCGCACGGCGTCCCGGGCGGGGCCGCCGCGTGCCTCGCGGTGCCCGCAGCTGCTGGACTAGCCGTCTGGCCCGCCCGTTTACGGGTTTTACGGGTTGAGGATGCGCGCGTACCGTACGCTGTGGCCGGGCGCCCATATGCCGCGTGCCTCAAATTCGATGCTGTTGCGCTGGTAGCCGAGGCGCTCGTAAAAAGAGAGCGCCCGTTCGTTTTCGGCCATAACCCACAGGTAGGAGTTTTCGTCCGGGTAAATCACGGATTCGTAGAGCGCCTGTCCGAGGCCGGTGCCGTGCGTGTGGTCGAGGGTGTACAGGTGCGTGAGCTTGCGGGTGCCCGCGGGCAGCTCGGGCATGGAATCGGCGCGTTCGAGCTCCCAATCGGAGGGCTCGCACAGGGAGAGCGCCATGCCGACCGGCTTATCCCAGTCGATCTGGGTGCCCACGGCGCAGGAGAGTCCACTGTCGGGGGTCCAGCCGGGCACCTCGTAGGCGAAGAAGCCGCGCACGGTGGGGGAGGCGATGTGGCGGTGGAAGTCTTCGAGGTATTCGTTGCGTTCGGCGCGGTGGCGGGCGGTGAAGCTTTCCCCGAGCGCGTCAAAGTAGATCGGATCGTAGGTTTGCTCCATGCAGTCCAGCTGCAGGTTGACGTATTTTTCGGCGTCGGTCGGTTCAATCGGTGCGAGCGCGTAGCGGCCCTGACATACAAATCCCATGGGTTCCAGTCTACTCAGCCTGTTTCTGCGGAGGCGGTTCCTCGCGGGTGCGTACGCTAGGGGCGTGCAGGAGCGGCACCCCGGGATGCGAGCGCCGTCGGGCGGCCCGCCCCCGATTAGGTGCGGCGCTGACCGGGGGCGGGTCGTCGGCTAGGCTAGAGGGTATGGCGAAAAAGAGCAGGGCACCGAAGAAATCCCAGAAGGCGCAGAAGAACCAGAAGAACCGGGCTGACGATACCGAGAACACCCCCGTGCAGGGCGCGGTGGCAGGCGTGTACCCCATCTCCACGGGTGAGGCAGAGCTCGTCCCCGACGGCTACCACGCCGACGGCTGGCTGCTGCTCATCAACGGCGTGCAGTCCTCCCACGTAATCGTGGGCGAACCCCGCCAGCTGGATTTTGAGTACATGCGCTGGATTGCCGCGGTCGTCTCCTCCCACGTGGAGGAGCACCTGGACGCCGCGAAGCTGCGCATCACCCACCTGGGCGGCGGCGCGTGTTCCATGGCGCGCTATTTCGCCGACCTGTACCCGACCAGCCGCAACACGGTCGTCGAGCTGGATGCCAAGCTCGCCGAGTATGTGCGTGCCTGGTTCGACATCCCCAAGGCGCCGCGCGTGAAGATTCGCGTGGGCGAGGCGGGTGCCGTCACCTCCACGTTTGCCCCGGCTTCCCGCGACGTGCTGATTCGTGACGTGTTCGCCGGGGATACCACCCCCGAGGCGCTCACCACCGTCGATTTCACCCGCACCGTCGCCGAGTCGCTGGCACCCGGTGGCCTGTACATCCTCAATTGCGGTGACGGGCCTGCGCTGACCGGTGCCCGCGCCGAGGCCGCTGCCCTGCTCGAGGTGTTCGAGTACGTGTGCATCGTGGCGGATTCCGCCATGTTGAAGGGTCGCCGCCGCGGCAACGTCATTATCGCCGGCTCCCACGCGCCCCTGCCGGAGGCTGGTTCCGTGCAGGCTGCCGCTATCGCCCGTGAGCTCATGGGCGGAGGCGTACCCGCCCAGTACTGGGACACCGCGCGGGTGCGCCAGTTCGCGAGGTAGGGGGTTAGGCTTCAGTCATAGGTTAGTGACGTTGGGGGTGGGTCTTAACCACCCCCAACGTCACTAACCCACCCCTAAAATCGCCAACCCATGACCGAAGCCATTCCGAGATGCATACAGCACAGGCGAAACCCCACCGATACCGACCCCAACCCGATACCATGGTGACCATGCGATACACCTATCTGGGCCCCTCCGGCACCTTCACTGAATCCGCCCTGCTGAGCGTTCCCGGCGCATCCGACGCCGAACGCATCCCCGCCACTAGCGTGCCCGACGCGCTCGCACGCCTCAACGCGGGCGAGGCGGACGCCGCCATGGTGCCCATCGAAAACTCCGTAGAGGGCGGCGTGAGCGCCACCCTGGACGCTATCGCGGCCAGCGAGGGTGTGCGCATCATCCGCGAGGTGCTCGTGCCGATCCGCTTCGTGCTGGTCGCCGCGAAACCCATCAGCATCGAGGACGTCAAGACCATCTCCACGCACTCGCACGCCTGGGCGCAGGTGCGCGGCTGGGCGCAGGAGAACGTGCCCACCGCGGCGTACCTACCCGGCTCCTCCACCGCGGCGGCGGCCGTCGGCCTGCTCGAAGAGGGGTGCACCTACGACGCCGCAATCTGCTCCCCGGCGCTGCTGAACTACCACCCCGAACTGCACGTCATCCAGGACAACATCGGCGACAACAAGAACGCCGTAACCCGCTTCGTGTTGCTCTCACGCATCGCCGACATCCCTGAGCCGACCGGCTCCGACAAGACCACCCTGACCGTGCCGCTGCCCGCTAACCGTGCCGGCGCGCTCATGGAACTGCTCGAACAGTTCTCGGTGCGCGGCGTGAATCTCTCCCGCATCGAGTCGCGCCCCACCGGCGAGGGTATGGGCTCCTACTCGTTCAGCATCGACGCCGACGGCCACATTTATGAGGCACGAATGCGCGACGCCCTGCGCGGCCTGCACCGCGTCTCCCCGACGCTGAAGTTCCTCGGCTCCTACCCGCGCGCCGACCACGAAAACACCGAGGTCGACAGCATCCACTCCGACGCCTCCTTCGACTCCGCGCACGAGTGGCTGGAATCGCTCTTCCCGAACGGCCGCCCCACACACCTGCAGCGCCGCTAGAGGCGCCGCTAACCGGCCGCCGCTAGCTGCTCACCAGCACAAACCCCGCACGCACCCCACCGCAAGATTAGATAGGATAAAACAGTGATTGATATTAACCTCCTCCGCGAAAACCCCGACGTCTTCCGCGCCTCCCAGCGAGCACGCGGCAAGGACGAAACCCACGTCGACCGCATCCTCGAAGCCGACACCGCACGCCGTGCACTCATCGGCGAATACGAGAACCTGCGCGCCGAGCAGAACGCCTTCGGCAAGAAGGTTGCCAAGGCACCCAAGGAAGAAAAGCCCGCACTCGTCGCACAGGCCAAGGAACTGGCCGCCCGCGTCAACGAGGCGAAGGCAGCCTCCGAGGCGAAGACCGCCGAATACGAGGAACTGATCAGCAGCATCGAGAACCTCATCATCGACGGCGTGCCCACCGGCGGCGAAGACGACTACGTGGTCGTCAAGAAGGTCGGCACCCCCCGCGACTTCTCCGCTGACGGCTTCGAGCCGCGCGACCACCTTGAGATCGGCGAGCTCGTCGACGGCATCGACATGGCACGCGGCGCGAAGGTCTCCGGCGCACGCTTCTACTTCCTCAAGGGCCAGGTGGCCCGCTTGGAGCAGGCCCTCATGTGGATGGCGCTCGACCTGGCCACCCAGCACGGCTTCACCATGATGACCACCCCCACCCTGGTACGCCCCGAAATCATGAACGGCACCGGCTTTAACGTCAAGCACGACGACGAAATCTACCGCCTGGAGCGCGACGACCTGTACCTGGTCGGCACCTCCGAGGTGGCGCTCGCCGGCTACCACACCGACGAAATTCTCGACCTTGAGAAGGGCGCGAAGAAGTACCTCGGCTGGTCCTCCTGCTACCGCCGCGAGGCAGGCTCCGCAGGTAAGGACACCCGCGGTATCATTCGCGTGCACCAGTTCAACAAGGCTGAAATGTTCGTCTACTGCCCCGTCGAGCAGGCAGAAGAGATGCATGAGAAGCTGCTGTCCCTCGAAGAGGAAATGCTGCAGCGCTGCGGCCTCGCATACCGCGTGATTGACACCGCCGCAGGCGACCTGGGCACCTCCGCAGCCCGCAAGTTCGACTGCGAGGCGTGGGTCCCCACCCAGGGCACCTACCGTGAGCTGACCTCCACCTCGAACTGCACCACCTACCAGGCGCGCCGCCTGAACATCCGCGAGCGCACCCCGGACACCGTGGACGAGGCAGGCAACGTGCGTAAGGGCCGCACCCGCTCCGTAGCGACCCTGAACGGCACCCTGGCGACGACCCGCTGGGTGGTTGCCATCCTGGAGACTCACCAGCAGGCAGATGGTTCTGTGGTAATCCCCGAAGCTCTGCGCCCCTACATGGGTGGTGCCGAGGTTATCCCGGCAGTAGCCGCTGAGTAATCTCAAACTCGGTCGAAAACCCGCTCACCGCGTAAACGGTGGGCGGGTTTTCGTGTATCCCGGTAGTCTAAGAACTATGCCTCTTTACCGTAAACTCCTTGGTGTTTCTGCGGTGGCGGCGCTGACCGCCTCCGCCACTGGTGCCCGCAAGAAGGCGCGCCGACGCGCTATCGAACTGGGTGCGCCCTTCGGCGTTCTGCCGACCCTGCCTGCCGGCCCCAGCCGTCGCGTGGGCCTGGTGTACAACCCGAGCAAGCCGGGTGCCGCGGCCACCGTCGAGATTCTGGAACGTATCCTCGCGGCGAACGGCCACCCGAAGGCGCTGGTGCGTACCACCCGCGTGGACGAGCCCGGCTCAGAGGCCGCCCGCGAGCTGATTGCCGAGGGCGTTGACCTGCTGATTGCCGCAGGTGGTGACGGTACGGTGCGTGCCGTGGCGGCGGCGCTGGCGCATCACGAGGGGCGCAAGCCGCGCCTGGGTATTCTGCCGATGGGCACCGGCAACCTGCTGGCGCGTAACCTGTATATTCCGGTCAGTGACGTGGCGGCGTGTATTGATATTGCGCTCAACGGTGCAGGTCAGGCCGTTGATGCGATTGAGATGACGACGACGAGCGCCCCCGGCGAAGAAACCGAACACACGTTCTTTGTAATGAGTGGTGCCGGCTTTGATGCGCTCGTCATGAACGACACGAACGAGGAGATTAAGGCGAAGTTCGGCTGGGTTGCATACGTGCAGTCCGGCATGAAGCATATGCTGGGCAGGTCGCATCCGGTGCGCATCAGCGTGGACGGTGGGGAGCCTCGCATCCTGCCCATGCGTTCGGTGCTGGTTGCGAATTGCGGTCGCCTGCAGGGCGGTATTCGCCTGGCGGATATGACGGATGTGCACGACGGCAAGCTTGAGGTGATTGTGGCGTCCCCGCGTGACCTGGTGGAGTGGGGCCTGCTGATGGCGAAGGTGATGCGTCGCACGATTCTGGGTTCGCCGCGCGTTGAGCTACCGGTGATTCGCCACCTGGTGGGGTCCGAGGTGGTGCTGGAGTTCCCGGACGGTGCGCAGCCGGTTGAGGTGGATGGCGACCCGGCGCCGTCGGCGCACCGCATTAGCGCGCGGGTGCTGCCCGCCGCCGTGGAGGTGGCGGTCCACCCGGACGTGCTCTAGCGGGCATGGTTTGCTTGCTCGCACCCGTTTTAAGGAATCGCCCAGGTGGGTGGCGTATTCTCGGGAATGTTGATGTATACACCGAGTACGTCAGGAGACAACCACCTATGAGCAACCAGTCGGCCCTTCAGCACACGTATCTTCCGCATCCCGCAGATTATCTGCAGGAGAAGCCGCGCCGCGGCTTCTGGAAGACCATTCTGCGTATTACCGCCTGGGGCATGTACGTTGTGAGCGTGCCCGTGTGCCTGGTGGTGATGGGGGTCGTCATTGTTGGCCTGGTGCTGCTTGGCAGCTCGATTGATAACGTGATTCTTCACTTTGTAGTCATGCTGGTGATGCCTTTCGCTGCTCTGGCCCTTGGGGCTGTTGGGCTGTATGTCTTTGGTGTGAAGATTATTGGTGGTCTTTTCACGTATTCGCGGGCTGATAGCGAGGTGGAGGACGGCGGCGAGCGCTTCGTTCGGGGTACGTACGAGTTCTTTGCCGATATTTTTGCGGGCCTCCCCGACATTGACTTCTTCTGACGGAGGCGGTGTCTAGGGTCTGGGTGGAAGTTGGTTCTGCACCCGAAATACTTATATGTGACCTGGATTATGAAAAAATCGCCGATTTTTTCACTATTTTTCTCGCCGTCCAGTCCGGTGCAGTTCTCGCTTCTAGACGCTGTGAGTCGGCGAGAATCCCGATAGCTAGAGGACTAAACCTCAAACGTAGAAACAGGGGAGGGGCCGCACCGGAGTGCGTCCCCTCCCCGTGTAGAGCTTGCTGCTTTCCGTAGCGCCTAGTAGTGGTAGTGGTAGTGATGGCGGGGGGCCGAGGCGGCCACCGCCGTAGCCGTAGTCGCCACCAAAATGCCGGATAGCAGAACGTTGGCCCTGCGCTGCTCGTACAGCTGCTTGTCCATCATGTCCTCCACGATAGCGTTGTGAATTCGCGTCTCGCGGGCCTGCTCCTCCATGCTCAGGCGCACCCACAGCTGGTGCCTCTCCTGCTCGTACAGGTTCAGCGCCTCCTGCAGGGTGTAGGTGCGGCCCTGGCGAACGTACTTGTACAGGGTATCCGCCGCGTTCGGGTACAGGTAGTCTTCCGGGAACCAGTGGGAGAAACGCTCCATGTACTCGTTGTGTACCTTCGAAAGCTCGGCGATGGCCGGCTCCTCATAGTCGCTCCACACCGAGTCGTTATGCGCGCGACGCTTGTTGTTCTCCCGCTCGACCTTCGCCGCCGCCAGCGGGTATGCGACAAAGTACATCAGCGACCACCAGAGAGCCGCAATCACAATCGCCGAGACAATCGCTGGCACGTGAATGGTGTGCCACGGAATATCGCTCGAGTGAATCTGCGGGTTGGCGTACAGGTAGCGTAGATAGGCGATCAGCATGATGATGGAGCTGGCAAGGTACGTCCACGGAATCAGCTTAAAACAGGCCACGAAGAGCCGCTTGAGCTTAATCCGAGGAGGCTCAGGTACGGCGGCAACGTACGCCTTCTGCGCGCTCTTCATCGAATCGGCCCAGGGCGCGGCGCGATCCACCAGCTGCTTGACCTGGCGAAGGTGCTCCAGCAGGTCCTGACGCTGATGCATCTGCTCCTGCGGAATCGGCGAGTTGGTGGAGGGGGCTGGGATGGGAGCCGGACTACTGGCCGACATGGGGGTCTGCGACATCGGGGTGCCCTTTTCGTAGTGTAAAAGTGTGTATCTGCGTGCTACTCGTGCGGTGCGGCGAACGTGAGGAACCTACGCGGCCGTCCAGGTGACGTACTTGTCCTTGGCGAATTCGTCGGTCACCTGCGGCTGCTCGGCGGGTACCCACAGGGCCCAGTCGCCGTTGTGCCACTCCATGGTCGTCTCAAAGTAACGGTAGGTGCCTGACGGGGTTTGGAAAAGAATACGGATGACGGCGCGTTCCGGGGTGTACGACATGTAGCGGTACCCCATGATGCGTACGACGGTGCGGGTCGTCGTGTCCTGCAGGCGGTCCTTGGTGATTTGCTCCGCGCCGGGGCCGATGACGGTCGGCAGGTACGCCTCCGGGCTGTCATTGACGTGGATGAGTGCCCACGCGGATGCGTACAGGGCACCCTGCGCCGAGTGCTCAAAACAGCTACGAATCGGGGATTCCACGACGGGGCCCGCGGTCTGCGAGACGGGGCCTATCCATCCCGATTCGGTGGTCACCCACTGGGTGTCCGTCGGTGCGGTCTTCAGAACGGTCTTGTCTGCGGATGCGCCGGCCCCGCAGGTTCCGGGTTCGGCCGCAGCCTGATTGGGGGAGCCCAGATGCTCGACCGGGGAGGCCCCACCTCGCGGCACCATGAAGAGCAAGATGGCGAGGACGATGAGGCCGAGGACGTAGAGGAAGACGTAAACTCCGCGTGGGATGCTCGAATGGGGGGTTTGCTGCAACGTGTCTCCAATCTTTGCGCTCCCAGCGGTGGGAACGTGGCGTGGCCCGGCCCCTTGGTGCCGGGGCTGCTTTCGTAGAGTGTGGAGTGAGTGAAGACGGCGCGAGGCTCCGCGTGCCAATCCACGGTAGGAATTGATACTTCCGGATGGACTGTCGGTGCCCCGGTACAGGTGTCAGATTTACCCTATCACGCCTGCCGTCAGGGCGCTGAGCGAACGGTCGTTCTCTCATGAAGAGAGAGCACAAGACAAGACAAAAGGCGCACCCCGTGGGCGCGCCTTTCTGAGGCAAAATCCCTGTCTGACAGCGTGGTGGCTTCTATATATTTCACCACCTGCAACCCAGGAGGGCCCATCCATCCAACCTAGCAACTCGGGGTCACTAGTGCCGCCTTCAGGTTTTTGATGCACCATCAGACTACCATCCGTCGGAAACCAGTATCCAGAGGTTTGTCATGTCGGGCGGCACCCTCCCCAGAATGACCGTGGACAGTGCCTGTTTTCGGCACCTGGGTTAGGCTGGAATATACGAGGTGCCTCCCAAGAAAATGGGAGATGCGCCCCGCACCCGAAAACGTAACCGCCGCCTCTAAAATCCCACAAGAAAAACGTAGAGGGAGCCCGCCCACGGGGTAGTGGGCGGCTCCCGCCACCAGCTATCCACCAACCACACCTGCGAGGAGAACACTCATGGGAGAGTATTTCGACCTTCCTGACCGTTACCCAGATTTGTTTGAACAACTCAACGATAAGCAGAAACGAGGTATTACTCAGACTCTCGCGTCAGCGTGGCTTGATGGCTACGAACATAGTCGCGAGGAGATTGCTCGTCTTATTGATTTAGAGCTAGGTCGCATCAGTTGGGAAGAATACCGAAAGCAGGTTCTGGAGCGCGCCCTCAATAAGCAGAGGTCGCAAGAAGCAAAATCTTCCACCGAACCCAACGAAATCGAGCAGTACCAGCCCGTCGACTCACTTCCAGAAAGGGGATAACCGTGGAAGACAACACCCCCGATTTTGAGGCGCTCCACAAGTACCTCGTAGACAACAGCTCAGAGGTCTTCACCCCGCTTATCGAGGCCGAAGAAGACGACGAAAAACGCCGCTTCTACCTCGCCCTGCAGACCTACTCCCTGCAGCAGAAGCAGCGCATTGTTCTCGCTGACGAGAACTTCGTCGTCTAAGCCGTTTAGGCAGTCTAAGGAGCCGTACATGAAGCCCCAATACATCATCATCGGCGGAGTCAACGGAGCCGGTAAGAGCACCCTCTACCGCACCAACCCGCAGATTTTCGGTGACACCCGCCGCCTCAATGCCGATGAGATACTCCGCGCTGCAGGAGGCGACTGGCGCAACCCCGCCGACGCCGCCCGCGCCATGCGAGACACTGTGCAGAACCTGCGCCAAGCGCTCGCGGCCGGTGAGTCCATCCACCAGGAAACCACCCTTGCGGGTAACGCCAAATCCTTCCAGAACCTCATCGACCGCGCCCACGCCCAAGGGTACGAGGTGACCCTACTGTACGTGACGCTCAACAGCGCCGACACCGCCGTGGACCGGGTCGCCGCCCGCGTTACCAAGGGTGGGCACGGTGTTGACGAGGCAGATATCCGCCGCCGCTACGACAGCTCCCACGCGAACCTGCAGGTGCTCGCCTCCTCTGTGGACACCCTGCGGGTCTTCGACAACACCCGCTGGTACGAACCGGTGTACTGGCGTGCCGGTTCAAAGGTGTTGCTCGACGAACCGAGATACGGTCTGCACCTCAGCTAACCGTCACCTCCCACCCTCACAACCCGACCGTGAGGCCGACCCGTGAAGGTCAAGAAAGGAACATCCAGTGTCAGATTATTTTGACCTGCCCGTCCGCTATCCCGAACTATTCGAACCGCTCACCGAAGAGCAGCGCCGCAACGTGGTTCAGCCCCTCGCCTCATCCTGGCTTGAGGGTGACAACCCCACCCGCGAAGACGTCGCGCTACTCATCGACTACGAGCTGGGGCGCATCACTGCGGAAGAATACGACCGGCAGGCACTGGCGAAGGCGCTCGCCTACCAGGCGCCGACAAGCCAAAACGCGGGTCAGCAGAGTGCAGGGGAGGGTGAATAGCCGTGAGTCAGCAGAAGAACTGGGAAGCCTACTTCTACCCCGAACCCTACCGGCACGTCATGCGGAACAAGCCGGGCATCAAGGACCCCGCGGCGCTTTCGCTCTATGAGCACCGCATCATCACCCGACGAGGCTACGAGCTCACCAAGAACCCCGAGCTCATCACCCGCACCTTCGACGCCGAGCACCTCAAGGCTATTCACCGTTACCTTTTCCAGGACGTGTACGACTGGGCGGGGGAGTACCGCACCGTGGACATGTCTAAGGATGTGAGTGCTTTCGCGAGCGTTCGGCGCGGGCCCTTGAGTATTGACCGGTACCTCGACTACGTTTTCACTACTAGCCGTGCGACGGACTGGGCGAGCCTGAACCAGCAGGAGTTTGTGGAGGTTGCCGCCGCGATTTTTGCGCACCTGAACCAGGCGCACCCCTTCCGTGAGGGTAATGGTCGTGCGACCCGCATTTTCATGGATCACCTGGCGGCGCGTAGCAATTTCAGGTTTGATTATGCGCGTGCTGGCCTTCGCGGCTGGCACCAGAGTTCGATGTTTAGCGGCCCGGATCGCGGGTATTTTGAGGTGCATCCGGAGGAGCTGCATCAGCTGTTCAGCATCATCACTGTGCCGCGTAACGCCTAGTCAGGGTGCTAAAACACCTCGGGCATATACTCGATGAGGGCATAAAGAACGGATGTCCGCCACCTTATTGGTAAGGTGGCGGGTTTTCCCCGTATGCGCGGGGATGAGCCCGACAGACACGCTTATATGTTGGATTTTGGTCAAATTGTTGTATATTTGCCTCGTACCCAATTTCAGTGCGTGCCCGAGAAGGCAACATCTCAGCCGACGTTGGCTGTTCATTATAAACGGTTGAGCTCGACCCAAGCATGCCTGAAGCGCACCGACTTCTCGGGTTCATCCTTATGCAATTAGGGGTCCCGCGTCGCGCAAGAGACGAGTATGCGAAAGCAGCAAATCTTGGGGATGATGAGGCTGTCCTGGACATGCTACGCGCATCATATGAGGCGGAAACGCCCGAATGGACTGTGCAAGCCAGATCCCGCGCCGCGCAGGCGCAACTCGATGCGAAGTCGAAGGCTGAGGTAGAGCTTTTGCTCATGCAGGCTCAGACTGCTCTCGATCCGAGCATAGATGTCCAGGTAGCTCTCAACGACCTCCAAGCCCGTTTTCCGAACGACGAACTTATTAACGAGGCCGTACACCTGAACTCGAATACCGAATGACTGGAGAAACGTAATAGTAATCAATCACAAGCGACGGGGCGAAGCACAGAGCGCTCCTAGCCTGCATCTGAGAGATATGCCCATCGAGCACTTGTATGTGCGCTATCAAAGGATAGCGCGGAACCTGCCGAGACGGATCCGCTGGCTTGCTTTGGTATTCGCGCCAATGAGCACGAGTTTCACCGTCTTCACCGCTGGCCTACTGAATGTTGCAGGGGCTCTGATGATTACGGCAGGTATCGGCCAGGTAACGTCAGGTGAGAGGACCCCAGGCAGTGCTATTTGGTTACTCATCTTCGCTTTCCTGGCTGAAAGCCTAGGGTACTGGGTGAAGGAACGCCAAGAGCTTATTCTCACGATCGCGGTTCGACAGCTTACATACCGCCGTTTCCGGGACATCTTTGGTAGGTCATCCCATCCGTCGGAAGCTCACGGGCATGTTCTCACATACCCAGCACAGATCAGCCAGTTTGCCTTCGTTGTTGATTTCGCCGTTTCAACCGTTCAGATTATTGCCTTTCTCGCGGCTTCGCTCGCGCTATATGGTGCAAGCGGCGCCATCGCTGCGTTGCTCATCACTGGATTGGTATTCGTCAGCGTCCGTCTCATCAACTTGGTGGGCCGACTATGGGAACAGTACGTCGCTCTAGAGGGAGAGCGTAGGCAGTGGATCCCGCGTATAGCAAACGCGCTGCCTCGAGGGCAAAGCATCCCCAGCTGGGGTACCGCCCTGGACAAGGTCGCTAGCATCCGAAACACCGAAGAGCAGCTTCTGCACAGACGGGTCCCGTTGCAGGTCCTGAATGGATTCCTTGAACGGGGAGCACTAACTGCGGTGCTCGCTGTGGTTGCGGTTCTCGGCGCATGGCTCTGGCCATCCGCTCGTTTCGGTATTGGAATTATTTTGGCAGCCCGCTACCTGTACGCAGCGGTGCAGAACAACATCGTAAACTATCGGGTTATTCGGCTCGCTGTGCCAATGATGCGTGAGCTCGACAAGCTCGAGTCGTCTCCAAATTGCACGGTTAAACAGCAGGACTTGGTGGGGCAGCCTTCAAATTCTAGAGAGGTGCTTGCAGCTACGTCTGAGCGCGCTGAAGCATTGCGCACATCCGTGACCACCCCCAATTCTGCTTTCGTACCACGCAACCCGGAAGTGTCCCATTCGGTGTTGTCAGCGTGGCGAGCTTCTGCTTCGCCACATCAGGTATCCCGGTTCACTAGCCTCGCTTTAGATATGGGGCTCACTGAGGATGTGATCGGGCGGTTCTGGCAAGACGCAGCAACCTTGTCGTCAGGAGAGAGACACCGTGCTGCTGTCGCTATCGTTTTGGCAGACAAACCGGACTGGCTAATTTTGGACGATACGTTCGCAGCGCTTGATCCTGTAACACGAGAAGTGGTTGCCGAGAGGATCTTAGAGTGCGTGCCAACGTGCACACTTCTGGCAAGCTCGGAGGAGTACGTACCGAGTGCCTTCACCCCCGGCAATGATGCGAGGGTAGACCCTCTTGAGTTGCAGGCTCATAGCCCCGGGGCAGCTAAGGGGGTAGATGCCGGTTCGACGGATGTGAGCGAGGGACAGGACCTTCCTGACCCTGAGCCGAAGCGTGCCACATTCCGACGATCGGCCCTGTTGTTGTTTGGACCGCATTTGGTGTGGATTACGTGTGGCGCCCTACTCTTGAGCGGATCCGAAGTTGCTTTTGCATTGACGATTGCTCACAGTGATGGGCTGTCTGCTCAGGTTGCTGGAGTGTCAGCTGCTTGCGCACTGGCAGCAATCGTTGGGTCCGTCATGTTCTTTGGCGCGCTCTACTGGGCTCCCATCGCTAGGCTGAGCGATTTGCACGACCGGATTATACGGAGGCTCGATCGATTCGCTAGTCCTAGAACAAGCGGTGCGGTCATGGGGCGGATGGGTGAAGACTTCTCCGACCTTCAGATGTCGGTGCCTAGCGCCCTGGGTTCGGTATTTATGGTCATTCTACAGACCGTTATGCTCATCGGAGGTGCAGTGGCTGGCGCCCCGCTGTTCATGATTGTTGTGTTGGCGGTAGCACCCCTAGCGATGCTTGCTATGCGTCAGGGGTCAAAGTGGATTCTCCCTGCCTCGACGACGGCTGCCAATCGCCGAGGTGACTTCATCGGGGTGGTTGGTGCCCAGGCTGGCTTACACGCTGCGCCCGTCAGTGCAGGGCTGCGTCGGGCTGGAGAAGAAGCCTACGCTCATTCGGAGGCTGCATACGTCAGCAGCTCGATTCAGTTGGCGAACGCCTACGCACTGCGTACGGGACTGATTCAGTTGCTTGTGTCGTCACTGAATGTTTCTGCAGTGGTATTGGCACTGATGGTCGAAGGATCGAACTCAGTGGTTGCTCCCGCGGTCGTAATATATTTTGCAGTAACTCTGTCATCTGGTATCCAATCTACGGTGGAGACGCTGCAACAGGTTGGTGTAGTCAGCTTGACTGCGGAGCGTGTTCGGATGCTTGAAGAGTACCGGGCCGACCGTTCTTATCCGCCCGTGCGGTCTGCTGACCTGGCTCTGCTTGAGAGTGTTCTTGACTCTGGGTGTTCTATGGTTGCCTTGATTGGACCAACTGGCGCGGGGAAGTCCGTCATGCTTGATGCTCTATACCGCCGGTATCCTCAAGGCGAAGTGGTAATCGTACCAGATATCGATCCGTTCGCATCTGAAGCATCGAATTCGAGCGGGCTCATGCTTGCGCGTTCCGTGTTACGTGAAGGCGCTGCCCGGCTTGTGTTGCTTGATGAGACCTTGAAGGGTCTCACTCCGTCAGAGGAGCGCGCTGAGCTCGAATCGATGGTGTGCGCTATCGAGGGCAGTGACAAGCAGGTTGTGATTGTCCTTCACTCGCGCTCTAACCTTGATTGTTTCAAAGAAGTGGTGAATTTAGATGCGTGAACTGACCCAAGTACTACGTTTTTCTCCAAGAACTATCGAGGACGAAATGTGAATCTATAGGGCCAAACCTATAGCCTGGACCGATTCGTCGGTGGCACTTCTGAACGAGTACGGCGCCACACTGTGCACACCTGACCGCGAGGCGACACCGCTGGACTTACCCGAGGCGGATGAGATTGTATTGAGCCCCGACGGTGTGATGTACGCATGCTGGTTTGAGAACGAAAGCTTTCGGGTCCAGGCGTATCGATTTGAAGCTGAGGCATTCAAGCCTGTTGGGCAACCGTGCGTGGTAAATGTTCACAGCCTACACGGTGAGGACCTTGTAGTTCTCGGTATCCCTGGCGGTGTAGAGCTGCGGTTGGACACCGCGGAGCAGTGCCAGAGAATCTGGACGATCTCGAACGGCGGTGCAAGAAGGAACCCAGCGACGGTGGACCCAAGACCCAGGGGTGAACTGTTGTTCAGCTCCGGCACGGTCGCAGGATTCGTGGAGGACCTTGGTGGGGGAGAGGCGGTAGGATAATGCCTGATTCAGTAGCAGGAAGAGCGAATAGTTGCCGGGTTGAACTTTGGGCGGTGGCGATGTCGGCGCGGAGTGCTTGGGTGAGGGCGAGGTCGTCGGGAGCCTCGCGGATTGGGGAATAGAAAAGGCACCCCGTGGGGGGGGTGCCTTGTGTGCAAAAGCCCAGTCGGGCAGCCTAGTGGTTTCTATATATTCTGCCACCTACAGACCCTCAGGGCCCATCCGGCCAACCTAGTAGCTCAGGGCCGCTAGTGCTAGTTTCAAGTTTTTGATGCACCTCTATCAGTTTAGCATTTGTCTGACTCTGCAGCCTCGCGGATTGGTCATGACTGCGGAAAAGGAAAGGCACCCCGTGGGGGGTGCCTTGTGTGCAAAAGCCCAGTCGGATAGCGTGGTGGCTTCTGTATATTTCACCACCTGCAAATCCTCAGGACCCATCCATCCAACCTAGCAACTTGAGGTCACTAGTGCCGCCTTCAGGTTTTTGATGCACTACCAGTCTAACATTCCTAAAACCCGGCAGCCTCGCGGATTGGTCATGACTGCGGAAAAGGAAAGGCACCCCGTGGGGGGGTGCCTTGTGTGCAAAAGCCCAGTCGGGCAGCCTAGTGGTTTCTATATATTCTGCCACCTACAAACCCTCAGGGCCCATCCGGCCAGGTCCAAAGCGTATGCTATGGAGCTAGTTTCAAGTTTTTGATGCAGTACTATTATAGCATAGACACTGAACTTCCGGAAGGTCTTATCTAATGGCTAAAAACCCACTAATGAGCAAATTTATTGAGGCTCTTGGACGTAAGAATGATTACTTTCAAGAGCTTCAAAGAAACTCCGATGCAGAACGCGTTGCTTTCGTTGATGAAACCTTTGTCGAGCCGTCCTATGGTAAAGATGGAAAATTACATCCTGGCTACTACTCCATCGCTGCCGTCGTCGTCGAAGCCGACGATATCGCCAAGTTCCGCGAAGACTTCGCTTCGTCTTTCGGAGGCATTAACTACTGGCACACCACTGACGCGGCCAACAATACAGCTAGGAAAAGGCAGAAGAAAGACGCCGAACCCCACCTCAGAAATTCCCCCTGGCTCGTCCAGAAAAACATCCGTCCCATGCTCGATACCCTGGGCCGCAACACCAAAGATGGCCAGAACATTGTCACACTCAATTTCAACATCCCCTATACCGATGACCCTGATGAGCGGCTAAGGCTCCGTGATGCTGCCCGAGCTGAAGCTATCACTGCTCTGACTACGCACCTCACCCATGCTGATCCGCCTACCACTACCTTTGTCTTCGAAAAAGTCTCAGATAGCAAGGAGAACAGTACGGGTAAGAAGAAGAAAGGTAAAGACGAGAATCAAAAGGATATAGACACGCTTAATCGACTCGAAAAAGCAGGCATTATCCCGCCCATTACCAAAATTTTTGCCCAGCCTACTGACGAGCCGCTCCTCTGGGGCGCAGATCTTCTCGCGTGGGCTTCCCGCCATCTTGTCAATGCGACTAATCTTTCATGGCTCGATAATTCTAAAATCAAGGCACGCTTCCTTGACTCACATGTACAAACCGAACTTAAAACTCTCAATGTTCGGCCCCTCAATCAGCCTTCACCCTATAAGAGGCTATACGATGAAAACACCTACCGAGAAGTAGGAACACCGGGCACCCGTACCGAAGTCGAAGCCACCTACCGCGCCGCCGAAGCCAACGGGGACCAAGTCTCAGCAGGCCCCGATGAAAAGTCTGAACGTAAAAACATTGCCTACCGCAACGCAAAAGACGAGGCTATGGGAACCCCCATGCCCGCCGAAAAGGAATTTGAACTTGCCGTCGGCCGAGGCTACCTCACCGAAGGACAAGCCGAAAAATTCGACGCGGAAGTAGCTACCTCATCTGAGCAGATAGACCCTGAAACCAAGGGAAGCCTCGAACTCTTAGCCACGCTTAGGAAGGGAACAGAAACAAAAACTCCTGTTAAGCCGGAGCAAATTCAGCAGGCGGCTACACAGCAGCAAGTACACCGCCCGCAGATAAACCAGTCCCACGGCGGAGTCGAACTCTAACCCAAAGAGAATATGCACAATGAAGAGGGGGCTCACGACAAAACTGTCGTGAGCCCCCTCTATCAGTTAACTCAGCAAATCAAAGACTCCCCGCGGCGGGTCCTGAATCGGGAACGCCTCACGAGAATATCGCGACGCATTATGCTCCCCGTCCTCACAATAGCGGAACGGGCCAGTCGAAGACATCAACACCGACATGTGGTAATCCATGTGGTCACGCCACCACGCCGAAAGACCCGTCGGGTCCTCACGGGAAGCCTCCCAGGACAGCCACAACGCCGTCAAACGGCACACCGCCTCCGGGTGCTTCCACCACTGGGCACACCAGAACGTGTCCCTGCTGTTGACCTTGCGGTTCATTACCTGCAGCAACCAGGAATGTACGAACTCGCCAGCATTCGGGAAAATCGTTGCAGGACCCTGCTCCTGCTGAACTTCGTTCTCGCCCATGCGTTACGCACCTCCATTCGCCAGCTGCTGTGCCGGGTCATACTTCGCCAGTGACGCCTTCACCGCCGCAGCATCCGGGCCGGTGTACCACGGAATCGTCTGCACCATCGTCGCAGGCGCACCAGAAGCAAAGACCACCGCACGACCACGAGGCAGCGCCGCCAAGTCAGACACATCCAGGATCTTGTCCTTACGGTCATTATCAACGCTACGAGATGAACCCGACTGGCGGCTACTCGAAACAGACACATTCGAGTACACGTAATCACCAATCAGCTGACTCAACTCGCCCAAAAACTCGGTCTCAGAGACACCGCCACCGTACACCTTGATGTTCGCCGCACTCCAGAGCTTACGCATACCCTCACGACCCCAGACAACCACGCCCTGAGACCAGGACTGCAGAATCGTACAGATCACGATACCGCGCGAGCCATAGTGCGAGTAAAGATTCGGAAGTTCCTTCCAACGGCACACGTTCGCCGCCTCATCCAGCATCGCCACCATCGGCAGACGCAAACGTCCACCCAGCGCAACCGCCAGCTCTTCAGCAGCCTCAACCACCGCAACCGTCAAAGCAGTCACCAGCGGTCCAGCAGTACCAGCGCCTTCCTTCGACAGAAGGAACAGGGTATTGCGGCCGCGCACAAAGTCGCGGGCGTTAAACTCTTCGCGCTTCTCGCCCTCTTCCGGCGGGGTCACCCACTTAAGCACCGCCGCCGACGTCAAGCAGTTCGCCATCTGACGAGCCACACCGAACACGCCGCCACGCTGCTTATCAGGGGCCGAGATAATGCCGTCCACGTTCTGCGCAATCTGCGGGTAACCGGCATCCTTGAGGATTCCGACCGCCTCATCATCAGTCTCACGGGTCAGCCAGCGGTAAACACGGGTAATGGGCTGACCGTCCTTAGCGGCCGCCAGCAAGAACGCCGCCAGTAGATCCTTCGCGGCAGAGTCGAAGAACGCGTCCGTGCGGGCGCCTTCCTCACGCGAGCCAGAGGCAAAATGCTCCGCCAAATTCTGCGCCTTCACCTCATCAGTGACATAGGAGAGCGGGTTCCACCACCAAGTTGCCGGGTGAGCGGCCACAGCCTGCGGGTCAAAGATCCACACATCGCCAACCTGCTCACGGACACCACGGGTAGCATCTACCACATCACGCTTATTTGAGGTGACCAGCACTGCACCGGGGGCAGCCAGGATACCGGGGATAGCACGCGAGGTGGTCTTACCGGTACGCGGACCCCAAATGTCCACGCACACGTTCTCCCAGCCGGAATACAGCATCTGACCTGAGAGGGTCTTGGCGATTGGAAGACCCGGCGAATCCACACCCAGACGGCGGGCATCATTCAACGCCGCTTTCTCGCGCATGAACGCGATATCAGCGCCAGAGCCCATCATGGACCCGGCCTTATCCACGCGCGTTGACGGGGTGCTGTTCGCCAGCTTGCGCCACCATAGACCGACCGCACCAGCCAGCAGCAGAACAGCTACCACGATAGAGACCACCGTGGAAGCCACCGACCAGGGCGCGGTTCCACGAATCACGCCAATGATGGCAGCGACCGGGTTCCATACGGTAATGCTCTGACCGGTCAGAGCGGCACCGACCGCGTAGCCGGAGTAGAAGATAATGCCGGCGACCAGGATGAGGGCGATGATGCCCCAGATGACGAACGCTTCAGTGTTGAAGCCGCGCTTATGCGGAGTGCTCATAGTAACCGTATCCTTCCGGGCTCGGAATCAGGTGTGCAGACTCAGCAGGGGTCTGATTGTGCTGCGGGGTGGGGGCAGCTGCCGCGTTTGTTGAGGAGAAACGTACCGGCGGCTGCTCAGGTTCCTGCTGCGCATAGGTCTCTGACAAGCCAGAAGACTGTACAGAAATATTGAAATCCTCATATACAGATTCCTGTATTTCTACATTTCCGTATGTGCCAGCGTTACCAGCAGGCATACCCACCAGTGCGTTCGTCACCTCATTACCACTAGCCACATGCACCGAACCATCCGAGTTACCCCAGCGCTTGTTCGTGTTGTTCATATCAATTTCGACCTGAGTCAGACGCACCATCACACTAATACCAGGGCGTCCACCCACCTTCACCATGAACTTACCAACGCCAGGTGCCTGACGGGGCGCACCATGCGCCGAACGATTCTGAGCGAGACGCGACCACGAACCAGGATCAGCCCAAGACACCAGACGCGCCGCCTCCGCCTGACTCAGAGGCATCACACGACGTAGCTTCGCCATCTCAGACTGCGGCAAGGCGCCAGTAATCACCAGACCAGAGCGCTCCACAAAACCACGCGCCTTCTCACGCTCAGACTCCGTCGCCAACGCATCCAAGTCACTCATCGTGTGCGTAATCATCGCCTGACCCACACCATCACGACGATTCAGACGAGTCAGCGAGTCAATACGATCCACCATATCCGCGCCCGCACGGAGCGCGCGCCAGAGCTCATCGAGAACCACGAAATAGTTACGGCGCGGCGCCAAACCCTCATCAGCCAGCGTGTGCGCAATCTCCACCGACGCGAACGTCGTAGACCAGCACGCCAGCAGAGCAGCAGCCTGCACGTCACGGTGAATATCAGAAATCTGGCTAATGTCGAACACAGCCGGGCGGTCCATCGCCAAACGTGCCGTGGTCGGCTTGGAGAACATGTCGCCAAATCGTCCCTGACCATTTAGAGACATGAGCGAGGACACCAGCGCATCCGTCGCATCCCTATAGCGGCCCTCATCGCCACGATCCAGCGCCACATCCTGCAGCGCCTGCGGGCGAGCCACAATCACATCCAGCAAATCCTGAACCACCGGCACACCCTCATGATGCTCTTCCAGATACGTCAGGGCAGCATCCAGAATCGTCTCCTCATGCGGGGTGATGTGGCCCTTACGCAGAATCGAAATCAGCGCAGAAAGCATCTGAAGCTTGCGTGAGTGAGCGTCCACCATCAGACGCTCACGAGTCTTCGGGGGGAGCGAATCAGCGATAGAGCTCAACTCGCCCGGGTCCAGAATGTTCAGGTGTCCACGGCCAGGGGCCAGCTGAATGACCTGGCCGCCCATCGCGGTGATTTCGTCCACATAGTCAGGCTTGAGGTCACCAGGAATCAACGGAACAATACCTCGGCCGTTCATACCCAACAGCATATGACGGACGAACGTCGACTTACCGTAACCGGGAAGACCCAGGATAAACACCGACGGGTTATTAATAATGCCGTCCACAAACCACGCAATCGGGTCACAACCAACCGGCGCATTCGTATCAATGTCGATACCCATGGGCGCGCCTGAGAACGGGGTGGACGAGCCAGCCGCAAACGGCCACATGCCGCACACCTGACGGGTCGAGCCACGCCACTCGCGAGGAGACTCAAACAGGTGCGAGGCGCCGCCACCGGGAATCATGTACCCACGGGCGCGGCCATAGGCACCCGAGTGAGCTTCAGTAGACGAGACGAAGAGAGACTTGAGGGACGAGAACAGGCCAGCTCGGCGCGGAGCTTCCGGCTGGTCAGCCTCGGCGGCGTTATAGGTGACGACTCGACGACGACTCATCAGAACCTCCATACAGAAAAACAGAAAAGCATATATACAGAAATGCTGATTTGCAGAGACCTGGGAATCTGCATCCACAAATCCCCAGGTCTACGCAACATCACAAGGGCTACAACGCCGACTTCACCGATTCCGGCAGAACCGTATGGCGACCCAACACCACACCCAACGGCAACGTCGCAGCAAATACCGCATCATGAGCACCCCACGCACGGCGGAGCATGATACGACTCGACGGAGCAAGCTCCTGCTCCACCACGGCTACCGCATCAGCCATCTCTGCAGGAGTCTCAACCGTCGCGCACACTACCAGACCCACATAGGTCAAACCAGCACCACGCGCCTCATCAGCTGCCGTCGCATTAGCCGCCTCCAGCTCAGCCGACAGACGAGCCGAGCCATTACGAGTCGAGGTCAAACGGGTACGGGCAGTGTTCTGATCCTGCTCAACCATCGCCGCAGTCAACGCCGAATCCACCGGACGATACAGCATCGTCACACGCTTACGACCAATCATCGCGTGCGGCTCCAAAAGACGCGCAAACACGTTCGAGAACACGGCACCTCGCGGAGCCTCACTCATCGTCCAGCACACAGACAGGCCTGAATCATGCCGATAATGGCTCCACTCAACCACCGCAGTACTCGGACCAGCAGAGGACAGGTCAATCTCCGGACTCTCACCCACATAGGCGGCCTCATCCAGCAAGCGAGATACGGCTGGATCATACGCAGTACGCACAATCTGACCAATATCACCAGCCACCATCGGGGTGGCCACACCCGCACCGGTAGCTTCCAAATGCGAGCACCAGAAGACAACCTTGGAGGAAAGGTCACGGAGCATCTCATCCGGGGTACGGCGACGCATACCCGCACGAGCTGCAGCGGAGAAGCTTAGGGTCACCCACGCACGTGTCTCAGAGACACCCGACGGGTAGGTTTGAGCCGCCTCCGCCAGCATCTGCGACGCAATCGGCGACGCCGTATCAGACATGGACGACTCAATCTCACGGCGCAGACGGATACCTGAACCGGGGGAGGTCTCCACGGTCACCGACGCACCTACCAGGCCGACCTCACGGCCCAGCTCAGCCAAAAAGCCGCCCCAGTTGGCGACCCACTGGTCAATATCGGCCTGGTCGACCATGGCTGCACCGTCAGGCTCAACCGCCAGAGAGACGGAGAAGATACTAACGGCAGGCATGTGAATCAGCGCGAAAGGGCGCCCCACGCTGTCGGTACCCTCATAGGTCACCGCAGAGGAAGCCACACCGGGCAGGCGGAACTCATTCGTGGGGGTAGCCCCGAGCGGACCCGAACGGAAAATGTTGAGCTTGCGGAAGCGAGCGAACATGAAAATAAGCCTTTCAGAGAGGCGCTCCATCAAGGTCATGCCGTGCTTGTCCTTCAGAGCGAAGGAGCCCAAGAACAGCGCAAGGATCACGCCAATGATGAGGCCGGGGATAATACCGGCCAGACGCATGACGAAGATGGTGATGATAATGGTGACAAACAGCAGAGCAGTGGCAAGGCCGGAGAGTCTACCAATACCGGCACGTTGAGGGAGCCTCCAGTTACCGTATGTGGGTTCAACATACTCAGTATCAACGTGCGCCACTCGATCCTCCCTCCGGTTTCTTCTGCTCGGGCTGCGGCGGCTTAGGCTGCGGATTCGGCTTTGCTGAGCCGCCGGATCCACCACCACGAGCACCACCGCCCTGAGAGGGAGCAGGCCTATGAGAGCTTGAACCACCCTGCGGAGGCTGCTCACCAGCAGCATCATGGACAGCAGCCTGCACAGCTTGAGTACCCTTCTTCGCGGCTGCTCCAACAGCCATCAGAGCCAGAGCAGCTCCACCAGTGGCCGCACCAGCGGCAGCCGTACCAGCGCCCTTAGCAGCTGCGGCACCGGATGCACCACCACCAGCACCACCAGCACCACTTGCACCAGCAGCGCCACCACCACCTGAGCTACCACCCTTAGCGGCCATACGCGATCCCATATTGACCGCGCCAGATGCCGCACTACCAACAGCTGCACCAGCGAACATTGCGCCGCCGGCTGAGGCAGCTCCAACCGCGGGCACAATGAGGCGCATCATGGCGGGTAGAGCAAAGAGGGCAGCGACCATGAGGACGAGGCCACTCATGAGGCCGACAATCGATGCAGCCACACCTTCCAGTTTGCCGGTCAGCGCGCTACCGGTGACCTTGAAAGCAGCGGCGTAGATTGTTGCCGCGACAGGCTTATAAAGGACAAAAGCGATGAGCCATGAAGCGTGCTTCTGGGACCACTGCTTACCCCACTGGGTATTGGTCGCAGAGTATGCAAGAGGCAGTGTACCTGCTAGCAGCACGGATAGCGCTGAGCGGACAATCAGTAGGCAAATCTGGACGAGAGAGACCAGCATCGCAATGATGCCTGCGACAATAATAAAAATCTGGAGATTGCTTGCGGCCTCAGACTTCATAAGTTGCTTCAGCCCTTCGGTGAATCCACCTTCGACAGACTTGTCTAGAATCCATTTTGAGTAGCTATCACCGACCTGCAGGAGGATAACCACAGCTCCAAGCCCTGCCGAGGAGGCAAGGAGTGACCGTATCAGCGCCGCCACAAGCTCCATAAGTGGCTGACCTTTTCGGCTCCATATCATCTGCCCTGCAGCATAGAGTACGCTGAATACCATCAAGGTAGACCAAATCCACCATGTATGCCCCTGAAGAAACGCCACAGGGTCGGAGGCGTTACCCTGAGTATCACCCAGCGGAATAGTCGGGACGGCAACCCAGAAGCTACCTAGCGTCTCTAGCGTAGACGCCATTGCAGCGCCTGTATTATCAGCAATCTGATCTAGAAAGCCCTTACTTGCAGATTTTGCGGCATGTTCAGCCCAACATGTAGGAAGAATGACCAGACACATTAGACAGTGCCCCAGCGAATAAACTTACCGGTATCACTAACCTGAGTCATGGAAAGAGGATTCTTCGAGGCGCTATCCGGTACGCGCATGCGCCAGTCCCCATCCTGCCACACCATCGTTACATCAGCGCTATACCAATCGGTCCCCAGCTCGGTTAGAGTCATCGCGATGCGTACGGTGACACGATCGGGACTGGAAGACACGATCTGGTAGCCTGCAATCTGAAATTTTGCGTCATTCCCAGCCGGTGCTTCCCATGCGGGGCCATTGACAACATACTGCTCATAAGCCTGCTTGGAGACTGCAGGATCGCTGATTTGCAGCAGAGTCCAGGCTGCCGCATACAGCGCGCCTTCAGTCGAATGTTCAAAGCAACCACGAATCGGCGAGTCTACAATGGGACCAGCGGTCTTCGATACAGGACCAGTCCAGCCTGAATCGGTGGTTACCCATTTAGTGCCCTTCGGAGCAGCATCCATCACAGACTCATCATCCGAGGCACCAGCACCACAAGAGCCAGCCGCAAGAGATGACGTGGCATGAGTCAACTGCTGCCCGGAACCCGCTGATGCACTAGAGCCACTCGATGCTGACGAGCTCGAGCCGCCACGTGGAATCAGCACAATCAGTATCAGAACCAGCAGCACGCCAACACCGGCGATAATGCCGATACCCCAGCGGGGAATGGTCACGCCAGACTTTTTCTCCATGATGTCTCTCCATGTCTCATCACCCCGGATTTCGGGGTACACCAGATAGCCCTACCCAGTGTGGGGAAGAGCTTGAGTGAGTGATAGTGGGTAATAGTGGGGTAGCAGACCCGGCGACGGGTCTCGCTTGAGATTAAAAGGGTCACGGGGTGCGTGAGCGCACCCCGTGCAGGGCTTTTAGCCCATGAACATGCCGACCAGACCGCTGGCTGCGGAGGCCAGGATACAGCCACCGAACACCCAACCGAGGCTGGCAGCGTGCTCGCCGCCCTGACCGCGGCGGTTGTTAATCATCATCGCACCAGCAGTCACCAGCACACCGATAACAGCCAAGGCGAAGACGATCCACGCAATCCACTTAACGATGGTGGTAACGCCGTCAGAGCCGGGAGGTGCCTCGCCAGCACCCGGATCAACCGGGCCAGCCAGCACAGCAGCGTTCAGGAAAAAGGAATTTGCAGCAGCGAGCATCTCGCGCCTCCTCGTGGTTGTAGGTGTGTGTAACCCCCAGCGCTGGGAGTAAAAAATATTACCGGTATTAGCGATTACCATAGCACATGCACCTGATGTACGTGCCACGCGTTGTCACTAGTCCACCGTATAGAGCCTCATGCCTCGACACCGTGTGCCGTAGCTAGTGATGAATAGCGGACCCATTCGCCACTAGTGTCCACACCGTCCAGACGGGACAGGTCAGTCAGGCGGGCACGCACAGCACGCCAGCATTCAGTCGCAGTAATGACGTCAGTGCCGGCTACCTTCAGCTCGACCGCGCAATCACGGCAGACCAGACGTAGGGTCCCTGCGCGAGCGGGGATGAGCCGAGCTAGCCGCCACCGACGAGGTAGCATGACTCCTGGTCCCCGCGTGAGCGGGGATGAGCCCCGGTCTCGGCGTTCGCCGCTACGATATCGAATCTGGTCCCCGCGCGAGCGGGGATGAGCCTGCGCTGACGGCGCTGTTGGATATGGTGCGGGTATGTTCCCCGAATGAGCGGGGATAAAGTTTTAAATAACGCATATACAGATATGACCAGCCAGCTGTAAAACCCCTACAGCCCCTGTTAAAATGAGATGCGAGGCCACCCCCAGGGGCGGCCCCAGGGCACACAACATCACTCACACCAACCACACATACCCTTCCACACACCAGGAGCCAAAAAGCCATGCAAAAAAGTGCCCTAGTGGTCTCCCTACCTATCATCTTCATCTTCGGACTCATTCTCTCGTTAGTTCTCGTTATCGGTGGGTCAAGTGCGGATGCTTGCACCACCGGCAAAGCAAAAACCGGCCAAAACGCCGTTTCTGCACCAGACCCCGCCCCCGTCACCAATATCGGTGACCGAGGTGACACCATCAAGACTTACCTTCCAGAACTCCAAGAAGCCTCCCGTGTCAGCGGCTTCCCCATCTCCCTTCTGGCAGCCACTATTCAGCAAGAATCCGGCTGGAACCCCAACGCTGTTTCCGAAGCCGGAGCCATCGGACTTTCTCAATTTATCCCTGACACCTGGGCCTCCTTCGGAAACGGGGAAGAGCCCACCGACCCCCGCGCCGCAATCAAGGCCATGGGTCGATACATGGCGTACCTCAAAACCACCCTCCGCAACGCAGGTGTCGAAGGAAATGAAGTCGATAACGTCCTCCGTGCGTACAACGCCGGCCCTGGTGCTGTCATCTCCCAAACTGGCGGGTACAACGACCCAGAAAATATCCACTACGCCCCGGCTATCCGCGACTACTGGCCTCAGTACCAGACCCTCATCAAGGACCTTGGTATCGACGACTACCCTACAGGCGCCGAGCAGCCCTCACTGAGCAATGCTGCTGCCAATAACGCAACTCCTGAATCCACTGGCAGTGCTTCCGCCTCAGCATCGACAGGGAAGAACGATAAAAAGACATCCAGTAAAGGAAAATGCAAGGATAACAAAAACCAGAAATCTTCAAATACAGAAAACCAGAAATCTGGAAATACAGATAAATCAGGCGACGACTACCCCTGGAAACATCTCCCCCACTGCTCCGACGACTACACTTATTGCCCTGAAGTAACCGATCCCACTAACGCGTTCCCCGGTGAATGTGTAGCCTTCGCAGCGTGGCGCGTCGTCCAACAAACCGGTGGCAATGCCGACAACATCACCTTCCACTCCCCCGGCAACGCCGCCGAGTGGCGAGGGTACTGGATTGCCCAGGGCTGGGAAATCGGAGATAAACCCGTCATCGGCGCCGTCGTCTACTACAACTCTGGCGTAGGCGGAGCCAGCCGATATGGACACGTTGCCATAGTGAAAGAAATCCGCGATGACGGCACAATCGTCGAAGAAGGCTACAACGGAGACTACGCTCCCAATGACCACCAGTACTACACCCGAGTCGTACCAGTTGATCGCCCGAGCGCATACCTCTACATCCCCAGCCACTAAGAAAGGAAGCACCATGACCCGCAAACTCACCGCGCTTACCGCAACCCTCGCCCTGCTCGCTACCGGCTGCTCCGCATCTACCGACAATACCGCCCCCACCGGCTCACCCGTCGCAACCTCCACCTCCAGCACTACCACTGCGTCCGCGCCTACGCCCAGCACCGCAACGCAGACCCCCACCGTCACCGAGGTAAACCCCACCACTGCAACCCCGACTGTGAGCCTCGACCCCTCACCCCTGGCAGGAACCGGCGGCGGCCGCCAGCAACCCTCCAGCGTCCCTACCCTCAGCACCATCACCGACGAGGACCGTGCTCGAGCAATCGACGCTGCAAAAGCAATCGTCACCGCATACACCAGTGGCAAACCCTACAAAGAGTGGTCCGCAGATCTCTTCCCCCTCATCGATGCCGAACTCCAGAATCAGTACAACCAAAACTTGCGCGTTGACCTTCTAAAAGGGAACGTCACCAGTGCAGAACTTGTTGATGACCCCACCCTTAAGATTCCCGGAGGAGATAACCCCTACTGGCTCACCGTCCATGTGAAGGTTGATGGAGGAATTAGCCCCGCCTACTACGTACGCCTTCACCGCACCGCTGAGCGACCCAACAAGTGGAAGGCCTCCCACATCCTCGAGCCCCAGGCCTACAACACCTTCGTCAACAGCAAGACCAAGAACAAGAACTAGAATATGGACGCTCTCGACTACCCCCGCATCGATGCGACCGTCTCAGCTGACGGCCTCATCCAACTTGAAATCCAAGACCACGCCCCCCGCACCTTTCAGGACGCAACTACTAAAGAGGCCCTGGGACAGGTGTGGAACCACTGCGCCCACCTCGCCCAAACCCTCGGCCGCGACGTCAAAATCTATGTCCAAGAAGGTACCAAGACTAGCTACTACACCCTCACTCCAGAAGGCGAGCCTACTCTCCAAACTGTGACCGAGGAAGTTGAAAAGCCGTCCATCTGGCGACGCAAAGCAATCCTCATCCCCGCCGCAGCCCTCCTAGCACTAGGACTCGGCGGCGGAGCATTCGCAGTCGTCAACGCCCTCAACCACCCCGCAACCACCTCAGTGGCCACCACCCCAGCCGGAGTCACCATCACCCTCGACAACGGAACCTACACCACCGGCGCCCTCAGCGGCGATGGCCAGCGTATCTCCTACATTGACGGATCTACCCTCTACGTTGTTGATGCCACCAAAGGCACCCTCGTCAGCCAGACCGACCTAACCAAAAACAAGATTGAAGCTGCAGGGCTGACTATCCACCCCACCGGTGACGGTTTCCTCTACACCGCACCCGGTAGCTACTTCATGTGGTCCGGCGGAAAATTCTCCAATATCAACACCATTACCACCAAAGCGCAAACCATCATCACCCGCGCTGGGGAATCTGTCATCATCTCCCGCAATGACCCCACCCCCGGAAGCGTCCAAAAGATTAGCGTTAACGGAACCGAACGGTACCGCTCCCCAGCTGAAGGTGCAGCCTTCATTGCCACCTCTAAAGGCAACGGAATCTGGGCGTCCACCCGCGGTAACGGCACCATCATCACCGCAACCGCCAACGGTGCCGAAACCGGAGCCCACTCCCTGGCAACACCCACCGAAGGGGCCACCTTCACCCGCTGGGTAGGAGCCACCGCCAACGGTGAGATCGTCACCCTCTGGCATGCCCCCACCGGGCAGGACATCCTCGCCCTCCAAGCCCCGGAATCTGACAGCGTCAGCCGCACCATCGCCATCACCGGAGCAGCCGACAACGTAAAGATCGACGGCACCGGTACCATCGCCATCGCAGGAGACCAAGTCCATTACCTCAGCACCGAGGGGTCCTATGCTCTACCGGCTGTGCCGACCAAGGTCACAAGCCGGCCTGCGGGAGGATTCAGCCTCGAATTCGGTGACGGCACCACTGGTGATGCAACCCCCAGCGGCTACATTACCTCCACCGATACCCCAGTTCTTGGCACAACCGCAGACGGACACCGCGTAACCGTCAGCCCCGACCAACACAGCATCGTCATTAACCCTTAATCAAGAGGAGTAAAAAGTGTACCGCAAGGCTCTCATCACCTCCCTCACCCTCGCCGCCGCAGCCGGCGCCATCAGTTGCACCGCAGCGACCGCAGCAGAAACACCCACCCAGAGCGGCTCCATCACCATCCGTGATAATGGCCAGCCCAACCGCGACCAGACCCGCTCCCTGACCGTTGCCCTCATCACCAAGAACGGTGCCGGTAACGCAGCCACCCAGCCTGCCACCACACCCGAGCTCGTTACCGCATCCCCTGCCGAAGCGGAAGCACCCGCCGAAGAACCTGCCCAGGAAGCCCCTGCAGAAGCACCCGCTGATACTGCACAGCAGGAAGGGACAACTCCCGAAGCGGAAGCGCCCGCCGAGGCAGAGGCACCTGCTACGGAAACGGACCGCTCCGAACCTCGTGAAGAGACCCCCGCTCCGAGCGAAGCAGCTTCGGGTGAAGTGGAAGTTGTTATCGCGCCCAGCGCCGAACCCACCCATGAGGCACCTGAAACGCCGGGCAATACCGACGTGCCCATCAACCCCTCCCCTGAACCTACTACCCCGGCACCTGAAACCCCGGGGAACACCGATGTGCCCATTGCACCTGAGCCTGAACCGGCCCGTAGCGAGCACGATGAAACCCCCGCCGACCACCAGCCGGCTGACGACACCGCACCTGTTATCGAACCGGAGCCCGAGCCTTCAACTCCGGCACCCGAGGCTACTGAAACCCCCGGCGAGGTTGAAGTCGTCATCGCACCTACCCCCGAGCCGAGCCAGAAAGCACCTGCGGACACTGCGGATAATGAGACACCCGATAACTCAGAGGTAGTCAGTACCGAGGTGCCCATCGCACCCGAGGATGCCCAGGCACACTCCCGTGCAACCTCAGATACTGGAGACCACGCAGTAACCGGTAGCGACGAGGTGGGCATCGCTCCGCAAGCACCGGGCTCCAAGACCCCCAAGAGTAAGAAGGGATCATCAGCTCAGCCTGCTGCAGATGCGAAATCCCCCACTTCGGTGCCGTCTGCTCAATCCACGGCGCCGGCTACCGCCCGCGACGAGTTGGCTTACACCGGTATCAGTGCCGAGACTGGCGGAATCGCAGTCGGCGGTTTTATGCTGATTCTCACCGGAGCCGCTGGCGTATGGTCTGTACGCCGAAAGGCCTCTAATGCCTAGCATATAGCTGAGTGGGGGTGAGTGAATCGTAACGGTTCACTCGCCCCCTTTAGTTATGTTTTGACAAGGGATAATTCTGTATAGAAATAAAGAAATATTGAAATTTTCATATGCAGATTTCTGTTTTTCTGCTGAACTGTATATACAGAGAAATAGATTGGAGAAGCCGTGAGCCCCATCATCGGCATCATCAACGCCAAGGGGGGCGTCGGCAAGACCGTCAGCACCATCTACCTCGCCCACGCCCACACCCGCCTGAAGGCACACGCAGCCATGACCGGCAAGACCATGACTGACCTGCTGCTCGAGTTCATTAACCAGCTCGAGGACTAAAGAGCCTTGCGAAAAACGGAAATATGGATATACAGAAACACAGATTTCTGCATATCCATATTTCCGCCTCAAAAGAAGAGGTGCAGGTGGCAGGCGTAACCTATGGGGCCATGCCAAGTTGCTTGAAGCTGCAGTACATCATGCGCGAAAGCGTAACCAACGTATCCTAAAAATACCCGTAAGGTCATTCTGATAGATTTAGAATGACCCAGCGATACACCACCGATATCCGAGGAGAACTACTCATGGCTGAGTACTTTGACCTTCCTGACCGTTACCCTGAACTATTCGCACAGCTCAACGAAGAGCAGTACCAAAACGTTGTTGAACCTCTCATCTCTTCCTGGCTTGAAGGATATGACTTCAGTCGTAAGGAAGTAGCCCGCTTCATTGACCATGAATTAGGGCGTATCAGCGATGATGAGTTCCGGAAGCAGATTCTGGAGGAGGCCCTCGCTCTCCAGGAGGCTCTTGCGCGGCAGGAAGAAAAGTAATGACCAATCAATCGGAATGGGATTCATACTTCTTCCCGCCACCGCATAATGACGTGATGCGCAATATCCCAGGGATAGATAATGCTATCGCCCTCAGCCTGTTCGAGTACAACTCGACAGCATTTTTTGCGAAGAAGCTGAGGAGAGATCCAGGGCTTATCGCTCACACCTATGATGCCGAGCACCTCAAAGCAATTCATGGGTACCTCTTTCAGGAAGTTTATGACTGGGCGGGGGAGTACCGCACCGTCAATATGGGCAAGAATATGACCGTCTTTGCAGATGCGAAGAATGGGGGTATTGACCACTACCTGAATCAGGCAACCCGTAAAATTCAGGCAACGGAGTGGGGGAGTCTCAACCGGAGAGAATTTGCTGAAGCCGCCTCTGAGGTGTTCGCAAACCTAAACTACGCCCATTGCTTCCGTGAGGGTAACGGCAGAACTAATAAGATTTTCATGCAACACGTGGCAGAAATGAGCAACTTCCAGCTCGACTACGGTCGTGTTAGTAAAGAAGTCTGGAACCAGCGGTCAATGTTTAGTGGGCCAGATAGGGGGTCCACAGAGCTGCATCCTGAAGAGCTGTATCAAGTGTTCGAGGCGATTGCAACACCACGCGAAACCCCACATGAGACCCAACTCGATGCTGAGGATGAAAAGTCGCAGCAGATTTACCAGCAGATTATGAATGGCTTCACTGGGCCTACTGGAGCGAATCAGCAGCAGACACCCCAGACACCTAACCGCAATATCAATCACGGCTTAAACCGCGAATCCGGCTATGGACTCGGAGACTAAAGAAGGTGGGGGGGCTCAAGATGTATATCTTGAGCCCCCCACCTTTGCGTGTTTTTAAGGTATGCGACAACCCGCTCTGCGTATGTGCCGAAGCGACCGCAGGCTCACACCTATTCTTAGGTGACCACTCTGAGAACATGCGCGAACGCGCGGCGCGCGGCCGTGGCAACTTGCACGGACTCGCCTTTCTTCGCCGGAGTCGAGCGGTATGGCGCAGACAGGCCGGTCTCAGAATGAGGCACCGCGTCGAGGTCCTGAACCCCCAGAGCGAGGCATCGAGCTCTAAGGAAGGGGTATGGGGTGAGAAATCCAGTAGTGGATTTCTCACCCCATACCCCTTCACCGTTCTCAGCAGCACACGAGACGCTGCTCTGTTAATCTGGAAGAAAGCACCGATACCCCGTGAGGTCAACGATGAACATTCACCCCTTCGACAACCACAGCGCTGACATCGAGCAGGAACTTGCCCGTGAATTGCAGGCTATCGCCCGGCAGATTCGTCAGGCGTTGCAGAATCATAAGCAGCAGGCTGCTCGTGCAGAAACCCAGGAATCTGTAAATGCAGATACACAGATTCCTGCATCTCCGTATGCGCGGCTCTGGGAAGAATCATGGTGGGCTACCGCAACCAGCCGCGACCTAGCCGAATGGGCCACCGCGGCAGATCAGGAAGCACCCTACCGCGCTGACGCCGCCGCAGCCTACCACCACCTCGACGATAAGCTACGGAACGAATACGGGCTCACCCTCGCCGACTACCTGGCATACCTGAAGGAACACGGCTGGGAAGAACGCTACGAACAACACCAGGCCGAGGAACGAGCTGAAGAACGGGAGAATCTCTCCGATTCTGAGCGTCAGAAGGAACTCGACTCTAACGACCCGGCTGAAGCTCAAGAGCACGAGAACCAGTCAGAGCAGGCTCATGCCCAGGCTGGTCATGAGTGGGATCAGGCTGAAGCCCGCGGTGAACGCGCCGCCTACTACGAGGCCCACTACGATTCAGAAACCGCACACGCGGCCAAGCTCAACGACCAGTCCCTCGGTACGCACCCGCACCAGGCTGTGGCCGCTGCGAAGTCTCGAGGACCTCAGCAGCAAGCCAAGCCTGCCCGCGCCGTGCAGCAACAGGTGCATCAGCAGCACGAGCTATCCCACTAAAAATGTTCTCTTAGTAGGTGCGCTTTGCCAGCTCACGACGAACCGACTCACGCACACCCGCATCCTCAACCGACGCCAACACAGACGCCAGAGCACGCGAGAGAATATCCTCACGCATAAACGGCTCCACACGAGTCACCTTGTACACCGGCACCAGTGCACGCGAAAGCATCGGGATGAAGTTCGGTTCAGCCCAGGACGGCTCCAGAGCAATCACGCGCGCCAGGGCGGGGGAGTACTCCTCCATCCACCGCTGGAAGTCTTCCTCGTTGGAGAAGTAGGAGCCGTCTTCCTTGAGTTCGAATGTCTGGGGGACTTCGGTGTTGGCGGCCTTGGCTTCGTCGAGTTCGCGGGCGAAGTCAGAGACGCGTTCGCGTAGGGCTGCCATCTGCTTGAACTGTGCGGGAATGTCCTCATCATCGAGGGCGGCTACGTAGTTTTCGACTTCGCGATCATCGGGTTCGCGCAGGGTGGTGCCGGGGGTGGGCAGAGTGGGGAACTGGTAGCCGTTTTCGGTCAGGTGGTTTGCCTTCTCTTCACCCTTGACGGCCAGTTCGATGGCGGTGTTGAGCAGGTCTTGCTTTGCGTCGGCGTCGATGGGGTAGCGGCCGTACTGGCCGGGGGTGTACTTCTTGAGTAGGTTGTACAGGGCGATGCAGCGTAGGCGTAGGTTGTAGAGGAAGGCCTGCCAGTTGCCGATGGTGGCGAATCCTTCGTTGATGAGGGTGAGCATTTCGTCGATGGGTTCTTCGTCGGCTAGTTCGGCGGTGAGGCTGTCGAGGAGGTGGTTGATGCTTTGGGCGGTGGCGATGTCGGTGCGGAGTGCTTGGGTGAGGGCGAGGTCGTCGGGGTAGGAGATGTAGTGGCCGCCGTCGATTTGGATGAGGTCGGTGTGGGTGATCCATGCGGGGGCGGTGGGGTTGGTGTTGATCATGGGTGTTCTTTCTGTTGTGGTTGGTGGTGTGGTTGTTTTGTTCCCGGTTGCTTCAGTGCAAGGGGTATAGGAAAGGCACCCTCGCGGGTGCCTTGAGTGCAAAAGCCCAGTCGGGCAGCGTAAGGGCTTCTATATATTTCACCACACTGCAGACCCTCAGAGCCCATCCGGCCAGGTCCAAAGCGTATGCTATGGAGCTAGTTTCAAGTTTTTGATGCACCTCTATCAGTTTAGCATTTGTGAGGTTCTGTGGCTGGAGGTTTGGTCACGGCGACCGAAAAGAAAACCCCACCAAACCCGCCGCGCGCGGCGCCCGCAGAAGTGCGGCGTAAGACACTGCACCTGCTGTCTCGCACGTACGCCCGAAAAGTGCGAGAATGGAGCGAAAAAGAAAACTACGAAAGAGACACTTTCATGCTTATTCTCGTTGTGAACGCTGGTTCTTCCTCCCTGAAGTACCAGG
>ERZ773037.162-NODE-162-length-35590-cov-13.334065_pt1 | contig 35590 bp, 54 predicted proteins | sample MGYA00511466_ERZ773037 | MGnify/ENA primary metagenome ERZ773037 (study PRJEB29015, sample SAMEA2738146) | human oral metagenome | biome: human oral; feature: human-associated habitat; material: saliva | place: China | collected 2202 ... | reverse complement strand
GTCTTGCTCGATAATCCAAAAATAATTGAGAGGCTAGGACTTTTGTCCCAGCCTCACTTTGTTTTAGATGATTTTCGTATAAAAGCCATATTTGTCTTTGATCTTTTTAGGAATGCTATCATCGGTAATAATGGCATTTAGATCTTCCACACGATAGAAACTATAGAAAGAATAGCTATCAAACTTGCTGTTATCAGCAACCACATATTTCTCTATCGCATTGTTTAGAATAATAGCATTGCCATTTCCTTCTTCTTCATTGGCTGTGGAGACACTATGCCCATCGATCCCATTGACCCCGATGAAGGCTTTAGAAACCTTGATTTCTTTCAAGAGTTTATTAGCAAATTGACCGACAAAGGTCTGTGTTTTTACCCGGTAGCGACCACCAACTAAGATCAGGTCATAATTTGGATAATCCTTTAATTTCTCAAAAATTGGCAGGGAATTAGTGACGATGCTAATTTCTTTTCCTTCCAAATAATCTCCGATAAAGTCTGTTGTTGTACCAGAGCCAATAAAAACGGTATCCCCATTTTCGATCAAGTCTGCACATTTTTTGGCAATGCTTCGTTTCTCATCAATATTGATCAGATTTTTTTCACTGTGAGAAGCTTCTAATAAGCTATCTTTGACTTTTTTGTGGGCCCCACCATGTACACGAACTAAAAGACCTTGTTTTTCAAGATCAATCAGATCGCGACGAATGGTCATGTCTGTCACCCCAAAGAGTTCCTTGAGTTCTTTGACTGATACCACACTTTTTCGATCCAGTTCCTGAAGAATTTCAACATGTCTGCTATCTTTCATGGTACTACTTCCATTCCTACTATATTTGTCTCTATTATACTACATTTTTCAAAAAACACAAATTCAAACATTATATTAACAAGAGTAAACATGATATTTTTAAATAAATAAAAGAAAAAAAGCTTTCCGTCAATCCGGAAAGCTTTGTTTTATGCTATTTCTAGCTTCCTTGCCTTACTATTTCAAGACTCGGAATAAAAGGTTCACTGAACCTTTTTATTTTGCGATTGGGTAAACAGAAACTTGTTTAATGAACACTATACAACATTTTTAGAAATAGGATTAAAACCCTTATTAATTCAAGATTTTCACGACGAAATAGTTATAAAAAAATGTAATGTTTATAAAATGTGGGTATCATTTTGGGTATCAATCACACTGAAAAATGTAATAGTATATTTGCTGTTATAACCGACATTTTGATGAATTTCCGTTATAACAGCAACCAAAAAAACCCTCCGTTTTGGGAGGGTTTAAAGGTTATTCAAGAGTTCCCCATAAGCTAATACGGTTGCCTTCTTCATCTGTCTGCCCAATAGCCATGTAATTACGGTTACCAGACTCACCAATATACGAGATCCATCTATAGCCATTTGCAGATCCTTTATAGTCATAATGGACTTTTTCATTAGCATCATAAACAGCCACAATCTCACTATTAAGACTTGGTCCACGACGAACATTGATGGCAGCATCACCAACAATGAAAGTACCATTCTCTGGGATAAGTTCCATTTCATCATTTTTAGGTGTTTCGCTAAGTGGTAGAAAGTTTTCGCTTAATGGAGTATCTGAGTATGGAAGATAGAACCATCCCTGTACATTTTCAAATCCACGACTATTAAAACGGGCAGGCCCACCCACAATAAGAGCATCAAGATTGCCATCGATATTTTGCTCAACAGTTCTCATGCTGTAACCATCTGAATCTTCAATTACTGCTCCACAATGACCAAAGTTTACACCGCCAAACCAAGCATCCATTGTGAAGAATGCACCAGCTTTAGGATTCTTATCTGTAGGCATACGATGCACTTCTAATCCTGTTTGTTCTGCTGAGTCAAGCAATTCGGAAGCATTACCCCATAGATCAATACCAAAAAAAGTTTTTGCAGGATATGTTAGCAGATCAGCGCATTGGGTTCCTGCAAAACCATCCTTATCTACACCCATTCCGGAATTTGCTAAATCAATGATAAATTGAATAGTTTCTTGTCTTGTTGTCATAAGAATACCTCACTTTTTCCATGCTTCGTTAGCTGTTTTTACCGCTGATTCAATAAATGTATTTAACTGATCATTGGTTAAATAGATATTGTTCGCTTCAAGCCCTTCAATTAGGCTTGTTTTAGCGTATTCTAGCTTTTCCTTACCGTGGATGTCTAACTTATCCGCTACTTGCTCGGTAGCATTAACGGCGTTTTTAGCTAGGATCTCAACCACTTCAAGGGCTTTTTTACCGCCTCGTGTTGTAAGGTAGTTTTTAACAGCATTTACAACAATTCCAACTAACACCACGAGAATACTCATAGCGCTACTAGTAATAATTTCAGTAATTCGATTCATTTTTTCTTTTCTCCTTTTTTAACTTCTTAGGTTCTTCCAAACCTTCTTTTAATTGAAACTTTTCACGGTCAACATTTCTCCGAATATATTGATCGATAAAGGGAATTTCTACCCCTAATGCTGATAGACTAGCAAGAATACTAGAACCGTAAGCTGCCATCATCGAAATGATGAATGCATCAATAACAGGCGCTAGATTCATATATAACGTGAAGGGATATCCGATTGCTACAATTAAGATCATAGCTGTATGACTGACCAGGCCCTTCCTCCATTTTCTACTGGAAAATTCATGATAGGCCCATGCTCTAGATACCCCTAAAATGATATCTAAAGCAACGATGGCCATCAAGAGAAATACAATTATATGTTCGTCAATTCCATGATCATAAAAATCACGAACTACTTCGATAATTCCAAAAATACCATCTGGTTCTTCTTGATACATCAATCACACTCCATTCAATCAAGATTCAGGGTGTGCGACTGGTTGAGTTTCAAGGTCTCCTGATGGTTTGTTTTCCTTCGGAAGCTCCCATTTCCACACTGCCAACTTGCCATCTTGCGACAATTTACCTTCAAGTTCTTCCACACTTTCACCATTGTATGTAAAATCGGAGTTGACTTGTACCAATACACGAGTGCCTTCGCCATATTTCGCTGTGTGATTTGGATTATTAACAACAAAGATATCGTGTGCCTTGTATTCTTTGCCAACTTGGCCAGTTTCTACCAATTCCAATCCACGAGCATACAAAGTTGGATCGAGTGGGTTGTCTGTGTCTGTTACACGAACCAACACGTTCCATTCTGCCACATCTTTAATTTGCTGGATTTGTTGCGTCTTCTCTTCGTTGTCCTTGGTCAATTCTTGGATCTTAGCGATGGCATCCTTGTTAGCTTCAACAGACTTGTCAAGCTCCTTCTTGATTGCCACGACTGCGCCAGACGTGTCCAATTCCATGCGCACGATGTTTAATACTGCTTCAACCAATGTCGCATCATCTTCAGTCATGCGGTTTGTTGGCAAAATTTCCTCAAATACACGATATGGGAAGTCTTGCTTGATTGCTACTTTCGTAGTGTTGGCTACTGCATCGTATGATTTAAATTGTAGTTTGTAATCCATTAGTTTACCTCATTTTTATTTTTAATTTCTTCAAAAAGTTCTTGCAATGCATTGTCAGATGCAAGAACTGTGCGATAGGTTTCAACCTCTTGTTCTAGTTGTAAGAATTGTTCCTGCAAGTCAGTGAGCCGAGCCTTAAACTCGATTTCGCCAAGCGTCTTGTCACTCAATTGCTTGTTTAATTCAGCAACCATTGAAAGTAAGATGTTTTCGTTCATTAGTTTTTCCTTTATTTTATTACGTCTCTATCAAATCCCCATGCGTCAATCATGGATCGTATCTTATTCCGCATTGCGGTAGACATAGTGACTTGTCCCTCGGCATGCGCCCAAAGTCTCCACAAAGCAGCGATACTTTCCTCTAAACGGATAAATGTGCTTGGATTATCTGTATCATTACGTGTCACTCGTGGGACGACGATATGTCTGGCCCAAACAGAAGATGCCTTGTTCCATGTTGCGGGCGAAAAGGTTTGTGTGACTGCTTGCAAATTCCATCCCTCTTCAGACGCAGAATGTCTAAATTTACTTGTATCACCAAAGTATTTGATTCCATCTTCTCCGTTGTTCGAGTTATTATCAATAACGATTCCAGCAAAAGTGGTTGAGTTCCAGTTTTCCATCCCGTTTCGATTGCTACCGATTATTGTTTTAGAATGCCTTTGTCCGTTTTCGACGCTCGCTTCGTAACGCATAAATTGTGTAGGGTAACCGTTGAAGATCCGTCTTATAGATGCAGTGTCTGCCATCAGATTTAACGAACTATTATCTAAATCAAAAATCATAGATCCAGTATTTGATTCCAGCCTTCCGCCTTGGATTCTTTCCGCAGCGATTTTTATTGCGTCTAATTCTGTGGTGAAGGTCTTTTGAGAAATTAATTCCTTGATGAAAGCCTTATTTGTCACCAACTTATTAATCATTGCCGAATCCACAAGCAATTTATCGGCAGTAACCGCATTTGAAGCGAGAATCTGAGTAGTGACTGATCCTGATTCCATGTGTCCTGTCCGAACGCTCTGAGAAGCGAGATGCCGGCTTGTGATAGATCCATCAACTACCATGTCACCTTTCACTTTGATCAGCTGTGCGATCAAAGCAATGGATTCTGGTTCTTGCACAAGCAAGGAACTGATGCTCCTTCCATTGATGCTCTTACCAGTGCCAAAAGAAATTTGACCTGGTGTAATCTGGATATCTGTTTTTCTCAACATATCTCCCATTTGAGATGATATTGTAGTAAACTGTCCATCCACTGTCTGCTTGTACTCAGCAAGCTTGGCTTCAATCACAGATGAACCGTTATCTGTTGGCGGTTGGTAAGCTCTCTTGATAGATCCTTCATACACATCAATGTCACCAAAATAGAGACTTGCTGTCTGTCCATTTGATGGTCCATTGTTGTCAAATCTCAAAAATGCTTCATCATAGTCTTCTGTGTTGACCGTGAAATAGTAGCGTGTGATGCTATCTTGTGTTACAGTGATCTTGTCAGCAAGTCTGACCACTTTTGTAAAAGTCCCCGTCTCACCTTTTTTTCGTGCTAGGAAGTAGAATGTGGCATTCTTAAGATTATCTGATCCAATTGCATCAAATGAAATCGTGTAAGTTGTATTTCTTTTGATGTTGAAGCGTTGGGATGCTGCTACCTTGCTATTATCAGTTGAATTATCAAGTTTGAAGAGTTTTCTTGATTCATTGTAGTAGATTGGATTAGTTGAGACCGTTACTGCTGGACTCAATCCGGGATCATAATACCCCCATCCCTCCACATTTTGAGGATTACCGCTGTTTTTAAGCAGGTTCTCCCCTGCTTGCACGATTTCATCAAATCTTCTTGTGATTCCAGCCACATCTTCCGTATATTGAGATTTAGCAACATACCCTTGTTCTAGAATCTGTCTGGTTGCTTTTAAAGCGTCCACAGCAGCTTTCTCAGAGTATGTCAGCATGCGTTGCTCAAGTTCACCGCTTGGACCAGTCTTAGTCTCTAATTTCGTTAATTGAGTAGATAGGCCTTCAACTGTCTTCTCAAAAGCGGCCTGTGCTTGCTCTACCAGATAATTTTGATCTTCTGGGGCAGGTTGCCACAAGCGGTCATTGCTTCCTTCATAAAAGTCCAATTCAGTCATGAACATTCCGGACCATCCGGAAGGATTGCCTTGATATTCAAATAGCAGATAACCTTCATCAAAATCGCCAATGTTAAATTTAAAAGTGCGTTTTAAAGCTTCATGGGAGCTAAATGCAGGAGAGCCAGTTTTGTTGAAAATCTCTTGTTTTTCTTCAAAGTCTGATGTAGATCCTTTTTTGCGTTTACAAAATGAAATCTTTACATTTTTTGTGTTGGCATCAAATGCTGTTACGTTAAGGGTGTAGTCTTTATTTCGTTTAACAATAAAACGTGGACTTTGAACCATCGCTCCTGGTCTTAGGGAGAACATCCGCTTTTGTCCGTTAAAATAAAACTGGTGAGATGTGAAACTCATTCTTCCGTTTGCTTCAGTCCAATATTTCAGACCTTCATCTGCCCTTGAGTTCCTGAGCATGTTAGGGCCACCACCAGCACCGAATGAAGTAAACTCTTCTTTGACATTGTTCACTGTCTGTTCCACATAAGAGCGATCAGCTTTGCCATTAGTGACATTTGTCAGGTCAGAGATAGCTTTTTCTGTGGTTTGTTCGAACCGTGATTGAGCGCCTTGGACACCGACAAATTGGCTTTGTGTCTGATCTTTAAAGTCATTTATCAGCTTCTTGATGTCTGCATCACTGGTCTTCAATTGATCAGTAGTAGCTTTTAATCCTTGCATCTTCACTTCAATGCCATTGTATTGAGCCTTAAACTCTTCCACAATTTCATTTTTGTTTGCTTGGTTTGCTGCCTTAATCCTCTCAGTGACTTGTGCTGAAATTTCTTCTTTGACTACTTCAGCTCGAGCCTTGGCTTCCTCAATGCCATCTGTGACCTTATTTTCAATTTCCTTAGCTCGTTTATCATATTCGGCATTGGCATTATCAACTAATTTTTGAACCTTAGCCTCGTATTCAGCATCATGACTAGCAATTTTCTCTTTGACTACATCTTCAACGATTTTGCCAATCGCACCACCTAGGGAACGTGAGATTTTGCCAAATCCAATCTTCTTCAACTTTTTAGACATTGGACTGTAGTTATAGCTGGTAATCTTTTTGCGAATATCAATATTATAGAGTTCATAAAAGATTGATACTGTATCAAATAGTTTTACTGGTTGATCAGCATGACCCAACACATCAATCTCTAAGCTCTCATCTGGCAAATCACAAAGACTTGATTGAAAGTATTTCTTACCATACTCTTTTAAATCCTCAATGGTTTTAACATCCTGGTCTTGTACTTCCATATCATCCTCATAGATATGCTTATACTTATCTACAAGTGGACTATCTACAGTAGCCTCAAGAACTTGGTCCTTCTCTCCCTCTCCAGATGCAGTAATGACCTTACGAAAATGAATTCTAGTCTTAAGTGATTTAGTAGTAGTGGATTCTTTGTACTCAGAAAGATTTTTCTTATACATAAAAAGAGATTGATTCTCAATCCCTCCATTTTTTAACAATCTCACTGAGTATTTATCTCTGACTAAATCACCACCCCACTGACCAATAATTGAGTGCTGACCTTTTAGAAGTGCATCAATTACTGATACATTCTCTATGTTTAAAGTATGTAATTCAGAGATATCAGAAAAGAAAGTAAAAGGGCATTCTCTCTTTAGCCCTTCTACTAGCTTGTTCATCACAGTAAAACCATTCGCTCGATCTACATTGATCTTACGGATGCTATATCCGTTTAGCAACGTTGCTACTTGATTGGCATATACTGTGATATATCCGTGCTCTTTCTGGATATCAAAAATTACAAATTCTTGTTCACCTGATAAATCGTCTGCCAGTAGATGTACTTCATTTTGTAGTAAGATCCATTTTTCATCACTAAAGGGATACTTGAAAGTAAGCTGATAAGTATTATTTTCTTGCTGGCTGATATCATCATCCGTACACAAATTAAGAGGGATATTCCCCTCTTTTAAATAAATCAAATGATATACCTCCAATTCCCTTGAATTTTGATTTTAGAAACATTACCAGATGTAGTTACTCCTGTGACTCCTTTTGGCAGTTCAAAAAATGGTCCTCTTGTTCGCAAGGTGTTCTTGAGTTGCCCATTTAATGTATAAACATTTTGTTTCCGCTGCCTACAGTCAATTCTTGCTCCACCTGATAGATTTAATCCCATTGTCTGGTTGCCAATCGTTAGGGTTACTTCTCCTTGTCCTTCAATCGTAATGATAGGTTCTGAATAGATTGTACCTGGGTTAGTAATCGTGCCTTGTCCTAACAGTACGACTTCTTGGACATTTTTGGCATATCTGAAAGGATGTTGATACACCTTAATACTGACAATCCAGTTATTTTGCCCATGAAGTGATATTTCTGATTCGAGTAAATCAGCATAATAAATACTACCAAGCTGATAACTAAATTCCAAAACATTGTCTTGCTTCTGGAATGCATTAATAATGGCTTGAGCATCCTCATATCGTTTAACAAACAACTTGAAAGTGCGCTCATAGCCATCGTAAGCACCATCTTCAATGTTGTACTGGCCATTCATTCCAAACAGTTTCTTCTGCTCATCATATCGAGGGATAGCACCTTTTATATCTCCAAAATCAGTCACTACGCTTTCTGATATAGTGTTTGTGTTAAAAGTATTGATAATCAGAAAATTTACTGCCATTAGATCCCCTCTCTAGCCATGATTCGCCCTTGACGTTGATAAGCATTGATTGCCATTTTTTCTCCATCTAAGTAAGTATTAGAGTCTTTGTTTGATATCTTCTCAAGCCAAGTATCTAAACTTGATCTCAGAATCATCATCTCAGACACCATTCTAGACTCAGTTGGGTCATATTTTGAGTTAGGCATCTGTAATGTGGATGTGATGTCTCTACTGAAAGATGCTCCTGAACCAAAGTCAAAATCATCTCCTGAAAATGCATTTGAAATCCATCCAGCTACTCCACCAACAGTTCTTTGCACATCTTTAAAACTATTTTGTAAAGAGGCATCGAATCCTCCCATGATAGCTTTACCAGCAGGGATCAATAATCTACGGTCATAAGAAATAGGTCCTTTGTGCTCACGAATCCAACCAGCGATACCACCAATAAAATTCTTAACACCCTCGAAAGCACTCTTTAAACCACTTAAAAATCCATTAAGAATAGACTTACCAGCATCCCAAAGATTAATTTTTCCCAGGTCAGAGAAAAATCCTTTAATACCTGAACAAAGATCTTTAACACCATTTTTCATGGTGTCCCATGTTTTTTGCGCACCACTAGCAATTCCATCGAAAATACTGCCTAGTCCTGATTTTATGCCTCCCCATATGTCTATTGCTGTAGATTTGATACCTTCCCACAATCCTGATAAGAAAGATTTAAAACCTTCCCAAAGAGCTTTTGCGCTAACCACAAAAGCATCTATAATGTCAAGAATAGCCTTACATATAGCATTCCACATTGCTATTGCAGTTTCCTTTATAGAATCCCAAATTCCAGATAAAAATGTCTTTAGTCCTTCGAAAGCACCTGTGAAAAATCCTATAATTGTAGATACAATTCCACTAAAATAAGAACAAATTCCATCCCAAACCATTGAGATAGCAGATTTTATACTTTCCCATATTAGTCCAAGATCTTCTCCTAATTTATTAAAATCAAGAGTAACTAAGTCAATAATAAATAGAACTGCCCCCATTACAATGCTCTTAATGGTTTCCCACGCTCCACTAAAGACCATTTTAATGCCTTCAAAAATCTGACCTAGACCATCTTTCATTCCATTCCAAATTGACATAAAAACATCAATAAAAGGCTGGACAATGGCCATTACTGTTTCTGTAATTGTAGTCCACGCAGCTGTAGCGGTACTAGAAATACTTTCCCACAAAGCAACAAAGAATTCTACTATTCCATTCCAAGCATTTTTTATTCCTTCGATAACACTATTCCAGACTTCTACAGCCCCATTCCAAAGGTTTATTGCTCCTTCTGATATTGTTGTCCATAAACCTGAAAAGAACTCTACAAGACCATTCCACAAGCCTACTACAAAATCAACGAAAGCACTCCAAATCTGCTTACCCGTCTCTGTTTGGGTGAAAAACCAGACTAATGCACCTACAACAGCAGTAATAGCGACTACTAATGCTCCGAGTGGGTTAGCAGCAATTGCAGCATTGAAAGCTAAAACTGCGCCTTTAACCGCCAAAAGTGCTGATTTGAAACCTGTGATAATAGATTGAATAGTTGTAATTGCTTTAAATGCCAAAAAACCTGCTAAGGCTCCGGCTAGAGCAGATTTAACAATATCCATAACTGTTTTATTCTCTCGCATCCACTTTGTAAAATCTTTTACTTTACCTGATGCATCAGCTAAAACTTTAGTATAGGCTTCATATGCTGAAGCTAGTCCTCCAACACTATCTTTACTTTTAGCAAGTCCAAAAAGGTCACTGATAAACTCTCCGACAATCCCAGCAATGTTACCAATAACAGCACCAATATTTTCAAACATGGTACGGATATTATCACCAATGTTCACAATGCTACTAGCTGTTTTCTCGTTGATTCCTAGCTTCTTTAAAAAATCTATATTATCTTTCTTACTCAATGATCCGAAAATCATATCATAGATAGTGCTGACCACTCCTCCTACTTTATCAAAAACATCATAAAGATCCTTCATAATGCTTTCTCCAATGTAGTCTCCGAAAAGCATGTGCATAAGCTCACCGAGTGCACCAGCTAAAACCTGAGGGATCCCTTTCAACACATTCCATACCATTGGAATAAGATTACCTACAAGGAATGTTTTAACGGTTTCAAAAAGTTGATGCAATGAAGGCATAATATCTTCGCCAAGAGCTAATTTCCCTAAGACGTTTTGAGCTGCTGCTTTCATGGATGCGAACGAACCACTAAAAGTAGTCGCTGCCTCTTTAGCAGTTGTCCCGGTAATGTCTAGATTCTCTTGGATAGCGTGGATAGCTTGATACACGTCAGATAGGTTATTGATGTCATACTTAACACCAGTCAATTTTTGTGCATCAGCTAGTAAGCGTTGCATTTCAGTTTTTGTACCACCGTACCCTAGCTTAAGGTTATCCAGCATTGTATAGTTTTGCTTTGCGAATCCTTGGTAAGCATCTTGAATACGGTCCATAGATGTCCCCATCTTATTGCTATTGTCTGCCATATCGACCATAGCCATGTTAGCAACATCTGCCGCCTTCCGAGTGTCACCGCCTAACGATTGAAGGAGACTGGCACTAAAGCCTGTTACATTCTCCATGTAGGCATTGGCTGAAAGTCCTGTAGTTTTGTAAGCCTCGTTAGCATACTTTTTAACCGTGTCAGCAGAACCTTTAAATAAGGTTTCAATCCCACCTAACGATTGTTGAAGATTGGCCCCTTCTGTCAATGATGCAGAAAAGAATTTACCTATTCCGGCGGCTGCTATTGCTTTTTTTGCGACACTTAGCATCTTAGAACTCAAAGATTCCCCTGCTTCCTGCCCTGCTTGTGGTATTTCAGAGCCAAGCTCTTTCTTAATCATATCCTTGATTCCACGAGCTGATGGCATAATTTGGATATATGCTTGACCTAATTCTGTTGCCATTAATTACCACCTCCAATCTTTTCTAACAATTTACTTCTGTATTCTTCAAATTCCTCTCCAGATGTAAATACCATCTGTTCCTTTTCCTTCTCAACCTTGAGAAGACTATCAACCATTGAAGCCGGACGGTTTTTACCCTGTTGTCCATCTTTGGTTTTCATCCATACAAGCATAGATAGTCGATCCAACATACTTGCTTGGATTAATAGATCAGTTGGTACATTCTGCCCTGACATTGCAACTTTTATCCTTGAATCATCACGCAGACCAAATGAAAAAACAGCTACCTGATATGCAGGTAGCTGTCTGTAATCATAAATACGATACGTCTCAGCTAAATCACAAATCAAAGCATCTTCATCAGTTTTGATCATTCTGGAAAGGGTTACTATTTTTTTACATTCTGTGACTCGAAGATGTCTCGTACTTCATCCATCAACTTCTGAGTGGGTACCATTCCATCTTCACCACGGACGTGATCTTTCAACGCTGCCACTTGATCACCAAGCAACAGTTTAAGTAGCCGAGGTAGCACAAGTGGGTTTTCATCGATTTCGGCAATAGTTTCTACTACCTCATAGTTCTCCATCCGTTCCATACTGATATCGAATGGAAAACCCGTTTTAGTAGTCCCTTTAAATGATTTAGTTTCTGACATGTATTAATCTCCTTTGATGTATTCGTAGTGAGTATTGCTTTCGCCATCTGGGAATGCTGTAAGAGTTGTTTGGTATCCGACTGTCTCAGCATCTTTGTAAGAGATAGTTCCGATACCTGTTACTTTTCCTTGAGGAATAACAATACGTTTCATAGTACCATCTTTCAAAATCATATCTACCACAACGCAATGGCTAGTTAATTCTTTTGAATTAGCCTTGATAGTGATACCTGTTTTAAGATCCCCACTAACATTATCAGCACCGTACACTTCCTTAAGCACATTGACGTTCAATGCTTCGATTAATGTATAAGTGAAAGTATCGGGTTTTTCTGTTTGTGAGGAGTGTACGATGTCACCACCCCATGCTTTGACGTTTTCAGATTCAGGGCTATTTTCATTTTCCAAGCCATCCTCTGAGATATATCCTAGAGATAAAAATTTAGCATTTAAGGCGGTTGTAGCATCTGTTGGTAGAGGAGTCCCAGTAGGTGCTGAATAGATTGCCCCCCCAATTTTAGGTTTTGCTGTCGTCACTAATGATGACGATGTTGTTTGAGTAGTTTGAGCTTCTGATCCCATTCCATTCTCCATTTCTTAAAAATAATTTATGTCAAATACCGCTTGATAACGATATTTTTTAGTTTCTGTGTCTGTGAAATTGTAATCACTGTTTAGGTGGATTCCACTGATCTCATTCAGTTCAATCATGTTTTCGACAACTTGTTTTACTTTCTCATTCAATTCAGCAGCTTTCTGCATGCTGGTTGAATAGCTCTGAAAAGCAAATGTTGCAGTCTTTGCGTGGTTCTTCTTGGCTCCCCTAGTCTTTTCAAGGATTACAAACTCTTGTGGCATGTTTGTTTCATGCTCAAAAAAAGACGGTACCGATAAATGACCGTCAAGATATTTCTTGATAACAATTTCAATCATTTAATCCACCGCCTTCAAAAGAGTATTGTTTTTCATATTGTCCTTCTTAGCTTTATAGGTCTTTGCACTAACCATTGCATTAGCACGATTTTTACCTACATGAATATCTTTTACATATCCATCACCGCATCTAGATTGAATATCAGATGCATATTGCGAAAGGACATTTTGTATAGGGGCAGATTTCATTAATTCAGCCACTCCTGCACGATTAAGCTTAAACTTAATATCACTCATAGCGTTCTACCATCACCTTCTTGTTCCAGGCCAAAGGAAGCATTTCCTCAATCCCTTCAAGAGGAATACCAAAAGCTTTCCATCTCCTACCGAAAAATAAAACTTCTTTATTTTCCCAATCATGAAGATCACCTTTTGGTATTGCTAGAGTATACTCTGCTTTCCGTCCAGTTAGATTCATCTGGCTTGTGATATCATCCGTTGAAGATGGAGATATAAGGACATTATCCACCAAAGTTTCAACTTCCTCAAAAATGGGATGACCAAAGTCATCCCTTCCCTTCTCAACGGTTTCTATAAGAGTGATCGTAATACCTTTAATTCGTCCCATAAAGATCAATCACCCCATATCTTTGCTTTTTGAAGCCTAACCTCTTCAGCTCAGACTCCTTGATAAACAAGCCACCACCAGGCACCAAATAAGAGCCACTAAAAGAATATCCCATAGCAGACTCAGCCATTTGTGTCATTGGCTCCTTGTCGGTTGATGTCATTAATGTACGAGCAACCACATCCACGGTAACAGATTTCACAACACTTTGATAAGATGGGCTGTCAAGCACCATCTTATCTAAATCTTTGCTGACTTTCTTAGCTTCCTCACGAAGAGAATCTGACACAATTTCCAACAGTGCCTTAGCTCTTCCTCGTTCATCAAATTTCAAAGAACGCCACAAAGTTTCAAGGTCTTCAACTGTCGCAAATGTTGTCATTTTATTTACCCTTCATGTTGTTCTAAAAGAGCAAGAAGGTCAGCCTTCTTAGCTCCTTTGTCGTATTTAACGCCCAACTCATCTAAGCGAGCTTTAATTTGGGAGATAGTCAGATCTCCCTGACTATCTGTCGCTTCTTCTTGGGAACCCACATTTTTTTCAACTTGATCAGCTGGAACCCAATCGCCTCCACTAATTGCATTTTCAGTAACAATAGTAGCCCCTGTTTTTACATTAATGTATTCCATATACTACCCCGCTTTCACAACACGAGCAAAACTATTGTTGTCCAAGATTCCCCATCCTAGGTAAATTTCAGCACGAAGATATACTTGGTTATAACCTTTCAAGTCTTTGCCAGAATTGTCTGGATCACCATATCGAATAACTTCAAGTGGGATTTGCTTAGCATATCCCCATTTCACCATGTTAGCGAAATCCCCAACAATAGCAACATCCTTGTTTGTCCCAACATTAAGTCCAACCGTTGTATTTACATCTACAGGTAAACCATTAATAGCACCTGGATTTGCTCCCCATGCCAATTCTGGATAAAGACGCTCATTAGCTGCATTCTTCATGCTAGCAAGTGCGCTTGAAAATGTAGTATCAATAGCCATACCGCTAACGATATTGTCAGCTCCTTGAATCATTTTCACTGCATCTTCAACATTTGCATCTGGATTGCTACCCGTAAAATTAACAGTTTGGGTAACAGCTTTATCAAAGCAGTTATTACCAATTACTGTAGACTCTTGTTTAGTACGTGGATTAATACCATGGAAAGCCATGATATCAATACCACGAGCTACTTTATTAGCGAATCCCTCATTAAATGATTTCAAAATATCGATTTTAGCTTCTTCTGATGCATAAATGAACTCATCAGATACACGAGCACCATACTCGATTTTAATAGGCACAATAGTTACAGGTTCTAGACTTGCACCACCATGCGTTTTCTTCCCGTTTTCTGCAACGATATCTACATCAGCATCTAATGAGAATGTAAATTCCTTTAATCCATTAAACGGAATAGCTTGCTGATTAGACAATTTAGCCAATGAACTGTGACCTTTAACTTTGTTGATGAGGTCTGTCACAAGCATTGGGTCAAATAATGTACCTTTTGATAGTTGATCTGTCATATAATATTACTCCTTTATTCTTCAAAAACTAAACCTTGTACTAGGTTTTTATAAGACGTGTTTTCATTCTTTTCTAGAGCAGGCTCTAGGTTCCGCATTGGTGCGACATGTTCAATGGGTTTGATGAATGATGCCAAACGCTCCGCATCTGCTGTTAAACTTTCTTCATCAGCACCTTGCAAGCGATCAGCTAAGTCATAAGGTAATCCATTTTGCAAAGCAATCCGAGTTCGCAGATTAGCTGTCTCATAACCAGCGATTTGCTTCTGCATTTCTTCGAGTTGCTTGTCTGAATCATCCTTACTTTGCTTATTAGCTTCAATAGTTGACTTCAAGCTAATATTTTCTTCTTCCAATTCGGTAACACGAGATTTGATCTGGTCATAGTCTCCGTATTTCTCTTTCTCACGAGATAAGCGGGCCTTAATAGCAGCATCAAATTCTTCTTGTGTAGTAATTGGTTTAAATTCTGACATTCTCATGTCTCCTTTCTCCTGCTTTCCCGGCAGTTCGGTAATTTTATCATCAAAAAAAGCAGTCCTGTGACTGCTACTTTTTAATAACTAATTTTTTGCTTTTTCTTAGGCTTAGTTGTTACGCAAGCCCAATGCGCAAGCAAAGCGCTGTCCATCAAAGAAATATCCATATCGTCAAAATGAGAGCGATAACCAAAACCACCATTTGAACCAATATTACGCTTATCGCAGTTAGTAGCCACTTTTGATAGAGATGGTTGTCCAGCATGGCAGATATTTTTTTGATAAATACCCTGCTCCCAAAGAGCATTTGCCACTATGATCTCTTTAACGGTTGGTAAGATGACATTCTTAATTTTGTAATCTTTTAATTCTTCATCTAGAATCTTTTGACCACTTGCACCGTCAATAACGATTTGGGCCACATCTGCACTACGCAGAAAAGCCACTAGCCAGTCATTCCCATTGCGCACTGATTGACAATCTATAACTTCGACAAAAAAACGTCCATCTTTCGTCCGGACTGCAACACTCATGGCAACATTTGTACCATCTTGTCCATACTTAATCCCAACAAATAATTGTCCGACAAGATCAGGAATATCAGATACTTTTAATTCGTTCCACTCTGTTTCAGATATAGCAGACTTCTGATTGTAAGTAGGCCAGAAACCTAGACGTTGAACATTATGATCTAGTTTATCTTCACCTAGCTCAGCTTCTACTTTTCGTTCATTCAAGTGATAACCCATTGATGGATTTGAATGATACCAGGCATCCACATCGTCAATCTCTTTTTCTTCAGACACAGACCATTCAGCCCATCCAGAGTATTTTCCCTTACCGAATAAGCACGTTTCTCGATACTTAGTAAAGACTGTACCACTGGAAACTGGAGTAGGAGGAGTCCCACACATGATAGTCATTGGATTGGCACTATCGGTTACAGTGTATTTTAAAGCAGATTCCTGCTCTGTTGTGTATTCCTGTGCTTCATCAATGATCAGCAGATCGAATCCTTCACCAAGACCCCCATTTGATGTCCTGGTACGGAATTGGACCACACCACCAGTTTTATATAATTCAATCCGTTCCTGTCCTTTGGCACGGATAGAGTTGAAATCTTCACCATCCACATATCCCATTTTCTCCAGGTAACGTTTAACCTTTTCAAATGAGGCGTGAGAAGTGGAAATACGATGAGCTGTGTGAAGGATGTTTAGTCCTTTATGCAGCCCCCAAATCTCCAAAATGTAAAGAAGCTCTGACTTCCCGTTCCGTCGAGGAATAGAGTATCCAAATTTCTGATGCACCCATAAGCCATTTTTATCAACAGCCATCATAGGTAGTAGAAGGTTTTTTTGCCAAGAATAGCAAGAAAGACCAGTTTTTTCGTAAAGATCAATCGCTTCATTTGCTAATGAATTTTTCTTGACGTATTTTAAAATCACCGATTGAGTAGGATTCTGATTGCCAAGTTTTTTCCTAGCCATACTATAACCTTTCAATCGTAATCGCATGATAACCCTATCGCTGGGAGATATCGGATCACCTCCTAATCAAAACCACAATAAAAGCACCCTTTCGAGTGCTTCAGTATTATTATTTTTGGTCTGAAAAGAATTCAGCCCAAAATGGATTTTCTTTATCGAAGATTTCAACCTCTTCTGAGGTCATGTTTTGAGGGTAATCTTCGAAAAGGTTATAGAACTTTTCCTTATCAAACGTAAATAACATCAACCCTTTAGCAAGCCATGACGTATCAACCCACCAAATTTTGTCATCATGATTTTCTTTATAGCAATATTCAGACCAGTTTATTTCTTCATAATCATCTTTCATGGCCTTCAATTCCTTTCATTTGTTTAGAACCGGCTGTGTTAATGAAACTCAATATATTATGAAACTCAGGATTATCTTTCAATGAATCCGAATCGATAATACAACTATCCACTTCATACTTACCATGTCTTGTACTATGTGTTTTTTTACACTTGAATCTTTCTTTCAAAACAATGTTATCTAATGGTTTAAACCCGTTTGATATTCTGGATTGTAATTCCAAATATTCAAAACGGCCTTCATTTTTTCTTATGATAGCCGCATGTCTACCTGCCGCTAAATAATATTCGTTCCCAGATTCTACCTTTTCTAACAATTCTCTGACAGCAGTGAAGTCATTTGTATTTTTAACAACATGCATTTTGACACCAGGAAGGTTTCCTATCATTTGGATTCTACTGTTTCTAGAGAAAAAGTCACAGCTTTCCCCTCCTCGAAAATCTAAAACGGTATAACCACCTTTATTACCTATGTAAGCAAATGCTGCTGATGAACATGATCCTTTGGTTCTATCTCCACCACCAACCGCATCAATGATTTGCTTCTCTGTTAGTTTTTTACGACTTTTTTTGATAGGGTTTGAGGAAATTCCTTCTTGAAGCGCAAGTTTTCTCACTTCGCTCATTTGAGATTTACCATTGATATCTTTTCTTGCTTCTATCTTATCACTTTCATCAGTTTTTCTCCAAATTTTGCTCCAAATGTCTTTAACTTTTCCGCTTTTTGGGTCATAGTCAACAGTACAACGACAATGTTGATGTCTTCTATAAACATTTCTTGGAACTTTTGGATATTTATAGCTGCCTTGAACCTCTTGACACCAATCACAGCAATGGAGATAAGATTTTCTAATAATTTCGGGTTGTAATCCAGATTTATAATGAAACTCAGCATTTTTTTGAATACTATCATCTATGATAGACTGAGAAAAATTAACTATTGGCTCACCAAACAACCAACTGACATCTTCAAAATTTTCCTCAGATGCCAATCGATTAACTATTCCAGCGACCCTATCCTGATTCAATTCAGGAACTTGTACTTTCAAACTGATTTTTGCATCTGTATTTAGTTTTTTCTGAACATCTCTAGTATAACCGCTTATTATCTCATAATTACGACCTAGCACGTCCGTCAACAAACGTTGAGCGATATTATAATACATTTTACCATCTGTTAATTTATCGGCACTCAGAGATGCTCCTAGAGCTTTAGAAAGAATCTCTCCAACTTCTATCGCAAACTCATTTGCTGTTTTATAAGTTGCTTTTTTGGCTTCTAATTCTGCAAAAGCTCGACTAACAACCTCGCTCTTTCCATATTCGCTTTCAAAGCGTTCCTGAACTTCTTTTAGGATACCAGGTAAGACATCATGTTCCATCTGTATCTCCTTCGTTCACCACAGGCAAAGCAGACATATCGCCTGCAATACCTGTAAGGTCTCTGATTGTTTCAGCATTGATGTATCCAGGTAACGCCTGATTCAATTTAAGAGCACCATCACCAATCATGGTCATCATATTAGCATCAGCTTCAAATAACGGTTCCCATTTCACGGTTGTTTTCACGAATTGGCTTCTTTCATAATGAAACTCATCACGCAAACAAGCAGCTACATAAGCTACATTCAGGAAACCGGCTCCTAACGAACGTTGGGCCTTCCGTCCTGCCAAACGCAAGTTCTCGTGACTAGCTTTAATCGCTTCTACAGATGATGGATTATCTGAAACAAATCCTAAATCATCCAAAGTCAGGCCCATCTCTCCAGCAAATCCAGCTGCTGCTGTTCTCAATTGCTCTGTGAATGGTGTCATGCTGGCAGTCGTGAACTGTCCGATACTTGGCTTTTCTCCAGTATCACTAGCAGAAATAGTCAATAAGCTGGAAACTGTTGCTTTCCATTTCTCTAATGGTTCTGCATCAGGATCTAGTCCAATGATGTATTTCTGTGGCCACGAGTAAAATTCAGCAGTTATATCAGCCCGTTCTAGAGTACGCTTAGCATATTTTTGATAATACATCCCTGCTCTAGTAATCCGTGATCTACCAAAAGGACGAACTGCATCAGGTCTATGAATGACAGGTACCAATAATGGAATATTAGCTGTGTTAGTAACTGAATAAGGCTCTTGATCCTTTGGAATAAAGTGAGTAGCATTTGGTTCAAAATAGGCTTCTAGGATTGGTTGACCATAATCATCACGAGCCAGCACCGCATATCCCTCAACTAACAGACCAGTGATTGGATCAATGATTCCTGTTGCATTGCTTGATTCAATCACTTGCAATCTCACTTCATCATTTTCCCCTTTTGAAAGGTAAACAAAACTACACGAGCCAATCAATGCTGATAATATTGCACTATCAAAGAAAATATCAGGATTGTTTTGTTCAAAAATCTCAGTAACTTCAAAATCATCATTTTCAAATTTTCGAAATACTAAACGATCTGCCAGGCTATCTACACCTTTGGCTGTCCATCCCAAAGTTGATTTATATTGAGCACGAACATGTACAGGAATAGTAATTCCTATGGGCATATCATTATTTTGCATTGCATAATGTTTATACCGCAAATTAACCCTGGGCCTGCAAGATTCTAATTTTCTTCTGAGATATTCAATTCCTCTTAATTCCAATTTCTTATCCTTTCGTTTTGGCACGAGAAAATATGTACAGTGACGGCGTGAAGCTCGGCCAGAACCGAGGGGAGGGGGTAGCCCCCCTATCAGTTCTGGGTCAACTGTGGTATTTCAGCCAATTGGTTGATTGTGGCAAATTGCGATTTCCAACAATTGCATTTTTTTCAAAATTTTGTTCAGCATATAACTTATCAGACTTTTGTCTATTGCATTGCCAATGCGCAAGCTGTAAGTTCTTGAGGTCTGATGGATGTCCATTCCTATTCACTGGAATGATGTGGTCTATCACTGGGGATAGTGGGTGGGGATACCTGAGTGATTTATCTACAGATTGACCACAGATCCCACAGGTATTCTGAGTCTTGAGTAGTATCTTCTTATTCTTTTCAAATGCTACTCGATGTGGTCCGTTACGGTCGGCCCGCAGTTCTTTCATTGTATACCTCGATTGTCTTCTCTGTTTTATATCATCCTACACACCTTACCCTCGTTCCCTTATTCGGTATCAATACCCTGGTATTGAATAGTTGGGGGTATTATTTTGTAAGATAGGGGGGAGTAAATTAATGTGGGAGGGTGTAATAATTAGGCCTGGTATTTTAAAGTTGATGGGTGTTATTTTATTAGAGGGGGAGGGTCTTTGAATTTAACATATCTTATATTCTGTTAATTTGGAGCATAAGACTTTCTACCTTACTCTCTCATAGTGAAGGGGGCAATCATCAATAAATGAATTTACTTTATCTCATTTTGTTAAATACATGACCTTAATAAGCAAAATTCAGCATGCTATTGTCTAGCTCATCCTGCTTGAACCCTATATAGCCCAGTGTGATATCTGGTGAAGAATGATTAAATAACTCCATCAATATTCCAACATTTTGATTCTTTCTATAGTGATGGTATCCAAACGTTTTCCTCATAGAGTGTGTTCCGATGTTTGTCAATCCAATATGCTCTCCTGCATCTCTCAAGATCTGATATGCTGCCACCCTACCAATGTGTGTTATTCTAAGTCCTTCATTGCTCACCTTCTTTCTCGAAGGGAACAAGTAATCATAATCCTTTAATTCATTTTCTTTTATATAATGATCCAGGGCTTTTCTTAGAGCTGGGTTAATAGCGAATCTCTTTGTTTTACCTGTCTTGCGTTCAGTAACTTCAATGTGAGTTCCTTTAACACTTCTTACTTTCAAGGGCAGGATATCACTAACTCGCATTCCTGAATACAGCCCTGTAACCATCATTACATAGTCTCGTTCATTCTTACTCTTTAAGTAATCCTTCATGCGTTCAATATCATCTGTATCACGAATCGGTTCTACTTTACGCATTTACCTACTCCTTTCAAATAAAAATAGTCAGCTCATTAGAACTGACTTAAAATATTAGCTGTATGGGATTCGAACCCATGCCACCCCGAATTTCTCTGGTGAACAGCTAACCAAAAATACTATTAGGAGATCTACAAAAAACTACCAGGCCACCGCCTTCATTTTCTGATAATACTATTTTAAGTCATATTTTGTGTTATGTTTACCGTATTTTTACCGCAAAAATACCGTTTTTTTATTACATACTAGCACAGCATCTCGATACTGCTCTGCAAACGCTAATAAAGCATTGTTGTACAGTTCCTGAAATTTAGTCCTCTCTATACCTAGATAGTTGTAAATTTCGTAGTTTAGATCTTTTTGGTTTTTAAGAAACTTGGAAAATAGTATATACCGATAAGTAGGATTGAATAGCCTGCTTACCGCTTGTTCAATTTCTTCTAACTCAATCATTGCATCAACACGTCGAACTGCTAAATTTTCGACAGCTTTATTAGGTCCTGCTCCTCCCCTGGGTTGAAATGTGAATTCCTGCGTTACTTTTTGAATTGGGTCATCACATGCTATTTCTCTCCAGCGTGGATATTCTGAGAGCTTTTTCTTAGCTCTCCTTATTGTTTCTTTTTCATCGATATCATCAAAAAGCTGCATTCTTCACCTCCGTTTCCTGAATCGCTACATCACTTATTCTATCTTGCTTTCCACTTCCGATTTTGTTTCTTAATCTTAAAATCTTTAACGATCTTTTTCCACTCGCTATCACATGAGCAGCGTATAAAGTGATTTATTCTTTCTTTTAGAGTTTCGTTTTCTATCTCTAGAGCTTCAATCTCTTTGTAGCATCGTCGAACTTCTTCACGATAGAAATCATCAAATATAATCATATATACCTCCTAAAATGGAAAATCATCGTCGCTGATATCCATTGGATTTGAAGCATAGGAAGGTGGCATTTGTTCCATCATCGAATTTTGATTTCCTGAATTATCACGTTTTTCTAGAATTTGAAAATTCTCTGCTACAACCTCTGTGACATAAATACGTCTACCATCTGTCCCTTCATAGTTCCTTGTTTGGATACGTCCGACAATTGCTACAAGGTACCCTTTCTTGGTCCAGCTTGCAAAGCGTTCAGCTTGTTCACGCCACATCACACAATTTACAAAATCTGCATCATATTCCCCATTGGCATTTTTAAAGTTCCGGTTACAAGCTATTGTAAATTGTGCAGTAGCAATATCTGAGGGAGTACGTTTCAACTCTACATCCTTTGTTAATCTTCCGATCAAAGTTACATTGTTAATCATTATTCTTATCCTCCTACTCCGTTCTGTTCGGCAATTTCTTTTAACTTCTGAGCACGTTCATGCTCACGCATTTGATATTCACGATTTAATTTATTTAGAATAGTATCCTGCATTGTATTTTTTTCAGCCATGCGCTGGATACTTAATTCGTGCTCTTCTACTTCCCATTGCAAATCCCTATTTTCTTGCTCAAGTTTTCTTATTCGTGTGTTTAGATTTATGCTTGATAGAAAGAGTATTAAAAATAGGGCTGCAATATTAACAATTAGTAATTGATTTTTGTTCATACTCTTCAATCTCCTTGTCTAAATCTCTGACTTTACGTTTCATCCATTCTTTGTTCGCTGTGGCATTTTGTTTTCCTATTTGATTACATAAAGATATGAACAATTTCTCATCTTCTAGTCTTTTTTGATAGGCATTTCTTGTTTTAACTAATGTCTCTAATTTCATCTTTTTTATCATCCTCTATATTTGATAAAACAGCCACCAAAATGGCCCAAATCAAGCCAGAAAGCCAGGCTGCTGCGAGTAGTATGTAGATAAAGTTTTGAAGGGTCATTGGTTATCCTCGCTTCCGTATCCAACCAAATAAACTACCTCTTTTGGGTTAATGCATACATTCTTAACACGCATTAAATGTCCATTGTTGAATTGACTAACCAATCTAGTTAAATCTTTCTCACTGCATCCATGTGCCTCAACCTTATTGCCATTTTTTAAATATAATACAATATTCATCATTTCTCCTCCGACACAGTTATGTTGAACGTGTGACTGTCTAAAACAAACTTTCCATTGCTGCCCAAAAGATTATCGTCTACGATAATTGCTTTTGCTGTATCTACTACAAGTTTTCCTACTTGTAATGCAAACACAAAATCGTCTATCTTGGGCATTTTCTCGTTTTTCATCATTTTGGCACTTGGTGGTTTTGGATAGCTCATCCAGAATACTGTGTCTTCATCAGTGTTCTCGAAACCAATTCCTTCCCCATAATCAATCCAGATATCAGTATATATATTTTGTGTCTTTGGGTTATAGACAAGGACTTCTTCATCAATTTCTGGAGTTTCACCTTCCCAAACGTACTCAATGGCGTTATGAAAAAACTCCTTCTCTTCTTCAGCAATATTCCTTGTGGTTAACTTATTCCATTCCATCACTCTACCTCCTCAAAATTTCTTTGGCTTATTTCTTTTGAAAATAGGATTTTTCTTTTCTTTTTTCTTCTGCTTGTGATATTCACTGTCTTTATTGAAGATAATATCTTCATCTTCAATAAGTTCTCTAATAAATTGGTCGTCTGGAATCATCCTTCCACCTCTTCTACTTCAACACCTGGGCAATCAAACACCCAGTCAAAGCCGGCCTCTTCAAGCTGTTTTTTTGTGTGTTCTGTACGAAATTTTTTATCTAGTTTTATTGATGATAAGACCCAAGCGTGTTGAAATTTGATAAAGTTTAAGTAATTAAAATCATCACTTTCCATCCCTTTAAATCTTACATAATACCGCTTCTCTTTTTCTACCGTGTAGCCATTGACCCAAGAAAGAGTGAAGAGTTCGGAGTTATCCCAATACCATTCTGCAACTCCATCAGACATGCATGCATCTATTGAGTAGGACAGCGTATGACCTAGTTTTTTCTGTTCTGTGATAAAATCCGCCACAAACATTGGGATCTCTACTTCCTGCGTTTCGTCTAGCAACTTAATCAATTCCAACGTTGTTAATTTATCAATCATCGGTCTTGGTCCGCTACAATCTGAAGGTAAATGACTGATACTCTCAATCAGCTCTTTTTTATTCATCCTTCCACCTCCTCAACTTCAAACAGCGGGCTATCAAATACTTCTCCAAAACCAGCTTCTTCAAGCTCTTTGCGGGTGTGATTTGCACGATAAGGAGCGCATTCTACAGGTCCACTGAAAAACCAATTAGCGTCATCAACATCGCATTTTAAGCACCCGTTAACAGTTCTTATACCCTTTATCTTCACAAGATACCGCTTCTCTTTCTCGACCTCGTAGCCGAATTGAAGCATACTAACAAGGATTTGAAATGGTTCTGTTCTTGAGTCTCTAAACCATCTTTTGAAGTCAGACTCATCTTGTTTATCAAACATATACAAATAATTAAAAACTGCAAACTCAAAATCATTTTTATGTTTTTCATACCAATCAGCAACAAACTGCGGGACTGTGACTTTCTGTGGTTCGTCTAGTTGTTCTATTGATTTTAATATCCATTCTCTATTAACTGTCACCGTATCAGCAATAGGACCTTCAACGTAAGGTAACTTGTCGATACGTTCAATCAATTCCTGCTTATTCATTTTCACACCTCCTTAACTTCCATTCCCTCACAATCAAACACCCAGCCAAAACCAGCCTCTTCCAATTGTTTTCTAGTAAATCTTTCAATATCGCCATACACCTTTTCAAAATCAAGACGATCCTCACCCTGTCTGTACACAGTTTTCAACGACTGTCCATTGCACAATATCACTTCATACCGCTTCTCTTTCTCAATCTCGTAGCCGTCAATCCAAGCTCTAGCGAATGTTTCTTGGTTCTCCAAGCTTTCAACAATCCAATCATAGACTTTTTTGTCGCTTGCTTGTCCTGAACAATATAGTGCATATCCTAGAGCAATTCCATTGGTTTTACAGTACTCGATCCAATCCGCAACATACTGAGGGACTGTGACTTTTTTCGTAACTATTTCATTCAATTGTTCCAAGTCTCTTAAAAAGCATTGACGAGCTATTTCAGCACCATTTGCGTTCCATACGCCCTCAAGGTTTTCATATTTTTTAATTAAATCTTCTTTATTCATCATCATTCCTCACTTTTAACCACAGTTAGATTTCCTGTTTTTTTACCTTGAGCATGCAATTCTGCATAATACTTAAGCATACCTGCATCTTTGCCGATAATACGACTCAATTCTTTAAGTGGCCCTCGACAGATGTATCTGCCATCTTTATATAATTTGTAATCTGCTAACTCTTCTGGATCCCCAACAATGGAACTTTCTGTCACACCAAAATAATCACAAAGGCATTGAACTTGAAACTTTCCTAACTGCACTCTACCATTTAACCATGAAGTAACTGCATCTCTCCCATATCCTAATTCAAAGGATAATTGATGCCTAGTCATACCTCGACTTGCTAGGAGTAATTGCACTTGTTGTTTAGCATGTTCAATCTGATTCTTTGTGTACTTGCTCATTCTCTAACTCCTTTACTATCATAGATCCTCCTCTTTCACCCAAACACCGTCAACTAAGCGCCCTGTTCGATCTTTGATCTCTTCGTATGCCAAGCCTAAACACTCTGTGAAATCGATATTCAAAAACTTAGATACTCGAATCAATTCAAATGCTACATTTTTTAATTGATAATTTTGGCGACTAAAGTAAGCAGCAACTGATTGATCTAGCAATAAAATAAAATGATCTTCTTCCTTGTTAGAATTCGTAGAAGGAACTGATTCTGTATCTGGAAATACTTCTTTCGTATCAATTCCTAATTGTAGAGTAAGGCCAATTAACACTACAGCAATGTCTCCGATGCTATCTTTTATAACGTCATCTTGTTTTTTTGCTAGCCCACTAGCTAATTCCCCAATTTCCTCAAACAATTTTAAAAATTGTTTATCAGGATTCTGAGTCTGTAAATTACGATCATAAAACCATTTTTGAGTTTTTTTGATTAACTCAACTAATCTTTTATTTTCCATTAATACCTTCTGCTTTCCATCCCATCAGGGAATTTAAAAATATGTTTACTTGCACCCTTAAAAATTCTATCTGCAAGTGCTGAATTATAGATTTTTTTGATATCGCTACTAGATAAGTTAGTATTTATAAAAGTTGTCTGTCGATTGTCTAAGATCTTGAATAGAACCCTTTGTCTCCATTCGTTTGCTTGTTTGAGGGTGTCACTCATGCTGCTCTCTTTTCCTAGATCATCGAGAAAGAGATAGTCTACATTGCTAAGCATTTCTACAGCATGGCTTTCTGTAAAATCGCCTTTCCCACCAAAGCTATTTTCTATCTCAGTAAATAGTCTAGTTACCGATACGAAAATAATACTTTTAGGACTACCTATGTCCTTGAATTTATTATTCAAGGAAGAAGCTAAAGCAATTGATAGATGACTCTTACCAACTCCAGGAGGTCCAGTGATAATCACATTTCCTGTTTCTCCCTTCACATAGTCTCTTAGCATCCTTTTTGAAAAATTTAAACCTTGCTCTGCAATCTGATTATCAGTGCTAAAGTTCTCTAAATTTTTTCCGATCAATTCATCAGGAAATAAACTAAAACGACTGAATACTTCAAAAGTTTGGGCTAATTTTGAATTTATTGCTGACTCATTATTTAACTTTTTCTCTATTCGTTTAATTTCTTCCTTCTCACACTCTGGACAAACCTGCAAATATTTCAATTTTCCTGCTATAACTACTGGACTCTCCCATAATTGGCAAGAGTGCACTTCACAGATTTTATCTAGTAGCTTTTTTCTTTCAATATCTTTCAGAACTTCCATTAGAATCCTAGCCTTTCATCAACTGCTGAAGCAAATGAGCGGATATTTTTTGGTATGCTACGATTAAGATAACTATCAAACTTATTCCCGAAAAGCGTTTGAGGTTGTAGATATCGTTCATAATCTGTTCCCATCCATGTAGCTGCCATAACATTAACCACATGTTTAAAGTCTTTTAGTTTATAACCTTCCTTCAATCGTGCCTTAATGTATTTATGATGGCTAGCTGTATTTTTGTTGAAGTTCTTATTTGTAACCTGATTGAGATAAGTAATAACTTCCTGACAAATAGACTTAATATTGTTATTATCAGTATCGTTAATATCTATCTTGTTTGTCTGTACTTTTTCCAGTTCAAGAACTGTATTTTCTACAGCTCCATGCTGTACTTTTTCCAGTTCAAGAACTGTATTTTCTACAGTTCCATCAACTTGACTGATATAAATTCTATTTGGTAGATTATTTCCTTGTCGAACCTCTTCCAGTAAGCCCACCTCTCTTAATTCTTTCTTCACTTTAATGATTGTTTTTTCACTGCTATTTAAATCAATCATTAATTGCTCATTTGTATAATATTGAAAAACATTTCCCTTTCGGTCATTCCAACCATTCTTTACCGATAGTTCAAGCCTACCAAACAGTAACATATACATTAGTTTTGCATTGTTACTAAGTTTTTTATATTTTTCATCATAAATAAATGGTTTCGGAAATTTAAAGAAAGCTAGAAAGCCTGCTACTTCAGATTTTTTAATCATTTATTGTACCTCCATATTTGTAAATTTTGTAAATTCTTTGTGGAAGAATAATTTGACGGTACCTAACCCTCCATGACGGTTCTTTTCAAAGATTACTTCTGTCACATTATCATCTTCCTCTTGCCCCTCACGACGGTAGTAAGAATCTCGGTAAAGAAATGCTACAATATCAGCATCTTGTTCAATTGATCCTGATTCACGAAGATCTGACAGAACTGGCCGTTTGTCATTGCGTTGTTCTACTCCACGAGAAAGTTGACTAAGTGCAATTACTGGCACTTTTAATTCCTTGGCTAAAATCTTTAATTGTCTAGAGATCTCAGATACTTCTTGCTGTCTATTTTCCTTTCCTCTGCCAGTAATCAATTGTAAATAATCGATAACAATCAAACCTAACTCTCCTGTTGTTTGAGCTAATTTCTTTGATCGTGCTCGGATGTCAGAAATTCTGATGCCAGCGGTATCATCAATATAGAGTTGAGCCTTTGATAACTGTTCCTGTGCTAAGAGCATCCGTCTCCACTCACTGTCAGATAACTTTCCTGTCCGGATGTGATAAGCTGGAATCACTCCTTCAGCGGATAACATCCGTTCTACCAGACTCTCTGCACCCATTTCCAGTGAGAAGATAGCTACTGGTTTACCCGCTCGTATTGCGACATTCTGTGCAATATTTAGAGCAAACGCTGTTTTACCCATAGCAGGTCTGGCTGCCAAAATAATTAAGTTGTCTTCATGAAGTCCTGTTGTTATTTTGTCAAAATCGGCAAAACCTGTAGCAAGGCCAGTAACATCTCCAACGTGCTTAGATCGTTCATCAATTCTAATATTAGTGGAATCCAATACCTCCATGATGTTTCTAAAACCTGAGTATTGATTGGCACTTACCGATGTCAGTTTATTTTCAAGTCTTACTATGACATCATCTAAATCTTGGTGATCTTCATATACTGTTTCAAGTGCTTTACCTAGATCATTGATGACCTCTCTTGCTTTAGCTTTTTCGGCAACAATCTTTGCATAATGTTCAATGTGAGCACTCGTAGGAACTGAATTTATCAAACTAGCAAGAAAAGCCATTCCACCAATACGCTCAAACTCTCCAATTGAGTCAAGTGCTGATTTTACAGATACAGGGTCAATTGGTTCTCCCTTGTCTGCCAATTCTTCCATAATGTTGAAGATAATACCGTGAGATAATTTATAAAAACTTTCTTGTGTTAGAAGTTCTGATGCGATAAAGATTTTTTCCGGATCAACGAAAATTGATCCAAGTACCGCCTGTTCAGCTAGTAAGTCGTGAGGCAGGATATTTGTTTTTTCTGCCATTTTTATTTTTCCTTAATATTGATATAATTAAATTAAAAACAATAGGGGTCTATCTATGAGAAATAAATATTCATTAATTTTTCCTTTGCTTATCACAATACTAATGTCATATTTGTATTTGAAATATTTACCTACTAGCATGGAGTCAACTCTTGAAGTTTTGAAAGGAATACATTTTGAGACTTTATTTACGTTTTTAATTTTAGCTTTTATTATTTCATATTCAGTGTTAGTTACTGTATACAATTTCCTTTTGTTTTATGATCTAGTTGAAAAAAATGATATTCAACTTTCAACATCGATCGCAATGATTTCTTTTATCCTTCTTTTCGGTTGTTACCTTGTTAAGAGCTTGTCTGAGAAAGAGTTCAACCTGATCGCTATTTTTATCAGTTTCCCTTTTCTCTATTTGATCCCTAATACCTTCCAAGGTATTTTCAAGGTTACAAAGAAGTTTAAAAATATTAAAAAGGGTAAAGGAAATAATGAAACCGAAAGAGATGAATACTAATGTGTCGTTTCCCATACAATCCTCTCCTTATCTACGATATCCGAAACGCATTGCTTGCCGGGCTTCTTCGATTTGTTGTTTTTCCTTGAGCAACTTTTTTAATTCCCGTTTTGACTCTTTGCATCGTTGGCTAATTGCACTTACCATGATCGCCTCAAACAACACCACGATTACCAATACACCAATAATAATTTCATTTAACATTTTCTGATCTCCATTTCTTGTTATATTCATCTAAATCAATTGCCAATACTGCTGCTAAATTCTTTTGTTCAGTTAGTATTTGCCTTTTGTAGGGTGCCAAACCTGCATCTCGTTCTTCCTTTGTTTTTGGCAAGAAATACCCATTTGGTTTTTCTTTTTTCGCAACAACAGGATGTCCAAAATTTACTTTAAGGCTCTCAATAATGATTTCTAATTTTCGTTTATCTAAATTAAATCGCCTTTGTAGCTCTTTTGCTTGAATTGGTAATTCAAATGATGCATTTTGTAAAATTGTGTTTAGCACTTGTGTTTCTGTTAGAGTCATTTCTCTAGAAACTGCCATTTTTATCTCCTTTGCTATCTAAATAACGATATTACTTTGAATGAATTGATCTAATTCATTCTTATCAATTCGTTTGGTTCCATCAATTTGATAAAGATTCAATCCCATCTTGATCCATTTTCTGATGGTATTTGAACTGCAATCTGCATAGTGCGCTGCACTTTCTAGTGACAACCAACGTTTCTCTGATATCTCCTGGTCTAAGAATTCAGTGAAAGATTCTTTAAATTGAACTCGAACCACTGATCTTATTCCATTTTCAAATTCTTCACTTAGAATATTCATTGTTATCTCCAATTTGTGTTATACTATTAGTAGTTTCTTTTCTAGAGCGCCTAACCTCGTTAGGTGCCTTTTTTATACTTCTTAATCCTCGAATTTTTCCCATGATTCGTTAATCCGTAACTTTTTGTTAATTCGTAGTTTCAGATCATCGCTACCTTTTCCATCTTTGAAAAGTTGTGTGATAGCTGATGGACTAACACCTACAACAATGGCCAAGTCTGTCTGTGACCATCCACGTTTTTCAATTCGATCTTTTACAAGCTCGATCCACTTGCGATGTTGTTGGCTCATGTAACTTCCTCCTTTTTGAAAATAAAAAACGCCCTATCTAACTGATAGAGCATGTGATATAATATTTAATGGCACTTCTACACCGCCTGCGAAAGGAGGTGAGATAGCCCATGATAGAACTAATCCTTAAAACTATCATCGGACCGATTGTGGTCGGTGTCATTCTTCGTTTAGCTGATAAATGGCTGAACAAGGACAAATAGTGTCAAAAAAAGACCCCAAGCTTAATGTGGAAGTTAGCCTGGGGTCTTTTCTAGTCCATGATATAGAACTAATCCTTAATTCCCCTATATTATCTCACATGCTCTATTCAATTGTCAAGGGGCAAAGTTAAAGAGTTAGTAAATTAATTTATAAAACGCTTGACAACTTTCACCCAAAAGGTTAAAATGTAGGCATAGTTAAAAACTTGATAAAACCTTACATCTATCAATTATCTTGCTCGCCAAAGCTATTTATTTTTAGATAAGTTTTAACTTCGTTTTTTACTAACTCATTAACTTACAAAAACTATTTTACACCCAATTAGGTGTATTGTCAACAGTTTTACACCTAAAAAGTTGAAATATTTTTTGTTATGCTTCTGAAAGGTTGAATTAACAATGTTTCCGACATACGAAAAAATTAAAGAACTTGCCGATAAAAGGGGAATTTCTCTCACGAAACTAGAAGAGGATTTAGGTTACAGCAGAAATACACTCTATAAGTTGAAATCTCAAAAACCTAACGCTGAGAGAATATCGGAAATCGCTGACTACTTCAACGTGTCCACCGACTACCTATTGGGACGCACTGATAATCCAAAAATTACAACAGGCGGTGATGCTTCTGCACCGCTTGACCTTCGAGACATCGCTGCACAATCTATGTTGTTCGATGGTAAACCACTTACTGAAGAAGATATTGATTTTATTACAGCAGTCTTGGAGGCACACTTAAAAAATAAATAGAGGTGCATTTATATGACTGTGAAAGAGCTTTGTGCCCTTGAGGGTGTAAGCTTATGTTACTTTGATGGAAGCGAATGGCATAGCCCAGGCTTCTTCAATCCAGCATTAAAAGTCCTTGCTATCGATATCAATCTATCGGAGCAAGATCAAAAACAAGTAGCCCTACATGAATTGGGACATAAAGAACATACTCCAGTCCAGTATGAGGTTAATAGGGAGTTGTGTGAACTTCAAGCTGATCGTAGCATGATTCATCATTTATTAGAAGAAGAATTAAAAACTATGGATGATGTGTCAGAATTTAATTACATCCATTTTATGGAACGGTATAATTTAAAAACCATCGCTAATGAAACGATGGTGATTGATGAATATAGGTCTTTAATTGATTAAAAAAGGAGAAATTATTATGGGATTTTTTGATAATGTTAAACAAGAAAGTTCTTTTTCTGGAGCTTCAGGAGTAACTGGATTGAACTATGTTGTGCTTCAAGTGACACTAAAAGAAAAGTTATTTGGTACTGGATCTGGAAACCTCACTGAACTTGAAGATGTGATTAACAAACAAGCTGCCAAAGGATACCGACTCCATACCATTAGCACAGCTAACGGAGGCAGCAAGGGCCTAGGTGGAGGAGATCGCATCCAGGCTACAATGGTGTTTGAGAAAATTATTTAGTTAGATTTTTTTACTATCACCTTCACAAAAGATATTGGAGAAAATATGAAAGAAATAATTTTATAAAGTTACTTAAATAAAAGGACTAACTATCGCTAATGAAACAATGGTCAAAGACGAGTTTGATTCACTAGTTATAAAAAAGGAGAAAAATAATGGCTATTGCAAAAGTTATCCGTATTTTAGATCAATATACAATTATGATAGATAAAGGATATGAATCTAAATCAATTCATGTGGATACAAAAATAAGCATTTATGAACCCGGACCTGAGATTACAGATATAGACGGTAATTCTCTTGGTAGATATGATTTTTTAAAAGGGGAATTAATTATCACTGAAGTCTATCCTAAATTTTCAATTGCTCAAAGCATAAAGGAGGATACTACGTTCTCTGTATCCAGTTTTTTGAATGGTGGGAAACAGACGGTAAAGAGTGCTCTTGATGTGAATGAAAAAGACATTAATCCACTAAAAGCAAAAAATCCTAAGATTCAAGTTGGAGATTTAGTTAAATTGAAATTATAATGACTTGACGCGATCATAAAATAGTGATAAGATAGAAGAGAATTAAATGGCTACGGATGTGGCTAGGAATACCTTCTATCTTCCAGATAGGAGGTTTTCTTTTTTGTCTACTAATAAACCTTTTCTAACATACAATCAACAAATTGCATTAATGAGAAATAAGGGAATCGTTATTGAAAATGAGATTTTCACAAAAGAAGTTCTTCAAAGTATTTCTTATTATGGAATTGTGAATGGCTATAAAGATATATTCGGGACTTTTTTTAATGATGAATTAAACATCGAACAATTTAATGAGCCCGTTTCATTTGCTTCATTGCATCGAATTTTTCTGATAGATCAAGCGCTAAACAATTTATTGTTCAAATATATAATATATATTGAAAAATCCTTAAAAACTAAACTATCCTACAAAATTGCTCAAAAAATTGGAGTTTCTATGTTGGAATATTTAGATTTTGAAAAGTATAAATCCAATGGCGAGCTTGATCGAAAATCAGAAATTAGTAATATAAAAAATCAAATTGATAATAATAAGAACAGTGCTTCGATTCAGCATTACAGGATAAAGCATGGCGATATTCCTCCATGGGTAGCAACTGGTGGTATTTATTTTGGAACCACAATTAATTGGTACAAAATTTGTAGAGAAGATATAAAAATTGATATAGCAAACCAATTCTTCGAATATTCCGAATTAGATGGAGAAAACGCAAAGGAGCTACTTCTCTCTATGTTATCTTTATTACAAGAATATAGAAATAATATAGCACACGGTAATAGAACTTTTTTATCGAATGTGACAAATGAATTAACCAAAGTCCTTCTTCTTTCGGCACTTTCAAAAGAAATTCTAACTGAAGAAGAATATCTTAGTGGAATCGGGAAAAAAGATTTGTTTGCTGTAATGATTTCTATTGCCGTGTTAATTAATGACCCTATTGTATTCAGGCAGTATTTATATGATTTTGGTGCTTTATTTACAAATGATGAATTCAATCCTAAAATCAACTATTCTCCAAGAGGAGATATATATGCAACGCTAAATATACCAGAAGACTTTTTAAACAGGATAGCTGAAATTTACAAAATAAAATTTTTATAAAAAATCCTCACACCGCCGACCAAAGCAAATTGTGAGGATATACTGTATAGTAAAAATAGGCGTTAAAAAGCCCTCTTTACTATACCCATTTTAACAAGAAATGAGGTAAAAATCAATGATCAAAAAATATAAAAAAGGTGATGGTTTTGCCTACTATTTTAAAGCCTATCATGGAATTGATCCTTTAACGGGAAAGAAAATTGTAACTCTTAGGCGTGGTTTTAAAACCGAACGTGAAGCTAGACTTGCTGAAGCTAAGTGTTTAGCTGATTATGAGAAGAAAACCTTTAGAACCAGAAATACAACTACTACTTTCAAACAGGTATATGAAACTTGGAAAGAGCATTATAGAAATACAGTTAAAGAATCAACCTATGTTAGTCAAATTGACAAAGCAGATAGACTTATTATCCCTCATTTTGGAGATAAACTCATAAATAAAATTACTCTATCAATGTGCCAATCTCAGGTCAATAAATGGGCTGAAGACTATAAGAGATTTTTTGGGATCATCAGCATTGCTAATCAGATATTTGATTATGCAATATCTATGGAATTGATTGATAGCAATCCAATGAGAAAAACTCTAAAACCAAAAAGAAAAAAGAAAGATAAGGAAGAGCTTGAACAATTCTATAATAAAGAAGAACTGAAAACTTTTTTTGAAATGGTCCAAGAACTTGATGATATAGAAATGCTCACTTTCTTCCGTTTATTGGCTTTCACAGGAATGAGGAAGAACGAAGTAGGCGCATTAAGATGGACTGATATTGATTTAGAGAGCGGACAACTTAAAGTTAATCAAACACTAGCCAAGGGAGAAAACAATAAAATCATATTTCAGACTCCAAAAACGAAAAAAAGCCAGCGAACAATATCGCTGGATCCAAAAACTATTGAAATTTTGAAAGATTGGCACAAATACAGTACAAAAGGCTTATTATTTAAAAATGAATCAGGTAGCCCTAAAAGTATTGTGCATGTCAATAATTTGCTTAATCGAGTTTGGAGAAGGTACCCTGATTTCAAGCGTATCACTCCTCACGGATTCAGACATACACATTGCTCCCTACTGTTTGAGGCTGGAGCAACGATCAAAGAGGTCCAGGAACGACTAGGGCATGAAAATATACAAACTACGATGGACATATATGCTCACGTAACCCAAAAAGCAAAAAATGAAGTTGCTGACAAATTTGCTTCCTACATTGGTTTTTAGAATATGGGTATCACCGTGGGTATCAAAACAAAAAAACAGGCTCTCCGTTATATTCGGAAAGCCTTATTTTATGCTATCTAAAGCAATTATTTTGCGATTGGGTAAACAGAAACTTGTTTTTTATCGCGACCTTTACGTTCGAAGCGTACTACGCCTTCAACTTTTGCGAACAAAGTATCGTCTCCACCACGTCCAACGTTCACACCTGGGTAGATGTGAGTACCGCGTTGACGGTAAAGGATAGATCCACCTGTTACAGTTTGTCCATCAGCTGCTTTAGCTCCAAGACGTTTTGCTT
>ERZ773037.161-NODE-161-length-35607-cov-10.359136_pt1 | contig 35607 bp, 49 predicted proteins | sample MGYA00511466_ERZ773037 | MGnify/ENA primary metagenome ERZ773037 (study PRJEB29015, sample SAMEA2738146) | human oral metagenome | biome: human oral; feature: human-associated habitat; material: saliva | place: China | collected 2202 ... | reverse complement strand
GGACCTACGGTTTACAAAACCGTTGCTCTAGCCAACTGAGCTAAAGCGGCAACTGTAAAGGTGAAACCTTTATTATCTACAAAACAATTATTGTAAAATTACTAAAGTCTTTCAACTTTGATACTCTTATCTTAGCAAACCGCGAGCGTTTTGTCAATATCTTTATTGAACATATCGTAGCGTTCTCTTAAATATTCGTTCGTAAAATGCATATACAATCTAGTGGTCGAGATGTTTGAATGACCCATTAAAGGCTGAACGTCTTCAATTCTTGCTCCTTTTCGTAGCATGTTAGTAGCAAAACTATGTCTTAAAGTGTGCGCGCTTACTCTCTTTTTAATTCCAGCTCTTAGAGCGGTTTCAGATATCATTCTTGAGAGATATTGTCGGCTTAGAGGCTTTCCAAAACTATTAGTGAAAACAAAAACAGAGTCCACTTCTCTTTTGTGATGATATTCTCTAATAGACTTTTCAGTTAGAGGATCGATAAAAGTTACTCTTGGCTTTCCGCCTTTTCCTCTGGAAACTATAAGAGATCTTCTGTATAAATCATCCTCCTTGAGATTTAAGATTTCAGAAGCCCGCAATCCACTGCTTAATATAGTCATAATCAAGGCTTTATCTCTTAGATTTCTAGCGGATTTTATCAAGGCGAACTGTTCTTCTTCATCTAAAAAATTAGCCTCAACTTCAACGGTTCTTGGTATTTCAATTGCCTCAGGTCTGATGTCTATAAGGTTTTTAGAATACAAAAATTTGATAAAACTTCTAATAACCACGATTTTATTTTTGATAGTTTTCGGCTTGTAGCTTTTCAAAGATAAGGTGTCGATAAAGTTATCAATCACCAAAATATCTAAGTCGCTAACCGTATCGGCTTTTATCGATTTGATAAAGTCTTCAAGAATACAAATGTAAGTTGCTTTTGTCGTATTGGTAGCTTTACCATACGCCTCTTTGTGCTTTACAAAATAAAATAATGCACGCTCCAACGTAGTACTTTTATCCATAATTCTCCCACAATTTAAGTTAAAATGTAGGATTTTGAGGTGCCCAACTAGTGTTGCTTTCAGACCACCCACACGGTCATCAACTCGGCAGTAGATATGGCTAAGTTCTTATTTAATTTTGCCATGTCCTGCCGTATATGCATAGTGTAAAATTCACAAAGTCCTACGTGTCGAACCTACTATTTCTAGCTGGTTCAATCACCTTAAGCTCCCTAAATTCAAAATGGTAAGATGTACCAACTTTACAACCGTACCTATTGCGGTTTTTCTCTAAAGTAACGATGATATCATTCGGAAAATCTTTCATATTTCGTTCAACCATTAAAACGATATCCGCGTCCTGAGCAATATAGCTCGAACCTCGCAAATCGTTTATTCCAGTCTTTCGTGTATGGCTGTCTGGTGCTTTTCGTGTATGACTGATTAGAATGATAGGAATCTGATGTCTAATTGCGTTCTTCTTTAGTTCTTTTGTTATATTTCCCAATTCTTCAGCGACGTTTTGGATTTCTCGCGTAAAGTAATGAAGGTGGTCAATCACGACCAGTTCACAGTTGGCTTCTTCTTTGGCTTTTCGGACCAATCCGTCGATTGAGTGCCAGCTTAATTCATCGTTTTTTTGGAAAAATATGCCAGCCGCACACTTTTCGTATTCTGTTTCACCAAGGATTTTTCTAAATCGCACACCTGCTTCGCCATGTGTCATTTCTAGAGTAACGAATAAAACAGATTTGTTTTGCTTAGCGACATTTGCCGCGATATTCATACTTAGGGCTGTTTTACCGTTACTGGTGGCTCCTCCGATAACAGTTAGCTCTCCTGGTGCTAATCCCATTGTCATACGGTCAAGCACCCAGTTTCCTGTTCTTAATCCGATGATCTTACCCCAGTTTTTCATACGTTCTTCGATTTCTTCGTGATAGTCTGCCATCATCGTGAATTCGAGCTCTGCTGCTGCAGATTTAGCAGTTTTAGCAGACGCTCCAAGCACGTATTCGTAAAGGTCTAGTCGGTCGTTCGACTTCAGTGTGTCGATTTTTGATTTAAGATAGGTTAAATTGTCCACGTAGTATCTCCCTGATTTTTGATTTATGCCAATTTGCTTTGTTTTCGACTGTTTCGAATAGCTCTTCGTATTTGTCGACATTGTGATTGATGTTAGATATGCTCTGTAACGTCATATAAAGGCTTCTGAGCGACTTTACGGCTTCATTGTGGTATTTTATCGTTTCCGCAACAAAACCCTCTGAGGCGTCCTCTAAATCGATTTTTAAGCCATCCATGAACCATCTCCCATTAACTCGTCTAGGTCTGCCATGCCTTCGGGTTGCTTTTTTCGCTTCGATAGCATGTTGTCTATCGTAGAGGCTCTGAGCAGATAGTCGCTTTTTAATTCGTTAATCTTCTTTGAGTGCCAATCGTCTTCAACGAGTATGTCTAGTGCTTTACCGATTTCTTCTAACGAGAACTTCTTCAAGGTTTCTTTATAGCCTCGTGGAAGTATTCTGAAATTACGTTTGGTTTTTTCGTTTAGTAGGTCTAATAGTTTTTTACTAACTTCACTATTAATATTATCTATAGTGTTATCTATAGTGTTATCTATATGAACACGTTGTTTTTCAACGGGATGAACACGTTGTTTTTCAACGGGATGAACACGTTGTTTTTCAACGGGATGACTTTCTGGATCCGCCAAAAAACCTATATTAGACCGACGAACCATCCGACCATATTCACGCGATTGTGTGATATAGCCAAACTCTACCAATCTTCGACAAGACGCTTGAAAAGCAGACGTGCGCATGCCTGTTAATGACATAAGCTCCTCTGACTTTTTCCAGCATCCCTTTTCACCAAAACTTGCTATTTCAGCGTAAAGGATTTTTTCTGTACCCTTAAGCCTCTCGTCTTCTAAGACTTCTCTCGGCAACCAAACGCCTGTAAATTGACGCTTCGGCTCGATTATCTGTTGTTTATCAAAATCATACATTGTCAGCTCTCCATTTTTTAATGGCTTCTGTCAATGGCGTTTTAATCTCAGAAATATGAACAATTTTCCCCATTTTTTTACCCTCTTTTAAGCCAATGAAAAACTAGCACCTTCATTTTTCACAGGTGAAATTTTATTTTTGTGAAAAAAGTGTAAGAATTTGGTGCAAAACCCTTGACAACTTTTTCACGATTTATCGATTTTGAGTAAGAGGTTATTTTTAGACAAAGAAAACCCCAGTCAAAAACGACCGAGGTTATCAATTGGCTATCTGATGTTCTTATATTAGCAAACTCTAGCGTAAAAGTCAATACTCACAAGATTGACTTTACGACAATGCCTGGCAATAAATACACGACCACCGAAATGGACACTGGCAAAAAATGGATCAACGGAAAATCCATTTATCAAAAATCTATAACATTTAACACGACCGGCTCTGGTGCAGAAGAAACTGGTGCGAATAATGAAAACTTTAGCTATATAGACACTTTAATTTCTCTGGATGCTATCTTAAATATGCCGAACGGCGAGAGATATCCAAATAGTTATACTAATCCATCCGCGCCATCTCTTCAATATTTTCAGTTAAAATTTGCTAACTGGGACGGTGCTCAAAAATTACGCTATCAGACAAGAAGTGTTGGTACAGTAACAATGACTATTTTATATACGAAAAAATAAGAAGATGTTTAAGCAGTTATAGAATTATAAATATCGGTAAAGTTTAATCACCAGAAGTATTATTAGCCCCAACAAATCTCATTGAAAATCGGCTATGTGTGGATGGTCCTCCATAATCACGGCTTTCAGAGCAGTGCGCTCGTACATCAATAACATCACCCTTCTTGAGAAGCACGTCAAACGTATGAGATAAACGCATTAAAGTCAAACCGTTACCACTACCGGCTATTTGTGTCATTTCCTCTAACATTGCACCGTTCTTATACACCATAACAGTAGCGGTAGCTGACGGACTATAGCCAGCTGACGCTACAGCTGCTTTAGCAGAGATGGTGTATATACCGTCTACTGGTACAGTTGCTTGATGAGTATTCTTATTAAACATCTTTAATGTGTCATACTCTACCGCATTATAATTAACTATTGATACACCCCCACCCGCAAGAGCATCCCATTTTGAGGTAGTAGCAGCAAACATAGGCATAGTCGTAAAGTCAATCTTGTCGGCTGTAATAGACTTTTCAGGAATTACTTGAGGTTTAAGTTCAGGTATAGCAGATTCTTTTAGTGTGCCGTCTGGATTATGAGATTTTAATAGCCACTCGACTAAGTCGTTTGCCCATGCAGAAGTAGCCGTTGGCACAACTGCAGCCCCAATCGGATATAGCCTATCCAGACCGCCTGTCAGAGTAAGTCCAGCAATACTCCCGTTTGAAGCAGGCACGCCTTTCCATGAAGTTGCCGACCCTGGCACTATATCATTGTTAGAATCAGTTTCGAATATGACAAAATCTTGCTCCTCGCCAATCAACCATCCATCGACTGTACTTATGGCTAGGTTTTGGGCTCCTCTTTCTTTTTGAGAGGTAAGTTTTGCGGATGCTGGCAATTCGCCTTTTGCTGAAGCTTTTCTAAGCATCTTGATTCTCCTTGTATTTATCCTTAATAATCTCTACCAATGCTCCGATAACTGGCATCAAACGGCTAATAGCCGCGGCAATAACCGCAATAACCGCTGAGAATACCGTATGTCCTGTCAGGCTGTCCAAGCTTGCGATAAACTTGCCGAACTCAGGGCTACTGTATAGCACTGTGAATGCTCCCATAGCCCCCAGTAGTCCTTGCAAAAATGTCCTCATTGCTCGACCATTTTTAGTGTTTGGGCTGAATAGTACTTTAATCTTTTCCATATTTCCTCCTTATTTCTTAAACTTAAAAATACTCATTAGAAAATCGATAATCTTCTCTAATAAACTTTTATTCTTAGCGACATCTTGACTTAATTTAGCGATAGACCTCATCACATCTTCGTTAGTAGGCTGTGGCGCTACAGGTGCAACTTTTGGTTGATCTTTGGCTTCAATCTTCACGGTAGGTGTAACTACTACAGGACGTTTCTCTGGTCGTGGTGTGCCTGCATCTCCATTCGCTAGTTCACGTACTCGCTCCGCTAATACCCAAATCCCGTCATCTGCCATTTTGAGTTGTAGGTAGCGTTTGTTGTTTTCGGTAGTTTCATCTAATATCTCTGTACTACCAACGATTCGGAAGTAATCTCCTGTATTTATCTCACCGTCCAGCAGATAGCCGTCTTTATCTGTCTTTACTGCTACAGAGATAGGTACGCCGTTATCTTCCCAATCAAACTCATCAATTAGTCGGTTGCATCTAATCTGTCGTAAGTCGAATACAGTTGCTACTTCATCTGCATAATACACTTCAGGAAGTGCTACACGTTTAGCTTCTTTTGGTTTGCCAACGTACCTGTAAAATGCATATGGTGGATAACCTGACGCGCTCCAGAGCCAGTCGTGATTGTCTATTACAATACCTGCTTGATAGCGACAGTTAATGACATTATCTGTATCCGTAAACATTCCTGTGTGTCCCAACGCGCCACCTGAATTGCCTCGAATACCCCAGATAAAGATATCTCCGCGTTGTGTGTCCGCTTCGCCGTTAGCGTCTTCAGGTAGTCGCACCCAACCGTTCTTTTCTAGTGCGTCGAATAGTGTGTCTGTATTGCCAATCCAATAACTAGACGGTAAAAGTCCTGCTTCTTTTAGAGCGTGATATACGGAGCTTGAGCAGTCGTAAGAGTTTGGACCATTCCGACTTTCCATTGAATAAAAAACTCGACCTTTACGTGCGTAAAACCAAGCTAGTGCTTTTTCTATCATATTATTTCCTCCTCACTTGAGATTGTTGAACTTCTTCTTGTAATTCTGTGACGGTTTTATTTTGCTGAATTAAGTTATTAGTTGCATAAATGGCTAATCCGACAAGTGCGATTGCGAATAATTTCGCTAAATTACTTGTTACCAGTTTCCAAAAATTCATAACACCTTCGATTTCAGTACGTTTGACGTATTTCTCTTCTGATTCTTTTTCGTGCTCTGCGATGTATGTTTTAAGTTGTGATTGAGTAACATTAGCTCGTGCGATATTTTCAATTCGCTCTAGCGTAATAGTGTGTTTGTCTACACCCTCCTTAATGTGTCTGACGTCCGCCTCTAACGCCCCAAATTCTTTTGCTGATACTTCTGGTTCCATATTTCCCTCCTTTTTGTTTTTATTCATCTTCGTCCTCCTCAAAAATAACTCCTATCGGTATGTGCTGGATTATCACGTCAGATAGCTCAAAATCCGCCCCTGCTTCATTCGCCGCGACTGAGTACTGAATCCAGTTCACGTCTTCGTCAATGTCCTTAGTGATTGACAGCCTTACCTCTCCACTTGATGACTTATATTTTTTAGGTACAAATCCCCAGCCCAGAGGACTGTTCCAGCCTGAAGGGGTATTCCATCCAATTGGGACGGTTTTTGGGGTAAAGTTTTTGCTGAAGTTTAAGAATGGTTGAAGTGGCTCGTCTTCGGTTTTTCCAGATACTGAGAAGTTAATGGTTCCTGTAGGTTTGAGTAAAATAAATGTAATGTCCACTAGGCTTGTCCACATTGCACCGTCTTCAGAAAACTTCACGACCCCTGAGCCGATATCAGTGATAAACGGTTTCCCGCTGTCGGTCATTTTCACTTCATCAGTCAGCTCGATAAGTTTATTCCCAATAGCCAAAAGTACTCTAGTCTTTCCGTCGCTACTTCCGTAAACTTTTAAGTCGTTAATGTCGCCTATCACCCAAGGCATACACCAAACACCGCCGCGTTTCATATCAAGTACCCATAGTTGGTTCAATTTTTCGCTACCAACTGGCACGGCAAAATAAATCATACCGTTCACTTCTAGCCCGATTGATTTATGAATAAAATTACTGTTTAAGCGTTCGACATCTGGTTGTATATTGTCTGTCAAATTATCTGTAGATAGGACGTTCTGCATTTGAGGCTTTGTTAATGTAGTCTTAAATCCAGTCTTAGAGATATAGATAAGGGCGTTATTATAGACTACAACTGAATCTGGCGCGTCTGTTCCATCTCGTCCGTTATCGTCAATCACGCTAATCCACTGAATATTCGTAGAGTCTAATTGCATGCTTGATGACTGTAGATATTTCAGGCTTCCGTTACCGTTAGTCTCTGAGCATAGAATCATCGGCACAGCATCGCCCTTACCGTTTCTAAATGGACGCATAGCAACAGGTATTTCCTTTGACCCTGCATTTATCCTTATGTAGCCACCAGCAAATGCTGAAAAATCCAACATCGTGTCAGGGTCAGCACCACCAAAGGTAATCTTCCAAGGGTCGTCCTCGTCGCCCAAAAGATATAGACGGCTAGCTACAAGTACTGATCGTGCAGCCTTAACGCCTGCCGTGCTGTTTGAATTTGGAGGGATAACGTTAGGGTTTAAGACTTTTTGCCCGATATCTTCATAGGATTGTGTTAGAGTATTGTCTTTTATATGTCCGACGATATCCATCATTCGCAAACTCGTCGGAGAAATACCACAGTATAAAATATAATATTCAGCGTCTTTGATTTTATTCCAGGTAATCTTTATGTATTCTTCAGTCTGACCTTTTGTTTTGTCTACGTTTTTTCCACGCCATTCGGTTCGACTTTTATTTACTCGTACACTTGCGGCATCACTTCTTGCTGTTTCTCCATTTTTAACAGCCGTTACACAGTAGTACAGAGTTTCATTTGTCCCCGCTATACCTACTGCTTCAGCTTTTACCTCTGTAACTGTAGGCAGTGCTTCTGGGCGTACATTCTTCTTTTTTTGAATATCATAGTAAGATAAATAATCTTTACTATTTGTAATCACTACCCTATCGCGGACTTGAGTAAATGTAGGGTACGATTCGTTGTTGTAGTCTGCGCCTTCAACCTTGACCCAACCCTTGCCGTCTAGCGCTGTATACGCGTGAGCCCTTTCTCCGTCTTTTACGATAGCTATAAGCTTGTTTGTTCGCTTGTTGCCAACGACTTCAACATACTCATCAAAACCTAAGATCTCACCTGGTAAATCCTCTCCGTATTGTCTAGTGCCTGGGCGTGGAGCAACAGTTCCATTTTGTTTGAGCATAGCGTTAGTCATTTTCAACAGACCGCTATTAGGCATACGCCCTGCGTCCATAGCAGAGATATAGCCCTTGTTCCAAGACTTAACACTCAACCTATCAATATTTGGCTGAGGGGCGCTCTTAGGGGGCTTTATCATAGCCAGATGTCCTCTCTAATTACTTCATCGAATTTGTAACCATTGCGGTTCTTCATTCCTTCCATAGAAGATTGAGCAAGGGTAACCAAATTACCGTATTGATTGGATTTTGTGCGGCTATTTCGAACAAATTCAGCGGCTATCATATAGACCAACCAGTACGGATCATCAATCTCTACTTTGTCTTCTGGTTCTACCAATTTTTTAGTACGACGAATAACTGGCACAATGATTTTCGCACCCTTCATTTCTTCAGTTAATCCATTAAAATCCAACTTCCAACCTAGCTGTAAAACTCCATAACAACCGCCCTTAAATAGTTGTGGGGATATAAAAGGCACCGTCCAGCTACTAGACCCTTTAGTCAGTGTTATAAACTTACGAAAATCTACTGTTCTAACGTCTTCTGGGAGCTTGTATGACGTGTTATCATCAATTACACCTATTTCCCTATCTTCACACAATGAGCCCCATATAACGTCTGGTTCGCTTTCCCATTGCATATTTGCCATGTTGGCAATATTGAGCATACGCTCGTATTTTGAATTACCAGGACTGAGCGTTTTTGTTTTTCCTGTTGCTGTTTGATAGGCAAGATTAATTACCTCCGATAGATTCATGAAGTCCACCTTTCCGTGGTTGTTCATGAAAAAGTGCCTGGGAGCGAATACACAAATAACCACTTATTATTTTATGTATCCAATCGCCAAGCACTTCGGTGGATTAGAATTGTCTTTATTTTAACATATTTTTTATATTACTTAAATGAAACTACCCTACTTCTTGGTCGACGCGTTTTTAGCAGAGCGCTTTTTTGGATAGCCCTACCCGAGAATTTAGGCAGAGAGCTTCTGTTGCTCTTGAAAATACTCATACTCAGGGCTGTTGAATTGGCTGTCTTTAGAGAATCGGTTGAGGTTCTCGTTCCACTTCCGCTTCCGCCTCCGCCTCCTCTACTTCTTCTACCGCCAAAACTGCTCATATCTACGGCACCCTGTTGGATATGGGACTCATTAGTACCTTGACCGTCTGGGTATTTAAGAGCGAATGTTCCGTCTGGATTCTTAACTAGTCCATACTTTCCTACACTCTGTATAGCCTTTAGAGCTTTAGGAGATAGTTCTTCGCCTTGCATTTCCGCCAGAGAAGCCGAATTCGTGATGTTGTAAACATTCAAATCCTGTAAATATTTAGCAACAGCAGGGTCTCGCCAGTTTTTATTAGCCATCTGCATTTTTACATATTGGCTTTGTTGTGGGTGGGTTCTTAGCGGGGCGTAACCTTGAGCTTCACGCACCTTGTTGTTGTAGTCCTCTATTTGCTTGTAATGGTCAGATAGTTCAGGGTGAGCGTCCAGGAATGCCCATTTCTGAGGGCTACTTGGCATATCGTGGTATGTTTTTAGAGTAGCTTGTAGTTCATCACTTACCTCTGGATAAGGTACTCGATTACTCTTTCCAGACTTGAAGTCTTGACGCTTAAAGTATGCACTTCGCTCTTTTTGGAAATCCTCTAGCCAAGGTGCGTCTTGCTTTAGTTTCCTCTGCTCGGCACCATTCTTTGGTGAACCTTGTAAGTGATAGAAGTACTGCTGTTTGTCGACTGGGAGTTTGTATAGAGGGTCTAACTCTTCGCCTGTTTGTGCTGAGCGCCATTTAGCCGCCTCACTTAGGGCTTTAACTATGTTTGGCTTATTTGCCAGAATTCGGTTATTCATTAAGACGTCGCCCTCTGTTTTGCCTTCTACGTTACCGTCTCCGTTATATTTCCTAGAGGTCAATGCTTGGTAAAGTTCTAAATCACTACCAGACAACTTGTTGTCTTTAGCGGCTTTTTCTAATGATTGATAGAAGTATGAGCTTTGGCTTGTTCCTTTTGGTGCGTAGAATCGTCCAACGACTGAATCTAGCATACTTCTACCCTTTATTTCGTCATCAGAAGCCCCTGTAGCCTTCGCTATGGCGAAATCCATACCGTGAAGTAGGTTTTGTCCACCGCCTGCTGTAGACGTTCTAAATGCGTTGTCTATTTGCTTAGGGCTAAGACCTGTAAGTTCACCGACTTTTCGTGCTGTAAGGCTTGTACTGTTGTCCCACTGGTCTTTTCCGTCAAGATTCTTCATACCCTCAGGTACGACTTCTTGCCCTGTATATAGGTTTTTGTTTGCCCAGGTTTCCACAAATGGCTTTACGGCTTGTGGTACATACTGAGCGCCTGTACGTCTTATCTCCATTGGGTTTACGGTCGTTACTTGTTCTACGGCGTCCCCGACGGCTTTACCTGTATCAAATTGTTGTCCCGTCATAGCACTTCTCACCATATTGTGAAGTTGTCTATGAAGTGGTGAGAATTGAGGCGGTACTGGCACTAGGTAAACACCCTCCCATTTATTCTGCTCTTTATTATATTTAGCCCCTGGACCGATAACTACTACGTTATTTTCCTTGACATAATCAGGTAAGTTTTCCATTATCTTCTTATTCTCGTCATTACTATACGATAGAGCCATAGCGACTACAGTTGGGGCTACTATTCCAAGTGCGATTTTACCTGTATACCTTGCTGGGTTTTCTTTCATTCGGCGTAAAGTAATACGCTGACCTTGAATATTTGCGTTTGAGTAAGGTACGATTGCATTGATTGCTTTACCGTATGTTCCACTTCTTAAGAAGTTTGTAGAGTTCCATCTTGCTTGGTCGGCTGCAAATTTTATAGCTTCAGACTCACTCATACCTTTTCGTTTAGCGTATTTTTTGTTTGCAATATATTGTAAGGCTCGCCCAAAGTCTTCACTGCGTCCGATAGTATTCTCTAGGGTTTTAAGAGGGCTTTTCGCATTATGTATTGAACGAGTGAGTATGTTTTTATGACTGCGTATTTCATTAAGGTTTAAGTCAGAGGCGTTACGGGTTAATTCATAGATGTTTCCCAAAACTCCTTCACGTTGCATTTCTACATACAGATCGCCGTTATGATGAAATGCTGCACCCAAGGCACTTACAATAGACTTAGGATTCGTTGAATTAAATCCGCCCTTTGAGTTGATAGTAGCACCTACAAAGTCCTTTACGACGTTTGCCATAGTAAAGCCTGCGTTGACTGTCGTTGCTCCCATTCTCAGTAAACGGGCAGGCGCTGCAAGGGCTCTTAATATAATCCCCATTTGTTCACGGTTCATATTTTTAGCAGCTCTAGCTACTTCAGGCGCAGCTAAGAATGTACGCTTTTTACCATTATCTAAGTAGCTGATAGTTGGTCGCCCGTCTGCACTTTCTCCCGCCTTTAATTCTCGTAGTTGGAATGGATTCTTAGGGTCTTTAGCATAACTTGCCAAAAGCTCGGCTGTTTTGTTGCGTTCGCCCTGCTGAATCATATCCTGAGTCTTCGTAATCAATGCGTTTAATGGGCTGTCGATTGAGCGAGATGAGCCTTTAATACGCTGGACAATATCCTGCTTACTTAGGCTAGCCTCACCAGCACCCACTCCGTGCTTCATCTGGGTGTCTAATTCATTGTCAGAGAATATACGGTCAAACGGTACATAGTCTGGATATTTCTTCCTTAAGTAGTTAGCGGTATCTTGGCTGATAAGCCCGTAATCTACTGTCTGTTGTAGGACTTTGTCTGAATACTCTCTAACTTGCTTAAACTCTTTAGCAAATCGTTTATTTGTAGCTTTTATGAGAGCCTGATCCCTTACGAGGTCTCGTCCTGTTTCTATTCCGTTAGCTTCTAATTCCAGGGCGTGTTTGGCGATTAGCGCTTGGTCAAATGTCTGTAGTTCTTTTTTATTCTTAAATCCAGTAATTAATTTATCAAAATTGTTATCTCGGATAAACGCTTCTGATATTCCATCTGCACGTAAAGTCCTATCCAGGGCATTTCGCATTTCTAATTGTTCAGATTGGTTTTTAATTCTGTCTTCAATTGGGGCAAATCTGTCCACGAATTTCTCACGCATATCTGCTTTGAAGTCTTGCCAACGCTCTTTAAGGGTAGGTTGCTCACCTTTACGGGCTAGTTTTTGCTCTTTGACTAGCTCGTTTACGTAGTTATCGATATTGATGTCGGCAGGCTCACTGCTCTTCTTATATGCTGGCAACTGTTCGGTATTTCCGAACACTTCATTCCTGAACTTCCCCGTCTCCATTTGAGCATAGAATTGCTTAATGGCGTCTTGTTTACCTACAAGTCCCATAATAGCTTCAGTGATTCGGTCATATATTGCTAAGACTTTTTGAGGAATACCTAACCTAGTACCTAGACGTACTTTATCTTCACCATTTAGTCTTCCTTTGTAGTAATCACTGAATCCGTCAGCTAGTTGTTCTTCTGCTAGTAGGTTCAGGTCATTTCCATATTGACTGCCGTATTTGTTTATTAAATATTCATCTCCATAAGATTCACGGATAGCGTTTAATAGGTCTTGTTTGTTTTCTACACGTGTAAGTAATTTATGTCCTAATTCGTGGTTTAGAGTGTCTTCTGTAAGCTTATTTAGGTTTATGGTATCGGTCTTTGGATCATAGTAGCCTAATGCTTTCTTTTGCATTTCATTTTGCCACTCATTGAATACAAGGTTCTCATCACCTGTCAGTTGTAGGTGGCGTGCTAGTAGTTCTTTTGATTGTTGAACTTCCTGTATTTTAGCCTCTGCCTGACGTTTATACCGCATATCTGGATTGTCTGTTGGGTTGAGATTGTTGGTGTATTTGGTCTGGTTTGGGCTAAAAGTAATTGCCATATCATCCATAATCACACCATCTTTACCAGTGGTGTCTTTGATGTCTTGAGCATATTTTTTCCATTGCCCGTTGTCAGTAATATCCCACAACAAATCCATATCGTTATCGTACATATCATAATCTTCACGATATGCTGGCTCGCCATTATTTATTCGTCGATGTAGGGCGTCATATTGTTCAAATGAGACAGTTTTTTGGTTATTAGTTATTGGGGAGGTGATGTTCGCATACATTTCTTTTAGATTGACTCCGTAGCCATTAGCCATATCTTTGTCGTATGCTAAATAATTACCCTCGCCCCACCTATTTCGTGTGCTACTTGATGAGCCGGCTAATGGGCTAAATTGGTCGAACTCACCATTTGTGCCGTGGTATACAGTCTTAAGATTGCCATTTTCGTCTCGAACCTTAGAGTCCTTAAAGAACGTTTCTTGTTCTGGACTTAGTTTATACTTCAATCCGTTCTCATCTACCTCACCGATATGGTCTCTGGCGTATATAGCCTGCTCTTGAGCTTTACGTAGGTTAATCATGGCTGGGGCGTTTTCACTTACTCCTTGACCACGCAAGTATTCTTCACGTTGGCGTAGACGTGCTATATGTTCGTTATACGCTCTAACTTGTGCTTCATGCTCTGGATTGAGCTTGTATTTAACGTCTTCATTGACATTTTGGGCTTCTTGTGCTATATTACGAGTAGAAGCCTCTGTGTTATAACCAGGTTCGATAAGTTCCCCTGGCGACACAGAGGCTTTTCTTATGTTGCCCTCATAGAGAGTATTGCGTCCATGATCATTACTCTTAGCTATGTCGAGTGTAGCCGTATAGTCATTGCCTCTATATTTGACAGGTAGCTCTCTATATTCAAAACCGCCATCCGCAACACCATGTCCACTTCTATCTTGTGCACTATCGATGAGGCGAGATTTTTCAATCACCTGATCAATGTATGGCGCCAATCGTTGCTTGACAGTAAAGTTTTCATTAGTGGCTCGCGCTTGTGGGTTAGTAAACTTTCTATTTCCTTGACGACTCAGCTCCACATCCATTCCATCGCTTGTTCGGTACGGATTACCAGTTCGTGCCTTCTGTAGATCACCAAAAGCCGCTTGACTGAGACGTTTTCTCGTATCTCCAGTTATGCCGCCCACAACTTCGGCTGCGTTGTATTTCATTTGGCTTGGAGATAGTCTGTTAATCCCAACACCATTCTCTCCATAGGGATTAATCCTATTTCCTACCATTCCCTTTACACCATTTACAGCACGACCAGCACCGTGCATCATACCACCTCCGAGAGCGCCAAACGCCCCAGATTGGATATAGGCGTCTTTATTCATGTTTATCTTGCCGTCATCTGCTAGGTCTTGTGCAAACGTCTGTGTAACTTCTTCTGCACCTTCTTTAAGTGAATCCTTAACTAGGTTTTTTGTACCATTTAATACAGTACGTCCTATACCTTGTTTGACGGCTTGTTTTGTCCCTGCTTTGCCTAGACCAGCAAGGCTGCGTAGAAGTGTACCTGAACCGCCAAATCCTAATCCACCTACTGAAATACCTGCATCCAGCCCTTTACCGAATCTCTGGACACCGTTTAATTCTTTTACTTTGCCGTTCTCATCCGCTTCTATACCTGTAACTGCGTTTGCCACTTTGTTCGGAGTTTCTGCTAGACCCTGAACCATACCGCCAGGTATTTTAGCTGCAAATCGTACGTAATCTCCTGGGTCGCTCCATTGGAATCCTTTTTCTTTATCTGAAGAATCAATCCAATTGTTAAACTTATTAACATTGTCTGTGATTGGCTTTTCTATTGTTCTCTTAAAGTTTTGTTGTTGTTTTGCACCGAACAGACCATGCTCGCCAAATGGGTTCAAATAATCAAAATATGTAGGTTTTTTAGGCGTTATCATGGGCTTGTTAGCTAGGTTTTGGTTTTGGATTTGCTTGTTTTCTTTGTTTACCCAATCTTGTTGCCCTTGAGGGGTCAGTACCTTAGGGGCGTCATTTATAGTCTTCTGAGGGATTTCTGGCTTAATCTCAGGAATAACAGGCTTAGTGAATTGATTTGCAGTCGGTACTGTATTTACTTTAGGTACTGTATCGGTTTTAGGCACTGTATCTGTTTGAGGTTTTTGCTGAAAAAGTCCTTGAGTAGGAGATGGACTACCAAAGATAGGTGTCTTGTTTAAGTTATTTAAGACAGGATCCTGCTTAAAAGTAACTGCTGGCTTATTCTGAGGTTGTGTTTGCTGTTCTTTACGGCGTTTTTCCTCATCACTAATCCAGCCCTTTCCTTGAAAAAAGTTGCCTACTCTTTGAAAAAAATCCATCTCCTAATACTCCCTACATTAACTCTTGCTTTTTCTTTTTCTCTTCGTCGCTTAAGATTGGGCGCAAGTTTGGTGAAATCTCATCATTTACACCACCAATCTCTGAATTATCCTTGACTGTAACGTCCTTAGGGTCGTATGTCGCAAGGTCTGGTGCTTTCCAGTCCACTTTTTGGATAGGAATACTGCGATCACGTCCTAATTCGTCAACTTCTGTGCCCAAACGGTTGATTTGGTCGCGTGTACCCTGCTGACTTGCAATAGCAGCTGCCATACTTGAGCCATTTGCCGTCTGTTTGCCCACGTTAGCGCTTCTAATGCGGTCTAGCAGTTCAGCACGAGATTGTGCCACCTTTTGCTTCACGCTGTTCACACGGTTGTCATACTCACTCTGAATATCGTTCTTGTTCTTGTTGTAAGCGTTCTTCACTGCGAAGTAGTTGATGTCCATATCCCGACGGTTCTTAGCGTATGCATCCTGAGCCTCACCTTGTTGTTTTGAAGCGGCTTTAGCTATCTCATAAGGTGCTAAGACGTTTGCAAATGAGCTATCTCCCGCTCCACCTGACGCCAAAATACCCTTAGCCGAGCGTACTTTAGTAGCAGTGTCGCTTTCGATTTGGTCGCGGGTCTTTTTAATGTTGTCGATAGCGTCTTTGGTGTTCATGTTGTAACGACCAGTTGACTCATTGAAGCTATTTTCGTTTTCTTGCCATGCACGGTCTTTAGCTTTTCCAGCATTAGCAATACCAACAGCTTCCTGTCCGCCTAGACGATTGATAGCTGAATTGGCTTGGTTAATCTCGTCATCGTATTTAGCGATAGCGTCTGCCTTGTTTCTAGCTTCTTGAGCAGCGAATGGGTTGAAGCCACCGCCACCGCCGTAGTAACCACCTCCGCCGCCAGAATTGTCTTCAGGAACTCCACCGCCACCGCCTCTGTTTCTAGCCATATCCGCATAATAAAGCTGCTTAAAACGGTCATTAATTCCGCTGATTTCATCGTTTTTGTATAGCTTTCCATCGCCTCCTTTTACCCAAGTGTTGCGTCCAAACAATCCTGTTTTACGAAAATTACCACCATTGCCTACGTTGCCAGATAGAAAGTTGCGGTCGATACCCATGTCATCGCCGACGACGTTTAGCAACCCTTGTCCTTGAGACCTTGTATTTTGATCTGGGTGGTTGTTTACATAATTTTGTAGCCAACTTCTATAGCCCATAAAAAATCTCCTTATTTTTTATATAAGGAGAGAGACTTAGTAGAAGATGTTATCTATTTGAGTTCACAGAAGTGTTGAACGACGATAAGGTCATATCCCTGCTTGGATATACCAAACCCCACTAAGCTGTATTTTGCGTCTAATATTGCTTCGCGATGCCCCTTGGTTGAATGCATCCAATTATCTATAGTAAAGCGACTACTACCAAACTTACTATCAGTAGTAGAAACCTCGGCTAGATTCTCACTTGCATATCGACACTTACTTGGCATGTGCTTGAAAACAAGTGAATAACCTTCAATGCCGTCTGGCGATTTGTGATCGTAATAATCACGGTTTTGCATGTCATCTGCTTTTTCCTGTGCACTAGCATTTAATCTTTCGTCTAGTTTTAGGGGTGCTACACCGACTTTAGCGCGCTCCTGGTTCACTAACTCAAGCATTTCCTGTGCATCTGGTGGACCGACATCATATTTACTCTCCGGTTGCTCCTGAGCCACTCCAGCAGCTGCCTGAGCATCCAGACGGGTCTTTAGCCACAAACCACCACCTACACTCGCTATGAGAGCTACAATTATGGATGTAATAACTAAAGCTTTTTTCATACCCTCACACTATCACAACAGAGATAATTTGTCAAGATGTAGTTTAATATAACCACTGACTCACACCGCCGTGATGCGAACAAGTTCCCCTTCCAGTTGAATATGACCGCGTACCATCTCGACAGATTGCACCGCCTCTTTCTTGCTGAGATTCCATATACTCCATGTATTCGTCGTTATAGTCTGGTTCTCCCTCGTCCATGGCTTCTCTGCAGTTGTCATTGTATATACAATCATATGCAGCTTTAGAAGTCGGCGTATATCTGACAACCTGATTGACTGGCTGTTTTACAACAGTCTCTTTGTTAGGATATCCAGATTTTGAGGCTTTACAGACTTGTTTTGAACCATTCTGACCTACAGTTTCTATATGACTTGTTTCATACTGAGATTTACCCTTATCTATGTTGACAGTGTCGTAATTTATAGTTTCTACTGTACAAGGCTTGTAGTAAACTGGTGCGAAGTAGTCGTATATCTGCTGTCTAAATAAGAATCCAAACAGACCTAGCCAAAATACTGCTACCATTAAATATCCGCCAATTTCTACCCAATCTATGTTTTTGATCCACTGTTTCATCTATCTTCTCCCACAAGATTAAATGATTTGCCATCATTATACTATAGAATGAGCAATAACACACTCTACTAAGTCTCTCTCCAAATTGTTAATCTTCGACCTCTCATTTATCGCGGAGAGGTAAAACGCGGAGAAGGGGCGAGTTTCCCCGCCCCAAATTGCTAGGCATTCTTCAGAACTTGAATAGCACCCTTTTTCTTGTTGAATACGAATGCTTCGTATACAACGCGACCAGCTACATAGTAACCGCTAGCTTCTGGACCAAATTCACCCTGCTTGTATTCAGACAAGTATTTTGGAGCTGCTGCTGCGTCTTCGTGAGTCAAAACGATAGTCGTCTTGGTTGGCATGTAGTCATCTGGAACTTCAATGATCATACAGCCATCAATCTCACCGTAGTTACCATCACGACGGCTCTTGGCAGTCATTTCGCTAGCTGGGGTGAAGTTATCGTCCTGCTTCAATAGTGAGTATGCACTTGCAGCTACGAACGCAACACGACCCTTGTGAGGTACTCTAGCGTTTGTCTGAGCAGTAGTCATAGACATAAATGTTTCATAAGCATTTGCCTTAGTAATAGCCAAAGTCTTAACTGCTGTAGTCTCAGCTGCTTTTGCCAATGCGTCAATGTTGTATTTATCCATTGTTGGGTAAATAGACTCTTCTAGAGTTGCACGCATGACTTCTTTGGTATCGAGTGAGCCATCGCGTGAGAACTTAGCGTCAGCCTTATCGATTTGCTGTGAGAAGGCTTTGTCCTGAGAAGCTGTAATAACTTGTTCTTTATTGCCAGCTGCTGAGTACTTGTAGCCGAATGAACCAACGCCCTGACCGCTAGCATTCTTATTTGTAGAATAGTCATACAGAGAAGCTGCGTCTGTGCTGTACACCTTAAATGATTTAGTAGTACCACCAACAACTTCATACTTACCCTTAAAGGCAGGTGCTGTTAATGATTTAAGTGTATATCCTTTATCGAGGATTTTTGAATATGCTTGTGGCAAGTTAATAGCCATTTTATTTTTCTCCTATGGTTAGTTTTTTTAGATTGAAGGATTTAATCGAAGAAATTATTCACAAATTGTTTTTCGTCTACTTCTCCTGATGTAGCCGCTCCGCCAGCATTCATTACTGCCGCGGATTGTTTTGCCCTAGATATCTTCTTACCGCCAGCTTTCAGACCTTCTTCGTAAATGCCGTGCAAGTCTGTCATAAACTCATAGAGCTTTTTATCCGCTGAGATTGGCGCGCCCTCTTCGTTAAATTGCAGATTTGCGACACTCACGTACATGTCAGCTGCTTTTTTTGTGAAGTCTGCATTGTATTCAGGTGAATTTTCATCGAATACAGGATAGTCTTTAAGCAGTTCTACTCTATCAAGCGACATATTGTACTGAAGGTCAGCAATATTTGCCGATATTTCGTTTACTTTTGCCTGCTGTTGGTCAAGCTCCTGATTGTATAGAAGGGCTTGAATTGCAGCGTCTTGTGGGTCTAACCCTGCAGCTTCTAGTTGTTCTGGTGTTATTCGGCTTTCACTAATTGAGCTTTGTAACTGTTTGATACCTTCGTATTCAGCTACTTCTCGCTTTAGTTCTTCCCGACGGGACACCAACCCTCGAATATCGTCATTCAGTTGAGCTTTACGCTCCTCTGCTTTTGAATATTCCGGCTTTTCTTCGGATTTCTCCTCTGTTTCTTGGGTTTCGTCTGTTTTGGACTCGCCCTCCGACTGTTCGCCTGAATCCTTATCACCCCAGAAGCCGTCTGTCAGTGATTTTTCATCAGTGTTGTCGGTTGAGTTTTGTGATGTTGACGACACATCTGCCGCACTCTGGCTTGTATTTACGTCTGTAGTGGTATTGTCCACGGTTTTTTACTCCTTTATTTAGTTATTTACGACCTTTTACATCGGTGCGCAGATGAGAGTTCAAGGAGATGAGCTCTTACCTGCGGAGATACTACTAAGGTCTTATCTCTACAGGTAACAACCCGCCTAGAATAACTTCTCTAGTCGATACGCTCCTTTCTCTCCAACCAAATAAACGCCTAACGGTAAAACTGCTGTTAAGCTTGGATCGTCTACACAAATCAAAACCCTGCCCTCCTGTCTGAATTCATGACTAGCCAGTAGTGATTCGGTATCTAAGGGCTGTTCTAGCTTTTCTCTAACGTCCTCAGTCATTTTCTTTTACCTTGTCTGTCTGGGCTTTTATCCACGACTTAAGTTCTATAAGGTCATTCACGCGCCACCTAGCAGCTAATATCTGCACTTTTAGGGATTTCTCAGAAGTTTCAGGATTCATTGTTAATTGATTGATGTTTTGGGCTAGTTGGATCTTTTCATCAATTCCATTGAGTAGAGTTTTTAGTAGGTTAATATCTTCTTTAGCTGCAATCCTCTCCTTGGATTCTTTAGTCTTACGTTCTTCTGGGATATCCAAAGAAAACCCGCTGTTTGGGATCAAATCGTTATTCATACTGCTCCTCACTGTCGGCTATGCCGTTATTGTTTTGGTCTGCGTCGATAACCAGCTCTTCAGGGTCGTCAACACCCGATTTATTAATCATTCGCTTCAATAATTGGTCTTTGCGGATAATCTGTCCTAACTCAGGGTCAGATTGAGCTAACTCTAAGATTCCCTTTAGGTTCTCCATAGATTGCTCGTCATCTTTAAGCTTTGAGGTAGAAGCATCAACTTTGAACTTGAATCCTTTTAGTTTCTTGTTGTAGTCAACAACAGCTGTACTTGCGCCAAACTCAGGGTCTTCAAGCTTTCGGCGTTTGATGTATTCTTGAGTGAGGTCAACTTCCTGTTCACCTTCAGACAAAGCAAAATGAATATTAAGCATAGTTTCACAGACATCACCAAACCAACCCTCGAATTGCTTGCGAAGATGATTATCACTAACGCCAACGCGCTCCTGCTGTGCCTTTACTCCGCTGTCTGTCTTTGAGAACCCAGGATTTCCGACCTCAGCAGAAACGCTTGTGTCGTTTGAGTTGTTCAAGTTTAGGATTTGACTCTTAATTAAACCGTAGTTGTTTGAGAAGTTGTTTGTTGCATTAGTTGAGATATTCGCAGGTGAGATACTTGCGTTTTGGTCTACCCCTAAGTCCCAAATAGCGTTTACTTTGAATCGTATAGTTGAAGTATCAAATGACCCTCGCTTTATCAGTGGCGGGTTAAGCCCCAAGGCTTGAGCGTATTGGTACATCTGCATTTCTGAATCAAGCATGTTCTGAAGTCCTGCCACTAGTTCGACTGCACCACGACCGATTGGATTAGACATGTCCATATCGTGATATATGAAGTGGATTGGAATAATGCCTCTTGGGTCTGGATTCACGGTTGAGTAGACCACCTCGTTATTGTCTGGGCTATACCCGTAAAAAGTAGCTCCTACTCCCTGTTGGAATGCAAATATAATCTGTATACCACCAGTCTCAAGACTCTTCTCTCGCTCGGCTGGTGTTTTGCTTTCGTCTGTTTTCTGTTTTGCCTCTAGTTGAGTGAGTTTATCTAGTCTCCAGCCACTCTTTATGCCGTGCTTGTTTAATTGTTTTTCGCGGTAAATTAGGTACTTAATATCACTTGGCTGGTACCAGGCTCGTAAGAAAATAACATTACAATCTTTGTCGTAGACTTTTCCAGATTCTAAGATAACATCTTTTATGTAGGGTAGTTTGAAGTCTGCCCCAAAATAATTTCCATGTTGTGTGTAAAAGCAGTAAGCTGGCTGAGAGCCGTAAGTCATAGCTTTGCTTAAAGCTCCCCAGGATTTTTGAATAACACTTCCTGTAGTGTTTGCGTTTGGTAGGATTTCTTCAGTTAAGACCAAATTAGCGACATCTGCTAAGTCTTTATCTTTGTCCAAGCTAGTAACTAGCCCAGTCGGCAATTGCTGAATAACGCTCTTAGGTCGAGATTGAACATAGCTAGCTGTAGTTCCGTCTGTAACATTAGGTAAGCCATCTGGGATATTTGGCTTAGGTTTATTTAGAGCAATACGCTCAAGCTCATCAATACCAGATAGAACTGCCTGGTACTTCTGCAAACTTTCATCGTACGCATCGCCGATGTTAGATTCGTCTATAAAAGAAAAAGCCACTGGTTTCCCCCAACGTAAAAATTACTGTTACGTAATCATCACGCTGGGCATTTCCCAGTAGCTTGTTACTCGTCTATAATATCACATTTGAATAAAAACGTCTATAGCCGTGAGTTTTTATCTAAAATAGTCTTTTTTACTAACTGAGGTAGACCTGTCTTTTTGTCTATTCTCACGCTTAAAGATATATCCAAACACTCACCGTCCTCTGCCTGTTTTATTAAATCCTCAAACTCTTGTCTGACTTCTGTAAAGGTCGATACTTTCGATGAGATTGTAAACGAACGGATACTCTGAGCCGTCATATAATCTCTTATTTTTCTGACTTCTTCCACTTCCACACCCTCCATAGTGTATTTATTTCTTACCTCACCGAACCTTAGCTCCATAATGCAGATAACTCCCCTGAAGATTGAACGGTTGGTCTTATTTCATACTTAGGTTTTAATATGCTTGATAGCTTATATCTCACAGCGTCTAGTGCGTGATCGAATCCGCCCTCTGGTATATTGATAGTCTTGCCGTCTTTATCAGTCTGCCATAAATAATTTCTATATTCTTTAATCAAATTAACACTTCGTTTGGTCATTGAGATACTCTGCTCTTGCACATAACCGATTCCCTGCAAAATAGATCCGCTGCCTTTTTTCGCTGCGACAACAGACAATCCGTACATCTGAAGTTCATCGATAGACTTCGGCTCTGCTGAATCTGCTACAATCACACCAAAATCTAAGTTATTCATAAATGAGGCGATTTGTTGATTGCTCATACCTTTTCTGTAAAGTATTTCATCTAAGATGTAGCCGCCGTTGTAATAGTAGACTGCGACTACCGCTGTAGGGTCGTTTGAATATCCAAAATCCAATCCATAACCCTCTAAGCGGGCTTCGTGAGGTATTTCGTCTATAATCTTCCAACCTTTGTATATTCTACCCTCGACCTCTCCTAGTTGACCTAATCCGTAAACAGTCCACCAGTTTTTGTTTGATTTGTGAGCCTCGATGTCTTTTACGATTGTTTCAGGCAGACCTTCGTTATCTTTATAAGTAACAGTAATCATTTCCACGTCATCGCGTGTATTTAATAAGTCATAGAACCAAAACTCGTTCGTTGGGTTCCAGTCTAGCCAAATCTCTAATCTAGTACGCACTGCTAATTGGTCAAACGATTCATAAGCTACGTTGTTACACTCGTTTATAAATAATCGGTCGCGACGTGGACCACGCACTTTACTAGGCTGGTCGGCACTGAAAAACTCTATCTTAGAGCCTGTTTCAAATGTATAAATAGAGTCTGTAGCGTTCCAAGCTGATTCTTTCCAATAGCCGTGTTCCTGCATAATATTCTTAAAATCACGCATAGCACCTCTTTTAAGGTGTGGAAATGATTCAGACACAACACTTGTTAAAGTCGGTCGCTTGTCTTTCTGAGCCTTACTGATAAGTATTTGAAGAATAGATATAGTCTTGCCGGCCGATGTTCCACCACATACGCCACGGATACGTTTTGTCATCTTAGCCAGCTTTTTTGTTGAACTGGTCAAGACGAACATACTATTGTTCGCCCTCCACCAAATCACCAAGAATAGGCTTTGGCAGCTTAACGTGCAATTCTTTCTTCTCTGTTATTCGCTGCTTGAGCTTATTATACTCTTTAATCGCTGCCATTTTAGCTTTGAAGTCTGCGTCTTGTGTGATGAGTTTCTCCATCTGCTTGTCGACATACTGATCATTCAATCCTCCAGCTTCGAACAGCTCGTCTATCCTCTTAAGAATGTTACGTTTTGTCAAGAGTTCAGAAGCCCTTGTCCGTGCGGCATTATACCAATTAGGTTTTGACCGATCAGGTTCATACGCCTCTATATAACTTTGAACACCATTACCAAAAAACTCTCTATCACTAGCATATAGTCGACAGAACTTTTCTTGTCTTGGATTTAGTCTTCTCAGCTTTTTATCCATATCCACCTCATTTTCAAAATACATAAGAACGTTTTAATTCAGAGTTGCGTTCTTTCAACTCACATACTGTACTTATATTATAACATAAATAGAGGTAGACAAGTGAAATATCAAAAATCTTTACAAATAAAAAAGCTGCCCGACCCGACAATCAAGCAGCTTAGCTCGTAATTTAATTATAACAGATTGTTCAGCAAACTCTTTCTTATTTAATTCTTATTTTGTGCGTAATCTTTTTCATACGCTCTCTGTATTTTAATATACTGTCCTGATTCTCGTATATATACTGCAGAAAATCCTTTATATTCTCATCGGCGTACTCGGCAGCCTCTTTTACAAAAACAGCCTTATAGTCTTTATAAATCGTTAGAAATGAATCGTCGATTGGATGTTCTGTACTAAACTCTTTTAGATAATCGTCAAAAAGACTGTCTATTACTCTTTCAACGTTTTCCTTCATCGACAAGCTCCTCTTTGAGGCGAGAAACCTCACTGCGTAGAATCTCGAGTTCATTACTAAGCATTTCTTTTGTTATTTGATTGACAATACGAGTGGCTAGAAGGTCCTCAGATTTGTTGTATTCTGTTTTAACAAGCTCCGCTGTCCACAACAGTGTTCTGCTCTTATCTTTCAGAATCTCTTGATTAACCCAATTCACAATTGAAAGTGCTTCTTCGGTTGGGTTTTTGCATCCAGAAGAATCTAGGACATCTATTATCGCACAATATAATTTTGTACATCTCGTACGGTCTTTATCTTCATTATTCATTTGAACGTTTCTCCTTATCGCCATGATTTAGGATATTTTGGTATTCCTGAATCGCCTACACAAAAGTCTGCACCTCTATACCCGTTTTTCCAGACATAATCTTTACCAAAATGCTTTTGACAAATTTCGTCCCTAGATAGTCCCTTTTCAGTTCCTATTGTGCTGAAGATGAGGAATATAAGGGTTCCTATAAACAACGCCATCCAGATAGACGAAAAAATACCTGCTTCCTTTATTTCCTCCCACAACTTAGTTATCCGATTTATTAAGTCTTTCATCTTCCCTTTCGTCTTTCTCAAACTTAAAAATGCTACCGTCTGAATATTTTATGATGTAGACTGTAAGAACTTTCTTCTCGAGAGTTCTATATGGCATATGAATAACGTCTACAATATATGGACGAGGCGTAGGTGCATGGCTAGTTTCTATCTCTATAGATGACTTATCTTTCATTATTCACCTTGCCTTTAACATATTCATACATCTTATTTGGGTTACAGCCTGGAGCGTGGTTTATACAATAGTCTAAAACTTCGTTGAGAGCTTCGATTTTAGCCGCTCTTTCACATTCCTCAACATACCCGATAAGTCTATATATCAAATCCACATCTACTGGTACAGGCAGAGAGTATTGTAGCTCTTCAGGATATACACCCAGACAGTGAAGAATACTGTGAGCTTTCGGCTTTTCTAAAAGTTTATTAACCCGCTCAACACATCTCTGGTTATCACGCTGTAACTCTACTATCTTATCTACTATCTTATTTATTTTCATTTCTCCTCCGCTAATTCAGGGTTCTTATGGATATTACTGACAAACGTAACCTCGCTTCGTCCCGCATCAATCTCATACATTGCAGATGGTATTGGGTTCTCGTTGAGTTTAACCCCAAATCTCAGGTCATTATCGTTCCAAAAGATTGCACCCAATCCATAATCGTGATAGGTGCTAGTAACCTCGACTATATCGTTTTCCCAAATTTCTTCATCACGTGCGACTAGTCCCGTGAATTGCTCAATCACCAGCCGTCCCTCAATCGGAATCGGCTCATTCTCACCCTCAAGCCTAGCTGATACAAGCTTGTCGCCTTGCCAGTGCAGAGAAACGACTTTTCGCATTCTTTTTTCTAGGTTGTCCCAAGCTCTGAATTTGATATCACGCATCGCTTTTTTCTCGTTTATCTATTATTACGAATAGGCTCCAAGGTATTTCCCTAAAAAGGCTCTCAACAGTTTCTTCAGCTAGCAATTCAGCAATATAAACGTCACCTTCCCAAGCACTCATTATGATTTGTACGTCATCATTTTCGTAACAGAACTCAAATTTGTAATATCGAGAGAATTTAACTTCAATATCTTTATACTCTTCTGGCAGTTCGTTTTTAATCTTGTTGTTCTCGTCTATAACTATGATTTCTTTCATTGTCATTTCCTTTCCATTACTGTTGGTTGATTATCTTGACCAATAATCTTAATGTCGTTGACGTCTACAAACTCAGCACCAGCAGCTGCGGCTACTTGATGATATTCGTCTTCAAAGGCTGTTGCACCAAGTTCTATAGTTTCAAGTACAGCATCGGTAAACTCATTTGGTACAGACACTAGGATTGCTTTTCGGTTTTCAGTGTTGTCGCCGAGATAAATTAGTTTATTAGGGTAATAACCATTGCTTGTCATAACACGTCCTCCGCACTATTTCTTGTTTGATCAAATTGCTGTCTATCAGTTGTCTACGGATAAACTGCGTCGTGCGAGTTTCTTTTTTGCCGTAAGTTTTGTGCGTCGGTGTTTTGTAATTGCGTCCTTTAATCTTACGCGTCACTATTCTATCTCCCTTCCATTTTTAACAAGCTTAAGATATTGTCGGGTTTTTCTACGGAATACTCGGTTAGCCATCACGTATACAGCTTTACATCCATCCTCAAACTTACAACAGAAGCCTCTAGTTCCCCATACCTTGTAACGCTTGGCTGATTTAATTCTAGGCATTATCATATTCCTTGTCTTACCATTTTGTTCAACCGCAGAACTGGTTGGCTATATAAGGCGATGATTTGCCGAGAGGCTTCAATCCTTCACGCGTTAGCAATAATACTACTGTAGCGTCGTTTCAGTACTCGTATAGTCACATCTTTCACTGCTCAAGTTGCAATGTCAGCAGTTACTTTTCTAGCTCTAGTTGCGGAACTTCGCGAGCTGCAACGCAAGGCTTAGTTTCAGGCTTTCGAGCCACTTATATAGCCAGTTGACAACACCAATTTGTATATCATTAAGTGAGTTAATTACTTTAAGGTTTGATGTCGCCAGTTGAACAGACGACTCGGGTGGGCAAAAATAGTCATCTGTCCAGTTGACAGCACAATCACGGAGCAAAGGATTTCTCACCTTTCGGCTTACTCCCGTTCGGGAACCCAGCTTTATTCCTCAGATCATGCTGCCAGTTCTACGGTTGAATTGTTAATGTTCTACTGGGTACAAATTGTACCCGTTTACTTACGTTTACTGATGCGACCGCCCTTTTTGCCAGCACACTTCTTTACGAAGTGAGGACCGTCAATTAAGTCGCAATCGCATTCAATATCTTGAGCAAATCCTTTACAACTTCCATGACTTGCAAAAGTAGCTGAGCCACCCTTTCGTCCAATCTCTGCGTAAAAGTTAGGGTTGCTTGCTAGGTTTTTTGCGGCGGCTTTTAAGCCGCCTGTTCGATTTCCTGCCATTATTCTTCTCCTAATTTTTTAATCAATTTATGAACACCACGTCCTGAACCAATACCTTTACCAGTCCACCAGCCTTTATATGGATATAGTTTTGCGATATGATTCTTTCTATCGTTGCTCTTATAAATGTATATGGCTTTCTCTCTTTCGTCCCAAGCTACGGCATACCAAGCCTCTATAAGTAAGTCAGTTGCGTATTGTACACGACTTGGTTCAAGAGATTTTCGACGCTCTTCACGCTCTTTTTTCATAGCCTTAAATATTGTGCTTAACTCACCCATCAGTCCTCCTCAATTCCAAAATAAATCTTCCAATCTCGCTCATTTTCTCTGATAGATTTTTTAGCGTCTTCCTCGGTTTCGTAGCGTACGAATTGACCACAATCTTGCCATGGAGATTCATAGCACTTTAATCTGTTGCTTAGGTGCTTATAGCCGACAAACCACCCACCATTTCCATTTTCAAAGTCTGGCTTAAAGGTCGAGGTTCGCTGTAGTCTGACTTTGGCTAGTTCACGTTCTTTGACTCTTTCGCATTCTTCTTCGGTGCGATAAACCATACCCAGAGCTAGACGCATAATGTCTATAGAATCACCATCCCAAACATCTGGCTGTGTTTCTCCGTAAGAGTTCATCCAAAAATATTCATCGTCCTTTTTAGGCGTCCAGTGAATACTGTCTACTGGTTCTTTGATTTCCTCAAACCATTCATCAAAATTGTCTATGTCTTGAATTGTGAATTGAGGGTCTTGTGGTGTGTCTTCGCCTGGTACAGCCACAGTTAGCTCTCTGGTTCCATCAGGCATATTAACGATTTCTTCGAAAATAGTGCCAGCTTTAATTGTAGGCGTGTCTTTTAGAAGTTTATATTTCATGCCTTTATTTCCTTCCCATCCTTAAAACATTTTTGATAGCCTAGCTTGCCGCCAACGGATTCACAACGAGCTTTAGCGTCCATGGTTTGCTTTTCCTCGATAGAACTAATAACGGTTAGAAAAATTACTAATGACATACCAACTATAGTTAGTATCATTAAGAACATTTCATACGACCAATATATCTTTGACTTCATTTCTTTATTTCTCCTTAATTTTTGGTCGTTCGCCTTCGATTCGACTGTCTAGTATTTGATTGATTCGATGAATTATAAACTCCCGTTCGTTTAATCCTCTTAGTGCGTCATCCTTCATTTCTAACAAGTCGATAGTACTCATCTCATCCAGTGATTGATAATCATCTTCATAATAAGGCTTTACTTCTTTTTCCATTTTCTGACCTCCTCTTTAGTTTCTTTAGTCCATCGCCTGTCCCCCTCTACAATTCGCTTCATCCATTCTTTGTCTTGTTTAGCTATGTTGTACTCTGAGATAGCCGCGAAAATTAGCAAGAACATGACGATTATTATCCAAATTAAAATAAACATTTATTCTCCTTTGCTTTTGATGTCTTTAATTAAGATCTCTAGCTCTCCGTCTGTCCATTTGTAGGGCTTTTTCATGCTTTCCAACAGGTCAACGATATCTTCACCGTAAGTTTTCAACATGAATCTTGTGTAGCCAATCATGTTTCCTTCATCAAATCGATTACATGATCTACATTGTGCGTGTACATTTCGTTCATCGTATCTTAGAGCCATCCACCTTCTATTTATGAAGTGTCCAGCGTCAGCCTGTTCAAATGGCTTTCTCTGACCACATGAACAACAAACAAAGAATCCATCTTCAGAATCTCTCAACCGTATATATTTTGAGAAGACCCTATCAGCTTTTTGAATTAGTTTTCGACTTGCCATCTATCCTCGCATTCTCCAGACTCTGACAAATCTACCATTCATCAATGGTCGTTCACTTTTTCTCCAACCGACAGGTACAAAATCATCACATCTGAATATGCTACCAGTTGTGTTTCTGTGTAAATAAGGTGGTCTAGGACATTCTTTGAGCACGTCTTCAATTGTGATCAGAGATTTATTCTCTAATAGTTTTCTCGCTGTTACACGAGCGTTTTCTATCCAAGCTTCACGCTCTTTTTTGAATAAATCTTTCATCACATTACCCTCTCGACAATGAAATTATCTATCATTGTTATTTTGTGAATCGTTCCACCGTATTTTTTCTGAAATTGTCGTGCGTCTTTTCGCTTTCTAAAGTTTCGATTTGAATCGTCGCTTTTTACTAGATACAATTTCTGTAAACCCATCATCTTCCCCCTTTTCAAGTCTGCGTGAGACTACTAAGTCATTATCGATAAATGACCATTTATACTTCCTCATAAAACTGAGGTCTGGGTCTACAATTCGAATCGTAAACCCGTTGTCAGTTTCGAGCAGATAAACTCGCTTTCGTCTTGTCATTCGACCTCCTAAAAAGAGATTTCGTTCAGATCTACTGGCGTGCTGAGGTCTTCGCTTGGTTTCGCTACTTGAGCCTTGCCGTCGCTCAAAAATTGAACCTGCTCGACAATCACCTCAGTCGCTTTACGTTTATCACCGTCTTTTTCCCACATTCTAGTCTGCAAGCGACCAGTTACACCAATCTGTTTACCTTTTGGTGCATATTGAGCCAATAACTCAGCTGTTTTATTCCAGGCTGTCATGTTGATAAAACTTGATTCAGAGTTTTTATCACCGACTGCTAGAGTAAATGAAGCTACAGACTTGTTAGTGTTAGTTTTTCTAACTTCTATGTCCTGAGTTACTCGACCAATTAAAGTTACGCTATTTATCATATTCCTCCTTAGAACATTAATTTTTGGACTTCTTTTTCTACTAGCTCAAGAGTAGCGTTTTCTACTCGCTTTACTATTTCGATCTCTTCTTTGTAGTCTTCTCGATTTAATTCAAAAATCTGTAATCCTAGTTCTGGATTTGAGAACACGTCTGAGTAGATACAGAAGTAAAGCTTCTTCAATTTTTCATTAACTACAAAGTACTGAAGAATCTGCGGCTTATACTCAGAAGGCGGATGCTTTTCATAGTAAGCTTTGACTACTTTCCAGCTATCCAGACATTTGATTTCAACAGCTTCTGTTTCGTCTTCAAACTCGCCGTCTGGTGAGCAAATCATATATTCGTTTACGTCAGATTGCCAAACTCGACCAGGAATAATTTGTTTACCAAGTTTTTCACTGATTAAATCTCTAGCTTCCTCTTCTAGGATTTGACCTCTCAGCATAGCCGAATAAGTAGCACCTTCTGGTAAAGTGTAGTCATTCGGATTGATTGGCTTAGCTATTCGTTGAGCGATTAGCTTATAGATTGAATCGTTTATTTGAACATTCGCATAGAGTTCATTCAATTCATCTTCTGTAAGCATTGCTCGGATATTATCCATTGTCAGATTTTTCGGAAACTCATGGCCTTTACTTTCAGCGAACTCGACCAGCTCGGCTTTTGGTATATACCGAACCGATGAATAATCTTTAGCTGATGAGCCAGATATCCTGCCTTCGTGAAAATCGAGCCATTCTTGACTTCGTTGTTCAATGTCTAGGATTTTCATTTACTATCTCCTAATTTTACTTTCATTTCGTCTTTAACGCCGACAAGTTCGCGTGATAGCTTTGGGTTGGTTTTGACAATCTCTGTATACTTTTCTTTTAATTCGTCTAAAGTCTTACAGGCTCGCAATTCCTCTTCGGCTTTCTTAGTGTCTTGGAACGTCTCAAACTCTTCCATCTCTTCGGTGCTTGCGATTTCTCCGTTATTCAAATAACCAAGTAAACTCAATGCTCGACCGACTGAGATAGTTTCCAGTTTTTCGAATGCTTTGTCTTTTTTCATCTGATTAACTGAATAAGCCGCTGTTCCAGTAGCGTCCGCAGAGTATTCGTCTCGCTTATCTTTTAAGATGTAGGTTGTGAATACTGCGCCGCCGTTTGGTGTAAATTCATAAGTAGTTTTAATTGACGACCGCGGATTGTCTTGTCTAAACTCTTTTAATCGATCGGCGACTTTCGCGTAATCGCCACCAGAAACCTTTGAAGTCTTCACTTGCTTCATAGTTCCTCCTTATAAAAATCTTAAATATCTTCCGTTTGTGTAAACTGACCACGCTTTGTAGCCTTGTGATTTCCACACGTGATAAGCACAGTCAATGTTTACTTCTGGGTTGTGCGAATCGCAGGCTTCTCGTCCAGGCAAAATCCTTACCTGAAACAGAGAAACTGAATAACCATATGTTCTTCCGTTTTGTGTAAATGTCAGGCTTGTATCGCCTGTTGAGTTTTCATTACACGAACTCTCAGCTTGCATAATGGCTTTCATAATTCGCACGTCCCAATTGTATTTTTCAAGTAAAGGTTGAAACCTGTCGCAGCCGCCTACACGCCCTGCCTCCACAGCAGGTTTTTGAGGTGCAGGCGAGGCTTCAACCCTTGCGGCAGTTTGTGGTGGCGACGGTTGCCGCTTCTCCGTCGCTACTGTTTTGACACTTCAACTTTCACGTTCTTAACGATTGTTGCAGCTTCAGTTTTGACTTGTTCAGTCTGATGTTTCTGATATTGCATACCGCCGATAAATGCGACGATTGCTGTAATTAAAATCGTGATGATGATAGTTTTTATAGTTTCAATATTAAGTTTTTTCATTTTCTTCTCCTTGTTTTGTTTTTTATTTTCTTTATTTTCTTTTAGGCTAGACATTGTATTAACTCCTCTCTAGCGCAGATGTTTACAACTTCGTCCTCAATTCCATCACAGTCTGGGTTCGGACAATAAAACTCAGGTTCGCCCTGACAGCCACACCATTCCGCTTCTTTACCTGAGCAGCAAGGTTGAATTACTTCTAGGTTATCGTGGTTGCAATACCACTCGTTATCAAAGAAATCAAAGCGATAACTCGCTCTAATTTGCTTTACTTCAATTTTCATATTTACTCTCAATCTGCCATTTGGTATAATGGCTTTGTAGCCGCTCTTTTGAGCGGTTTTTGCTTTATACTGCCCACTTTTCAGCGCAGGTGTGGGAGACCTGTAGTGAGCAGCGCTGAGCGTTCGAAAATAAACAAGAACTACAAAGTTGTAATAAAACTTAACCCATCGAACGCCAGCTGAATTAAAAATGTGCTAGCGGCTATACAAACCGCTCGACGCTACCCACTAATTCCAAATTGTTAAAATACTAACTTCTACACGTGTTACGCCTGAACCTTGAGCAATCTGTCACGCTTGTATAATTTTCGTCGTACGCTCTTTTACGGTGTCGCTTACGTAATCGTAATAGTACAGTTTGTTAATTCTGCACGAGATTATCAGACAGCCGATTGATAACCTCGTGGAAATTAAAAAACACCACTTTCGTGATGTAGATAAAAAAAGAACCGCCATAAAGGCGGTGGTTTACAAAACCGTTGCTCTAGCCAACTGAGCTAAAGCGGCAACTGAACTTATTTTATCAATTTTTTCTCTCTGTGACAAGAGTTTACATAACTATTTTTCGCGGTTGATGTATTTTGCGCTGTTGGCGTGGACGTGGCGCATCAGCTTTCTTTGATGACGCCGTCGGAGTTAGCATTTTTGTAGCTTTCTTACGTAATTCTTCAGCCAACTCAGTCTGTCCAGCATTGTCATATGCTTCCGCTAAAATCTTCAACGTCTGAGGAATCGGCTCTAATTCGACAGCCTTTTCCAATGCATTAATAACCTTTTTCGTATTCCCTATTTTTTCCTGAACCTTAGCGTAGGCGATGTAACGTGCCGCTAAATCATCTTCCATTTCCAGTGCTTGCTCAAATGCTAGCGACGCCTTTTCGTAATTCTCTGTTTCATAGTAAATTAAGCCGACATTATGAAGGCTGGAGGCGCTTGGCTCCAAACTCTGGGCAATCTCAAAACACTCGATGGCGTCTTTGTATGCGCGCTGCTTAGCGTATAAAATCCCCAAGCGGTTGTACGCCGTGGCGTTTTTCTCGTCGACTCGCAAAATTGTCAATAAAGCCTTTTCCGCTCGCAAATATTTATTCTCACGAATTGATTCCTGGGCAATTTCCCATAATTGATCAAGTTTATTAGTAATCTTAGTTGGCAAATCGCCAGTTTCTTTGATTGACGGATGATAAAAAATCGCCCAAATCATTAAAATTAGAATGAGGAGTAATCCAAACATATCTATACTATTATATCACAAGTTGCGTCAGCGCTAGCCTGACGTTGGCGTTAGATTTTAACGCGCTCGCAACAGAGGTGGTTTTTTCAAGTTGCTCTTCAAGCGACGGATTTATTCCGCGCGATAAAGATTGAAAACGAATCATATTTACTATAATATCCGTTAGTAATATCGCTTTTTGGCGGTCAGAAAAGTATTTGGCGAGATTTTTGAGCGTGTCGTATTCACGATTTGTGGCTAAAATTTGCTTTGCGTCGGTGGCTAATTGTCGATATTCGGCGAATTTTTCTGAATTTTCTGCCAACTCTTTAATCAACAATGGTCGCCCAGCCGCGAGAAAAAGAATCTGCTGGCTGGAAGCTGGGTCTAGATCGTACTTTTCGAGCATTTTTTTATCTTGAGCGGATGTCGTTTTATGAAGCGTCAACGTCTGGCAACGAGATCTAACAGTATCAAGCATTAACTTCGGGTTTTTCGCGACAAGGATAAAATTGGTATTTTTATTCGGTTCTTCCAGTGCTTTCAGGAATGCATTTTGCGATGGCTCGGTCATCGAATCGGCTTCGTCAATGATAATAACTCGACGATTTATGGCGTAAGTTCGGAGCGTAGAGATGAGCTCGCGGATTTGGTCAATGGATATGGTTTGCTTTTCTGGAAGCGGTTTCAGATGGAAAATATCGCTATTTTTTGCTAGCATTTGAGCTACTCCCAGCCCATCAAGTCCGTAATCCGCAATCACCAAAAGCGCGTGCGGTAATTGCGATGAAATTTGGCTGATTTTTTGAGCGTCTCGAGCAGATATAATCACTTCAGACATCTATAAATCCTCTGGGAAGAATTTCTTGAATTCGTCAGGAACTGCGGCTTTAAAAACTTTTCTCTCACCAGACGGCAAAGTTATCTCTAATTTTTGAGCATGCAACATCATACGACAATCCGAGGACTTCCCATAAACTCGATCGCCAAGAATCGGCGCATTCAAATGAGCCAAATGGACGCGCAATTGATGAGTTCGACCAGTGGTCGGCTTCAATTCCACGAGCGACTGAGTATCATTTTCCGCCAAAACATGGTAAGTCGTCTGAGCTGGTTTCCCGTTCGGATCTATGCGGAACGTGCTCGGCGCTGAAGGATTGCGACCAATCGGCAGATCAATTTTTGCGGCATTCAACTTTGGCTTGCCGTCGGTTATCGCTGTGTAAGTTTTCTTAGCAGTTCGCTCGGCAAATTGCCTCTGTAAATGCGCGGCAGATTCTGAGTTTTTGGCGATAATCAGTAGTCCCGAAGTGTCGCGGTCAAGCCTATGGACAATTCCCGGACGATCCGTGTCCGTCGCAAACGAAGTCTTCGGGCGAATTATCTCCGCAACCGTCGGCTCATCAGAAAGTCCGCCCTTCGCGTGTGTCAGCAATCCACTTGGCTTATTAACGACAATCACATCATCATCCTCGTATAAAATCGGCAAATCAACGTCCGCCTGCTCTTTTTCTGGCAAATTAAGCGCAATCTCATCAGTTTCATCAACCTCAAACTTCGGCGTCGTCGCGACTTTATTATTGACCGAAACATATCCAGCTTTTATGTATTTTTGCCAAAGGCTTCGAGAAATTGTCGTGTCAAATTTGGTCGATAAATAAATATCCAAGCGCACTTTGGTTGGCGAAATTCGGAACATTATGACATATTTTCCCTGGAACGGCGTTTCGATAAATTCCGGATCTAGGGGATTCGGCAAAATCTCGGCATTATCTGGTTTTTCCGTCCATAGTTCATCAATAGATTCTTCATCGATAATCGAGCCATAAAGCAGCGCAAAATGCTGCTTATTCAAAATAAATTCCGCAAAAACGTGCGACTCGTCCGTTCGAATTTCCAATCGACGCAGCGCCTTGACGGGTGTATTATCGTCCGCCAGTTTGTATAATCTAGCCATTTTCAGCACTGTTCGAGGTAATATTTTCACGCGATTTGCTCCTTATTTTCGAAGCCCTACAGCTTTTTGAACGCGATACAAAGTTTCATTGGCGACGACATTCATATCTTTTTCACTGGAAGCCAATTTCTCTTCAATTGCTTGCTCATCAACCGCCACAAGCCGATTCTGGAAATTCTCCAAAAATTCCGCAACTTCGTCAGCCACGATTCG
>ERZ773037.152-NODE-152-length-36254-cov-5.979530_pt1 | contig 36254 bp, 31 predicted proteins | sample MGYA00511466_ERZ773037 | MGnify/ENA primary metagenome ERZ773037 (study PRJEB29015, sample SAMEA2738146) | human oral metagenome | biome: human oral; feature: human-associated habitat; material: saliva | place: China | collected 2202 ... | reverse complement strand
AATTAACGTTTACTAAATTGTGATGCTTTACGAGCTTTCTTAAGACCTGGTTTGATAAATACACATTTCAGTGTATATCATAATTGCTATACGATAGGCTGTTTCATGATTCTCAATCTTATAAAATTTGAGAAAATTTGATTAGAATCGATAAAAAAGGGGAATTTCTTCTATATTTTAATCACTCTCACTAAACAAATCTTCCCACTGAGTGATAGACGCTGGTAGGATTAACTTATACTTCTCATAGAAATCTAACAAATCGTTGTCACCTATCCTAACTACATTTTCAATTTTATCTAAATTCATCACTCTCGGAACATACAAATATACTATATAACCTTCATCTACATATTGTTTAAATTCTAAAGCATCCAGTTCCTTTGCCTTCTTGCCTTTCACTTGAACTACTGCTTTTCTGCGGTTATCAATTTCTCTTGAAATCATTTCACATTCAATTTTTATAGTTGTTGACTTCTTTGCAATTGAATTAGAAAGGACATAATAGTTTTCCTTAATTTGAAGGTATGAGATGACAAGTTCTTCTAAATCAAATTCAGGCAGATTATCTAAGAGACCTCCACTATAGGTTGTTACCTCAAAATAATTCTTTTTCGAAAATTTATTAAATATCAATTTTGAGTATTCTATTATACTTTTATCCCGTATCCTCTCGACTGTAGCACCAAGAGGTCTATTAAACGATGCTTTAATTTGTCCAGGGACTTGCATTCCCACATTAAATGCATCAACTGGGATGACTGATCCAATATCCAAATGAGTATCGCAAACTACTATAGCTGGAGATTTTACTTTACAAATCCAGTAATTTCCACTTAAATCTCTGGTCCAGAACAAATCATCTTTCTTTGCATCTCTAAAAATATTTATTGCTGGATGTGCTTTACCATTATGTTCTTTAATACGATTATAATATTCTAAAAAATCATCTAATTTAATATCTTCACTCAACCAACTCCAGCCAATCGCAACATACTGTTCAGAATTATTTAAACAGAAATCAATTAACTCTTTCCTAATGTTATCGTCTCTTTTTAAATGTATTCTAGTCACATAATCCATTTAAATTAACCTCTCTTACTTTTTTCTTTCAGATTTTTTTTCAACGCTCACCTGATGTAACATATCTTCTATAATAAGATGTACGTACTTCAAACTAAAAATTGTCTAGTACTTAAATCTTGAGAGTACAAAAACGCAGCAATAAGATGGTTCTCATCTTGTGACGTTGTACAGTTACTTAAATCTTGAGAGTACAAAAACCGCTTCTTCCAAAGCTTTACCATCTTCTTCGTTGTACAGTTACTTAAATCTTGAGAGTACAAAAACTAACTCGTCCTTGTTCCCATCTAAGAATAAGTTGTACAGTTACTTAAATCTTGAGAGTACAAAAACAGCAAGGCGAAGTGCTGAATACTCCAAAAGGTTGTACAGTTACTTAAATCTTGAGAGTACAAAAACCTCCGAAATATTGCGCTGCTTCAGTTTTATGTTGTACAGTTACTTAAATCTTGAGAGTACAAAAACGATAACGATAGCGTACTTGCATCTGATAGGTTGTACAGTTACTTAAATCTTGAGAGTACAAAAACTTCATATTATGGTGGCTGGTACTATTTGAAGTTGTACAGTTACTTAAATCTTGAGAGTACAAAAACCGAACCAGCTCACCTTCCCATGTCCCGATATTGTACAGTTACTTAAATCTTGAGAGTACAAAAACTTTTGTCTCCAAAACCACGAGTGTAAGGTTGTTGTACAGTTACTTAAATCTTGAGAGTACAAAAACACACAAGCAAACCAATTGAACAATCTAATTGTTGTACAGTTACTTAAATCTTGAGAGTACAAAAACTCTTCAACCCTTGCATAGCAAGAAAGCCAGGTTGTACAGTTACTTAAATCTTGAGAGTACAAAAACAAGTTCAAGCTGGAACTAAGTTGCTACGAAGTTGTACAGTTACTTAAATCTTGAGAGTACAAAAACTATTCCATGAATTTGAGATAATCAAACTCTGTTGTACAGTTACTTAAATCTTGAGAGTACAAAAACATGAAAGTTTCTATAATATCTTGTGAGCTTGTTGTACAGTTACTTAAATCTTGAGAGTACAAAAACGCGGGCGGGGAATTGGTAAAACCTTTTCAAGTTGTACAGTTACTTAAATCTTGAGAGTACAAAAACCAAGGCAGTTGAACGAAGACAGAAATTTCTGTTGTACAGTTACTTAAATCTTGAGAGTACAAAAACGTATCTACAGGTGAGTTCAGTAATGGTGTAGTTGTACAGTTACTTAAATCTTGAGAGTACAAAAACTGTGAGTATATACATTCATGGTTGTCTTTGGTTGTACAGTTACTTAAATCTTGAGAGTACAAAAACTACCTGTACCATCTCGATGCTTAGATACTAGTTGTACAGTTACTTAAATCTTGAGAATACAAAAACTTTTATTTCTTCAACTTTCATCGTTTCATCGTTGTACAGTTACTTAAATCTTGAGAGTACAAAAACAGCATGGGAGAAATTATTTTGTTCAATGATGTTGTACAGTTACTTAAATCTTGAGAGTACAAAAACATAATCTGGATAAGAATACATGGCCGTGATGTTGTACAGTTACTTAAATCTTGAGAGTACAAAAACGTAACGGCCGTGTGATGCAAACCTGGTACAGTTGTACAGTTACTTAAATCTTGAGAGTACAAAAACCTTAGGATTGAACGGAGTCCCTCAAGGGTTGTTGTACAGTTACTTAAATCTTGAGAGTACAAAAACGAAACGATAATCTCTTGCAGAATTCGTCTAGTTGTACAGTTACTTAAATCTTGAGAGTACAAAAACGAGTATTGCCAGAGGGATTTAGACCAAAACGTTGTACAGTTACTTAAATCTTGAGAGTACAAAAACCAATCGATTGCGAAAAATTATCAAGAAATGGTTGTACAGTTACTTAAATCTTGAGAGTACAAAAACAAGCCCTTTCTTATGAAAACCCGCTATCAAGTTGTACAGTTACTTAAATCTTGAGAGTACAAAAACCAGTCCCTCAAAAGGTGCTAGATATTATCAGTTGTACAGTTACTTAAATCTTGAGAGTACAAAAACATAAGTATTTAATGAGATTTTCTCATTGTCGTTGTACAGTTACTTAAATCTTGAGAGTACAAAAACCCACCGTGCAAAGCCAAAGAACGTGCTGGAGTTGTACAGTTACTTAAATCTTGAGAGTACAAAAACTTGCCACGAAACTGGACTATCTTACCCTGCGTTGTACAGTTACTTAAATCTTGAGAGTACAAAAACCAATCGGATGCCGTGTATCCTTCGTGTTTAGTTGTACAGTTACTTAAATCTTGAGAGTACAAAAACTTATCTTTTCCGATTTCCTCGACTGCGTGAGTTGTACAGTTACTTAAATCTTGAGAGTACAAAAACCCTTTAGAGCGTGTGTGCGCCTTATAACCAGTTGTACAGTTACTTAAATCTTGAGAGTACAAAAACATACGTTCGACGAATTAGAACGTTAGCATCGTTGTACAGTTACTTAAATCTTGAGAGTACAAAAACATACAACGTTTTATAAAACTTTAAAAAATAGTTGTACAGTTACTTAAATCTTGAGAGTACAAAAACAATAGCACGGTTCTTATGCAAGTTTTATTTGTTGTACAGTTACTTAAATCTTGAGAGTACAAAAACTAAAAGCTTGGAAAGTCTTAGCCATTAAGGGTTGTACAGTTACTTAAATCTTGAGAGTACAAAAACCTTAGCATTTTTTGTGGATTGTACCATTTGGTTGTACAGTTACTTAAATCTTGAGAGTACAAAAACACGTATCGAGCCATTAACTCAGGCTGAGCTGTTGTACAGTTACTTAAATCTTGAGAGTACAAAAACGCTCTGATAGATTGGTCTAGGGCGATTTTTGTTGTACAGTTACTTAAATCTTGAGAGTACAAAAACCTCAAATTCGATAATTTGTTTCTTGTACTCTCAAAATCATTATAAAGCCTTAAATCTAACTCGTCAATACTATTCTTCCAAATATTTCAATAACATTGGATTAACGGATCCAATTCGGATTTTTGTTTTCATCTCATACTGATACAAATTATTTAAAATCTTTAATGTTACTTGATCCTCGGTAGATAAACTCATCTGAAGCATATCTGAACTAAATAAATATGTTGCAACATTTCTTAAAGAGTTTAAAAATTTTTGCTCATCAGGTATTTGATTTATTGGATACTGATTAATAAATCGTTCGTACATAAACTCTAAGTGATAGAAATGGGCAATATATTCAGAAACTATATTGATTTCCTCTAAAACTTCTTTAGCAACATGAAGGTAGCCTACATTTGATAGAAATAAAACAATATATATATTGTTGCTATGATTGGTTAAATACTCTAATTGTTCACAGCACTCAACAAATTCCTTGTAAGACAGATAATCATCCATGTTTCGGAGCACAAGCAATATCTTTTCAGAACAATCCATAATCACAGTTTCCAACATCGAAAGAAATAATAAAAACTTTGTCTTATTGTCAACAAATTCAAAAGATATATTTTTATCGTTTTGCCCAAAATAAGGCAAGAAATTCTTTTGAATTAATTGATCAGTATTAAAATATTTCGCTTCCATATGATAGATGATATCATTAATTTGAAGATTCAAACTCTGATTTAATGACAGTGAAATCCTATCGAGATTATCATTGATATTTTCAATTTGCTCCATCATCTCTACTGTATTAATCTTTTTCTTTATATAATCATAAGCTATCGTTCCTTTTTTATACTCCATCTGCTCAATTAGATCATTAATATTCGATAGTTGAATCACTCTAAATTCTGAACGGGAAACCACCATATCGTCTATTAAGATTTTGGGCTCATTTTGTTCGAATAGGACTAAATCTTCCTCACTATATTTTTTACCCCCAAAATACCATAACAGGATTTGCCAAATATAATACTTTAATTGTTGGTCTTGGCCCACAACTTGAGTATATTGGCCAAAACTTAATGTAATATTATCCTTGTATGGATGACTGAGATTCATTTTCATATAACTACCAACTTATTATCACTGACTACTTCTTCTTGTTTTGTTTTCCCACCAATAATCAAGACCATTTCAGAAAATTGTTTCTCAGTAACCGCTAGTAAACGGACATTCCCACTAGGTAAATTGCTTTGGATTAATTTCTTATAGAATTTACTAGCAAAACTGCGATTTGGACACGTTCTATAATAAACAGAAAACTGCAACATTTCAAAACCATTAGCAATTAGATCCTTTCGAAAATTGCGATAGATTCTTTTTTCTTGATTCGTATCCATAGGCAGATCAAAAAAACACAATAATCTCAATGCTTCATACCTCATTTCTTTTACTCCATTCTATACTAGAAATTATGGGACAGTAGAATTTACTAGTATCCTTATCTGATATACATTTTAAAAAACCTTTAACATATTTATCCATTGCAACCGTTACAGAACAAGTTTCTTTTCCATAACGAATTTTTGCATTTAGTGTATCTGTTAATGCCAATCGGAACTCATATTTCAAATATTCTTCATCCCGAAGATTTTGGTAAACCCAAACATCAATAATCTGCCTAAAAGGCTCCATTAAATCGTCAACCAAATTAAATTGGTTGTATTCATTTTTATGAAAAATTCCGATTAATGGATTTAATCCATATCCCGCAATAATACGTGCCATCTGCGCTCTCATGATAGCATAACCATAGTTTAAACCTGCATTGATCACATCGGTTTCCTGTTGGGTTAGACGTACGAATTTCTTTCCAAATAATTCATTGAAATAAACTTTTGCTGCATGTCCCTCCCGATTGGTTTTATCACCAAACTCAATATGATCTTTATAATCTGACAATAATTTGATACTATCAATATTTTTCTCAAACATCGAAAGAACATCTTGCTGGTTATTTATTTTGAAATAGGTTACTATCTGCCATAATTTGTCTTTCTGTTTCTGTGTCCACAGTAATTGTTCTTGTAACTTTTTATAGGCTCTAAAATGGCCATTTTGTGAATGATAAATTCCTGTAGGTAAATGTTCATTATCACATACGATTAAAGCAATATTGTACTTACTTAAAGCACTCAACAGCCTTAGGGTTACAACCGTTTCTCCTCCTTCTGCTACAATGATAGAGATATCACTCAAGGGAATAACAAAGTCTTGTCCCATTTTCTTAATCAACAGGTTATCCAACTTTAATTGCATTTTTTCACTCTGACAAACATGTACAATTCTCCAAGTCATTCTCTTATCCCCTTTATAAAACGAAAACACCCCGTCGAACATGACAGGGTGTTGAATTCGGCATGAAGCCTTATCTTTGTAGCTTCTGCAAGATTTAAGTAACTGTGTAAGGCGTCCCTTACAATTACTATTATAATACATTGTATAAGCAATTGCAACTCTTTTTAAATAATTTTTTAAAATTTGAGTTTTGGCTCGTCACCCTCTTTTTTGATGAAATGTTTCTTACCCAAAACATCTGTTTTTACTTTAAAAATTGATATATTTGACTTATTTAGTCCTTTCAGACACTGTCCTCCTTTTGCAACTTTACCTAATATACTTATTAGAGGTTGCTCACCATCAAATTTCGCTTTATCAATAGGTTTCAGCTCTACATAATGTTGCTTATTGGGCATTGTTCTTGATAAAAATCTAAAAAATTGTTGTTCATTTGACTGAAGATCTTTGATTAAAACTAAATCATTTTTATGAAGAGTAAATTTAAATTCTGCTTTAGAATCCACTCCCTCTCTATCCTTAATTGACAAATATTTTTCAATAGATATAGAGTATTTCCCACTACCTTTTTCAAATTGCAAATCTGCATATTTTAACCCAAGAAGTTCATACTTCTCTGTTTTATGATTATAATACACATCTGTACGCCAAGGTGCTATAGACTGTAGTATTACTTGATTCATACTGTTATCAGGTGTAATGTCAATATGATTACCCAACTTATTATCGTAATATTTTAGGCTTTTAATTTCGGGACCATCCCCTTTCTTACTATACTTACGAATTAGTCCATTTTCTTGTCTAAATTTCTCAAAAGGATTACATGATACTTCTCTATTTTTATCGTTCAATTCTTTAGATGGATAGGTTCTTAAGATTTCTTCAATCACCTTCTCAAATGTTTGTGGATCTTTATGATACATCAAAAATTTAGTTTTATCTTTATTATATATTTTAATGAATGTATCATATCCTGCTTGACTATAAATATCTTTAATCTTGCCTAGAACATAAGTTTCTTCAGACTTATCCTTATCTAATTGCGCTTTTCTTGTTGCATAAATTGTTGCGTCAGAGATCTTTCTATTATATTTTGAATCTACTTGATAAGAAAATAGAATGCTATTTTCAAAATCCTTGGACTTCAATGTATCAACAAAATGATCATATGGAGCTTTAAATACTAATTCCTTATATTCATCATCACTAAATGAAATAATTTCACCAGTTTCTTGATCCACGAATTGCCCTTCTTTATAAGAAATCAATGGATTATTTTGTTTTTTCCATAATCTTAATTGGCTAGATGCAGCAATAATTAAGGCATCTACAGCATGGTGATGATAGGTCGCACGCGATTTTTCAAGTCCCCATTTTCTTCTAAGCTGTGAAGTGAATTGTCCACGTACCACTGAAATAGTTGTATCGAATTGATGCTCCTTATAAAAATCTTGTAGAGCATTTAAAACAACTCGAGAAGAATAGCGAGTATCTACTAAATTTCGTTCGATAAACTTCTGTTTCACCTCAATTTTACTAATGTCTTCTTCCGTTAAAAGATAGTCTTTCTTTTTATTGCTTAGTAATTTTGAATCTTTTACATATGATTTGAACTCTCTGTAGGACCATGCATCATCCATGCTATCTAAAGCTTGAAATGGGGTACGTTGTCCTTTTTCTTGATTCGCTGTAGCAAGTACTAAGACTTTATTAGATAAACTATCATCAAAAGATAAAGATAGAGGTAAAATATGATCAATTTCATACTTGTATTGATTTTGAATCAGATCTGAAATTGGAATATTCTTACCTGTATAAAGACACTTTTCTCCCTGTTGATGCCATAAACGAATCTTAGTGGATAATTCCTTATGCCCATGAAAAATGCTATCTGGTAATTCTTTCCCCCCATTGTATTGCAATGCGGCTTTTTCTATAGCTGCATTTTTTTCATCTTGGTTTGCCTTTTGACGTTTTATATGATCCTTCTTAGCATCTTCTTCATTACTTTCACGTGCCATTTCAATAACGATATTATCGAATATCCCGTGTTTTTTTGTTGCTTCGTTGATAATCTTTATTGCCTGTCTGACAGATTTTGCTACAACAGGGTTATAGATTTCTTCTGTTAATTCTTTTTCATCAATATACTTTGTTCGTTTGGATGTCTCTTTGGATTTTTGTTTCCCCAATCGTGTGAGGATCGTCATTTGTTCCTCTGATGTTTCATAAAGTTCTGGTATTAATTCTCTCATGAGTTTAAGAGAAAAATTATGCCAACCCTTACTAAATAAACTACTATTATTTTTTCTAAATTGAACCAATTCAAGTACTTGATCTTGATTAAATGTCCCTTTTAACTTATCATTAAGAGCTTCTTCTATACCTTCTCGATCCGTATTCAAAGTCAGAATATGAGCAAGTTTATCTAGAACTTCTGTAGACAAATCTCCAACTGAAATTGTTTCTAACGCTTGCATTTTCCGATAGGATTCAAAAGTATGCATTTCAGGTTTATTGTTTACGTCAACTCGATAACCTCGTATTTGATCTATTGAGCCATCAACCATCTTAGCAATATACTTCAATAACGTTGAAGCTCCTAACGTTTTAGCCGACTTTGCATATTCAATAATAGTTTTCTTTTGTTCTTCACTTAGTTTCTTAGTTTCAGTTGGAACAGTTAAATTATTTAAATCATTAAGTAAATTAAATTCTTGAGCAGTATAGGAGGCTTTAGAGGCCCTGTACTCATCAGGATAAAATGTACATTTTCCAATTAAAATATCATAAATATTGGTTAATGTTTCATAAGTACCGTTAGAATCTCTCTTAGTTGTATATATCCCATAATCTGTCCGTGATTTCTCATTCCCTGGTCCATGATAGTATTTTCTTTTCCCCGTGAGAATTGTTAAATAGTCATCAATAAAATCATCCGTGATCTGATTATTAAATTCTTGCTGTTTTCTAAGAATTCTTTCTGCCTCTTTTCTATAAGCAGATGTTGAAAAAACATTAATCAATCGGCGTTTTTCACCGTTTTCCACAACAGTGAAATCTCCCCTTACTTGACCATATCTTTCAAAACGGTCAAGTTGTACTTGTCCTGGTGTTTGTTCAGCAAGTAATTTTCTATTTTCTTCTACTGCTTTACCATATTCAGATGAAACAACTCCACCATCCTCGGAAGCATCATCTAAATAACTGATACCTCTTCTTTTGACCATATTCTTTAATGAGATAAATAATTCTTCATTTGTTAATGGATTATCCAATCCATGTACACGAAGTCTATAAGGATTTAGATTAACAGACACTTTAGAAAAATCAGTTAACAAACCATAATCTTCAAACAAATCTTGGAGTCGAACACCACGGTGTTTTTTTCTACGATGTAATCGTCTAGCTTGTCTATTGCTTCTTCTTTCAACATTATTATCAGCTGTTGCTGCTGGAAAAAGACGAGAACTTGCATGGATAATCTCACCAGTATCTTTTTTTAAAATACCTACTCCAACAGAAGCAATACCGATATCCAAACCTAAAACTAATCCGTTCATAATTAAACTCCTAATCGATCATTATATTAACTAAATTTTACTCTTTCCTTCTTAAAAAATCAAATCATTATATGCGATTATTAGGAAAATTTATTAATTTATGATCATTTCTACTTTTTTAATATTACTCTAATTGATTTTTCCACAACTTTCCGAAAAATAAGTATTTTCCCGAAAAAAATCGGTCATAACTTATAGCATAAGGAACACCTGAATAGCAATAATATACAAATATCTGATTATATAGTTTAAGAATAATAGAAATTCTTATTAAATGACTCATTTTTATCTAGTCTAATAAATTTAATACTAAGTGTTTAATTTGACCAATTTTTGTTCAGTTCAGACTTATTTTTAGTCAATTAAGGATTTTCATATATTCTTGAAACTACCTTTTGTTATGATGTATGTATGAAAAATATAAAAGAAAAAAACATTCAAAAAACATTGTGGCATATCCAACGCCACTGCAGCAATATAGAAACTAATTTTAACAGCCAAGATAGGAAAATGGAACTTTTCTATTTAAAATCTAGTATTGAAATTTTATCTAGAATTTTGAACAATGAAAAACCCTACCCAAATTTGGATAGGGAAGATGTATTTTAAACTAAACGTTTTAGTTACTACTAATAATACTAACTATTGTTTGTTATATAAGTCTAAAAAGTTAGAAACTCTTTTTGGTATCGCTACGTCATTAGCAAGATCGAGATTTTCTTCACTTCTTTGATCAATATCAAATGTTGTTCCATTCTTATGAGGTCCACCATGCCTCCAATAAATTGATCTTGTTTTAACTGCAAAATATTTCTCTATACTAAGTCTCTTCTTATATTCATGTTCTTCACAAATTAAAACAAATTTAAAATCTCGGAATTTTTCTTTTATTTCTTTTCCGTACAAATACTCTTGAACTGATGGATAAGACGGATATTCAAACATAACTTCTTTAAATTTATTTATGTATTTTTTATGGTTGACTTTACCATTGAATTGATTGTTTAAACGCTCCTTCGTTATTTCAACTTCATCCTTGATATTTTTAGTCTCGTAAACTTGTAAACAATAGAATTTATCATCATTTAATTCATCATTCCGTTTACCAAATAACGCCCACACACCTGGTATTGCCAATTTATCTAAATTATCATCTCTTATAGTATATAAAATGTTAAACAAATCCATAATCATTTTTCCTCTTAAAAACGTTTCTATATAAAAGAAGCACTAATTAGCTCCAGAAAGAAGAATGCATTTATATCCACAGTAATTCTCTTGTAATATAATGTTATCTATTACCCTGTTTAAGTTCTTCAGTTCTTTCTTTCCAATATCTTCTCAATTCTGGATCCTCTATAAATAACCGAATTCCATATATACCTCTTGTTAATAATGTATAGTAACAATTTTGTATATATTTTTTAAGTTCAACTTGATTTTTTGATATGCCATATTTTCCTTTTCTATCTTTATAATTTTGGGGATTTATATCAATTCTATCATTATTAAAAAATATATCGTTCCCTAGGATTACTCCAACATAGTCAAAGTCATAACCTTGTACTGAATGAATTGCCCCCACTTCCTCTTCGACATCCTTGCCTTTTTTTTGACCCCAATGCGGAAATCCCGTATTCCATATCATACCGTTCGCAGTCAACTCTGGCCATGCTTTTTTTATGATTTTACGACCTGGTGTTCCTCTTTTCACATTATATTCGTCTTCTCTTGAGTAACCAGCTAAAATTCTTGATTCTTTAAATGGGAATTTGCATCGTTTGTCATCTATATAAGTTGTGATATCCTCCCATTCATCAACCAATTTAAAATAATCAAATTTTAAAAATTCCATAGATGAAGGTCTTGTATCTGATATTTGTAACATATACTTTATAAAATCAACGTAGTTTTTTGCATAGTTTGTATTATATTTATTAAAATCACTATTAATTTTAATACGGTATTGACTTCTTAATGTCATTTCCTTAATTTGATTAGAATCTGGAAAATTATATTTAGAATTATAGTTATTTACATCACCAATTTTTTCTATATCACTTGGTCTGATAGTCTGTAATTCATCATAAAAAAGAACTGTTTTTTTAGTGTTCGCCAAAAAAAGGTTTAAAACGTTGTCTGACTTTGCTTCTAAGTATTCTCTTTGGGTATTATTAGTAATACTTGACGCATCCTTCAAAAGCCTTTGAGCCTCATCAACTAATATATAATCAAATTTCCCATTTTTTTCTTCTTCTTTAAGAATCTCATACCATGAGCCGATAAATATACCGTAATCTTTAGGTTTTTCAACAAAGACCTCAAATGTTTCTTTTATACTATTTTTTATATTAGATTTCAAACAAACCCCAACTTTTATAATCGATTCTTCATCTCTTTGGAGGTTCTTTCCAAGTAATTTTGCTATCGTGTGATTCAAAATAACTGTCTTACCTGTGCCAGCTCCTCCTCGAATAATAACTAGTTCATTTACATCATCTTCACATATTGCTTTGAGTGCTTTAAGTTGATTCTCATCCAACTCAAAAAAAGGACTATCTCGGAATAAGATCGCTTCTAACATATGAGTATCATCATATTTAACGTCTAAAAGATTGTTCTCAGATAGAATATCAATGATTTTAGTTATTACTTTATCAAGTGCTTCTCTTTTCTCTTGAAAATACCCCGACTTATTTCCAACTGGTGAATTTAAAATACGAAAATCATATACGGCACTCCACTCTTTAAAAATTTTTATCAAACTTCTTTCTAAATAATTTAAATAATATTCTATATTTTCTCCATAAAAAATTATTAGCTTTCCGTCTCCGAAATACTTTTGGTACTTCCTGTGCTTTCTGTACTTCCTGTGATTTCTGTACATTTTGTGTTCTTCTATATTTCTATTTATTTTATATTTTTTTAATCTTTCATACTCTTTTAATTTTTCATACTCTTTTAAATGTTCTTTATGACGTCTCAATAGTGTATTAGTTTGTCCAATATAATAAGTCTTTTTATCAATGCTACAATAAATATATAACACGGAGACATCATTTAAAGCATTCACTTCATCACTTGGGATATCAACAAAATTTAACTCTTCTGAATCTAGCCTTGTGGTAAAACATTTTAGTTTTTCATTTTCTAACTCTCTATATCCATTTTGTTCCATAAAAAACCATAGACTCCTTCTATTTTTAAAATTTTAATAGTATATATTTCTAAGCACGTTAGTATGACTTAGGTATCACTCTATATTGTATTGGTTCATATTCCAGATTTTCATGTGGATCATTAATAACATAATAATCCCAATCTCCATTAGAACTTCTAAATAATCTGTATATAGAATACTCCTTCCCTTTTTCTTCAGCCACTCTTTTTTCATTTGCAGATAAGTAAAATGGAGTATTTATCCCACCTATTGTCGATTTCACTTCGATGTAAAATGGCTTAACCTCATTAGTGACTTCATCAAGATAAATTGATCTGATATCATACCCCAAACCATCACCTTCATCAACCGCTACATGGACAATATCATCAATATATTTTTGTAATTTAGAATCGTTTTTGGCACGCTCAATTTCAAGAGTTAAAACTAGTTTTTCTGCTTCCATCCCCTGCTTAGTATTTCGTTTTAATTCTTTAATGTAATCTTTTTTTACTATTTTAGGATCAGATTTTGCTTTACTCAAAGACAAACTTGTTGGAATAGATACTTGTTTACCTAGCTTCTTAACATTAAGATCTTTTTTTATAATACTAACTTCTATATCATCAATAGGTATATTGTCTAAAATATTATTATTAAAATCTTCAAAGTTATACGGTGACATTAAGCCTCTTAGTTCAGCAAACATCATTTTAAGATATTCTAAATCCTTAAGTAGATCTTCATTACTAATTCCTAAAATTTCTTCTGTACTATAGAATTTACTACAAATGTTTCCTAACTCGTATCCTTCCGGCAATCCTCCCTTATTTTTAGATTTTAAATCAATAGGATCTACTGTAAATCCAGGATTATTTTTGTTAGATAAAAAATTTAAATTAGCATGCCAATATTTACTAACCTTTTCTATCTTTTTCTTAGCTTCATTTGACTTAAATAATTGTGTGAAACGTGTATAGCCTTGATTCAGAGATACATAAACACCTGAACCATCAGCTCTGAAAAGATAAACAATGTAATATCCTCTTTGTGCCGAATCACTTAACTCTTTATAGAACACTGCTACCCATGGGATCTCTGCCCAATTGCCTTGGCCACAAGAAGAGTGAATCTTGTACTCAACTCTAGGAAACAAATAATCAGGAATTGTATTTTCTACACGTTTTCTGATGAAATTCGAAAACTCGTTACCTTTAAATGGATTATTCTTTTGAAATCTATATTCTGCTAATATCTTTTGTAAATAAGTACGTAAATCAATATTATCTGTTGCCATTTGTTTCTCCCGCTATACCTTCTAAAATTTGATAATTATTATTTATAAGTTTGGATTTTCTTTTTGTAAATCGCTTTCAAAAACAATTATATCACATTACTAAAAAATGTTATAATAGCAATAGAGGTGAAAATTATGGAAGAATTAATAAATAAAATCAATAAATTTCGAGATGATAGGAATTGGCGACAATTTCATAACGAGAAAGACTTAGCAATTTCTATTTCAATAGAAGCAAGTGAACTATTAGAACTATTCCAATGGAAATCTGCTGAGGATACAGTCTTAAATAAGCTACCTCAGATTAAAGAAGAGTTAGCTGATGTCTTAATTTATTCTCTTATGTTAGCTGATAATTTAAGTCTTAATGTCAATGAAATCATCGAAGCTAAAATAAAACAAAATACAGAAAAATATCCCATTGAAAAAAGTTATGGATCCAATCTTAAGTACACCGAATTAAATGAAGGTAAGGGAGAATAATGGCAAAGTTTAATCATATAATTTTAGATATAAAAGATGGCGAACTCATTAACATTGAAAATTTAGCTCAGAGGCAACAAAATATCTTAAGAAATGGGAATGTTATTTATATCTACCGTAGTACTAAATCAAAAAAAATATATATTGGTCAAACAAGACATTTTACCACACGACATAAACAACATTATTCTGGAAATGAAATTAAATTCAATAATGCTAACTTTGATCAAGTTATGATTCTCGTCTCTGTATATTTTAATGGTTCATCTTTAGACGATGTTGAAAGCCAATTAATCACTTATTTTATTGCCGATAATCCATCTAATAAAAGAGGACAAGTCTCTTATGATCAAGATGATATTATAAACGGGAATGGTGGCAACAACGTTAATGATTACTCAGACAGAGAAAAAGTCGCTTTAGAAGTAGTTCTTCCATTTTGGGAAAAAGTTCTTTTCCCTGAAAAATGGGTATCAACTCCTACTTTAAACGAGTTGAGAACAAGTGCACTTGTCAAATATAGCCCAATTAAACAATTGACTGACCAACAAGTTGAACTTATTAAAGAAATTTTAGACAATTGTAAAACGAACTATGTCATAAACGGAGATGCTGGTACTGGAAAAACTGTCTTACTTACCCATCTCGTAGCGCAATTCTTAAATTCAGCAAAAGACAAAAGTATCGCTGTCGTAGTTCAACCCAATTGGATAAAAACTGCTACTGAAATTTTTAAGGTATATGGCCTCAATAGTTCCAACCTTAAAATTGTTAGTTCCACACAATTAATTAATTTAAAACTAAAATTTGATACTATTATCGTTGACGAATCTCACAAACTTTCACGACGAGGTTCAAAACAAATGGCTAGTTTTAACACTGTATATAACAATCCTGAATTTGCAGCTTGTGAAACACATTTAGAACCTCTCATTAAATTAAGTAATCAACTTATTCTAATGTATGATGTTCTACAAGCTATTCGCCCAGCAAACATAGCACGAGAGAAATTTAGAGAATTAACCTCTAATTTTGAGCACCGATACCTGACAACCCAATTTAGAATACAAGCCCCAAAGAATAAAAACTATTCTTCTGAAGATTATATAAATGGGATCAAATATCTGTTGTATAAAGATACCGAGCTATTAGATTATACGAACTTCGATCCCAATTTCAACCGCTCCCTATTTACCGAGAACGATAGTGATGCTTACTTTGGATTCTTTGAAGACTCTCCATTAAAAAATCTTATCGATTGGATAGAGGAAGATAATAATTACAACCCAGAACATGTTAATCGTGTTCTTTCTGGCTTAGTTGAGCCTTGGCGGCAAGCAGATGGTAAGGATCCTTCTATTACACATTTTCATGAAGGTGATCTTCGTAGACGTTGGAATTCCACTCAAGATGATTGGATTAATTCAACCGATGATGACGCTGAAAAGCAAATTGGATCCGTTTTTGCAGTACAAGGGATTGATCTCAATAAAGTGGGTGTATTAATAGGTAATGATCTGTTAGTTGATGAAGAAGGTCGACTTTACGGAGAGCCTGATAACTTCCATAATGTTAATGGGAAACATAATAAAGACCAATTAAAATTACCCGAAACCAGACAAGAATTTACACTGTTTGTTCTTAATATCTATTATGTACTATTAACTCGTGGAATTGATGGTGTTCGTATTGGTTTTTGGCATAATGAAGATTTTAAAAACTACTTCAAATCTATTTTTGAAATACAGTAATACAAAATAAGAGAAGATAATTCTTGTATCTTCTCTTATTTTTTTGATGATCATCATTAATTTTTTATCTCTTATCTTTTTTCATTTTAATAATTCTAAAGCATTGGCAGAAATATTTTAAAAATATCAGTTAAGGTCACATTAGTAATAGCTGTAACTCTGCCTTTTTCCGTGCTTCTTTTTCAGTTAATCTAGAAGTATCCCAAGCATATGCTACAGACTTTCCTTTATTATAAACTAACCAAATTTTTAAGTTTTCAATATTTTTCTTAAGGCTATCCCAATTCTTTTGTTCAAGTAGTTCTGGTATCTCTTCACTGGAGGCAAAGCCTTTATGAATAATACGATTTTGAAGCTGTTTTATTAAAGATGGCCTGTATTGATTAAATTCTATTATAATCTGTTCTTTAATCTCATGAAATAAAAGGATAACTGATGCATTTTGCCCCTGAATATAGGAATCGATAGCTTGCTTGATACCATCTTCATTGTACGAAGAATATTCTCGGAACAAATCCAATAAACGAAAGTATAAAGCTTGTTTTGACACTTCAAGATTTTCCTGTACTTTCTGAAAGCTATCACAACTGTAATATATTTTAGATAATAAAACTATGTCAGGCATCAGTACAATAGCTGAGAAGATATTAGCTTCTCGTTCTATAATGGATTCCTGATTATCAACAGTCTCAGTGAAATATAATCCAGCATGCTCTAAAACGAAATGCCCCAGTTCGTGACACAAAGTAAAATTTTGTTTTTCTTTCGGATTATCTCGTTCACAAGAGAAACTAATTCCATTCTTATCAATTATTGTTAATCCTTCTATCTTGTGGTTCGAAAAATGATGGGTAATCACTTGGATGCTGTTTTTTTCAATGCAGTATTGAAAGAAACTTTTGAAATGATAGTTTAGCAACGAAGTATAGCTATCTTTTATATACTGATATAATACTTGCTTTGTGATATTACTAATTTTTGTATACAATTTAACCACAGAACACTGCCCCCTTTAAATTCGTCTCACAAAAACTAAACCATTTTGGTTGAGTTAATTATATAAAAAAAGCAGACAATTGTCCACTTTTCTATAGCTATGAGATCGCTATAACCTGTAAAAACAAAACGGGTTTTCAGCACTATTGCTGCTGGCCATGCTCCACGATTCATCATAAATATTCTTATTAATTGAGTAACTCCCACCTTGATGCGAGACCACATAAGCATCACTATTATAAAAAAAAGTTGTGAAATAGTGGTCTGAAAAGTCAATCGCAATAGTATCATCAACTTCACCAGAATGAGTTATCATTTCTTTTATTAGGTCCGAACTTTGCATTTGAACAAATTCATAAGAATAGCAACAATTCAAAAACATCATATCTAAATCTATATGATTAGCCTCTATGTTTCTTAAAAAAGTAGGGAATTTCATATTGCCATCCGAAAATTGAATTACGTAATCTTTATTATTAAAAATTCCTCCATGTCCTGCTACATGCAATATTTTTGTCTGTTGGAATTCATGTAATAGTTTAAAAAATATATTAGTTGTACACCCAAAAACTGGGACAACAATAAATTTACTATTATTTTTTGATAACTCAATCAATTTGTCTATTTCAACAGAAGCTCTTAATTGAGTATCGTAATAATCTACCAACCCAAGTGAAATAATAACTTCTCGATTGTTTAGACTACCAGCTCTAACATTTTCTATAACATCGATATTTGTGGCGGCTTGTGTCAGCGAAATGTATGAATTAACTACTTTACGCCACTTTGTTGCTGTTCTCATGTTATTATTTTGATTCGTCAGAAATTGGGTTACATTTGTTGATAATGAGGACGTTAGTGAGTGCAAAATTTTATATTCATTACTTAATGAAAAACTAAGCAATTTATTAACATTAATTACAACTTCATTATCCTTTAATTCATTAACCCTATTTTCGATATACTCCTTTGAAAAATTTTTTTCAATTTCATAACGACTTTTATTAAAAAATTTAGTGAAATCTTTATTCTCTTCTTTTTTACTATTTTCTTTTTCTCTATTATCTATTTCACTTTTTTCTTCACCATTAGTTTCAATAGAATTAGAATCTAACATACTACTAGTTTCATTCTCATCTTTGATTATTTGTTCATTATTTTTCACTAACGAATCAGTGAGAAATCTTTCAAAATAATTGTATATAGGTGAAATCATTTCTTTCAACGAAGGATCTTCAATCCTATTTAAGTAATCTTCTCTCATAATAATTGCCTATCTCACTTTTCAAATCTTTTCTTAATTGAAACTGTTGATTATTTTCTAAAAATTCCTAATCATTTAATCTGATTTAACAAACGTTTTCTTTCTCTCCTCCATAAACTCAATTAGTTCTCTTCTGAAAATATCTTTTTCTTCCTCCGTTAGTCCTTTTGAGTTCATACGGAAAAGTAACTCAATATTATCTAATTCATCTTCTGTATTATCTGAATTTCCAACTAAGTAATCCACCGATACATTCAAAATCTGTGCGATTTTAACCAGATTTTCCTGTGTTGGTTTTTTGACTCCATGTTCCCATGAAGCATAAGCTGGTTGCGAAATTCCTAACTTTTCGGCAACATCAACCTGGGTTAATTGTGCTTGTTTTCTAAGATTTTTTAGACGTTCCGAAAATTCCATTATACTCCTCTTAAATTTTTTAAAGAATTTTTCAAAAATCTATTGACAATTATAACCTATGGTTATATAATGTAAATATAGCTGGTAGTTATAATAATTATAAAAATAATAATGCTTAACTATCAGCATCACGATCTTTGTAAATTTAATAAAAAGTGCGTCTGACAACCAGAGGACTGATCATCAGAACTACACATAAACTTCGTACCTTTATTGTAAATGTTTTGGAAAGAAAAGTCAAGTCCGTTTACGGTTGAAGTGAAGATATAAAACATTTTTCTGTGGGCTTCCACGCATTTCGGACTTTCGCACTTTTCCGTATAGTAAAGTGAACTGGCTTCGCCAAAGGGCGTAAGAGAATCCATGGGGTATGATAATGACTACCTTTTGAGATTGGCTGGGAAAACGATGGTAATTTACGCAAAGCACCTTGCTAAACGTTGCCACCGTAGAAAGAGTGCTCTTTCTAACCAAATAACTTTTCTTTACTGCTGTCTATCCATATTAGATAGACTTACTCTTAAGCTACCAAGTCATCCTAATTTCTTGGTAGCTCTTTACTTTAACAATAAAGGAGAAAACTATGACTAACTTTTTTCGCATCACAATGTAAACGACTTTATAATAATTACCTCTTTACTCATAGAATGTTTCATTCATCTGAGAAGCTACAAGCTCAGCTGTACTCTCAAATTTTAAATGATTTAGATACTATAGCTAAAAAGTCACTAGCTACTGGATTTCCTCAAGGTGAAGTACAATTTTATACTAAAATATTTAAACGTAAACTCTCAATTCATTATTACTCAAGAGTAAAGCAATTAGCTTAGCTCTTTTTATTTTATCATCAGAAAGGAAAAAACTTATGATCCCAGAAACACTAAAAATGAAAACAGATTTTATCGGCCCAGCTTACTACGAAAAATTAGGAAATGCTCCACGTTTTGTCTTCGGAAAAGAAGGTAAATATCAGCGTCATATTTTAAACAGCGAAACTCATGGTTCCTTCCATGTTATCACACCTGCTTCCACCACTGTCTTCCCAGAAGATACTCTTGTAGAAGTTGTTAATCCCATCTTCCTATCAGACACTTCTCTGAATGGAAATTCTGTTGCACCTGCACTAAATGTTTTTGCTGAAAAACTAGTACTGAAAAAATAAATAAACAAAGGAGAAAATTAAATGGCTAAAATTGGATTAAACTACGGAGAAAAACTACAAATTGCTGACAAATCTTATCGCGTCATCACTGATGGTTTAGACGTTCCCCAAGTCCTTGGTAAATTGACTTTCCGTGGGATTGAAGGACCAGATATTATCTTTGAGGAGGATCGTTCACAACGAAATCCTGACGGTTCATTTGCTCAAATTAATACCGGAGAAGTACGTGGTATTGTTGTTGCGATTCATTCTTCTGTACAACATCAGACACTCTTCTTTACTATTGCAGATATGTCAGAATCTGAAATTGAAGATCTTGGCCTAAAATATCGTGAAGAGATTGAACTAGAAGATATTGTCATTACGCATACTCACGTAAATCGAAATGATATCTTCAAACTATTTGCATCTAGGATCAAGAAAAAAACAGGAGGCACATCATCCAAAGAAAATAAGCCCGTAGAGCATAAAAAGCAAGACTAGGAGGTAAAACACTATGAGACTCTTTACCTATCGAGGACAAAGAGTTCGAATCATTCACCGAAAAATTAAAGGAATCACATGGTTAATTCTGTGGTTTCCTTTTTTATTTGCTATTAGCCTTTATACTTACATTCATCTAGAAGAGTTAAAAATTTATCCCCTACCACAAGCTTATTTTATTGGCGCTGTATTCTTTAGTTCTTCAATTCTTGCTTGGTTCATTAATCACCTTTGTTACGAGAAGCTACTATTCTTTCAAAAAATGAATAGCTTACGTATTCTATCTCGTTTTTTATTAGAGAATAATCTCTATCTATCAAAAAAAATTAAACGAGAAAATAAGATTAGTGAAAAGATTGAACTTCCCCAAGTTTATCTAAAACAATCACCATATAAAATTGAAATTAGCTTTATCTTAGAAGGAAATAAATTCCAAGATCGTTTCTTGAATCTCGGCTCTACCCTTGAAGTAATGTTTAATGGAGATTTTCGAAATAAAACCTTCGATAAGCGCTTTATCAAATATGAAATTGCCATTAATCGTATTGATAGTCGTATTTCTATTGATAATGTTATAGTCAAAGGTTCGAAACTACAACTCATGAAAGATGTGACTTGGGACTTTATTGAAGAACCTCACCTTCTCATTGGTGGTGGAACTGGTGGAGGGAAGACTGTTGTCCTTATGACTATCATCTATACACTTGCTAAAATTGGATTTATTGATATTTGTGATCCCAAAAACTCTGACCTGGCTGGTTTAAAAAAGATAGCTGTTTTCCATAACCGAGTCTTTACTAGTAAAGAGGATATCATTAACTGTTTTAAAGAAAATGTAGAGTTTATGGAAATGCGCTATAAACTGATGTCTTCTTCCCCTAAGTTTCAGGCTGGTAAAAACTTTAAGCACTATGATATGAAACCAAAGTTCATTCTAGTAGACGAATGGGCAGCTCTCATGGCAAAAATAGACCGTGATTATAGCCAACAAGCTGAACTCATGGAATACCTTTCTCAACTCGTCCTAGAAGGTCGTCAAGCCGGTGTCTTCATCATATTTGCTATGCAACGGCCTGATGGTGAATTTATCAAGACAGCTCTTAGAGATAACTTTATGAAGCGTCTCTCCGTCGGTCATTTAGAATCAACAGGATATGACATGATGTTTGGAGATGCAAATAAAACAAAAGAATTTAAAAAGCTAGATGAAATCAACGGTGTTCGTATTAAAGGGAGGGGCTATATTGCTAACAACGGTGATTTAGCAGGCGAATTTTTCTCACCTTACGTTCCACTTGATCAAGGCTTCTCCTTCTATGAAGCTTACTCACAAATACCAGTTATCGAATTTGAAGGAGAAGAATTCTCTGTCTTTAAAGAATTCACATCACAAACTCAAACTGAAAAAGAAGCTCAGAAGTCGGATATGGAACTTAAAACTACTAATCGTACCCTTAAAGACTTTTCTGATGAGCACAATCTAAAAATGGCAACACTACGGAAAATAATCTATCTATTAGAGGAAAAAGGAATGTCTTTTGAACGTTCCGACTCTGCCATTTTAGTAAAACCTTTTCAAGAAAAACTACTTCTTGAAATACTCTCACAATTTGATGAAGACGGACGCAAATCTTATCCAAAAGCTGTTGAAGCGATTATTAATCATCATGGGCTAGGACAAGGGCAAGGGCAAGCCTGACCAGGGGTCAGGCGCAGACCGTAGACCGACGTTCCTAGTCCATGATGAAACTTCAACCCCCGATTTCTAACAGGGGGGTTACATTTGGCAAAAACGCCTCATCCACCCCTCTTCATTCCTTATGGGAGTTGAGTTTACAGATTTCAAGAAGTGTGTAACTTTCGTTAAAAAAGTGTGTCACTCTAAAAAAAGGAGGTATACTCGTGAATGGATAAAATCAGCCCATTCAATCTAAAAAAATTTCGTCAAGAAACTGGAATGAGTCAAAAACAATTTGCAGAAGCTATTTATCTTCCAACTAGAACCTACCGTTCATATGAATCTGGAGAACGAGGTTTAACTCTCGAAAAGTTCCGAAGTCTCAAAGAGAAATTAGGATTTCATAAGAAATATGAAGAAAATAGCCTGCGTGCTAGGATTGACTATGTAAGAATCTCATTCCCAACCCTACGAGATCTAGAAAGCTTTTGTAAAAATTTTCTCTATTGTCATCTCACTGAATTCACAGAGCAAGAAACACGTCTCATGAATTACACTCATCTCTGGCAACGAGGAAATATTTGGATCTTTGATTTCTTTGATAAAGCCGAAACAAAAGATTTTCAAGCTTGTCTTCAATTATCTGGACAAGGATGCCGTGAGATGGAAGTTCTTTTAGAACATAAAGGAGTAACCTGGCAGACATTCTTTCAAAATCTTCTTTATGCTTATGAGGATTGCCGGATTAAACGACTAGATATCGCTCTAGACGAACTCTACAAGGGGTTCGGTAGAGAGGATGAACAAATACATCTCCCTGAATTAATAGAACGCTTATACGCAAAAGAAATCATCCTAAAGTCACTTAAAAAATGGAATGTGACTGGTGGAGGTTCTTTTACAAATAATGAAGACATGGAAGCAAATCACGGACTGTCTATTTATTTTGGATCCCGTCAAAGTCAACTCTACTTCAACTTCTATGAAAAACGCTACGAACTTGCTCAACAGGAAAACATCTCCTTGGAAGAATCCTTGGAGATTTTTGGTATCTGGAATCGTTATGAAATTCGCTTTTCCGATCAAAAAGCACAAGGTACAATTGAGGAATATGTCAATGGTGTGGATCTTGGAGAAATTGCCCGTGGTGTCGTTAATAAAGAAATTCAAGTCTATAATGGCATTAATCAATTCGGGGCTTATAAACCAGATGAAAAATGGCAAAAACTTTTTGGAGGTGTCGAACCTTTAACACTGTCAACAAGTCCACAACCTTACAGTTTTGAGCGTACTATTCGCTGGCTAACCCATCAGGTATCGAACTCCTTAGCGCTCGTGAATGAAGCTGATAAAATCATGCAGACGGAATACATGAAAATGATTCAAAACAGTGGAGAAATTACAGATCGAGGGAATGCAATGCTAAATCTTATTAAAGCAAATAAACAATACGAATCATAGAAAGGAATTATCCATGAAATACAATATAGAACTGTATCCACTTAAAATCTTTAAAGCAATAAGTTACAAAGATATATTAGAAAACTAATGTTAAAGAAAATATATAGAGAAGATTTTTTTCTATTACCTGATCAAGAATTTTGGACATTCTATATCCTTTTACGAAAAGGAAAAGATTATTACTATGAATGTGCTGCAAAATCTAGAGAAGAATCTCCTAACTTAAAAGGATTTTATACATACGACCATGCACTATTCACAATAGATGGTGAGTTAATCAATTTCAACTTAAACATGCGCCCTTCTCTCATAACCTATATTCAAAAAACCATTAAGGTCAATCAAGAAACATTTAGAAAGGAAATAATTATGGCTACAAAAACACAATTTGAAAAGAAGGTCTGTCAACTTTCCTATGAATTTGGAGAATTACTTAAGAAAAAGGACCACAACCAGGCTTGGACAAAAGCTGGTGAGTTAAATGCTCTCCTCAAAAAAGAAGAAGTTAAGGAACTAAAACAAGACCTAGTAGAGCAGCTACAAAATGAATTGCGAGGCTACTACTTCATCAACGGGGAGATTGAAAAAGCCAATAAGCGGCTTTATGCAAAAGGTTCAAAATTTATTGAATTAGCGAATATTTAAAAGGAGTGCCTATGGATAAATCAAAAATCTACCTACAAAAAATTAGAGATTATCTCTCAAAATTTGAAAAGAAAGAGAGAAAAGGAAAACCACCAAAATTAAAAATTGTAAATAAAAAGACTGTAAACATAGCGATGATTGGAGGAATTTGTTTCCTCCTTTTTATTGGTCTAATGGGTTCCTTCCGAGCTATTACTCTTTCAAATCAAATCACTTCTCTACAAGAAAGTCTTAAAAACATAAACATCACTTCGAATCAAACTAAAACGGAGCCCGATCAATACAACTATCAACTCCAATACTATCTAAATGATTATGTTTATGCTTATTTTACTCTCTCTCAAGATACCAATAAGCAACAAGAGCAAGTTAGGCGATTAGAAAACTTCTACAACTTTGTTCCTGATATCAAATCACAAGGTCAAATTCGAAACCCAAGTGAACTTGTCTCATCTCAATTACTGACTGTAGAAGATAATATTGCTAAGTATAAGATTAAATACAAGGAAAAGATTAATAATGAGAATGCCAAAGAATACCAGACAGGTTTCAACATACCTTTTGGAAGAAAAGATGGAAAATTCTTTATATCCGGACTACCTTGGTTCTCTGCTTTAACATCTTATCAAGCTGGACAGTTTAACGAAGAAGAAAAACTAAAATTATCTGCGACAGATCAATTCTCTGACTCAGAACATAAGAAGGTAGAGAAATTTCTTACGATTTTCTTTACAAATTATACCAGCAATCAAGATAATTTAAATTTAATTGCACCAGATATCACTGTTGTGTCTAATACAAAATTTAAAACTATCGACTATATCTATCTTAAAAATGAAGGAAATTCCCTCATTGCTTATGTGCAAGCTACTTTTGAAGTTGGAGGAAGTACTCATTCAGAAAACTTTACTTTTACCCTCACAGAAAAAGAACAGACATACTATGTCAAAAAATTAGAACACACCATTCCATTAAATTATGCAAACGATAAAGAATAGGAGAAACATATGAATACTGGAAATCTACGAACATTTCTTCAAGGTGATGCCGTTTGGATCTTAGGAGCTATTGCTGTTCTATTAGCCATTAAAGCCTGGCGCAATAGTTCTTGGATTCAACTCCTTTCCGTACTAGGATTTTATGCCGTCATCGTCTCCCTGACCAAAGGACAAGATATCTTGAAGGCTTTTGGTTGGTTCCTTAGACTTTTCGGAATCGAAACAGGTCTTTAATCATGAATGAAGAAAAACTATACGACTACAGCAAGGGGCTCAACGCCCCTTATTGGATTCAAGAAATAAAAACGAAGCAAGGTACACGAATTTGGTATTTCGCAACACCAATGCAGTTATCTTTTTTTATTGTCTTCATCTTCATTTTTGTGATGATGTTGCTTTTTGGAGGATTTATTTTGATTCCAATCGCACAATTCACACACTCTATTTCACTACTACTCTATTGGTATATTCCTTATAAATTAGCTAAATTTTATACCGAATATGAACCTCACGGTAAGAAAATGCATGTCTTCATTGGAGACTATATCATTTATCTTTTTGATTTTAAATTAAACAAAAAAGCCATCTACCACGAAGATCGAATAAACCCAATAGACGAAATAGTTTTTGAAAAAACAAATTTATAGAAAAGGAGGATTTATGAGTATTATCTTAACTTACCCAATTAAAGCAACCAACAAAAATTTAGCACTCAAAAATGATCAATCTGTTATTGCTTACTATCGCATTCCTAACACTCCTATCACCATTACGGATGAATATAAAAAAGAGAAACACAAGATAACAGTTTCTCAAATCATGAAGAAACTAAAGAAAAATAAGCACTTTGAGATTTCATTAATCCCGAAAGATTACCTCTTAGAAGAGAAATTGAGAGACTTTTCTGAAGCTCTAGCGAATGATAGTCGGAAGCTTGGAGAAGAACTTCTTCTCTATACTGTTGATAGACTAACTGATGAGATGGAAATTCCCTATCAGTACGATTGGCTTGCGGGAATCAAGTTACGTAAACAAAACAATGGTGCAACCCTAAAAGAATTAGCTCTTGAGGGCTTCACTGAATTCTCTGAGAAAATTGCTAATGGATTTGGATATGAATTCAAAACAGATCTGAATTGGTATGAAGATTATAAAAGCGATGAAGAAACTGTCTTTCAAGCTTTATCTATTCTTCGTGCTCAGCGTCTTACTGATGAAGAACTCTTTTATTATCAACGCATGCAATACCTTCGCTATATCCCGCACTATAAGAAAGAGGTTCTTGCTAATCGTTCTCAATTCAATATTACAGACACTCTAATCAAAGTCCTTAAAGGTGGTTTTCTCAAGCTCGAAAGTCCTTATGGTTCGTCCTTTGTTACTATCCTTCCAATTGGGAAATATCCTGTGCAATTCAATGGTTTTCATTTAGGAGAGTTTGTCCAGCGATTGAACTTCCCTGTAGAGCTACGAATAAAGGCAGAATTCATTGACTCTAACAAAATAAAAGGGAAAATGGGGCGCTCTAACACTCGCTTTAGAAACATCATGGAAGAGGCAGAAAACACGGATACTGTTCAACAGGACGAAATTATTATGGGTTCCATCTCCCTAAAGGATCTCATGAAAAAGGTGGGTAATAAGGAAGAGATCATCGAATACGGAGCTTACCTTGTGGTTTCAGCCTCAAGCGTAAATCAACTACGTCAAAGAAGACAAGTTATTCTAAATTACTTCGATGATATGGGTGTTGAAATTAGCGAAGCTTCACAGGATGCGCCTTATCTCTTTCAAGCACTACTTTATGGCGAATCTCTTCAGAAAAAAACTCGGACATGGACACACATGGTCACATGTAGAGGTTTCTCTGAACTTATGCCATTTACAAGTACTTCCTCAGGAAATCGTATTGGCTGGTATATTGGCCGTGTAGATAACTGGATTGGACGCTGGGATAATATCGAAAAGGCTATCGATTCTTCAAAGAATATCGTCCTCTATAATGCTACTGTCGGAAATAAAGAAGATATAGCTGGTAAGATCACTAAAAACCCACACATCATCATTACAGGGGCAACAGGACAAGGAAAATCTTTCCTGGCTCAGATTATCTTTTTGAGTGTTGCTCTACAAAATGTCAAAACACTCTATATCGATCCAAAACGTGAACTTAGGAATCATTATCATGAAGTAATTAATTCTCCTCATTTTTCCGAACTATACCCGGAACGAAAGAAACAGATTGAAAACTTCAATTTTGTGACTCTCGACAGCTCTCTCCCATCTAATCATGGAGTGTTAGATCCAATTATAGTTCTTGAGAAAGAACAATCCGTAGAAGTTTCTAAAAATATGCTCGAGTTCCTTTTACAAGCTGTTGATGATGTCTCAATGGATCAGAAGACAGCAATCACAGAAGCAATCAATGCAATCGTCGAACGTAGATCAGCAGGTGAAAAAGTAGGATTCAAACACGTTTTAGAATCTCTAAGAAATTCCTCATCTTCTGAAATTGCTTCGGTAGGAAGATATCTAACGTCAATAGTAACAAATTCTATTTTAGAATTAGCTTTTTCTGACGGAACAACCCAAGGCCTTGACTATGAATCACGAGTGACTATTTTAGAAGTCAACAATCTCAAACTCCCTAAAGACGACTCCACAAAAATCTCCGACCATGAGCGTAATTCCATAGCTCTCATGTTTGCGCTTGGTGCTTTCTGTACTCACTTTGGAGAACGAAATGAAAATGAAGATACAATTGAGTTCTTCGATGAAGCTTGGATTCTAATGAAATCCGCAGAAGGAAAAGCTGTAATTAAAAATATGCGCCGTATTGGACGCTCTAAAAATAATACTTTAGCACTGATTACACAATCTGTTCATGATGCAGAAAACGATGACGATACAACTGGTTTCGGTACAATCTTTGCATTCTATGAAAAATCAGAGCGAGAGGATATTCTAAAACATGTAAATCTAGAAGTTACTGAAAACAATCTAGAGTGGATTGATAATATGATTTCTGGTCAATGTCTCTATTATGATGTCTACGGAAATCTTAATATGATTTCAATTCACAATCTATTTGAAGATATCGATATGCTTTTGAAACCAATGAAAGCCACTGTATCTTCAAGCCTCGAAAATAAATACGCTAGTTAGGAGGTGAATCTATGCAAGAGGCTTTTGACAAGCTTAAGGGAGTGGATATCTTCTCTCTTAAATCCTACATGGAACCAACAGGCTATGCTTCTTTTAATGGAGCTTGGGTTCTCATCAATGAACTTTTTGTCAATCTCTTCTTTTTCATCCTCAATGCTGTTGTTGGCTTTTTCTCTTTGTTCATCCGAATCCTTGAAAGTATCGACCTTTACAGCTCATATAAAACTTATGTTTTTAACGGTGCAAAAAGTCTATGGAATGGGTTTACCGGTTCAACAAAAGGAAATGTTACTGACCAATCATTAGTTGCATTACTTCTTTTGATACTTGGTTTTTATCTCTTCTACCAGTACTTCTTTTCTAAAGGTTCGTTTGCTAAAACGCTTCTTCATGTTTGTCTAGTCATTCTACTTGGATTTGGTTACTTTGGTACAATTGCTGGAACTTCCGGAGGGCTTTATCTTCTTGATACCATCAATAATGTCTCGAAAGATGTCAAACAAAAAATTGTAAGTATTAAGGTGGACTATGCAAAAGGAAAATCTGTAAAAGTCGGTGAATCTATGGCGGATAGCTATATAGCTGAAACTTCCTACAAAGCCTATCTTTTTGTAAATACTGGCCAAGAGAACGGAAAATACAAAAACAGTCAAAATGGAAAAGAAGAAGATTTCGATGATAGCAAAGTGCTCGGAACTAGTGATAGTAAAGGAAATTTCACTGCTGTAAAAACAAAAGAACGTTCTCAATATCTAGACGAATTAGGGAATGGTGCTAATGAAGATGGTGAAAAGAATCGTTGGGTCTCTGCAATGCCAGATTTTATCTTTATACGCACATTTTATGTCATCTTTAAAGTACTAGAAGCTTTTGTCTTAGCACTACCAATAATTGTTATTCAATTACTAAATATCATCGCACAAATTATAGTGTTAACAATGATTCTCATATTCCCAATCGTTCTTCTTATTTCTTTTATTCCTCGAATGCAAGATCTAATTTTTGGGGTTCTTAAAGTTATGTTGGGTGGTTTAGCCTTTCCAGTAATCTCTAGTTTATTAATCTTGTTAATTTTCTACATTGAGAAAATTGTAGAAAATATGATTATCACTAGTTTTGATACCATTTTGAAGAATCTGCCATCCTTACTTCTACTCGGACTAGTCTTTAAATTATTAGTTTCTGTAGTTGCAAAAGGTGTCATCTACTTCCTGATTTGGAAGTACAAAGCTGAATTAATTCAATTTATCCTTGGTTCTAAAGCTAGATTAGTAACATCTGATATTGGTAATAAGGTTGAGAATAGTGTCACCAAAACAAAAGAAATTACATCTCAGATTCCAACTCAAAGTTTAAAAACAGCTCAACATCTTGGAAACTTTACTCTAGCAGGTGCTGGATTTGCTAGTGGAATGATAATGAATAGCAAGAGCCACTTCCAAAATATCGGTTCCTACTTTACACAAAAAGATACTACTTCACCTATAGAGAATACACAGCCTGAACCAACTGAAACTCCAATTACACCGAACCATTCTGAAATAACTGATCCTCAGATAGAAATCGTTCAAAAAAACATTCAAAACCCGGTGGTTCATTCCACTAACCTACGAGCAACAACTCCGACATCCAATGATGAATTCCAAACTCTGAAGGAAGAAAGAATTTCACCTTTCAAGCAGCGTCGGATCAATAATATTGAACAGCAATTAGAAAAATATAAAGACTCTCAATCAATGTATAAAGCACAAGGTTCTAATGCTTTCACTCGTGCTTATCGTAAAACAATGACACCAGATAATAAATTAAAAGCAAATATCGAGCGACGAAATCGATTGACTCAACGACTAAATCAACTAAGAGGAGAATTAAATGAACATTAAAATACGCTCAAGAACTGCCTTCCCAAAAATTCTTGAGGAAGCACTTTACCAAGCTTATAGAGAAGGAAAACGATCTGTCGATTTCCTTCTTTTATTTCCCGTTTTAGAGGAAGAACAAGAACAAATCATTGACCAAGTTAAATCTCATTCTGTAGTTCTGGATGCTAAATGGAGATTCGGAACTGTCTTATTTACGGCTTATATTAAACACTAAATTAGAAAGGAGATCTTATGAAAAAACTAAAATGGTATCTATTGTCTCACCTCATTCCATTTTTTATTCCAGTCTTTGTAATTATAATCTTCACGGGAGTAATTGGAGGAAGTGCAAATAGTTCTTCCAAAACATCAAAAGATTTCAAATATGCTGAACACTGGTCAGATGGAGATCCATATACACATAATCTCCTTGTTCATCGTTATGGTATCAAGGCTGAACAATTAGACGGCTTTTTAGATACATTAGGAATCTCCTTTGACCGAAACCGTATTAACGGAAGAAAACTTTTAGAATGGGAAGCTAAGTCTAACTTAGATGTTCGTGGAATTGTAGCAATCGCAATAAATGAAAGTTCACTAGGAACGGCTGGTGTGGCACGAAATCCAGGCGCTAATATGTTTGGCTTTGGTGCATTTGACTCCAATCCAGAAAACGCTAAGAACTTTAATGATGATATAGCAGTTGTTAGTTTAACTAAGCAAACAATTATTGGAAACAAAAACGAAACCTTTAAAATACAGGATGATAAAGCTCTCAAGTATGCGAATGGAACTCTTAATAGTTCTATAGATGGTGGAGTATATTTTACAGACACTAGCGGTTCTGGAAAACGGAGAGCAGAAACCATGCAAAAACTTGATCAGTATATAGATGAACATGGAGGAACTCCTACAGCTCCGAAGGAAACAAATGATACTGGATCTAGAATCAGTTCAAGCGAAATTCCATCAGGATATAGTCTCACACAAACTATTGATACGACTAATTATATAGCTAGTAGCTATCCCTGGGGACAATGTACTTGGTTTGTTTTTAACAGAGCAAAACAACTTGGAATTACATTCGATCCCTACATGGGGAATGGTAATCAATGGATGGAGAAATCTGGGTATTCAACTACGAAAACACCTACGGAACACTCCGCACTATCATTCTCATCAAGTCAAGCTGGTGCAGATCCAGTATACGGGCACGTAGCATTTGTAGAGCAAGTTAAATCCGATGGTTCTATACTTATATCCGAATCGAATTTTAAGGGACTTGGAATAATCAGCTATCGCACATTCGATGCAGAATCAGCTAAACAATTTACATATGTTTTAGGACATTAGAAAGGAGAATATATGTTAGTACAATTACCTGAAGAACAAACACAAGAAATTCAACAAATGATTGCAACACTCTTAAAAAATGAAATTCATCACTTTAAAGAAGATATCGGGGCAGACAGTCCTTTTCTTAATAAAAAGCAAACTTGTAATTATTTAGGCGTATCTAATAACACTTTAGATATCTGGATCGCTATGGGCCTCCCCTATATTCGAATTGGAAAATCCGTTCGTTTTAACAAAGAGAGTATCAATCAATGGATGACAAGATTAGAAATTAGTGTTTAGAAAGGATAATTATGGGAATTTCAAAAACAAAAAATGGATCTTATAGACTTAGAGCTTATATACCCGACGAAGCTCAAGGGATATTAGGTATCGGAAAAAGATACGAAAAAAGGTTTAAAACCCGTAGAGAAGCAAAAGAAGCAGAAATCAAATTAAGCATTGATATTGAAAATGCACGATTAGGACGGCGAACTACACCATCAAAAAATAAAGGAAGTATCTTGTTCAAAGATTTTTATAAAGAAGTTTGGTTAGAACCCTATAAAGCAGGACAAACTACTTCAACTCTCAAGCCTCCTAGCAAAGCAACAGTATTTCAAACAGAAAATATCTTCAGACTACATATTCTGCCATTACTAGGAAACTACTCTTTAGATCATTTAATCAATAACAAACAACTTGTTCTATCACTCTTAACTACCAAGGCTAATAACTATGCGAACTTCAAAGTAATTCGGAGCTATGTAAACTCAGTTTTTGATTGGGCGGAAGAGCTTGAATATATTCCTTCGAATAAACTTCGAAAAACCATCAGTAGAATTAAAGCAAATAAAAAAATTCTCCTCAAAGAGAATAGACGAGAAGAGGATCTTGCGCTTAATAAAGATGAATTAAAACTATGGTTACAAGCTTTTGATACTGATTTAGAAAAAGGTATCATTGATTTTAAAGACTATACATTATTTTATACAACATTTTTCTTATCTGACCGTAAATCAGAAAGCTATGCATTACAGTGGAAACACATTGACTTCTCTACCGGAGAAATACTAATCGAACAAGCATTAGATCGTTTTGGAAATGTGAAATCAACAAAGGGAAATAAAAAAACAATCTTTAAAGCTCCGTCTGAACTACTCGAAATACTTGAAAAATGGAAAATTCAACAACAAGAAGAGCTTAAACTTTTTGGATTAAAACAAACTCGAAAACAATTTGTATTCACATATAATGATCGTGCGAATAATATTAATCTTCCACTTCATACAGACTATTTGAACTATCGAATGAAATCAGTAAGAAAAAGACACCCTGAACTCTCTCCAGCATCACCTCATAAATTGAGACATACAGGCGCAACACTTGCGAAACAAGCAGGAATTTCACTCGAAACTATTTCAGAAGCCTTAACACATAGTGATAAGGAAGTTACAAAAACATATGTCAACACTATCGATAAGGTCAATAAATCAGTCGGAGAAATTGTTTATAGAAATCTTTGAATACATAAAGAATAACTAGAATATAATTTCAAATTAAATACGTTAAAAACCATCTCTAATTGACGAGATGGTTGATTATTTAGTCTACTTTATAAAAAACTTCTTTTGGACTACGTGGTGCAACTTGTCCCGCAATAAGCCTATTTTTACTTAAATCTGAATCTACCCAAGTAATAGTAGTTCCAGCAGGATAAATACTCATTCCATACCCTGTGGAACCAGCTTGAATACTGAAGTTAATACTTCCATTATTACCTATACTCACTTTTTCAATCTTTCCACTGTTTACTAGTCCATTTTTATCGAATGTAAACTTTTGGCCGTTCTCATTTCTCCAAGTCCCAGATACAGTTGAAAAATCTCCATTGATAATAGCTTGAGCATCAATTTCTTCTTGTTCAGAAACTGGTTCATCTTTTTGAGTCGATGGTTCTGTATAAGGAGTTGCGTCTGTAACAACCCAATATTGAAATTTCTCAGAGTCTTCAACAATTTTCACCGTAAAAGTAACTAGTTGCCCTTCCTTCCATCCACTAGTTAGTTTTTTATCAATATGGATTTCTATACCTGCTATTGAAGCATTGGAAGCCTTAACTTTTATGTTATAGTATTTATTTAAGTAACTAAAGTGACCGTAATAATCTGCCCAATCTTTTTGATGAAATAATTCAGCAGTAAAACGATAGAGTTGTCCAGTCTTTAAAGTACCATCATTCTCCATATCTCGAAGTTTTTCTGCTGTAGTATCAATAATATTAGTCTGAGAAGATGTTGTAGAAGTTGAGCTAGTTGTCGTTGTTGTAGTACTTGTTGTCGTAGTAGTTGTTGTTAAAACTTGTTCAGTTGTTGCAGCATTGGCGGTTTCTGTATTCTGCTTATTATGAGTAAACAATATAATGGAACAGGCAAGTACAATAGGAATTAAGGTACATAACAAAAGTAAGAACCAGTTTATACGATTTCCTTTAGATCGTAGAACAACGATTTCATCAGCATCCTGATAAATCTCAACTAATTCATTCAATTTAGGATGAAAAGTCAATTCACTAATAGGAATTGTTAAATTATTTCCTGTATCAAGTTGTATTGTAATAAGACCGTCTGAAATACTAACTATCTTATGATTCGCTTTATAATTGAAAGCCTCATAATTACTTTTATTATCAGCTTTTAAAACAATATCCTCATCGATAATTACAAAGTCACCTATAGTTGGCTCGAATTCACAATTCTCAATAGCAATTTTTTTAAAACTTCCATCACTATTACCTATATAGACAGTATCTTCCGTTATTCTAATTATTTTCCCTAAAATCATTTTATCCTTTATTATCAAATTAATATAAAGTTAGAAAAGAGTACGACTAGAAATTTAATTTCTTTAGAAATCAATTAATAGATGAAATCAACGTTTATCTAACTATCACTATTTATTTTTCATAAATTTATCGTATTGAATTTTTAATAATTCTTTTGTTGGAATTTCAGAACTTCGAAGATTACTAAACACCTGTAGTCCCTCATATTGTTCATAATCCGTACCTTTAAGTTGACTAGAAAGTTCTACTTTATAGCTATCAGGATTAATAGCAATTAAATATTTATCCCAAAGCTTGTGGAGATCACTTCGCAAACAAAGACCATTATTTATGACATTACTATCAGCGCCATTATACGGTGTAATATGAGCTGCTTCTAAAACACAGATTATTTTGCATCCAGAAATACAGCAAGAATATCCATAAGTTCTTAAAATCTTATCTCTAAATTTTTGTTGCCCTTCCCTAATAACTTGAAGTACTCGTTTGACTTCCTTTTTATTTTCTTCACTTGGTAAGTAATCCGAACCAGTATCCGATTCTAATTCATGAACAATCATAGATTCATAGGGAGTGGATACCTCAAAATCATTGTGATTTTCAATATAAAACCTAGAAGTTTGTCCCTTTAAAGCATCTTTTATATGTTTTGTTGGATTACTCTCTAATTTTATGTTATCAAGATATTGCTCAATATTATTTTCAAAAATTTCAACTAAGTCACTTACTTCTAGCCAAGCAGTCACTTTTGAGTCCTCTTTAAATAGTTCATCTCTATAGTATTCGGGTATTAAATCAGCAATCTCATTTCTATTCCACTCATTATCTCCTGTTTGTGAATAAATGTTAGTAAGTAATCCAACATATACTCCGTTCCCGCCACTTTCATAAAAAACTACTCTTTTATCTTCAGCTTGACGAAGTTCATTAATTCTCTTTTCTGTGAATAAATTTTTATCTTTCGAATATTGTCCCCAATAAAATTTATTATTTTTTTCTAAAATTTGACTGTGGTATTTCATTGTTCCATGATCTTTACCCGCAAATTCTTCTTTAAATCTAATAAATAAACTCATCTCTTTCCCCTTTTAATATAATCTATAACATTATTATATCATAAATATTTTTCCAAAAATTAATTTATCCTTTATATATCTAGCATTTTTATCGTTACATACCAAAGTATTATTTAACTGATATTTTTTAAAATTTAGTATTAAATATCTTACTATGATAATTATTTAAAAATTCCATGGGGTGAATTTGGGGTGAATTTTGGGGTGAACTTTGTATTTTTGAAACAAAAAAGACATCCAAGAGAAAATTCTTGAATGTCTGTAAACGTTGATATAATC
>ERZ773037.148-NODE-148-length-36983-cov-16.665403_pt1 | contig 36983 bp, 60 predicted proteins | sample MGYA00511466_ERZ773037 | MGnify/ENA primary metagenome ERZ773037 (study PRJEB29015, sample SAMEA2738146) | human oral metagenome | biome: human oral; feature: human-associated habitat; material: saliva | place: China | collected 2202 ... | reverse complement strand
AATACTTTTTTTAATCATATCTCTCCCATAAAACTCTGCTCATACAGATATAAAAGAAGGACCTACAGTGAACTGTAGGTCCTTATATTTGGTGCGGATTGAGGTCTTATATTCAACACTCTGCACGATTACTATATTATTTAAACTCTACATTTTTAAAAGGGGCAAATAAGGGGCAAACGTTATTTTTTATGCCCCTATGTAAAAAGCCCCACATCAGATCATGTTATTATAATATTTGTTTTGTTATGAATTAGCGCCCTCTTCACCATATAGCCTTTCCATTCCTTGCCTTGTTACAAGCCACATTTTCCCAGACTTTCTAAACTCACCTTCTAAAAATCCATTCTTTACCCTGCCTCTACAATTCTGTTTCAATGCATCAGCCGTAACATTCCACCTTTCTGCAGCCTCTTGTGTAGTCATAATATCATCTAGTTCAAATTTCAATTTCATCACCTTCTAACAGAACGTTTAATTACTAATAGTAAAATAATAATAGTCGCTATATTAATCAACCATTCTAAATATTGCATAATTCACCTCGTTGATTTACAATGATGTTGAAAAGGTGGCGGGGCTTTCACCCGCCTGCTTTTTACTACTCCTTGCTAACAAGTTTTAGTATTGCTAGTGCCAGTACCAGTGGCGTCAGCGCATTTGCTAAACTTGTTAGCTTTTCTATTATGTCCACTATCATCACCTCCTTACAATTATATTATACCCTATATCGTGTATAAAAGCAAGCAATTATTTTGATTTTTACAAACAAAAAAAGAGCCTACCAACATAGATTTAATCTAGGTTAGTAGGCTCTTTTATTTATAGTTGCGTGTATCCACCATTACACGCTATGGAGATATTGGATCACTTCCTTAATGTTTGAACGCTACCCCTATAATTGCGCCACCACTTAATACTTGTGATACATTTCGTTGCATCCGCAAGCGTTTAATAGTTTTCTTGTCGTTCTCTATTTGCCCTTTCAATTCTGTCAAAGAGTTCTGCATTTCGTTTAAGGTAATTTCTTGCTTCATTGATTGAAGCTTGGCTTGCATCAATTCGTTCTCCAATTTGTTGATTGTATTGTGTGCTTCTGTCAATTCGTTCTTTTGCTTCATGACTAAGTTCTGTGCTTCGGTCAATGGAACGCTGGATGCTTCGATTAAGTTCAAGGCTTTCTCGTTGTTGCTTTTCAATTCGTTCCACTGTGTTAAGGGTATTGTTATCGTTGCTTCCTGTTGGTTCATGGAAGATGTACCAGATGCAAAAGATAGAGATGAACACAATAACACCGATAATAGCATAACGATAGTTAATACCATTAATTGTATTTTTGATTTTCTCATACATATTTACCCCCTAATACATATAATTAACATCTACTTCTGCCCCTGCTACATATCCACTGTCACTGTATTGCCAAATCTTAACATCTGGATAGTCACATTCTGTTGAGCCATATTGTGCGCACCATACAGGAACGCTTGGCATCTGGCTGTATGCATATGTTTCATCCCACAATAAGGAATATCCACTATAGATACCTACATTATTAAATCCTGCTTGCCATAATCTATTTACAAATCTACTCATGCAATTAGTCATGTCTTGAGATGTAAGTGCGCCAGCATTAATATATGCACGTAGTTGAGTGTGTTCTTCATAGTCATACCAAATGCCTGCTTGTAAATGCCAATCAGTATAACCATATGCATTTAATGTATTGATTACCCATTCTGCTTCTTGTACTGCTGTTGCTTCTGTGTACGCATGGCTAAAATAATATACCCCTACTTCCAAGCCTGCTTCTAATGCTGTAGTCATATGTTCTTCAAAGTATTCATCTACGTTATATGCTTCACCTAGCTTAATAATGACAAATTCATTACCCTCTGCTTTAGCTTGCTCCATTCGTTCAAGATTAAAATATGGATTCCCGTTATAATCTTCTTGCCATGCTGAAATATCAAACCCTTTTCTCACTTCTTATCACTCCTTTCTGTAATATTTGTTAATGGTGGTATTTTGGGTTGTTCCTCTAATTTGTCTGGTATTCCGTTTCCGTCTCTGTCAATCCACAAAGCAAGGAAACCTACTAGCGCTGTCAAAACAGAAGGAATAAATATATGATCTATGATGTTAATACCAACGCTAATTAATTTGTTAGTTTCATCCGATACATAACCTCTAATAAAGGCCATAATGTATTGAGTAACTACTAACAAAATAGGTACTAGCATCACTAATACTAGTACCCTTGTAGCAAGAACCCCTGTAGGGTGGAAGTTAGCCACCCTAACAGATTGATATGATTTTTTAATTGTGTTGATGAGCTTTGGCAGTATGTTCATGCAACTCCTCCTTAATATCATCAACACGAGCTTCGATACCATCGACCCTAGATGTCAATTTCACATGTTCCGTGTACGCTTTAGTACGTTGTTCACGTGATAACTTAATTTCGTCTTTCAAGTCTTTTAATGTGTCTGTAAGCACGCCCATTTTTTCTTGAAACATCAAGTTGTCTTGCATCCTTTGGAGGTCTAATTTTTCCAGCAACGGGATAATCAATAATCTATACCCCGCCCCTGCAACAACGCCCACTATAGTGAGCGTTGTTAAAATATCGTTTAACTCAAATTGCCATGTCCACATACTACCCCCTTGCCTTTTCTAAGTAATATTCTTGATTTGTAGGCAATGGAACGCCTGATACATTGCAATATTCTACTTTCACCTTGGTCTTATCGGTCGGTAATGTATAATTCACATTACCACGATTATCAACGGTGTATAAAGTGCCGTCAATGCGGAGTTTAGTACCAGGGTAGAGATTGCTAAACGTTACTTCTGCAGCGCCCTCATCCCATGTAGGCAAGGTAAACGGATTCATCGATACAATTTCGCTATCAGAGTAGAATGTGAATATGCCTTTAGCAATTGTCAGCAATACTCCCGAAAGACTGGTGTCATCAACCGCAACATTGCCAGCCCTCAAGGTATTTATAAGGTTTGAAAGGTCGAGCGGAGCAAACTTTGCATCTACAGCAGCCTTGGTATAGTAATTAGACATATCAGCACTACCACCAATACCAGGCGGTCCTTGCTCACCTCTAGGGCCTTTTAAATTACCAAGTCTAATTCTAGTCATCTATTTTACCTCTTTCCAAAATCCTACAATATCCATGATATAGCGTTTATTGTTACCAACAACACCCCAACCTTTAATATTCCTACTGTTAGGCTCAACGTATACGCTATTATTATTGGCATCAACAGACACCTCCAATAAACGGCTAGGAACAGGTGCATCATTTGGAAGTGTACATAATACACCTCCAGTACCAGAACCATTACCAGTAACCTTCATATCTAGGTGCAACTTACCAAAACCACTCAACGGACTATATTCGAGATAACCACGAATAGCACCAGGAGCACCAGCTTGAGCTATTCCCCAATTAACATTGTATGTTTTAACGGTATTGATTGGTTCGGAAGTACTAACTTGTGCTGGGTATGTTACATCTGCATATAGATCACCATTTTCATCTAACGTAAATGTAACATTAGGCATTTGACCTTGTTCACCACGTTCGCCCTTATCACCCTTTAAGCCTTGTTGTCCATTATCACCTTTAGGACCTCTTAATGCGAGTAATTGTTCTGCCGTAAAGTCAGAATATTTAAACGGCTCTCCTTTATCACCTTTAGGACCTTTAAGTGCGTTAAGTTGGTCTTGCGTGAAGTCAGAATACTTGAACGGCTCGCCTTTTTGTCCTGGCGGTCCTGGTACCCCTTGCGGTCCTCGTTCGCCGTCCGCTCCACGTTGTCCAGGAGTTCCAGGTTCACCTTTAGGCCCTTTCAACTTTTCAATCTGTTCAGGGGTGAGTTGTACGTTTGAAGCCGATGTATATTGATTAATTTCGGCTTTCTTAACATAATCACTTAATTCAGATTTTTGAGCGAAAGATTGTCCTTCTATTTTGTTAACGTAACGAGTGCTAGCATCACCAGGAGTTAATGCATATTGAGCAATCTCGTTTTTCTTAATAAAAGTACCTAAATCGTTCTTATAGGCGAATGTTTGAGTAGCCCAACCCTTTTGAGCGTAATTATTAATCGCATCTGTGTTAGATAAATAATTACTTAACTCTTCTTTAAGTGCATATTTGTGGTCGCCTAGCATAGCAAGGTAATTTCTTATATCCACTTTTTTTAGATACAGATTGTTGGCTTCTTGTTTAGTTGCATACGGCGATAAATCTACATTAGCACCAGTGCCAGGCGGTCCTGGTGGCCCTTGTTCACCTCTAGGGCCTTTTAAATTCTCTAATTGCTCCTGTGTAAACATATCATAAGTAAAAGGCTTTCCGTCTTTACCAGGAGCACCAGGAGGTCCAGGCGGTCCTGGAGGACCAGGAGGGCCTTGCGGTCCTGGTTCACCCTGAGGTCCTTGTAGTTTAACGATTTGAGTATTGTCTTTGACTTTGATCGTTTCGTTATCTTCGTGAATGTGTAGTTCGTCCATCATTTCCCCCTATTGCTAACGCCTTCGACTATATTAATTTGTCCTTTAACCAGACATTTGATAGGGTGGTCCTCATTCCAAATAAATAAGTCCCATTGGTACTTACCGACTGCTAGGGCGTTTGTATCCAATGAAAGAGTGATTTTAGAAGCCTCATCGTTTTCTAGCTCGTCGGTAGACACGTCAATATCAAACTTTGCTTTATATTCTTCGTCCGTAGAATATTTACGAACACAGGCGAACAGACTTTCACTTGCAACAACATTGTTATATCCAATGCTAAGAGAAATCACTTCCCCTTTGATTGCATTAAAATTGTGAAGGAGTGGTAGTTTCATCTTCGTTTCCCTCGTCCAATTCCATTAAGTCGTTATGAATACATCCATCTGTAGGACAAGTACCATCATCGTTTAATGTTGAATAGCACCATTCACAAAATTTCATTACAGGAATATCGCTTTTAACTTCCATAGTTAGTTCACCGCCTTAATTTTTGCTAACATTTCTTGATTGAGTTTCTTGTATTGTTCTTGCAAGTCAGAAATATCACCATTAATCAATCGTCTACGTAGCACCATTTGTTCTAGTGTCTCAAATCTTTCATCATAATACTTCTTAATATCTGCAATCTTCTCTGCTTTTGTTGGTTCGTATGGTGTAACAGGAACATCAATGAACTCACCATTCACATATGCTTTACCGTTTGTGAATTGTGCTTGCATTTCACTATCACCTGTTACGATATTAGTAGTAGGATAGGATTGTTTGGCTAATTGTTCTGTTTCTTCAAGCGTATCAGCATGCACTCCTACAACGTAGGAAGTTTGGCGGACGCCCTTTTCATCTAATACAAATACATACATATTGTTGTCCTTTCTTGGAGGTTACTATGAAATTAATTGAGAAATTAAAAGGCGCTCATGAACGCCCCTATGTAGCATATAAAGTTGTAGGTTATTATTCCTCTTACCAAGAGGCTAAGGAGGCATTAAACAATGTTCATACATTAGATGATGTGTATCAATCATGGTTAGAGTTGCATTCCTTAAATGTTTCACCACACACCATGAAAGGATATGAATGTGCTTATCATCGTGTATCATTACTATCTCACCGCCCTATCAACGAAATCACATATATTGAGTTGCAAAATATAATATCGGATATGCTAAAGAGCGGACTCTCTTATTCCTCATGTAAGAAAGTTCGCTCTTTGTTAAATCAACTATATTCATTTGCAATTATTAATGACTGGTGTTCAAAATCATATAGTCAATATTTGAACATTGGCCACAATATCCCTAAACGCCCACGCAAGGTATTTACTACCAATCAAATTAACCGCTTATGGAATATCAATGCAGAATTGCCCTTAATACTCCTATACACTGGATTGCGTGCTAGTGAATTAATTAATCTAAAAAGTACCGATATTAATCGAAAACAACGATATTTAAAAGTTACATCTAGCAAGACAAAAGCAGGCATCCGCATCATTCCCATTCATCATCGTATATGGCCATTTATTGAATCTCGCTTATCTGATAAATGGATCATAAAGGAACGGAATTATGTTTCCCTGTCTCACGCCTTTAAATTAGCTATGAATACTATTAATGCTAAACACACTCCCCATGATTGCCGTCATTCCTTCGCCACTAAATTAGATGATGTAGGTGCTAACTATAATGCTAAACGATTATTATTAGGCCATGCATCATCTAATGTTACTGATGGAGTTTACACTCATAAATCACTTAGACAATTACGCAAGTCCATTGAAATGCTTAAATGACCAAGGGGGAAACAACCTTGTAAGAGGGAATAGAGAGGCTACTATAACACTACCTATTTCGTATAGTAAATTCTTTATTCCGGTTTCCAATCCAGAATGGGATAATGCTCATAAATTCGTTATTAATATGGTATCAATGTATTCTGGTAGGGAAGGATTGAACAAAGTATATCTAACCACTGATGTTTGGGGTGATTCTGATGTTGATAAAGAAATATATTGTTGGTGGCTAACGGTAGGGATTTAACACTTGGTTAAATTCCTAATGCAACATAGAATAAATCGCTATTATATGATGCATTAGATGCATCAGCAACGATTGTATAACCCGTAGTAGTTCGCTTATCTGTATAAGCAACAGATGCACCACCAATAGCAGTAGGCCATTCTAATGTTTGTAAAACACCAATACATTCTTTTGCATAAGAGATAGGGAATTGAACATCATATTTTCTACCATCATAGATAGTTAAATTTAATTTTCTTCCCCCTTGGATAATTAAATTCCCAAATAGCTTGCCGAGACAAATATACCAAGCATTTGGATTCGATAAATCATACCGTACGCCCAATCTTTGTAATGTTTCGTCCCCCAAGGCTGTTACTACATCTTGCCCATTTTTAATATTTAGACTACTTAATAGATTTTTTACCAAAGATAATGTCGGTGCTAGTCCTTGTTTATCACCACTATCTACATTAGTTAGTAATTTTAACAACTCTTTTGTACCATTACCCTTTGTAGCTTCTAATCCATTTTCATTAGTTACTAGTACTTTAATATAATCAGCAGATGTTTTATCCACTTTAGAATTCTCTAATGTACCGATCTTTTCATTAATGGTTTTAAATTGTTCCTTATGTGCTTCTGTTGCTTTATTGTGTGTGTCAATTGCTGCTTCCAATTGTTCTAAAGTAATAGCACTGCTAAAATCTACTTCACCTTTTACGTTTGGATTATCCCCCACCCCTAATGCAATTACTAAACGTTGCATTGGAATAATATTATTTTTATCTGGAATATATGAAGTTAAACCTTTGGCATTAGAATAGCCAATTAGCTTTTCTTCACCACTATCCCCATTTTTTGCATATAGTCCAACTTCTCGCCAATAGAATCCATTTTCTACTTTTCTATTATCAAAATTAAATTGCAATTGCATTTGTCCATTTGCAACTTCTTTTACTTGGCTTAACCCTATTTCTAATTTTTTACTAACTATTTCTGTTAAACCATCAATACTTACTGTTAGTTGTCCATCACCAATTACCGCTTTTGTAATAATTAGTCTGTCCTCTGTTTTACCAGTTGATGCTCTAAGGATCATTTTATTTCCTTGAACAGTCAAGCTTAATCCCGGAAATTGTGCCATATTACCCTCCAATCATAGTTACTTCTTCTATTCCAACGGCATTCCCATAATAGATACTGTGTTCAATCTCAATATTTTCTAATGGTTTTATCATTCCTATCACTGTTTCTTCTTGCGCTCCTACTAATGATGTAATTATTAAGTTTTGCGCAACAGTTTGTTCTTCCCAAACAATATAACCAATATGTGCTGGTTTAAATTCTTCAATTGCACTGTGTAAATCATCTATGTTATCACACATGTCCTTTGTAAATCTTAAATCCATCATATATTTTTCGTTATATGGAGTTATTTCAGCAGATTTATCAGATATAAACTTATTGGCAATAGTTTCAAGGTATTCTTTTGTGCTGCTATTTGTAGTATTTAACTTTGCAATTACACGATTTCTTCTATCCCTAAAACTATTGTTTTTAGGTTTTATCCCAACAAATTCTTCCCAGTTATCTAATGCGTATGTTGCTGTTTGGATATTATCTTGTTTCAACAATTCCATTAACAATAATCTAATACGTTCATGCTCTCTACTGTCCGCATCACTTATTGCTTTGAACTCTGAATCCTTTGCAATAAAAAGAGGTAGATACGTAAGTATATCTACCTCTTTCCATCTAATAAACTCACTCATGCACGATCACCTCTTTAATTGTTGGTAATTGTTCATTTGTAATATCAATATTAGTAATCCCTTTATTAACTTTTAAATCACGATAGTCTAATACCCCTGTTTCTTTATTAGCTAAAATAGCTTTACCAATATTAGCATAAGATACATATGTGCCATTAAAAATTTGCTTTTTAAATTCTTCATTTAATACCTTTTTAACCGCCTCTATATCTGCCTTCCCTTTTGTCACTGTTAATTCAATAGTAATATCAAATATTGTTGGTGTTACTACAGTAACAGTTGCCCCAATTGGTGCGTTTTCAGCAATTACAGCCTTAACTTTTTCAATTAATTCTGTACTAGCACTTTCACGTTCATTATTGATAATAATAACCTTAACTGTTCCCGGTCCATTCCATAATGGAATTACTTTAACTAAAAATACACCATTAACTAATCGAGCCCACTGTTCATAATGATATACATTGCCACTGGTTGCAGGTTTTCTAACTTTTAATAGGAGCCTATCTAAAAGTTCTGCATCAGTTTCCTCATCATATCCATCATAAGCAGCCGCTTCATTAGTAACTGTATTTACACCATATATCCCACCAACTATTTCTGTGATTGTATTTGCCCCTACATTCAAAGATTTCCCAAATTGTTCAGATAATGCCAATACTTTAGCACTCCCAGTATCACCTAGATTGACCTCTTTAGCAGTTCTAAATGTTTCATCATTGTCTGTACTAAACAAACTTCCTTTAGGTATAACCGTATTAGCTGTACCCGTTATAGTTAATATTACATTAGCTTGTGTTGCTTCCTTTCTAAATACCCCATGAGCTTCCGCATGACGTGTTAAATATTCTCCCCATGCAGTTTGTGGAAATGCCGCATCAAGTATCAACTGCATTTCTGCATAAGATTTTTCAAACTCAACTGCATTTGAGCTTAATGTATCAAATACAAATGTCCCCTCATGTGTACTCAATCCCTCTTTATCTATTTTTTTGAAATCTGCTAGTAGCCGGCCTAGCACATCTTGCTTACTTTGTGGTTCTAGCATTATACTTCAACTCCTATCGTATTTGGGCCATAAATTGTTTGTAACTCTATTTGTAGTGTAATTATTTTATGTTCTTGAATTACATTTACAGCATCTACATTTATAATGTATGGATTAACTAATAACGCATCCTTTACATATTCAAATAGATCATATTGGCTAGGCGTATCATTAGTTTTTTTCCCAATGAATTGTTCAAACTCAATACCATAATCATCATAATATGCTCTATAACGGTAGCGCTCTACTCGCAATGTTTTCCATACCCATACTTTTATTGCATCATTTCCTGTCACATATTTATGATTACCATTTCTATCATATTGATAGGTATCTCGTTGAAAGTCCCAAGCTAACTCTTTGCATAGTGGCAGATTTTTATTTACGTCAATGCTACTTGGTGTATTCCCTATCATAAATGGATTACTCATTGCCGTCTAACCTCCTACATTTTCCATATACAAAGTACTGTTCTGCTGTACTTTCATCATCACCTACTATCGGAATTAACATTACTTTATCGCCTATATGCCATGTATCAGTCATGATTCTGGTCTTTGTGTAATCATTATGAATTTCATGAGTATGACTAGCAAACTCTGCATATCCCCCACCACCTGCTCTTGGTTGTGTTTCTGAAATGATGTGTCCTTTAGATTCTCTATAATGCCCTTGTAACCAATATTCATCAACCCATAAAAAATTACTGTTTAATTCCATTCCATTGAATGATACAACTAGATTGGGAGGTGGTGTTACAATCGTACCAATTCCCGGCATTGCTTGCTTGCCTGCGTTTCCGCCCACATTACTCATGATTCCTAATATTCCTGCGTAAGGATCATTATTTTTCTTCGGCACTTTCACCCTCTCCTTCCTCTGGTTCTCTAATGTACTCTAAATTCAACTCCATTGTATGTGTATTATTCTCAAATGTATGAGTATCAGATTTAATAAAGAATACTCCTTTTAGTTGTTCTTCTTCAATTACTACAGAATACCCAGATATGCACTGCATATTACCTATTGCAGAAATACTTGATTCCATTTTAATTCCTTTGATTTTTGCTTTGGCTTTTGCCACATTATCAACAGGAAACTTTGGCTTTTTAGGTGTACTTGTTGTACTAGATTTTTTCTTTTTAGTCGCTTTCTTTTCCTTTGGTTCTGGCTGATTTTTATATATATCTTGGAAAATACCATATTTTTTTATTAGCTCATCATCATTATCTATCCGAATCACATTGCCTGCAGCATCAACAGTTTTTACTCTGTTTACCATTTCCTCAATTGACTCAGAATGTGATGAGCTTATCACATCATATGTATCCCTAGCTATATACTCCTCAATGGTTGTCCCTTTTTCTACTAGATTGATTCCGTCTGCTAGTAATATTGCTGTGTAATCTTTTTGAATATCAGCCTTTGTTTTTTCAAAAAGCATTTGAAAGACTTCTGTACATGTTTTCTTATCTGCTACAAAATTTACTACTGTAGATATTTCTGGCAAAGTTCCAACAGGTACTTCAACCTCTCCACATACACGCTTGAAAGCATCAACTACATTTGTAGCATTAAATACTAAACTTACTTTAGACTTTGCAAGGTATATCATCCCATCATAGCAAGTAATATCATATGTATTGTCATTTGTATTTCTTTTTCTAAAGAAAACACGTCCAGTAAATATCTTTGCATTATCTACTGTCACTTCAATACGATCACCTAAATCAATTAAATAATTTGGAAATGATATATCTTTAGGATTATAGGCATATGAAAACTCTAACTTTCTAGCAGCTTCTTCTCTATCACCGCTCCATGTGAACTTAGAAATAAGATGTGTAATATCTACTCTTTCATCCTTTTCATTAATATGTTCTATTAGTGTAATCATAGTGGCCACTCCTTACCATTCATTTTCAATGACCGTTTAGATACTCTTAACACTGCACCAATTGGGCTTTTGCCAGCCTTAACCATCATCTTATACATGTTTAATGCCTTTTTACCTTGTTCAGCGATTGGCATTATTTTTGATACTGCCTTATTAGCTGTATCCATAAAATGTTCTTGTGGATATGCTGTTACTGCTTGCTCTTCTGGTGCTTCTGCAATTCTACTATGTAAGCCTGTAGTATCATTTTTTATCTCTGATGTTGGTTTTATGTATCTATATTCTTTGAGTGTCATCTCATAATACACATCACTTGTACCATCATGCTCATCATGATTAAATGACTCAATTGTACAGTACATAGAAATCGAGGTATTTGAAATTGAAATCTTACAAGGCTTCCCACTTGTAGCAAATCCATCTATTTTTCTTACTAGATTATAAGGATTTGTTTCGTTTGTTTCTGACCACTCATATTTTTGTGCAGGAAAAAAGCCTTCAAAGGATAATGTCTGAAGGCCTCTTTTCCCTAACATATTAATTTCACCAATAGCATTAATATTTAAAGTGCTATTGTTGTATGTTCGCCCCACCTTAAATGAAGCTGGTGTGACTGGCAGTATAATATTTTGCCCTGCACAGGATAATGTAAATTTACATCCCTGTGGTATGCCTTTACCTCCAAAGAAGCTCATAATTGCATCAAAAAATGACATTATACTGCCCCCTCCATCCTATTAATAGAACGTTTTTGTAATTGGTAATGAATTTGTTCTGCAATTTCGAATGTTAATTCTTCTACAGATTTTCCATCATTACGAACATTAAGATTAGCTATATTTACATTAATGCTATTACCAGATGAACTACGTTTTCCTTGATTATATGCAGAATTTAATGATTGTGCATGAGGTATTACTTGTGCGCCACTTGGTAGATTTACTATTTCAGCCCCACGATCATGAATCATGGCAGGTCCACCTTTCCAGTTATCAGTACCAGAATATAGCAAAGGGATATTTAATGGTCCAAAGTGTGAACCACCAACACCCGGTACCCAGTCTGGAATGTCTACTGAAATGCCGTTGACCGCTGAAATCAAACTATTAATTGATGCTTTAATACCTGCAATAACTCCATCAAATATACTTTGGATTGGCATTACAATCCCCTCAAAGATTTGAACGATACCATTCCATGCCATACTCCAATTCCCTGTAAATACGCCTACAAGAAAGTCTGTAATACCACTTAATACAGTTGTAATTCCATTTACAACACCTTCAACTACAGTTAATGCAAATGTAAGTATCCCTGTAATTCCTGCAATAGCTACATTAAACCCTACTACTAATGCCCCTAATGCTATTGCAAGCGGTCCACCAATCAATACTTTAGCTACCTTACTTACAACAGTAAAAATAATATTGAGAAAAGGTGACATTAGTTGATAAATCCTACCAAATGATGTAGCCACTTGACTAATTAGTTTTCCAAAAGCATCAGCTACTTTCGATACTATTGGCTGTAAAGCTGTAACAATTCGGCTAACTGCACCTTTTATGATGCCCACAAAGCCTATAAAGGATTGTCCTATACCTTCTAATACTGGTTTTACCTTATCAAAGTTTTTATAAATTGCTAGACCTAATAAAGCAATTACGCCTATCGCAATCCCTACAGGACCAGTAAACACCAATGGTATTAATCTACCTATAATTGGTAATACCCTCATAGCTACGCTACCAATACTACTAAATGCTCTTGCAATCCCTTTTACTGATACTTCTAACAGCTTATTATTAATGCTTTGCCCTCTTAATACTTTCCCAATATTTGCATATGTCCGCATCAAGGAACCTATACCACTTGTAATAGGCCCTAATATTTTTGTAAAAGCAGTAAAGCCTACAATACTAAGGCCTACATCAATTGCAGTATTTTTAATGGCTGGACTTAAATTAGTAAAGTATTTAGCTAGATTACCGATTGTGTCAGCCACCTTCTGTACCCTAGGCTGCAATACATCAGCAAAGCTAATAGCTAACGCCTCTACTTTACTTTCTAAATCCTTGAATGACCCAAGCAATGTTTTCTTCATTATATCTGCTTGTGCTTTAGATGAGCCTGTTGCAGAATCCATTGAACTACGCATATCATCGTATGCTTCTTTTGTAGTATTCAATACGGCAAGTAATGCAGATGTGGATTCTGTGCCCGCAATGTCACCTGCTAATTTAAATTTTTCAGCTTCAGTTAGTCCTTGCATTTTAGTTCGTAATTGATCATACACTTTACCAAGACCAATAAATTTGCCCTGTGAATCTGTAGTAACAATTCCTAACTTTTGTAATGCATCTGCCGCTTCTTTTTGAGGGTCTATTAATCTACTTAACATCATTCGTAATGCACGACCACTCGTTGATGCCTCAATATTGTTATTACTCATGATAGCTAATGATGTAGATAATTCTTCTACAGATATTCCTAATGCAGCCGCTGGAGCACCTGCATATTGGATTGCATTTCCAAACCCAACCATATCTAAACGTGATTTGTTTGCAGCCATTTGAATTACATCGGCCATTCGTGTTGCATTCTCGGCCACATTACCTTCTTGTAATCCCCATGTATTTAATGCACCCGATACAATCCCTGCTGTTGTTTCTAAATTTTCACCAGATGCAACAGATGCTTCTACAATTGATGGTAATGAGCTCATAATTTGACTAGCATTCATACCACTTGCAGCTAAACCATCCATAGCCTCCGCCGCTTGTGTTGCACTTATCGGGAAGTCTGCCCCTAACTGTTTTGCAACATCTCTTAATTTAAGCATTTCATCATGCGTTGCACCTGCTTTTGCACCTGCAGAAGTTACTGCAGAGTCAAATCCAACAAAGGCTTTAACAGAGGCGGCACCCATGCCAACGATAGCAGCAGATACAGGCATCAAGGCGTTACCAATTCCACTAATACCTCTACCTATATTTTGTAGATTTCTACCTTGCCTATCTGCCATATTAGCAGTTGTAGCCATTTGTGAATTAATTCCAGACAATACGGATGTTACACCATCATGTAATCGCATCACCAAATCAATTACTTCACTCATTTTTATTCGCCTCCTTTCTGTCCTTAATTTCTTGCATCATAAAAGCACGGAGGACTATACGTTCTCCGTGCCCCATTTTATGAAATTCCGATGGCATTACATCATGATTGACATACATGTAATAGGCAAGATTTACATCACCATCGGAATATATTAGTTTTTTACTTCATTAATTACTTTTTTAATAGCTTTATCGCCATATCCAGATAGAGCTAATACTTCACGTGCAATTAACTCTAATTCACCGGCTTTAAATAACTTTGTAAACAATGCCTGTTTAGATGGTACTTGAAATTTTTGTAATAATTCTTTAGCTCCGAAGTCTGGAGAAACAATACCTTCAGTTACGACAAACTGTAAAAATTGACTTTCATCAGCATTACCGTCTTCAGTAGCCAACATGCGAAGGTCTGCAATACGTTTGTAACTAATTTCTTTTACAGTTACAGTAAATGGTTCATTAAAAACCTCAGATAATCGAGTAATTTCTAAGTCTTTTTTAGATACCTCTTTCAATGTATCTAAGTCTTTTTCCATTAATTTATCAATGATATTGCTCATCTATTAGTCCTCCACTTTATCAATCACGTCAAACTCTGTAAATGTAAAGTCTACAGATTCTTCTACAAGTGCGCCTACTTTCCAGTTTGCAAGGTCTAAAGAATCGAATGTAACATCATACAACGTTACAGTTTCTACACCTTTTGCATCAGGATCATCTAATTGAATTACTAATTGGCACACAGTAGCTTTACCTTTTTTTAGGTTTTCAGCCATTTTACTAATCATCAAAGAAGATACTTTGTTCATAGTTAAACTGCCTGTACCTTCATAACCAACATATTTATATTGTTTACTCATTGTTTTGGCTTTTTTAACTTCTTCTTTGCTTAATTTAATTGTAGCTTTAACGGCTGTAGCTTGTGATACCAAAGAACCATCTAACCATACTTGCCCATGAGAGCCTGTCATTACCTGTTGCGCTGCAAAATTCTCCATGTGTTCCTCCTATTAAATATTAATTGGTAATTGGATATCTTCCATTGCATCAAGCGGTCTTACTTTTGCTTTTAAGAATACAATTTTCTTAGTATCCAATTTTTTAACTTCATCATCACTCATTTTTGCTAATTCTTCTTTTGTGAATAAACCATGGGATAATTGGTATGTTCGAACTGCTTCACAATCAATTTCACATGTAGAGTAATCTTTTTGTAACAATCGTTCATTTTCCAATTGTTTGAAATAACCTAGAATTGCACTAATTAGCAAACATTTGTTCTCGTAATCATTTGTATATTTACCAATGTAAGAATCTTGTGCGGTTTTTCTGATATCGTCATAAATCATATCCATAATGTCTACAATTTTAATTGTTTGATATCCTTCTAGTTTTCCTTGGCTTGTTGTTACCAAAGAGTTCATGGCACGACTCATTTTAAACTTTTCGCCATCATACCAAATAAAGAATTTACCTTCATTTACCATTGTATCCATCTCATCTTGAGTATGACGGTCACAATCAATGACTTCTGTTAATGGTGCATATGTAGCACTTTGTGTCATATTTGTGCCTGCAACAAGACCTGCAATGCGTGCGGTATATTCTGCTGCTTTATACTCACGATCTGCTGTAACAACCTTAGTGTTACCAAAATTAATTACACCTTCGTAATCTGCATTAGAACCCGGCAATACCACCTTAATTTTTTTGAATTTATTCTCACGTGCTGTTTTCACCCACGTTGCAACATACTCTAATTGAGCAGTTTCAATTGTCGGAATTGCTAAATAATCAAAACGTTCTGTAAGCATTGCTTTTAATGGTTCTTGGAATCTATCTGCACCAGCTTTATCTCCACCTTGTTGCATCATATATACAACAACTTTCAAAGGTGGTTTGTTGTAGCCTTTTAAGGCTTTTAAGATGTAATCCTTATTTTTATCAGATAGTTCTTCTGGAATATCATCTACTGTATATACCAAGAATGGATTTGGTAATACTTCGTGTCCATTAGTTTTTGTTGCTAGTTTATCAATTACTTGCTTTGTATCTTCTAAAATCAATGCAACAATCCCACGTTGGGAACGTTGAATGGCTTCAATACCAGCTTCAATAAATTTAACTACAACTGTAGGCATTCCTAATTTAGCCATTATTTATCCTCCACTTCTACTGTTAATGAGACATCACCCATCATGATGCCTTCTTCTTTCATTTTTTCAATTCGTCCTGTTGTATCCATAAATGTAATATCCATTGTGATTTGTAAGATATCATCTTCCTCTCCTACTCTATCTTGCTGAATATCATCCACATGTAAGTAACGATCACCAACAGGAAATCCCATTTGAAACAGTATTAAAAATTTATCAAACACTGTTAAATAGTGTTCTTCATCCTTATCTTCATTGCTAGGGAAATATGTAGCAATGATAGTTACATTTCTTTTAATAAAGTTCTTTGTTTGCATCTCTGAACTCATTAAAAGCTTTACAAAAAAGCACGGCATAGTGAACTCTTCTAAAACCTCGTCACTATAAACCGTGCATTTATATTCGTCATGTAGTTTCTTTGCCACAGCTTTCCATATTGCCACTTGTGATAATCGGTTAGCCATTCTTTATCTTCTTCCTCAGCTTTTTAAACATGTGTCCACCAACAGCTTCTCTTATATCATTACGATTCTTTTCAACTGTTCGTTTAAAGAAAAATGTCCCCTGTTTGAATCCTTTAATTTTCCCATGCATAGTTTTCATCACATGCCCACGTTCAACTAAATGAAAATGAGGTGATGTATTTCGCAATGTTGCTTCTAGCGTACTGCTACTATTACCATTGATTGCCATTTTCCAACTCTTGGAAATTTTGCGTTTTCTACCTTTACCAACAGGTGATGCGCTAACTAATTCCTTTTTCATTCTGTTAGCTTCTTTCCGCATAGCTTTTTCCGCCTCTAATGGATACTCTTTAATGTATGAGTCCAATCTCCCCATGAAAGTTTTTATATCCATTATTTCCCTCGTTTATAGATATGACACATCAATTCTAACTTCGTATGCTCTTCATATGGATCAATTACAGTTTTAACTTTATAGACTACATCCTTATATCTGATTAGCACACCATCAGTTATTCCACTTCTATATCTGATTGTAATCTTATGTAATTCGTCTACTTTTTCTTTATACATTTCTAGATATTGTCTGCCACGTAACGGTTCAATACGTGCCCAAATTCTGTTCGGAATTAGCCTTACTAATTTTTGCTTAGTAATTCCATTGCTTTCAATATCTTGATACGCCAGTACTTCAATTCGTTTCGTTAATCTTCCGATTCCGTCTATATTAAGCATTCTCTGTCACCTCTTTAGGATAATTTTTAGATAGTGCAATATGACGAATTATAGGAGCTAGCGTGAATGGTAAATCATGAACAAATGTTTTTGAGGAAGTTGCCTCACGATTTTCGTACCAATGAGCAACCATATATTGAACGGCTCTACGGTATAGTGGCTCGTCAATATATGGTTTCCCAGTCATTTGCTCAATATACGTGACAGCAGCAGAGATGGATTCATCGATAAACATATCATCTTCTGTAATATCTTCATCAATTCGTAAATAAAGTTTTACATCTTCTACCGTCAACATAAATTACACCTATGCTTTCTTCGCTAATTTAACCAAAGAATTGGTATCAACAGGCTTGCCATCACAAATCATTGTAGATTTACGAACAATATCATCTGTTTCGTTATCTTCATATGTTTTTACACCAATTTGATAGTTAGTATTTAATGCATAATCTTCAAATCGATAAATGAACGCTACAATATCACCTGTTGTAGCCGCATCAATGTTTTTAAGATAAGGCACAATCAATACGCCACGACCAAGAATAGAGCGTTCTGGTTTCCCACCCATGCCATAGTTAACACGTGCAATTGGTTGACCATTCTTATCTGTCATACCTTCAATGTTCATAAAGGTTTTCTTTGTCATTACCCAAACAGAGCCTTCTTCATATTCAACAGGTAGTTCGCCTTCTGCTTTTACAAGTGTTGCATAGTCAAAGTCTTTAACATCTAATTTCACGCCAGCAGCCGCATCCTTTAAAATGCCTGTAGGTTGACCATTACCAGTACCATTGATAATAGCATTCTCAATAGCTTTAACCATTGCTTTGGATACGTTATTAGAAATCATATTTTCAAACGCAGATAATGCCATTACAGATGTTTCTAAAGAAATAGATACTCGGCATTGTAGTTTGAAGTGACCAAATTGGATGTTGCCAGTTGTTGCTTTTTGACGATCAGAACCTGTTCCTTCAGCTACCCATGTAGCCACAGGCATTACATTGCTTGTAGGAATTGCAAGACCAGATTTAAAGTTTGTATTGGTAACTAATGGCAATACCATGCCAACACTTTCCATTTTTTGAACAATCTTATTCAAAACTGTAGGTGGGATTACTGCACCAATATCTGTAGTTAATGTATTTTCATTTTGACGTAATTCAGCAGGAATTGGTGTATTGTTCATTACATATTGCATGAATGCATTGCGATATTCTACAGAATCAAATACTTCTGCACCTTGTGCACGTTGTTCTGCTACAGGTACAGGCACTGTAGTAGCAGTAGGAACAGTATTCAAAATTGCTGTTCTACGTTCTAGTTCAGTTTCTTCTGCTTCCAATGCACGCAACTCAGTTTCAATTTCATCAAGATTCAAGTTAACTTGTGTAGTGTCTTCCAACATTGCACGCAATTCTGCTCTACGTTGTCTAATTTGTTCCAAACGATTCATATTATCTCTCCTTTTAGGTAATAAAAAAACACGCTTACTGCGTGTCTAATACTTTTTATGTCATGGCCAATAATGTTAGCCGTTTTCTTTTTTCGATATCTTCATATCTCTCATAGTCCCCATTTGCCCTAGCACTAACCGATGTGCCTTTATATGCAGGGTTATCTACAATAGATACGTCATATACCGCTTTTACTGATTTAATTTTCCGTGTATAGACTTTATTTTCTCGGTCAATCTCTTCTTCTTCACCATTAACAATAAAGGCAAATGACATTTTATTTAGATCCCCACGTTTAATTAAAGAATACACATCATTTCCAATCGAAGTGTCTGCTACATCCCCTGTCAATTTCAATCCTTTTTCATCAACAGTTAATTGCAATGTTCCACTAGCAGTTCTAGCAAATAGCATACCGCCATGATTGTAATTTAATACGCATTGACTAAAATCAGTATTATCAAATGCGCCTGGTAAAATCACTTCACGATATTCATACCCAGTATATTCAGATTTCCAAATTAGTGTTTCTTCATTGAAAACTGCGGCATATCCTTCTACTGTTCGTGTTTGAATATCATCAGTATCATTCTGTATCGCTTGCACCGTCATCATTCGGTGTTCCATTTTCCGGTTCTTCCTCATTTGTATCACCTCCTTTCGATGCATTAATTTGATACTTAGATAAATCCTCATATTTAGCAAAGTTAAGGCTTACTAGGCGTTTATCCCCACCTTCAACCCCTTCATAACCAAATATTTCACGGATTTCATTCACAGTAATTGCGCCTGTAGGCAATAGTGCCTGACTTACTTTAATTCTACTAGCTACAGACATGTAAGATAATCGATTACTTTCTAGGATGATTTCATTCCCATGTCCTTTTTCACGGCTAGTAAAAAGTTTTTCTGTGAACTCCTGTGTTAGCTTAATGGCAATAGGCTCTAGTACAGATTCATAGAATGCTATGTATTCATCTTCTGTGTAATCCCCACTTACAATTTTTTCGTTAAGCCCAAAGTGCTTATACACCATATCTCTAGCAAAGTCCATTTGTCCTTTGTTGAATGTACTTATGGTAGTTGTAAGTTGTTGAAATGTAGCCTTGTTATCTAGCGTTGCAATACCACTGCCATTTGCATTTGATACATATCTTTCCGTAAATTGTTTCCACAATGCTTGTTGGTCATCTTCACGAACTGTTCCTTCAAAATTGATAATCCCACGTAGTGAATTGCCATTTTTAACAGAATTAATAATTGCTGCTTTTACGGCATGTAATAAATCAAGGTCTTCTTTCAATGCCTTTGAGTTATCCTCACCAAATAATTGATGGGTGTTAAAATGCCTTTTAATGTGAATCACCGCATCATATAGTACAGTCATGCTTTTACCGTTAATAAACTGGAACTTCACATATAAATTATTTGCAGTGTCTACCTTAATTTCAACGCTGCCAAAATCTAATGGATACAACCCAGTAATTACACCATTTATATCACGCTGAATATAAATGAAAGCATTGTTGTAGTTAAAGTACTGTGCAACAACCTTTTCAAGAAATTCACTAGCCGTCATAAATGGGTTTGGTCTTGTACCTAATATATGATTGATAGACTGTAACCCTGCCACCATTCCATCACTTGTTCGTCTAACATGTTTTAATTTCATTTTTCCAAGATGTCTAGCAATCGTATCAGTACAATCTCTGAAGGTTGTATCTGTATATGGCACCCCACTAAAAGGTGTGAATACATTTGTATATCCATCTAAAAATTCTGCACCAGTTAAATTAGCTTTATCGGTATTTCCAAATCCAAATATTTTATTAAAGATATTTCGATAGTTCATCATTTCACCTCCTTTCCTAAATAACATTGTGGTAATCGTCTTGATTTCGTTCATACTCAACGTATGCATCTAACATTGATGCAAATCCATCAATTCTTTTCTTTGCATGAATCGATTTTGTTGGTTGGATATTGCCATTACGATCTACATCTATTTCTACGTTAGCCATACACCATTTCAATATAGGATTGTTATCATAGTTGATTAATTTTGCTTCTAATTCTGCGCCTAGTGCTTTCATTGGACCACTCAGAGTTTTCTTGCCTTGAATGACTGGGTTCATTACAGAACGCCCAAACTCTGATTTCATATCTTCTACAAAATATGCTGCACTCCATCCGTCATACCCACATTTATATAAATAGATATCATCTTCCTCTTGTCTTTCTTTGAACCATTCAACAATCAGCCGATAATCTATTCGGTTGCCTGGTGATTTTCGTATGAAGCCCCTCTTGTACCATACATCATATGGCACCTTATCTTCTTGTACTCGTTTATCAAACAAATCTTCTGGAATCCAGTACATTTGCTTAACGTATTTCACAGGATCATTAGGCACCATAAATAATAATGTTGCACAAGTAAGGTCTGTCGTTGCTGATAAATCTATTCCACCAATCCCATATCGTGGCTTTAACGCTGCTATATCAAAAGTAGCCGTATTGTTAAGTTGTTCAAATGTCAAGAATGCTTCCGATGAAGTTTCACGAATATTAAAGTCTTTTGTTAAAAGGTTGGTAACATGGATAGGATTATTTTGTGCGGTTTTTACCTTTTCAGCTAATTGGCTTGCACTCTTAATAGTTCCTAGTCCCGGATTAGCCTTTGCCCAACAATTAGGGTCAGTCCATTCCTTTCGACTGTCTAACTCATAAATGATTGGTAATATCCTTTCATTTTGGTACCCCTGTTCATCATCGTAACCATCTACTATTTGGCATGCTTCGTCATACTTAATATCGTATATGCTTTCACGCACAGTACCAGCTGTACTAGTGATGATAGTCAATGGTTGTTCCCTTGCGCTCATGCCATCAACGATTACATCATATAGATTTTTGTCCTTGATAGCATGTAATTCATCAATAAGCGCTCCGTGTACATTAAGCCCATCTAAGCTATTTGATTCTGATGATAACGGTACAAACTTACCGTCATTCACATCGCACAATATTCGATTGACCCGTACATGACAAACCTTGTTTAGCGACTTTGATTTCTTAATCATTTTCGCTGCTTCATCCCATATAATTTTTGCTTGGTCACGTTTCGTGGCAGCGCTATATATTTCAGCACCCATCTCACCATCAGCAACCAATAAAAAAAGGCCTATTGCGGCCGCTAGAGTGGACTTACCGTTTTTACGTGCCACAATAAGAATTAGTTCCTGGTATTCTCTTACTTTGGTATCTTTATCTACGAACCCAAAAAGAGCTGCAATCAAGGCTTTTTGCCATAATTCAAGCTTTACAGGCTTCCCAGCCCATTTACCTTTAGAGTGTTTACAGAACAGTTCAATGAAATCAATTGCAACTTCTGCTCTGTCTTTGTCATAAATATATTGCTCTGGAGTCTCCAGCTTATCGACTAAATGTTTATAGACCCTACGTACACGATCAGATACAACTATGTCCCCATCAACTATTTGGTTATAGTATTCTCTGATTGGGTTCATCGTTTTACACGGTCCATTAAGAATTTCTTAAATTCTTCATCATCATCTTCATTTTTAGACTGTGGCAATTCGCCAAGTAGAACTTTTATGATTGAAATATAGTTCTTCATGAGCGTGTTGTAAGCCTTCGATTCAGTCGATTCTTTTTTGCCAAATTGATTATTTCCGTTGCAATATTCTTCTACAAAACCTACTTTTTCTAATTCAATTTGTAGGTCATCTAATTGCATTTCCATATGAACAGCTTGTTCGATTGATTTCTTAATTAACTTTTTCTTTTCTTGTGAAAGTTCTTTAAAAATCCTGTTATATTCTGAAATCCTCTTCTTTTTTAACTTTTCTTTTTCTTCATTTGCCATCTCCCATCACTCCTTTGTCAACTACACCCCTCACATGTGCGACCTGTGTGTTACACGAAACTGCAGCACCGGTGTAGAAAAAAATATTTTCACCATAAAATTATGGGGGGGAGTCAATTATTATCATGTTCATTATCATTTACAGCTACTAAATCACCTAACTCGTTGAATATCATCCCACGTGTCGGTCTAACTAATAGGCTTGCACCGCTCGTCAATCCATTAGGTGTAGTCATAGCATCTAGCTCTGCATGTATTGCATTGTGACATTCAATACATAAGAACATAAGATTATCCCAACCATATGCAACCGCATCATTGTTAATGTTGTTTGGGGTTAGTGGCTTTTTATGATGTACTACCCAACGTTGTCTAGTCCCATCTGCCTTATTGATACTTTTTAATCCATGGCATCTTTCACATATATAGAGCTTTGATTCTGCATATGCCTTTGCACATCTTCTCCATCTATATGAATTATAGAAATTTTTAGAATACTCTTTTGCCATTTTTTTAAATATCCCCTTTTTTTCTAGGACACTACATTTTATACATCATATCCCATTGCTATACGATTAATTGCATATGCTTCATCATATGTAATACCTTCACGCTCTGCTACTTTATTTAAGCAATCATCTTTAGTTGGATATTGTCCACTATGTGTATTGATATGGCATTGTGTACAGAGTTGTATTAAGTTTTCCTTAATATCTCCACCGCCACTACCACGTGTATTAATATGATGTGGTTCTATATTCGTTCTTTGTCCGCATATTTCACAATATGACTTGCGAACTTCTTGTATTGTTTTCTTGGATGTAATCCTTTTATGCTTCATCAAATACCCCTTATAAACTAAAAAGGACCGCATCATACTGTGTTGTGCGACCTGTGTATGATGTAGTCCTTAATAGTGTGTAGTTTTTCTAGGAGGCTTGTTGAAAGTGTTCTCTTCATCCATGCCCACATACAGTATCTCATATATTGAGTGTCAAATAATAGCAACCTTTTTGTAAATTTCCTCAAAATTTTTAATTGCTCTTTTATGCAAGTTATGAACATTCTGCCTTGAACAATCTATAAGTTCTGCAACCTTTTCCCAGGTACATCCATTAATGTACCTATCTACTAAAACAATCCTTTGCTTAGTACTACAAATTTGATTGATCATAAATCTGGCTCGCTCTCTCTCCTGTAAGAAATCACTCCATTCTTTCATAATCTCTTCTGTAACCGCATCAAGATTTGCAACTTTATCCGCAATAGTAATTGCTTGCCCTCCACTTACTTTATCCTTACTATAATCAATGGCTTGTAGACTCATGATATCTTGTCTTATTCTAAATATTTCTCTCTCCTTACACCTTATATTCAAATCAGTATCACGTATCTGATTTAAATATTCCCTTCCAGTCATCGGCTATTATCTCCCTGTTCCTTTAATTTATCGGTCCATTCCTTCCATGTATATATTGGCATCCCTTTTGCTATTGCAAATGACCATTCACCAATGCAGCCTTTAGATGTTTCCCATTCCCCACATAATACTAAGGCATCACATTTATTTAGCATGTCCAAACATATTTTTAAGCCTTTTGAATACTGTGTATCAAAGTACAACATGCTGAAATTGTGAAGAGGTGATAGATATGTGTTGTTCTTATCTAGCATTACTAAGTTTTTCATAATTGTATCAATGGAATACTTATTAGCTTTATCCCCACCAAATGGATGCGCTACATAAATAAATTGGTTTTTAATCATTCTCTTTCCCTTCTTGTACTAGATCATTGATGTGAAATGTTTCACCCTCAACCGCATTATCTTCTAATTCTTCTTCCCATAATTTTCCCTGCGCTCTTGCACCTCTTACAAATAATTCTATTTCTTCTGCTAATGGAATAAGCTTTTCTTGTGCTTCATCTATTACACTTAGCCATGATGTGCTAATTGTACATTCATCTCCATACTTATTTGTGATTATAAGCACATACTTTGCTTCCGTAATAACCTTTGGCATTTCCTTATGCCATTTAAAGCTAATAGATTTAATTTTTAGCCACTCTTCTTCAAATAGTTTGAACACTTTAAATGTTTCAATCACCAATGCTCTTGCTTTTACATATGCTTCTAATATCTCTGGTCTAAAATCATCCTCTGTGCTTAATTGATATGTTTCAGTAATACCAGCATTATTTGCTTTCTCATACTTTACTTTCTTTTTATCCCCAAACCCAATGCTTAGTATCCTCATTTTTGTTTTCCTTTCCTACAGCTTGCTCTTCGAAGTTCAAATCTTTGTTTTTCTTCACATTCCCAATCACCGCATATTACCTTACGTGTATCATTTGTATGGAACTTCTTTCCACACTGTACACAGTATCTTGTGTATTTAAATGCTTTCTCTAATCTTGCTTCACGCTCTTGCTCTAGTTGTTTCTTAGTTTTTCTTGGCTCTACTGGTTTGCCTGCTCTACAGTCTGGACACCATGTGCTATGACTATCTGGTGTAAATAACCTATCACATCTATGACACTTTCTTTGCATTGCTCCTCCTTATTGTTTAAAAAACACTAGCCATATTGTTTTTCCTCTGCGTTGTCCAATAATTGGCTCACATGGTAATAGCCTTTTTACCTTTGGCAATGTTATTTGGTCTTCATTCCATTTGAATATCATCGTTCCATTCGTTTTAAGTACTCTCCAACATTCCGCTAGCCCTTTCTTTATATCTTCTTTCCAGTCTTCCCCTAATTTTCCATACTTCAATTTCAAATATGACTTATCACCAGCTCTTAATAAATGTGGTGGATCGAATATAACAAGGTGAAATGTTTCTTCTTTATATGGCATTTCTCTAAAATCTGCTATTATATCTGGCTTAACAATTAATTTCCTACCGTCACAAAGCGTTATTTCTTCCGTCCTATTATCCATGTAAACAGTATTTTCATTTTCTTTGTTAAACCAGAACATTCTTGAGCCACAGCATGCATCTAAAATCTTTTTATCTTTCATTTGCGTTCTCTTAATCCCTTACAGTACAGCTATATCTTTTTAGCTTTCTCATTCTGTGTCTAATAGTGCTTACATTATCTCTAATGTATTTGCTCGCATCATTCTGTATATTCTTTTGCTCGTTATATTTATCTAGCTGCACTCTCCATTGAATATAACTTTCACATTTACTGTGGCATCCTACTTCTCTAAATTGGCACTCCCTGCATGGTGGTTTCATAATAACTCCTTACCCTTTGGTAAAATACTTTACTTTCCTTACATAGGTTTCTTCTTATTCTTGCTTTTAGTAGTTCCTCTGACGGAGTAAACACATAACCCCAGTATGGTATAAATACTAGTTTTGCTTCTTTTGTTCGGCACTTTACAATATGATCAAGTGCTTTACATACATTTCTGTATCTATCATTCATGCTCATATCCCTCTAATCTATTGCCTATTACTTTTACTTTCCCATTGTTCAATACAAATGCTAAGTCAAAATCTAATACCGCATCATGTTGTGTTGTGTCCTGCTGGTTAATTGCCTTACATCTCCATTGGTATTTATCAACGCTGTAATATACTTCCCCTACCATTGGTGTATCTTGTATTGATTTGCAATCAAACTCAATATGGTCCTTTTCGTATATTCTTTGCCCTAGCGTGTCTTTTGCTTCTCTTCCTCTACATAGTGTTCCGTCCTCAATTGGTACCCATGCATAGGTATTATTTTCTACTGCTAATAGTCTTATTTGTGAGTAGCTTTGCTTTATTTCATCACTGCTTACCCATTCTGACCTGTTTAAGTTCTTTCTTAGGCCTTTATATACTAATGGCTTCATGCTACCTCCTCACACACTGCATTGATGCCTAGCTTCTTTAGTAACTCGTGTATCATCAATCTTCCTTTTTGTGTCCAGCGTGTAGATGCTTTGCACTCCAATCTTCCGTCTGTAGTCATGTATGTGTGTGTCTTAGTCTTTGTGTACCCTTTTCGCATTAAATCACTGTACAAAATCCATTGACCATTTACGCTACGTTGAATGTGTGCATCATGTAGTATCTTGTTTAATGCTTTAGCGCTTAATCCATAGTCTGCAGCAATCTGTGTTACTGTCATTGCATTTGTACTGCTTAAAATTTTGTCCACATAATCAACCTTTGGCTCATATTCTGCTATTTGTTGTTTCTGTTGCTCAATAATAGCCTTTGATTGATTGTGCGCTTCTACCTCATCTGCATATAATCTCAATGCTTCTGGCAGTGTCTTTGGAATATGTAGATCATAGCTTCCTGTTTTTCTAATTTGTGGAAGTACTTCGCTAGTTACCCAACGTTTAAATTTCTTCGCACTTGGCATCTTTGATTTCAATATCAAGGAATATAACCCAGACTCATTGATTAAATATGTTTCCCTCTTTTGGCCTGTGTCGGCAATTTGCCAACGCAGCTTATCTTCTTCATCAATATGTTTTCTGATTGCATCTGCAGTATCTTTATATCCAAGTGCAGTTGCTACGCTCTTGGCCACAAAGTACACTTCATTTTCAATAATGATAGTTCTTAGTTCCCCAAACTCATTACTGTTAAATAGTGTTGTTACATGGTTCATAACTTCGCCCCCTAGTTTTAGGTAAGGGCGGATATACCGCCCACCTATTTTATTTGCTTACCGCATCAAGTCTTGCTGTTAATTCTGCAATTTGTGCTTTCATAGCTTCAATTTCTCCGTCACGCTTTGCTTGTGGTTCATATTCACTATGTTTGCCAAATTTGAAAGATGCGCTTACGTTGTACATGTTTTCACTACCAAATGTACCTGCAATGCCAAGTAATACTTTTTCATTTGGTCTGTAGTATGCACCTAATGCCACTGCATTGGCATTTTTATAGTGACCATATGCTACAGATGCGCTAAATTTATCATCTTTGTTAAATTCCATTGGATGTAGTCCAGCTAATGCAGCTGCACTTGCACCCACTTTATTAATTCGTCCGTCCAATTGCTTAATGTCTGCTTTTAAATTTGTTAATGTATTGCTTGCTTGATGTTCTAGCTTATCAATGCGCTCTTCATGACTTTTCAATACACGATCATTAGCCTTGATAGCATTTTTATTATTTGCAATGTCCGCATCATGTTGTGCAATACGTTGTGTGTTATTTTTAATTGCATCCTTATGATTTGCTAGTGTGTTATGTACTGCAGTATTGAATTGTTGTTGGGCATCTAGTGCTTTATCAATATCTTCACCCATTGTATTAATGGCATCATATGCAGCATGTAGTTGTGAACCGTTTACTGCATCAGTGGAAGATGCATCCACTCTACCTGCTGCAACATTCTGTACTTGGCGAACATATTTTTTTACTCCGCCAAAGCCTGCACGTTGTTTACTGCCTACGCTTACTACTGATGTTGCATCTGTACCTGCAAATACATATGTTGTATTGTTTACCATTGCTTGCAGTTGATTAACTGCATTGTCTGTTACACTATTCGTTCCTAGTGCAACGCTATTTGGCTTATCCGCCACAATATTATTTCCAATGCCTACCGCATCAATTGCAGTTGCTTGTGTGTGTGTACCAATTGCCATAGCACCTTGGCCTGATGTTTGGCTATTAGCGCCAATGATAGTCTGTTCCATATCACCAGCCATTTTGTTGTTGTAACCAATCACAGTTGATTGATTTCCTTTAATGTCTTTGTTATTAGCACCTACAACCACAGTATTCTCACCAGTGATATTGTTTGTGCGACCGATTGCAACGCTAGATACACCGCTAACATATGCACCATTGCCAATTGCAATAGTGTCATATGCTGATGTTCTTGCTTGGCTACCAATTGCATATGTGTATTCAGTCAATGCTTCTGCATGACTACCAAATGCAAATGTATTTCTTCCTTCTGCTTTTGAATTATTGCCCCCAGCAAATGAATTTGTGCCATTTACTGTGTTGTTTTCACCAAATGCAATTGCATTGTTAGAATTTACAGTATTTTTATATCCAAATACTGCAGCACTATTTGCTGTTGCCACATTATCTGTACCACCTACTAAATTATTTGTTCCATTTGCATATGCACCATTAACTACTGCGCTTAATACCATTACTGCTAACATTACTTTTTTCATTGTTTTCTACCTCGTTTTGTTTTAATTCCTAATTGTTTACAAATATTTCTAATTAAACTTTGACTTACTTCTAATTCTTCTGCTATTTTTCTTTGGCTTAGTCCTCTGTCAATCAATGGCTGTAACACATCTGCATTTATTTGTTCCTTTAATCCCAATACTTTTAATGCATTTCGCTTATCCATTGCACCGTACACTACCGCACCTAGTGCCAACCAATTTATGCAATTCATCGGAACACCTGCCATGCTTGTGTTTTGCATGTTGCCCTCCTATTTTGCATAAACCTTTGTAGGACTATATGCAGGACAATCTTCACATTCTTCTTTTTTCAGCCAATGTAAAGTGCCTGCTGTTTTGCCTTTGAATACTTTAATTGATGTTTTCCCTTTGGGACATGATGCTTTTACCCATAGCGCACCGCTTTTTGCTGGTCCAAATGAGTGGCTACATATCTTTCTTGGTCTACCTCTCCGCATTTATTTCCTCCTAGAATGGAATAGGTTCATCATCTACAAACCCATTTTCAAAATTGCTCGGTGTACTTTCATTCTCTTTCAAGCCATATGTAAGGACTTTGGCCACAATCTCTGTAATGTATCTTTTCCCTCCGTCTTTTTCATATGATCTAGTTCTTAGTTCACCATTTACTGATACAAAATCACCTTTCTTTAATCCACTGTATTTTTCCGCATCAACCCAGCATACAATGTTGTGATATTGTGTACTCTGTTGCTCATTCACATATTTATTTGTTGCCATTCTAAATGTAAGTACTGGCTTTCCTGTTTTTGTGTATCGTAGTTCTGCATCTGCTACTACGTTGCCACTCAAAAATACTTCATTTACGTTTATCATTTACTTCATCCTCCCATTTCTCACATTCTTTACTAATTACGCATAATGCCATTATTGATACTCCTAGCATTGCTCCTATCACAATGCCTATTCCTAGTAGTTCCATGTTTTACCTCCTCAATTCTTATTAGTCTGTAAAATCTGTAAGGATAACCTTCATCTGATACAGCTTCAACTACACTGTCTGTTTCTACGTAATAACCTTTTGGCGGTTGGATATAATCCCTCCACTCACTTGGCTTTAATATTTCTGTTTTTACTTTTGGTTTTTCTAAATTCTTGCTACTATTCCACCTACGCTTAAATGCATCTTCTTTATCTGAATAGCATGCACTTCTTTTTTCTTTTACAAAGTAGCTTGCTAATCTCACTGCATCTTCTGCTCTTCCTTGATATAACATCAACTTATGCATGCCATGTGGCCAAAGTTCATTCAATTCATCTGAATATAGTTCTGCATTATTGATGATCATGTGGAAATGTATTCTTGTTTTCCCCTCCGCTATGTAAATGTATTTCAATTCTTTATCCAGTTTTTTATATCTGCGTTTAAGCCGTCTTATAAAATTCTGAATATCTTTCTTTGCATCTTCCCATGTTGCAGGCTGTTCTTTATATGTGAGTGTGATATAACAATCATTTGTAGTGAAGTTATTATCAATCAACATACGCAGCATTGCTTCCGCTTGTTTTTCATTTTGCTTTTTCTGTGCTTCTGGTGTGATGCTTTTCTTTTTTACACGCTTGCCATTCTTTCTATATGTTCTTGATGTGTGATAATCAAGTACTTCTATCATATTTTTAGATATGACTTTTTTACGCTTCCTCATCGTAATTACCCCATGGTTGATTTGTTAATACTTTATATCTAGTTAATAAGAAAAGCCTTGGAATAAGCTTTTCCCTAGTCTTTTATGCCCATGTGTGATATAATTACGTTAGGTTTGGTGCGTAATTACGTGCCTGAAAGGGCTACTTTAATCGGTAGCCTTTTCTTTTTGCCTAGGATAATTGCAATGCATGTCACCTTGTTCAATCTCTAAAAATTGACATGCATCGCAATGTTCCATACATATAATTCCTTTAGCCTGTCTACAGTGTATGTAGGCATGGCTTTTTTTATTGCACTCATCACATATGCTGCAGTGTTTACTCATTACAAGTCACCACATCAAGCAATATCCCTCTTGTTCTCTCTGCTAGATAGAACGTATATTCCTTAATTGGTCCTTTCCCTGTAACTCGCATTTCATAACTACCTGCTTTACGCTTCAAGAATATGGCGCATCCATTGGCCAATATTGTGAAGTCCATGCTATTGGCTTTGTTATTTACAGTTATGCTTTTAATACAGTCCTTAATAATTTCAGCTTCTTCTTTAGTGAACTTTAAATATCTTATTAGTAGGTCCATTGCTTTTTCTTTTTTGAGTATCATGTTTTATCACCTCCTTAACCCTGCCTAACATCCATATTGTGATACCAGTTGTTATTGTTAAAACTATATTGATTAGTATTTGCCAGCCTTCTGCTTGCTCAATTCCTCCATATAGTCCTAATCCCAATACCCCCAAGCACCATTGCACGGTTGTAATTAGATTTATAATGTTCATCTTCTATGCCCCCTTTAGCCACTTCATGTGCTGCCCTTTCATCCATGCTTCAAATTTTTCTACATGTACAAGCGTTTGTTGTGGTCCTAGTTGCATACAGATTTCATTAAATCTACCTTCATTGCGGATCATATCTATTCTTCTATAGATATACATCTTGCTCCGTCCCCATATCTTAGCTAGTGTGCTAATAGGAACATACTTTGGTTGAATACTTTCCATTTCTACTCTTTACCTTTCTTTATCAGATAAATAAACTACATCAACTTTAATTCCTAATTCTTCTAACTCTATAAGTGTTAGCTCTAGCTCTCTCTTAGCATTAGATGCTCTCTCATAAGTGGCCATGAATTTATCTCCAGCCATTTTCTTCATAGGTCCTTCTAATTGAATTGTTAACATTAATAACGCCCCTCTCTATTTCATCTTTTTTTCAGAATTGATATAATCACCTTGAAAGGAGGTGAAATTATGTCCGATATTAAAAAAATAGCTCAACCAATAGATGATTTAAAAAATGTTCTTGGTGGTTTACATAATCAAATATCATTACAAGCATCACCAGTAACCTATATTCACTCAAATGACGATGAGTACAAACTTTATAAAAAAAAGGTTCAAGCCTTTACCTCTACAGCTCGAAATTTACCTAATGATCAATTAGAAGAATTAATTCTTTTCATTAATAAAGGCTCACGGAGTTATATAGATTTAAAAAAACAATTTAACTACATAACTGATGCAACTTTACAACTTTATTTGCTTGATACCCCTAAATGGGAAGTTGAACCACCTTTATATTCAAGTGATTCCTTTTCTAGTCCTTTAAACTCCAAAAATTATGCTCAATGTTATTTTCAATTAGTAACTATTCCCACTGACTTTTATGCACCTTATTGCTTTAATGATTCTGATGAAGTTCAATTGACCATTTTAGGTTTAAATACTTTGCAGCGCTTGGAAAAAGAAAATCATACATTACAACTAGCGGAAGAAAGTCTTCGTATCTCAAAGGAATCTGCTAAATATGGTAAATTTGCTGCATGGTTAGCTGGTATTGGTATATTGACAACAATAGTAATTGCAATATTTACCTTTATATTCTCGTAAAATTTAAAATCGTTAGGATTACTGCAATCACAAACATTCCCAAGTTAACTCTTGTGCAATATCTTATGTCCTGTAGTTTTTCCTCTAGCGATTGGTCTTTGTTGTATTTCAAAGCATTAAAATATCTAAATATAACCCACTTTTTTTGAGCCGCATTATGTGGCTCTTCTTTTTTATCCATTTGATTTCACCTCTGCTAATTTACAACTTGTATATTATGCAAGTTATTATGTAAAAAAATATCTACTCTACTAGAGCAGTCTAATCCAAGCCAATCACTAATCATTGTAGCCTCTACTACATCAAATTGTGTTTTTCCATTCATTTTGCTGTTAATGGTTGTAATAGATACCCCTAATAACTCTGCTAAGTCTGCATATGTTTTCTTGTGTTCTACCAACAACCCTTTCAATTTTTCTAGTTTCATCTTTTCACCTCACTTTACTTGCACCATATGCAAGTTTCTAGTTACATGATAAGCCCATTAGAAAAACCTGTCAACCGCTCTATGCAAGATTTTATAAAAGTTTTATAATTTTTCTTGAATTTTATTCAAGTTTATTGTAATATAAGATTGTAAGGGCGATTCTTATTTGGAGGCATATTATGAGTATCGACGAAAGAAATACAATAAATAAAGAAATAGGAGAAAGAATAAAAACTATTAGAAAACAAAAAGGTATAACATTAGCTGACCTAGGAGCAAGATTAGGTATTAGTGAAAGCAATATGCAAAGATATGAATCAGGCAAAATTGCTAGTGTTTCTATTGATTTTATTAATAGATTAGCTCCTATATTAGAAGTAAAGCCAGAATGGTTAATTGGTTGGGATAAGGATGATGCTTCTCAAGGGTATTATCTCGATCATGAAACCGCTGAATATGCTGAATACCTTCGCACTCGTCCTTCTGCTCGTTTATTATTTTCCGCATCACGTGGCATTTCCAAAGAAGACATGGAAAAAGCAGTTGAATATATTGAACTTTTAAAATTAAAACATAATAAATAATACTATTAGGGGTTGTTAGTGTGATTATTAATATTATTGAGTGTGATATTCCTAATGTGAAAGCTGTTACATCAACTGGGGATGATGACGGTGTTCACAATATTTACATCCGTAAAAATATGTCTATTGAAGATATGCGTAATGAAGTAAAGCATGAATTGCTGCATATCATTAATGATGATTTTCATATAGATCATCATGTTAATTTAATTGAACATATGGTAAGGCGGAAAGAACTTACTGATGAATTACTTGAAGAAATAGATTTCTATCATCATGTATTATAATAATTACTGTTTACTTATGGTTGCTTATTTTTAGGAGATAACTTTTATGTCTAATATTACTGATGAAAGGCTTGCAGAATTACGTAGATCTGCACCCCCACCATACGAACCTCAACGTTTACCTTTTGATACTTTTAATTTACTCACTCCTGAATTAATTAAATTATCTTCAGAAGCAAATATGGCTCTAGGTGAATATAAAGGCTTTTTAGTGAATACGCCTAATCCTGTTTTGCTTTTATCACCTATTACTACACAAGAGGCTGTATTATCTTCTAAATTAGAAGGTACACACGCAACTCTTGAAGATATTCTTAATCATGAAGCTGGCAACCAAACTGATATTCAAGATGATGAGTTAAAAGAAATCCTCAATTATCGTTCTGCATTAAAACATGCATTAGATACAATTTCACCATATAATCAGTTGTCAAATCCTGATAGTAAAGAACCCCTAACAATAAAAATTATTAAAGAAATGCATGCTATTCTCCTAGATAATGTTCGTGGTTCTACTAAACATCCAGGGGATTTTAAAAAGTTACAGAACTATATTGGTGGCTATGATTTTATTTCTTATACACCTGTTTCCCCTCAATTAACAGACTCTTATATGTCTAATCTAGAAACGTATTTACACTATGATGAGATAAATCCATTAATTCAAGCAGCTATTATTCATGCACAATTTGAAATGATTCATCCATTTGAGGATGGAAATGGACGTATAGGCAGATTGCTAATTCCTTTATTCTTTTATTATCGTGGAATTATTCCATCCCCCATATTCTATATGAGTTCTTACTTCGAACGGAATCGTGATGAATACATTCATAATTTAGCCAATATTTCTAAAAATAATAATTGGGTATCTTGGATTTATTTCTTCCTTAGTGGCATAATTACTGAATCTCATAACAATACAAAAAAAGCTTTAAATATCTTATCTTTATATGAGCAATTTAAATCTTTAGGCGATTCTATAAAATCATATTACTTCATCCCAATTTTAGACTTTATTTTCCAGCATCCTATATTTACAAGTAAACAACTTATCGAAGAAATCAATGCTAGTAAGCAAACTGTATTTACACTTTTGAATAAAATGGTAGATCAAGATATTTTAATTAGTTCAGATAAAGCTAAAAACAGAACATTTATTTGTCCAAAATTATTAAGTATTATAGATAGTTAAGTCTAATATTTTAATCTTTTTTAGACTATATATTTTTATAGTCCAATATATCTCATTATATTGGACTATATTTTTTAATAGTCCATTATGCATAAAAATATTAGACAAAATAAAAAACGCCTCTATCTAGCTACTACTAGATAGAGGCTTGATGCCTTAGAGACACCGCATATTTATATTATAACATACATCTAAGGCTTATTTACTATACCATTTTTTAGCCTAGGAGGTGTTTTTAATGTGGTGTGAAACTGTAACTACCAAAGCTGGTGTTACTAAATATAAATTTCAAGAACGTTATATAGATCCGTATAGCGGTAAAACAAAAAGAATATCTGTTACCTTAAATAGTAATAGTAGGCAAGCCTACAAAATCGCACAAGCTGAACTGCAAAATAAAATTGACTTGGCCACTAATACCGATATAGCCAAAGATATGACATTGAATGATGTTGTATCTGAATATTTAGAGTCAAAGCGTGCATTTAGAAAATCATCTACTCAATATAGTATGGATAATTTACATAAGCAGGTTATTAAATGGTTTCCTACTGATATATTATTATCTAAGTTATCCCCTTATATTATCCAAAGCACCTTTGATAAATTCGCTTGCCAATATTCATATAACTATACTAAGCTTGCTCTTAGCCTAATTAGACAATCATTGAAGTATGCAAGGCGCATGGAGTACATCCGTGATATTTCATTCTTAGATAATATTGAACTGCAAAAGCCTGTGGCTAATGTAGATCATGTTAAAAAGCAGCGTTCAAAATTTCTAACTAAAGATGAACTAAAAGATTTGCTTTCCCAATTGGATACTATCAATCATCATGTATCCCTATTATGTGAATTTCAATCTTTAACTGGTCTTAGATTTGGTGAAATGGTAGCATTGCGCACTCAAGACTATGATAGAGAAAATGCAGAAATAGATGTAAACGCTACTTTATCTAATCGTGGTAGCTTTTCTGACCCTGCTATGCGCCTTCCACCAAAGAATGTTCATTCTATCCGTAAAGTAAAATTAGATGCAAGGGCTGTACAAATTATTAATCACTTTATAACCGCCAATCAAGCAAGGCGATTATGGAAATCTAAATTTGCTGACCTAGGCTATATCTTTGTAACAGATGGTGGATTGCCATATGATTTACATTATGTAAATCGTACTATAAAAAAACTTGGTTTCCCAAAACCAGTAAGCACCCATACCTTTAGACATACTCATGTATCTATTCTTGCTGAATCTAATGTTCCTCTAAAAGCTATTATGGAACGTGTTGGCCACAATGAGCCACGTACTACACTTGCTATTTATACTCATGTAACAGATGAAATGAAACAGGAAGTAAATGCAGCAATTACTAATATGGGTAAAGTACTTTCAAATAAATAAAAAATGAGCCACCGCATCATGTGCAGTGGCTTTTTTTCAACCCTCATATAAAAGGGGCAAATATTTATCATTTAAAGGGGCAAAAAAGGGGCAAATTGTTGTTACAATACGTTACAATTTGTTATTGTTCCTTTTCTAAATTGCTAGATAATTACTGCTTGCGTTACAGTTTGTTATAATGCGTTACAATCTGTTAAACAGTAAATAGAAATGGTGCGGTTGGAGGGACTTGAACCCTCACGAGCGTACGCTCACCACCCCCTCAA
>ERZ773037.143-NODE-143-length-37352-cov-3.785398_pt1 | contig 37352 bp, 63 predicted proteins | sample MGYA00511466_ERZ773037 | MGnify/ENA primary metagenome ERZ773037 (study PRJEB29015, sample SAMEA2738146) | human oral metagenome | biome: human oral; feature: human-associated habitat; material: saliva | place: China | collected 2202 ... | reverse complement strand
TGGGAATAAACGTAATTGTCTTGGAAGACAGTTTGGAAAGATAGTTCGCCGTGATATTTTTTGTGCCGGCAAGATAGGATACAAGTAATAGTTCCATTCCAAAACCTCCTGACCGCAGAGCGGTCTTCATTCGAAAACAGCGGTGTTGTCTTCTTCCGTGAGCATTTCGTGCTCTTTACCTTCTCCTGCGTTTAGGGCAGCCATACCGCGGCGCAGGTGAGCCATGTTACTCTCGCTGTAGAAAGAAGCGGTACAGTGATTGCGGATATCCTTTTTTGCATCCGAGTCAAAATCAGAAGATAGATTTACTTTCTCAGGCATAAAGTTCTCCTTTCACGCGTCTGTTATAAAAGAAACGCACATCCGCACCGTTTCCGGCGTAGATGTGCGCTCTTTTTGGTGATGGAGATGACGGGAGTCGAACCCGTGTCCAAAACCTTAAAAAGCGCGATTATGCGCGGAGTTTTATCGGTCGTGTTGCATCTCGTGTTGCATATGTACTGAGTCGCTCCTCAAACATGGCCGCGATTTCCTTTTTGACGCGGTCGACCTCTGCTCCTATGAGAGTCTGATAGTTTTTCTTCATCACATCCGAGCCGGGCTCCCAGCCTCCGTAGGCCTCGACATACCGGTCGCCATAGCTCGCGAGTATAGACGCTCCGAAGTGCCGCAGGTCGTGAAAGCGGAAGCGCGGGAGTTCGGTTTTTTCGATGGCACGCACAAAGCGACTGTGCAGCGTGTCAGGATTGATGGGGATTATCCTGCCCTCGTGCGGGAGCGGCAGCGCATCTATGGCAGCAAGCACATAGGGCGGCAGCGTGATGGTGCGATAGCTCGCGTAGGTCTTTGGCGCTTTCAGCTGTACATCGCGATTTTCGCCCAGCACGACGGCCTTGTCGATGGTCACGGTGTCCCCGCGTATATCGCTGTACTCCAGCGCGCATATCTCGCCACGGCGCATGGCTCCGACCGAACCGAGCAGGATAGCGCAGCGGAGATACAGGTCTGGCGTGCTGCGGCACAGCGTCATGATGTCGTCGAGCGACGGACAGTAGAACTCTGTCCGCATCTTGGCGGGCAGGGTGACGCTCGGCCGGAAGCCCGGCAGGAAAAGCGCGAGCGCGGCCGTGAGCAGTCCGTAGGCATTTCTTACGGTTTTCGGCCGAAGATTGTGACCGGTGAGGTCGGAGACCCACAGCTGTATATCGGCATTTTGGAGTCCACGGAGGTCTTTTGCGCCGAAGGAACCGCTGAAATACTGCCGCGCGTAGACCTTGTAGTTGCGCACGGTGGACGGTGACAGCACTGCGGCCTTTAGCTCTATGTAGCGGGCTATAGCCGTGCTGACGGTAAGCTTTTCCTTCAAGGTCATGCGGCTGCGCTTCCAGTCCTCTGCAAGCGCCTGTGCTTCAGCGCGCGTGGCCGCCGTGAAGGACTGATAGTGCCGCTTTCCGGAATCGTCGGTGTAGTCGTAGACCTGGACGCGCACGCTACCGGACGGCAGCACGCCCTTCTTTTTTCTTGGCATGGTTCCCTCCTCTGATATATCTGTATTTTTTTACCATGAGTACATTTTTCGCTGTCGTACTTGTGTTTTTTGATGATTTCCTTTAAAATTTTTACATTATTGATTGGAAGGGGGGGACATCGTGGAGGCAAGTAGTCTTCTACTGAACACTGCCGAATTGCGCCTACTCCTTGAGAAAAAGCGCGATAAAATAGGGCACACAGGTGCAGAGGGGCTTAGTGATGTTTCGTCCGGCTTCCTGTTTGTCATTACCACGCTTCCAGTGACATATCCCACTGTATTCATGCTCTCCGGGGCACAGTACAAAAACTTTTGTCTGGCGATAGGAGGAATGATTATGCTATACGGCGGATACAAATTAGTGAAAAGCCAAAAAAGCAAATACGGACACGAGTGCCTGCTTGAAGATATTAAGAATCTTGATCGCACCGAACATCGTCACTCTCTTGTGGCACTGAAAGACACCTTTGCAGCGGTTCCGTCTAAGTATTTGCTCTATTACGATGAGAAATGGAAATGCTGGTTCTTTTTCAGCTACCGCACCGCCCAAAACGATGATTACGGGCATGTGCGGAAGGCGCTTTCCGAGCAGCTGGGAGTTCCGGAAAAGCTGGTCAAGGTGACGTGGGTTGCGGATAGAGTGCAGACAAAGCAATCTCCAACCGGAGAGAAAACCTATGCACACAAGCTATACAGTGCAAAGTTGAGTAGCTTTCCGGAAGTCGTGAAAGATACTGCATTCACTCTGAGCGGAACGAGATACCGTTGGATGACGCTGCAAGAAATGGAAAAGAATCCGGAAATCCAAAAACATAACCTTGACGTTGTTCACTTCGTAGAAGAATCTTTGTAAGAGCCCTTCGGGGCTCTTTTTTGTGTAAAAAATTATGTTGTGTTACGATGCAAGTAATGCACAGCCCTACGGATCGGATCCCCCGCATGTGCAAGGATAACTTCCCGATATATTTGTCGGGAACATCGGCTGGGGATTACCCCTGCGCGTGTGGGGAAAACTAATTGGGTGGGAAAATTGGGTGGGAACGGGTAGTATTCCCACCCAAAGATTACCCCCGCGCGTGCGGGGAAAACCAGCTTTTCGCCGGAGTAGATCATCGGCGGGTACGGATCACCCCCGCGTATGCGGGGAAAACTGGAGACCTATAGCAAGAATATAAGGCGTTTCCGGATCACCCCCGCGTGTGCGGGGAAAACAATCCAGACCATTCTCCTGCATGTAAAGGTCTAGGATCACCCCCGCGTGTGCGGGGAAAACCCGAATACCATTTGCAATTCGTCGCTGCGTCGAGGATCACCCCCGCGTGTGCGGGGAAGGTTACCGGCCTTCTGAGAAGTTCACGAGCACACGCCCTAAGCGCGCTTTGATGTGTCTTCTATGGAGTATTTCTCATCTTCGAGCATAACCTCCATGCGAGTTGTGACTTTCACACGGTCTACTGCATCCAACCGTACGAAAAGCTCGACAGCCTCTAGCACGTCTTCACCGTAGCGAGCAGCGAGGGAGTCACACTCTATTCCGTCGGAATAATCTTCGAGTCCGGCAAGCCATGCGGCTGAGACGCCCAATGCCTGAGCCAGAGCAAGTAACCTATGTTTCCTCGGGGCGGAATATCCGCTTCGATATTGGCTTAGCGTCGCTTGCGAAACTCCTGTCATTTTTGCGAGAACGCTTGGCTTGATTCCGCTCATCGAAAGTGCCTGCTCAAAGCGTACCCGAAAAATGTTTGCGGCTTCCGAGGTGACGATGTTTTCTTGAGTTGGGTTGGTATCAGAGAGGGATTCCGAGTCCCAACCAGCCAAAAAGGAGGGGGAACAGCCTAAAATATCAGCCATTCGAAACAATGTGGACTGCTTTATGTTCACAACCCGCCCGCACTCATATTTTGCGATAGCCGACTTTTGCAGTCCAAGTTTTTTGGCGAGCTCTTCTTGTGTGAGACCGATGGCGGTTCGCCTTGTCCGGATACGCGTGCCCATCTCAAATTGCTGCGAGTTGCTCATATTACATCGCTCTGGAAGGCAACCGCTTTGCCCAGAATGTGAACATGGTCGAGTGTCTCTCCCGTGTAGATGAGTGGAGCATATTTTGAGTTTTCAGCCATCAGCTGTAGCACTTGAGATTTTGCATCATAGTAGACGCGTTTGAGTGTTGCTTCGTCGTCGATTGCGACCGCATAGATCTGTCCACTCTCCAGTTCCGCATCTCTTTGGATGAACACCAAATCTCCATCCAAAATCCTTGCGCCTACCATACTGTCCCCCCGGGCTTTCAGGCAGAAATCGGCCCTTACATCAGTGCCGGCTTCTACATAACTCTCGCGGTCCTCTGTGCAGAAAATGGGCTGACCGCAAGCGATTTCGCCGAGGAGCGGGATTTTCCGGGTCTTGATAGGGAGAATGTTGGGGTAGGAGGGGGCAATAGTGCTTTTAGATGTGTCTGGCGCATCAGAAATGTCCGTAGAGAGCACGCTACCTGGAGAAGGGAGACTGTCCAGGAGTGCGCCCGGTGTTGTGTGGAGTGCCTCAGCGAAGCGGACTATCTTCGATTGAGTAAGACCTTGCACCCCCATTTCTATCTTGTTGACCGATGACCGGGATTTATACCCTGTTTTTTGCGCAAGTTCATCCTGCGACATTCCGAGACCTTCTCGAAGGTTTCGGATGCGACGGCCGAGTGCAATATCAGTCGTTGTCATACTGGAGCCTCGCTTTCTATATGATGGTAATCACATCATACGGCAAGTGTGAAAAAATATCAACATTTTCAGAAAAAGTTGTTGACGAAACATAAACAAAGCAGTATTATGGGCTTGTTGATAGATAAGAAACAAGAAAGGAGGGGAGCACATGGTTGATTCTGAAAAGCTGAAGGAAAAGGTGCGTGAGTCTGGTTACAAACTATTACATGTTGCAGCCGCTTGCGGCCTTACATATGCTGGTTTTTTGAAGAAAATAACTAATGAAACAGAGTTCAAGGCTTCAGAGATTATGGCGTTGAAAAAGGTACTTCGCCTTACAAATGCCGAAAGGGATGCAATTTTTTTTGCCCCTGATGTTGATAATATATCTACAAATGGGAGGTGAGAACACGAAAAAGAGCAAAGAGGAGATGCCGAAAGAGATTTGCGGACACACTCCGCACAGAGAAGAGAAGCGAGAGTAAGGAGGAAATGAAAAGAAGCCCGCTTTCGGCAGGCTTCATAGAATCATTCTTGCAACAATTCGAAGTGCGTAATTTCGCCAACATCAAAGCAATGCACTTCAGTGGCGGAGTAAAAGGCAAACGCACTTGTGCTCGGATCTGAGTAATGTGCAGAAACTAGCTCATTCTCGAGCACGGTATTCCACTCACATATAGGCCCCAACAATTTAAGGGCGCACCGGATTCGATTGATGTGCTGGTATGTATAGGGGGTGGATGGCTCGCTGTTGGTGTAAACGATGGCGGTTACCAAGGAAATCACCTTCTTTCTTTTGGGGGTGTAGATGGAGGGCAAATGAATGTAAAAATCACATTGCACGCAGAGTGCAAAGATGAGGAAGTCATGGCCAGGCTTGGGCGCTATACCATCGAACTGGATAGCGTCACGGCCATTGAGCAGCCAATCGATGATGATGAAAGAGCTGTTCGCTATGAAGGCGATGAAATGCTTGAGGCAAGGCTTGACACCGAGAAGGTTCTTCTGATCAGATGCGAGAAAAAATGCTACATCTTTGCGCCTAGTGCTGCACGCATCATTTCAATTTGCAAAGAGTAGCACAAGGGAATCTCGTTGCTGAATCATTCTTGAATTAAGTCAAAGTGCTTTATCATGTCACTGCTAAAGACATGAGTTCCGGAATCTGAATAAAACACTAACGAGTGGCTCGGTAAAGGATATTCGAAAGTGAGGAGCTCGCGTTCCGGAACAGTTATCCACTGCTCCTCATCAGGCCAAGAGCGCTCCGAGAAGCTGATGCTCTGCACATGAGGGTAGGAACAGGGTTTAGTGGGAGCACCACTGGTGTAAATTACGGCGGTTACCAAGGTATCACCTCCTTCTGTTTAGATGTTTGGCAGGCGCGGCAACGCCTACAAAGACAGTATAGAGGTGAGCAGAGAGTGAATCAACTGGAGGATAAAAGAGTGGGCAACGCAAAGATTTGTAGGTTGCGAGAGATGGTTTCAAAAACCGGCCAGGAAGCTGAGCAGATTCGAATAACGGGACATGAATTAATTCTTTTGCTCGACAAGGCAGAGAGCGACGCTGATTTAGAGGGAAACAAGGAACTTGTTGATGGTATAGAAGCTATGCGTGGTGCGCTTTCACAGGCGGAGCTGTTACACATCGTCATCGAGTCAATTCTTGCTAGGGGCTGAGTCTGGTTGTCGGGGATCAAGAGGCGGTTAGGAGGTTACATGGATTGGTTTTATGAGATTGTCCAGAACAACGTCGACATGCTGGACAAGCTTGTGGAGAATCTCGGCAAATTGCAGGAGCAAGCACACAACTCCATGAGTCGTATCGATGGTTGTGTGTGCGATGAGGATGCGGAGCGGTATTCGTTTCAGGTTGCGAAAAACATCGGGGAAGCGGCGTATAACTGCAAGTCTTTCTGGGATGCGGTTTGCGAAATGTGTGAATACGTAGGGGTGAACGCGGAGGAATAAAGAACATGGATTTTAAGGGCACTATGAAATCGTTGATCTCTTTCAGAATCAGCGAAATGAATTACCTGTTGGGCGGCTATACAGAGGTGTTGTCGGATGTAGGGTGCGAAGAAGCCACCGCCGACATTAAGAAGGCACAGGGTTCGCTTGAGAAGGCAGTATACAAGCTGCTTTCGGAGGACAAAGCATGAAAACACAGTACAACGCCGTTAGAAGCTTCCGCACAGAGATGGCGGGCTTAAAAGCGGCTCTCGGCTGGTCGAACAAGAACCTTGCCGACTGGCTCGGCTGCTGTGAGTCGACTGTCAGCGCGATGTACAGGGATCCGACAAAGGCGAGCGGGCTGTATGTCCTGATGGTGCATCAGAGGTACCGCGAGGAGCAGGCGAAAATGTTAATGGCTTAGGCAGGGGGAAACATGGGAGTAAAGCAGACGACATCATCGAGATTGCTGGAGGCCGCAGCACTGATTACCGATGCGACGCGACGGCTTGAGGGGCTTGAGTTTGAGAACCACGGCTGTCAGGAATACTGGGAGAACCGACTGGCAATCAGAGACCTCGAAGATGCGAGTAATCGCGTCAAGAACATGATCGAGTGCGGTGAGCGGAAGAAGGGGGAGTCTTAATGGTTTCCGAAGAGGAGGTTCTTAGGTACATCGATTCGGCGCGGGCGGAGATACAGGGTGTCACGGTAAATATGCTGAACGCTGACGATGGACTGAGAGCGGTAAAAGAACTGATACGGACCGGCGGCGGTGCGGGGATTGCCCATACCTGTGCTGCCGGATATATCGAGAGGGCGCAGGGCGCCTGCACAAACATGAGCCTGACGGCAGATAAACTGCTCCGCTGGCTCGCGGCGTGCGACAAGCGGGAGGACGGCGAGGAATGAAGCTGTACAAGTACTACACGATGAGGCGCCCGCCGGGGCTCGGGTCCATTCCGAGCAAGGGGCTCAGGTTTGCGAAGTCCTACAGCGAGAGAAGGGATGACTGCATGGGTGGCATGGTGAGAGCGTGGGGGTGGGCGCTGTATGAAAGACCCCTTAGCATGGATGAACTTTTGAGCTACGAGCTCGCATACGGAGGAGAGGTAGAGAGATGAGCAAGATTGAAGTCGTGAGAACAACGGATGATGAGCACCTCAAGGCGTGCATGAGGGCGGTAAACGAGAGCAGCCGGTCGCACCTGCTGCGTGAACTGGGAGATTTGCAGGAGGAGCTGGCAGTAAATGAGCGTCGGCGGTCGTGGTTAGGGCGACACATGACAGCACAGAGAGAGCTTCTCTCGAGAGAACGGCGCGAGCGCCTTGCCTGGATGTGCATCGCTATCATCGGCTGGGCAATCGTGGCCGGGACATGCATCGGGACGTTTCTGTAAGGCAAAAAGTAGGAGGAGGAAAAATGACGAAAACAGAGCTCATTGCGGGGCTGATTGATAAGAGCGCAAAGCTGCTGGAGGAGAATGTGAGACTCAGGGTGGAGCTGGATACGATTCACGCTGCCTGCTATGCGGCACAGGAGCGCATCGCGCGGGCGGGCGGTGATCCGTATCATTACTGCACCGTGGATGTCGATGAAATCCATCGCATTACCGGCTGGGCAAACGATCCGCTGCAGAAGGAAATGCTGGACTCGCTGCGGCGGGATGCTTCGAAGGATGAGGAGGTGCTCTATGGGGACGCTGTATGAGCTGAAGAGCGAGTACATCCAGCTGCGGGAAATGGCCGGAGATCCGGACATAAGCCCTGAGGCGCTTCGAGATACGATGGACGCCATCAATGGCGAGCTGGAGGACAAAGCAGATGGCTACGCAAAGGCTGGAGGCGGAAGAGGCTGGCCTTGATGCAGAGATAAAACGCCTGCAAGCGCGAAAGAGCGCTGTGAGCGGCAACAAGGGGCGCATCAAGGATGCTCTCGAGAGCGCCATGCGGGAGACCGGAAAACTGAAATTCAAGACGGCTCTCTTCTCGTTCGGAATCCAGAAAAACCCGCCGAGTGTGGCTATTCTGAGCGAGAACATTCCGCTGGATTATCTGGTTGTTCCGGAGCCGCAGCCGGATAAGAAACGCATCCTGGCAGAGCTGAAGGCCGGAGCATCGTTTGACTGGGCGGAACTCAGACAGACCGAATCTCTCAGAATTCGATAAGGAGTAAAACCAAACCATGGCAGAAAAGATAAAAATCAGAGCGCTGCGGGCCGATGAGATTGATTGCCGCGTTTCGACTATCAATGAGAGAGGGCTAACATTACTGCTATACAAGGACGCCAGAGTTGACCAGAGCATCTTGGATGAAACATTTGGGGTGTTTGGCTGGCAGCGATCTCACCAGATGATTGGGGACCGACTCTACTGTACCGTGTCAGTCAGAGACCCGGAGACAGGCGAGTGGATCAGCAAGCAGGATGTTGGTACAGAATCGAACACAGAGCGAGAAAAAGGACAGGCGAGCGACGCGTTCAAACGGGCGAGCTTCAATTTGGGCATTGGCAGAGAGCTTTACACCGCGCCGTTTATCTGGATCCCATCTGGTAGCTACACTGAATCAAAAGGACGAAACGGCAATCCAACGACCTATGACAAATTCTTGGTAACGCTGGTTGAGGTGGCGGATGGGAAAATCACTGCACTTGAAATTAAGAATCAAAAGACCGGACGAGTGGTTTTTTCCCTGGGAAAACCCAAGAAGGTGGAACCTGCTCCGGTCACGACGCCAGAGCCCGCTCCAGCATCTCAGGTGCCCGCTGATGCGCCGCTCGATACAAAGCGCGCACTGGAGATGCTTGGCGTGGTAAAGCGCCACAAAATCCCGCAGGAGGAGTTGCTGAAGCTTTACGGCATCAAAGCCTCCGGCGAGCTCAAGGTTTCCCACTATGAGGATTTCAGAAAGCGCGGACAGGCGTGGATTGCTGAAACCGAAAAGATTTATGCATGAAAACGCAGGGGAGATTGACGGGCATCCAGGTTCCGTTCCGGAGCGAAAAGGCGGTGATTTCCTTCGAGGTCACCGCCGATCCGGCGGATGTGGAGCGGTACAAAGACAAAGAGCTCGATATTACCATTGTGCGGCACAGTAAAAAGCGCGGACTGGCAGCCAATGCAATGCTCTGGGCGTGCCTCGGAGAGATTGCTGCGGCGGCAAGGACAGACAACTGGTCGGCGTATCTTTACATGCTTGAGCGGTACGGAAAATACTCGACAGTCCTAATCAAGGCCGAGGCACTTCCCGATCTACGGCGCGTGTGGAGGGAAACGAGGGTTGTCGGTGAGCGAGAGGACGGCATGGTAGAGGTCCTATGCTTCTATGGTTCGAGCACATACACGACGGAGGAGTTTTCAAGGCTTCTCGATGGCGTTGTGAGCGATATGAAGGAGCTCGGCCTGACTCCGCCCCCGTCGCGAGAGATGCAGGCAGCACTGGAGGAGTTGAGGCGCCAAGAAGAGGCACAGAGGAAGCGGTAGGGTGATAGGCGTGAGAGAGCAGATGTTTGTAATCGAGGGCAGGCTTGATGGCATGAATACCATCATCGACACGAACCGCTACCACAAAATGGCCGGAGCTAAAGAGAAGAAGCAGCAGCAACGCATATGCGCCGAGGCGATACGCGCTTGTGGTGTGCAACCGGTAAAAGCCTATCCGGTTTGCATCAAAATCAACTGGATTGAGCCAAATGCCCGCCGAGATCCGGACAACATCGCGACTGGGAAGAAGTTCATCTTTGACGCGCTGCAGGAGACCGGGGTGCTACGAAATGACAGCATGAAAGAGATTTGGAGAATCGAAGAGGGTTTTGGCGTAGACTCCGACTACCCGAGAATTGTGGTCATTATACGGGAGGTTTTCTGATGGCAGAGAAAAATTCATTTGTGGTGTACTCGCAGTGGGCCACAATTATCGCGAATCTGCCTGATGAGCAGGCGGCGATACTGAGCAAGGCAATCTGCTGCAAGCACCTCGGCATAGAGTATGAGATTACCGACCCGACTATCAAAGCTGTTTTTATTTCGATTGAGCAGAAGCTCGATGCCGATAACGAGAACTACAGAAAAACGTGCGAGGCCAGAGCAAAGTCCGGGCGCAAGGGCGGTAGTGCCTCTGCCACAGAGAAAGCAGAGAAGGCGGATAGTGCGGAAGATAGTGGCAACGGCGACATGGATGGGGAAGTAAGCAAAAGCAAGCAAAACGAAGCAAAAGCAAGCAAAAGCTCTTTTTGCTTCGCAAACGAAGCAAAAGCAAGCAAAAGCAAGCAAAACGGGGGTGATAATGAGTATGAATATGAGTATGAGAATGAAAATGAGAATGAGTCCCCTACGGGGACAAAAGAGAAGAGCGTAGCGCGCGACGCGCGCACACCCGCGCACGAGAACGCTGCCGCACCCTCTCGCGGCAAGGAGCCTAAGGAGCCGAAACACAAACACGGCGAGTATGGTCATGTCCGCCTTACGGACTCTGAGTTCGTGCGCCTAAAAGCCAAGCACGGCGAGGCGGAGACCGAGGCGGCTATCCGCGCAGTGGATGAGTATGTCGAGACCTCCGGCAAAAAGCCGTATAAAAACTATGCCTTGGCGCTCGAAAAATGGGGCTATAGGGCTGCGAGAGAGCAACTGCAACGCGAGCAGGCTGATTGGCAGAGTGTCCCTGCGGTGGCACGGTCTGGATCCACGGGAGGGAGAGCGGCGCCCGGCGGATTTGATGCCAATGACTACTTGCTGGAGCGTATCGCAAACGCAGAAAGGAGCGTGAGCAATGGCTAAGCTTATGACCGAGGCGGAAGTCCTCAAGGTCATATACACGATTAAGGCGGCGTATCCCTCGCACTATGCGAGGTTTACGAAGGTCGACTTTGACAACATGATCAGCGTGTGGGACGGGACGCTTGAGAGCTACACCTACGGACAGGTGTCAGCAGGGCTCAATATGTTCCTGGCATCCGACACGAGAGGGTTTCCGCCGGTTCCCGGGCAGGTTATTGAGTGCATCCAGAGAATGCAGCGCCCGGCGGCTGAAGATTACACGAATACCGAATGTGCGTCCTTAATCCGGCGAGCGTTGAGCAATGCAGCCTATCACGCCGAGGAGGAGTTTGAGCGCCTGCCAGAGATATGCCGCAGAGCGGTCGGAACCCCGCACAATCTGGTTGAGTGGTCACAGCTGGACACACGAGAGGTCGAGACGGTAGTCATGAGCCAGATTATTCGGGCGCTTGAGGCGGCACGGATCAGGATGCGCGAGGATGCCAAAATCCCAGAGAGTGTAAAACGAGAATTGGGGCTTGGTACGGGGCGCGAGCCACTCTACAAGCTCGAGCAAGCGGAGCGTGAGCAGAGACAGCTCGAGGGCAAAGAGCAGCCGAGCTTGCCCGCTCCGGAGCACAGCGATGAGATTGCGGAGGCGGTGCGGAAAATCATGTCCGGAGAAGCGAGCCTCGCAGACACAATGCAAGACATCGTGAAGGGAAACCGCATAAAGCCCCGGGGTGCTGTATGAGCGCAAAGAGCATTATTCCGGGGGATTCGGCAGAGAAATGCTTCTTGTGCGGGAGGAACGGACCGCTCCATGTGCATCATTGCCTACACGGGCGGAATCGCGCTGCCGCAGACAGAATGGGGCTCACGGTTCACCTCTGCGTACGCTGCCACACGCGCCTTCACGACAACGGCGAGTATGACAGGGAGTTGCAAGCGCTTGCGCAGGAGGTTTACGAGAATGAGCATGGGCGCGCTGAGTGGATGGAGCGCGTCGGGAAAAATTACAGGGGGTAAAGCATGAACCAGGTTGTTTTGATGGGAAGACTCACGAGAGATCCGGAAGTCAGATATACGAGCGGCGAAAAGGCGATGGCGGTCGCGCGGTATACGCTGGCGGTCGATAGGCGCGGGAAGGGAGAGCGAAGCGCGGATTTTATTCCGTGCGTCGCGTTCGACAAGGCCGCGGAATTCGCGGAGAAGTATTTCCGCCAGGGAATGCGTGTGCTGGTATCCGGACACATTCAGACAGGCAGCTACACGAACCGCGAAGGGCAGAAGATTTATACCACCGACGTGATTCTGACAAGCCAAGAGTTTGCGGACAGCAAGGGTGCGACTGGTGGTGGTCAGGGTAATGCCGGCGGTGGAGCGGCTGGGAATGCCCCACGGGACGATGAGCCATTCATGAATATTCCGGACGGCGCGGATGCGGAGGGGCTGCCGTGGAACTGACGCGGGATTCAGCGGCGCGGAGAGCGGTGGCTCAGATTATCGACCGCTTCACGGACATGTTGGACGTTGGCGAGTACCAGCTGGTGGAACTCAAAATCAGGGACACAGCGACAGGGCGAGAGTACGGGTGGAAGGAGCGGAGAAATGAGACACATTGCGATTGACGTATTTGCGAGGGGCAATCGCAAGAGCAAATCTTGAAAGTGGGGAGCTGACTGCATGAAGAAGATTGAGTTTCTCGATGAGGTAAAAGACATTGTGACCGAGCGGGAGGGACAGCACGGAAATTCCGCGAAAACACACAGGGTAATTGGGGAGCTGTGGAGCATCTATCTGAGCGAGAAAACCGGAATTCCGGTGAAAATCGATGGGGCTGATGTAGCGATGATGCAAATACAGGCGAAGATTGGGCGGTTCATATGTGGGCAGAGCGATCACATGGATACGGTACTCGACATTGCGGGGTATGCAGCCTGCGCCGGAGAGATTGTAAGCGAGAGGCAGTGAGATGGATGAGGGGAGCAGACGGGGCAAAGACCTCGCCAAGCCGCAGGAGCGGAGAGGGCCGGCTGTATCTGGTTTCGGAATGATTACCGGCCTCGAGGGGTGCTATGTGAGACTTGCGGTGGAGGTTGTGCGCATGGCAGTGGAGGATTACATGGATTTGTTGCGACTTCACATGAACCGCGCACGATACAGCCGATGGTACTACACCAAGCACCGGCGAGAGCTGGACAGGGCAAAGACCTTTCTGCAAAGCAATCGGTGCAAGAAGTTTTGCAATGTAGATGGGGTGTATCTCATGCGCTTGGCAGAGAGGAGGGTTGCGAGTGAGTCTGAAGGAGGAGCTTCAGCAGTATCTCGGCATTATGTGCGAAGTGAGGGATGCTAAGCAGAGGGCGGCGGAGCTTGGGCGGAGGATTCGAGAGGCTGAAGCAACCCAGGTCTCTGACAGCGTCTACGGCACGCGAGAGGACGGCACAAACGGGCATATCCGTATTACCGGAGTCCCGCTTCCGGAAATCGACAAACTCACCGATCTGCGAAAAAAGCGTGAGACGCATTTCAAGGTCCTTGCCTTTGAGCAAGAGCAGCGAGCGGCGTATCTGGAGGAGAGGATTGCAAAAATCCCGGATCCGACAATCCGCGTGATTCTAAGACAGAGATATATTGATGGCATGACCTGGGATGCGGTGAGTAGGCACAATGGGCACGCGGGGACCGACTGGGCGCGAGTGAGAGCGGCAAGGTTTTTCGCGGCAACGGAAGGAGGGGTAGTGTGAAGGAGAAGGTGCTCTATACATGCGAGGTTTGTCACACGGATTACGCCGATAAAGTAGAGGCAAAAAGGTGCGAGGAGAGTCACGAAAGGAAGTTGAAAATCGTGGATTCGAGATATTTGGCGCGAGCACAGACCTTGATTGGTTTTCCAATCACCATTACGGTCCAGTCGGAGGACGGAATACGGGTCACATACAAGAGATGAGGGGGAGAGAGATGACAATAAACGAGTATCAGGAGAAAGCATTGCGCACAGCGAGTGGGTACCGGAGCGATAGCCTACTGCTCAATGGTGTCATGGGGCTCTGCGGAGAGTCAGGGGAGTGTATCGACATCGTGAAAAAGGCGATGTTCCAGGGGCACACGCTGGACAGAGAGCATCTTGCAGAGGAACTGGGAGATGTGGCTTGGTATCTCGCGGTCACAGCGAAGGGGCTCGGGTATGATTTGGAAAGCATCATGCAGCGGAACATTGACAAGCTCGCGAAGCGTTACCCCGAAGGTTTCGAGACTGAGCGGAGCACGCACAGGGAGGAACGACAAGGTGAAGCGTGATGGTGAGTTTTGGCAAGGGGGCTTGTTGCTGGTGTTGGGAGCGATATATCTGATCGGGAAGATGTGGTGGGAGTACTTTCTGGTGAGCCACATCGGAAAGTAATTTCTCAAAACGCTTGCGTGTACGCTTTGTACTGATAATATTTAAAAGTGAAAAGGTGGCAACGTGGGAAGAGCCGCAGTGCAGCCCTCGGGTCACCTTCTTTGCCACTACTGGAGTGGGAGGCGGGTTCAATTCCCGCCGGTGGCTTCCCCTGTGAAAGCAGGGCATGTAACCTCCCTCTAACGGAAAAGGGGAGCGGTTCGCCATGGCCGCTCTCCTTTCTGCTTAAATCGGCTATACGTACCAGTATGTCAGTATTCAACATCGCCCCATGTTTATAGTAGTAATGTTATAAATTTGATATGGCGCTTCCGTGTCTCTAAAGGGTTCCTTTTCTCCGACCCCTTAGGGACATTTTTGTTGTGAATTTCTGAAAGGATGTGATTTTCTTGCCAAGGGCAAAGAATGCAAAAGCAGAAGTTGCCCTGAAGCTATATAGACAAGGGATTCTGCTAAAGGATATTGCAGAGCAGCTTGATATTCCCCAGGGAACAATCAGGCGTTGGAAAAGTACGTACAAATGGGATCAGGCTGATGAACCTGCTGACTGTTCGGATGCTCGGAAAAAAGGTGAGCGTTCGGTTAATAGTGAGCGTTCGGAAAATAAAAAGGTGCAACATGTCAAAGGTGATGTTGCATCTGTGATTGAAAACCCTGAATTGACTGATAAACAAAGGCTTTTCTGTCTGTACTATGTGCGCTGCTTCAATGCAACAAAGGCATATCAAAAAGCCTACGGTTGTAGTTATGAAACCGCAGGGACAAACGGCTATGCCCTGCGGCAAAATACTGCAATTATAGCAGAGATCAACCGTCTGAAGCAGTCCCGTCTGAACCGTGAACTTCTGGATGAACATGACATCGTCCAGAAATACATTGATATCGCCTTTGCTGACATCACTGATTTTGTGCAGTTCGGTCAGGAAGAAGAATATGTTATTGGTCAGTCTGGACTGGTTCAGGTTGAAGATCCTGTAACCGGAGAGAAAGCTCCTCTAAAGCAGATGATCAATACCGTTCGCCTCAAGGAATCAGACAGCATTGATGGAACGCTGATCACGGAGGTTAAGAGCGGCAAGAACGGTGCATCCGTCAAGCTGGCTGATAGAATGAAGGCTCTGGAATGGCTGGCTGAACACATGGGAATTGCCACAGAGGAGCAGAAAGCCCGAATAGCTGTTTTGAGGATGAAATCTGCCGGTGATGAACCGGAAGAAGTTGATACTTCCTATGTGGATGCCCTGAAAGACCTAGCCGCAAAGGTATGGACGAATGAGGAAGAAAAGAGCTAAACCGTTTAAGTTCATTTCACCATCAAGGAAGCAGCTGATGGTGCAGACGTGGTGGTTGGCTGATAGGGTCCGGAACCATGATGGTATCAGTGCAGATGGTGCTATACGGTCAGGCAAAACCATGTGTATGTCCATGGCCTACATTAGCTGGTCAATGGAAAATTTTGACGGTGAAAACTTTATCATTGCCGGTAAGACAGTTGGGTCTTGCAGAAGAAATGTGATTACCCCGCTGGAAAAGATGATTGCGTCTTTGGGCTACGCAGTGGAAAATCACCGCGCTGACAATTATCTGGTCATTCGCAAGAACGGCAAGGAAAACTATTATTACATTTTCGGGGGTAAGGATGAAGCATCACAGGATCTTGTACAGGGTATTACAGCAGCGGGTGCGTTTTTTGATGAAGTTGCTCTAATGCCTGAATCCTTCGTGAACCAAGCAACTGGACGTTGTTCAGTGGAAGGCTCCAAGTTCTGGTTTAACTGCAACCCTGAATCACCATACCACTGGTTCAAAGTGAACTGGTTGGATAAGGCTGATGAAAAGAACCTGCTACATCTGCATTTCACCATGGATGACAACCCATCCCTGAGCGAAAAGATTAAGAACCGATACCGCAATATGTACAGCGGTGTGTTCTTTAAGCGATACATCCTAGGTTTGTGGGTCATGGCTGAAGGTGTCATTTATGATATGTTTGATCTGGACAAGCATGTTGTTGATTCGGTCGACATCCCGGCGCTTCAGCCCAATTCTTATCATATTTCCTGTGACTACGGCACACAGAACGCCACGGTCTTTCACTTGTGGGGCGAAGGAGTTGACGGTGTGTGGTATTGCATTAAGGAATATTACTATTCCGGCAGAGAAGCAGCAGTCCAGAAAACAGACACAGAATATGCAGATGATCTGGAAAAGTGGCTGGATGGTATCAAACCGCAGAAGATTGTGGTTGACCCCTCGGCTGCTTCTTTTATTGCTGAACTGAAGAAGCGCAGGTTCAGCATCAAGAAAGCAAAGAATGATGTGTTGGATGGTATCCGGTTCTTTGCATCTTTGCTGAAGAATCATTCGGTGAAATTCAGTTCTGAATGTAAAATGACAATCCGGGAATTTTCGTCCTATGTATGGGATACAAAAGCATCTGAGCACGGGGAGGATAAACCAGTCAAGGTGTTTGACCATGCAATGGACAGTATCAGATATTTTGGCTATACGATTATCAGGAAGCCCAATGGCTTGTCGATCATGAAGTAGGTGATTGATTATGGATTTAGAAAATGTGAAAAAGATCATCTGTGCTTATGCAGATGTACATGCCGTGCACCTAAAAGAAGCAATGACAGCTGAAAGATACTACAAGAACGAAACGGACATCATGTTTGAACCCAAGAAGTCCAGGGGAAAGGCTGAAATGGATGCCGGCGGTGAACTTGTTACTCATGACATTGCATCTCCCATGCGGAACGCTGACAACCGAATCCCTTTCAATTTTCATGGGTTACTGGTCAATCAGAAAGCAGCCTACATGTTTACGGTGCCACCGATGATCGATGTTGGAATTGATGCTTCCAACAAGGTGCTGAATGCGTTCTTGGGTGACAAATACCCTAAGGTATGCAAAGACCTATGCGTGGAAGCGTCCAATAAGAAAACCGGTTGGATTCATGTGTGGAAGTCTGCTGATGATGGTGCTGTCCACTATGCGGTTGTTCCATCTGAACAGATTCAGCCCATTTGGTCAAAATCTCTTGACCGGAAACTGATGGGTGTTCTTCGGATTTATCATGACATTGATGAAGAAGGGGCTGAATTTGATGTCTATGAACTGTGGAACGACAAAGAGTGTGAAATTTACAAAGTCCCTGCAGGACGGACTGTCATGGACGGTCTGGTGCCTTACTGCAACTTCATTCTAGTGGAAGGTGGGAGGTCCACACGAGTGAATACATATCAGCACGGCATGGGTGAAGTTCCGTTCTTTGCATTTGACAACAGTAATGTCCATACGGATGATTTGAAGAACATCAAGCCTCTGATTGATGTTTACTGCAAAGTCTTCAGTGGTTTTGTCAATGACTTGGAAGATATTCAGGAAGTCATCTTTGTGCTAACCAACTACGGCGGTGCAGACCTGAATGAATTTCTGTCAGATTTGAAGTATTACAAGACCATCAAGGTGAACAATGAGGGGGACGGTGACAATTCCGGTGTTTCAACCTTGACCATTGATCTTCCCGTTGAAGCCAGGGAAAAACTTCTGACCATCACCAGAAAATGTATTTTTGAACAAGGCATGGGTATTGACCCGGATCCCCAGAATTTTGGAAATTCTTCTGGTGTGGCACTGAAATTCCTGTATTCGCTGCTGGAACTGAAGTCCGGTCTGATGGAAACAGAGTTCAAACCATCCTTTGGTAGGTTCATCCGCTGCATCTGTCGGGTGCTGAGTGTCCCCATCAAGGATGATGTGGTACTTCAGACATGGATCAGAACCATGGTTCAGAATGATCAGGAAATGTCTCAGATTGCACAACAGTCCACTGGTATCATCAGTCAAGAAACCATTGTCCGCAATCATCCGTGGGTTGAGAATGTCCAAGATGAACTTGACAAGCTGAAGAAAGAAAAGGCTGCGGTACAGGCTGAACAGGAGCAGCTTTATGATCCGTTTGGAAACCAGCAAAAGAAACAAGCCCCGGATCCTGATGCCCCCGATGATTCTGGTGCTGGTCTCAAGAAGGGTGGCAGTTGATGAAAACCTCTGAATACTGGGGAAAACGATTCAATATGCTGGAACAGTCACAGCACGACCGGGGGGCAGCAGCTTTTTCAGAGATTGACAGGAAATACAGGACAGCTGAAAGAGAGATTGAGAGGAAGATTGCTACATGGTATCAGCGCTTTGCTGACAACAACGGTATCACCCTTCAGGAGGCCCAGAAGTGGCTGTCCGGGAGAGACCTGGAAGAATTTAAGTGGGATGTGAACCAATACATCCGCTATGGGCAGGAAAACGCAGTCAATGGAATCTGGACAAAACAGCTGGAAAATGCTTCTGCTAGGTTCCATATCAGCCGGTTGGAGGCCTTGAAGATCCAATGCCAGCAGGACATTGAAGTCCTGTTTGGTGGTCAGAAGGATTTCTTTGATCAGGCAATGTCCGATGTGTACAGATCCGCATACTATCGTACTGCTTTTGAAATTCACAGGGGGGTGGGCGTTGGTTGGGACTTTGCCACACTGGACAACAAGACCATCAGCAAGATCATCAATAAGCCTTGGGCTGTTGATGGAATAACCTTTTCTGACCGCATATGGCTGGACAAGCAGAAGTTGTTGTCTGAACTGGACAATACCCTGACGCAGAATATTATACTGGGTCGGGATTCACAGAAAGCTATTGACGCTATATCCCATCGTCTGGGAGTGTCAAAAGCCAATGCGGGACGCCTAGTCATGACGGAAGAAGCCTATTTTTCTTCTGAAGCACAAAACAGTTGCTTCAAGGAGCTGGACGTTGAACAATATGAAGTTGTGGCAACGCTGGATAGTAGGACATCTGAGATCTGCCGGATGATGGACGGAAAAGTGTTCAAGATGTCTGAATGGAAGGTTGGTGCCACAGCACCGCCGTTTCACCCTTGGTGTAGAACCACAACCGTCCCCCACTTCGATGATGATTTTGATATAGGTGAACGTGCTGCAAGGGGCGCTGATGGAAAAACATACTATGTACCAGCCAACATGAAATATGCTGATTGGGAAAAAGCCTTTGTCCGAGGTGATAAATCAAGTGTTCAATCTATTCAGAACAGTGTGAACTATCCTGTTATTGTAAAGATTGCCGGTGTGGATGTTGAAAAATCCACCGGTTCATATTCTTTTTCCAATGGAGCCGGACAGGCAACTACACTTTCAAAGGCGGCTATCTACAAACTTCAGGATGGTACAAGGTTTGTGTTCCCTGAAATATATAACACCGCCCATCAAAGCATGACACCTGAAAAGGCCATTGAATTGTGGCATAGGGTTCCTGATTCTGTTAGAAAGCAGTCACAGAAGGTGGTTGAGTTTGTCGACTACTATAATCCACAGGATTTCTATTGGAAACAGGTTTATAAAAATTTTACTCAGTCTTATGCAACGGGGGGTGACACTATCACGTTCTATCGTTGGGACTATCCACATGATGACGATTATGTAATCAGAACATATTGCCATGAAGCGGGTCATTTCATTGATAAAACCAGAAGCACAAACGGGATCCCTTATTCGTTGTGCCAAGATTGGACAGATGCAATGAAACATGATATGCTGTATTCAGGTAAGAAGTCACCAACTGTGTACGGTGAAAATTCAAATGCAGAAGATTTTGCTGAATCTGTCGCAGAGTTTACACATGATCTAACATCCTTTGAAAAGGACTTCCCGAATAGGACAACACTTCTGAAATCAATATTTAAGTGATTGGTGGTGAAGAATATGACCTACAAAAAAATAATGGGGAAAACCCCTGCGGGTGGAGACTATTCTGAAATCTACTATTATGATTCAGATGGAAACCCCGTTGATGAAGAAAAAGCATCAAAGTGTATCATTCGTGAATGCAAGGCAGATGGAACACTTCTGAATGAAATCTTTGGTACTTGTAATTAAATATTGTTTTGTTTTAAAGCACCCAGAAATGGGTGCTTTCTTTATTGCTTAGGATTCAGGAAAGGAGTGAACCGGCATGAAGAAGCTGTTCATCAGTCAGTTCATGAAGAACAAGACTAACGCTGAAATTCTAGCAGTTCGTGAAGAGGCAATTCAGGGTTGCAGGATTGAAAACACCTGTGTTGTGGACTACGGCATCACGGTCATTGAGAGCTACAAGCACTGATAACTAAGCACCTTTAGGTGCTTTTTTATCGCCCTGAACACGGCGTTAAACTGTTCAGTCCGACAAAATACACCGCTATGTGAATAAACTGGCATCCCTCTTTGACAGGAACCAACCTGAATAAAAAGGAAAAAGAAAGGAAAATCAAAAATGTTGGAATGGTTACAGTCAATTTTGGAAGGGGCGGCTGTTACTGACGGAAAGCTGGATGTTGCAGTGGTCATGAACACTGTGAAAACTGAGTTTCCCAAGTATGCAGTTCCCAAGGACGACTTCAACGCCAAGGTTAACGAACTGAAGACCGCAACGGACACCATCACCACCTTGAAGAAGGATGTTGGTGACAATGAGGAACTTCAGAAGAAAATCAAGGCGTATGAGGATCAGATTAAGGCCCTTCAGGCTGATCAGGTGAAAACGGCAAGAACCTATGCTTTGAAAGCCAGGCTGACGGAAGCAGGTGCGATTGATCCCGATTACCTGATCTATAAGCAGGGAGGTCTGGACAAGTTTACCTTTGACAAGGACGGTTCCCCTGTCGGCGTGGATGATGTTCTGAAACCCTTGAAGGAATCCGCACCCCATCTATTCAAGTCCAATAGACAGGGTGGGTATAACCCCGCTGCCGGTGGCGCAGGATCCGCTGGAGGCGTGACCAATCCCTGGAAGAAGGAATCTTTCAACCTTACTGAACAGGGAAAAATCTTGCAATCCGATCCAGCACTGGCAAAACAGCTTGCAGCTGCTGCCGGTGCCACATTGCCTATCTAAAAACCATGAAAGGAAGGAAATTACAATATGGCAAACGGTACTACTCTTTCTGCTGTGATTGTGCCTGAACTGTTTAATCCGTATGTGGTTAACAAGACCATGGAGCTGTCTGCACTGTTCCAGTCCGGGATCATCACCAACAACCCCGAATTTGACAAGTTGGCTTCTGAAGCAGCCCCGGTTCACAACATGCCGTTCTTTGAGGATCTGCACGGTGAATCTGAGGATGTTCTGGAAGGTGAAGATTTGACCGCCAAGAAGATCGCCAGCAACAAGGATGTGTCCACCACCATCCGCAAGGCTGCAATGTGGTCTGCAACTGACCTTTCTGCTGCTCTGGCTGGTGCTGATCCTATGGCTGCAATCGGCGACCTAGTTGCTGGTTATTGGAGTCGTGAGAACCAGCGTATTCTGATCAAGATCCTGTCCGGTGTTTTTGGCACTTATGACAACGATCCTTCCGGCAGTCATGACTACAAGACCCCGCTGGTTGACCATATCCTGGACATTACCACCTTGTCCAGCGCTGCTGCAAAGAACATTTCTGCAGCTGCTTTCATTGATGCTTGTCAGCTGCTTGGTGACGCTCAGTCCCAGCTGACTGCTGTTGCTATGCATAGCGCAACCAAGGCGTTTCTGAAGAAGCAGAACCTGATTCAGACTGAGCGTGATAGCACTTCTGTGGAGTTCGACACCTATCAGGGGCGGCGTGTCATCGTGGATGACGGTTGCCCGGTTGAAAACGGTGTCTATACCACCTACTTATTTGGTCAGGGTGCACTTGCTTACGGCAACGGCAATCCTGTTGGTTTCGTCCCGACTGAGGTTGATCGTGACAAGAAGAAGGGGTCTGGCGTGGACTTCCTGATCAACCGTAGAACCTTCATCATGCACCCCCGTGGTATCGCGTGGCAGAATTTGGCGCGTGAGCATGTGGAAACCCCCACAGAAGCAGAGCTTGCCAACGCCAAGAACTGGAAGATGGTCTATGAGCCTAAGCAGATCCGCATGGTGGCGTTCAAGCACAAGATTGGCTAATTGAAAGGTTGGTGAATCGCATGACTATTGAAGAACTGAACAGTCTGGTAGAAATGCGGTTGCTGACCTTGGGCTATCCGGTCACTGAAGCGGATCAGAAGATCCTGTCCTATGTGACCGGACATGCTGCCCAATATGTTTGCACATTCTGCAATTTTCCCAGCTGCCCTGATGACATTCCCGGTTCCTTGCGGTATGTCACTGTTGATTATGCCGTGGGTAACTTCCTTCAGCATAAAAAGACCTTTGCACCTGATGACCTGACCAACCTGAATCTTGACTTTGCAGTCAAGCAGATTACCACCGGTGATACCACTACGGTGTTTGCAACCGGTGAGGGTTCGCAGACTGATGAACAGAAGCTGAACAGTTTCATCAGCTATCTGATGACCTATGGGAAGCATGAACTGAATTCCCATAGAAGGGTAAAGTGGTGAACATCACGGTTCAGGCTGCACGAAAAGCAGCTCGGTCAGCGTTTGAGAAATACCACTATGATGGCACTGCAACGGTGTCTGAGTGGAGTAAGGTCAAGGACAAGGAATCAGGACTGACAAAACAGGGTGAAGTGATCCTTTTGGAAAATCAGCCCTGTCATCTTTCAAAGGAAAAGGATGCGGCGGTTTCCCAGAGCGTTTCTGCTGCACAGGTTTCACAGACCGTCAAGTTGTTCATTGCACCGGATATTCAGATCAAGGCAGGATCTAAGATCACGGTGACACAGGCGGGGATTACTGCTATATACACCCATAGCGGAAAAGCCGCTGTCTATGACACCCATCAGGAAATCCTGCTGGATCTGTTTGAAAGGTTTGCGTAATGGGCAAGATGGGAAAATTCAACTTCCGGGAACTGAAGGACTTTGAACAGAAGCTAAAGTCCATGAAAGACCCGGATGCATTTGTGGAATCTTGTGCAAAGGAACTGGCAGCAAGACTACTGGAAAAGGTCATCAAGCGCACACCGGTTGGTGATTATCCCAAGAGTTCCGGCAAAAAGGGTGGAACCTTAAGACGTGGTTGGACAGGTGAAAAACGTGCATCAGCTTATGCAGATTCCCTGACTGTCCACCATTTTGGGGATACTTATGTCATTGAAATTGTCAACCCTGTTGAGTATGCCAGTTATGTGGAATATGGACACAGGACGGCCAATCACAAGGGATGGGTCATGGGCAAGTTTATGATGACAATTTCAGCACAGGAACTTCAGGAGATTGCACCCAGGGTGCTGGAACACAAAGTCAAAATATGCATGGATGAGTTGGTGAAATGATCAATGAAATTGTAAATGCAATTGTGAGGATATTGGACAGGGCATTCAATGCTGAATCAGATGCCTATGAAATCTACAATGAAGAAATCAAGCAGGATCTTCGTGAACCTGCTTTTTTTGTGCAGTCGATCAACCCATCCACAAGTCTGTTTCTGGGGAAGCGGTATCTGCAACATATCCATATCCTGATTCAGTATTTTCCCAAGTCGGAAGCCTATCAGACGGAATGCAATTCTATGGGAGAACAACTGGCTTGGATTGTGGAGTGGATCACCTGCAAGGACGATGACAGACCCATCCGTGGAAGCAATATACACTTTGAGGTAGTTGATGGGGTGCTGAACTTCTTCGTGGACTATAAATTTTTTATCCGTAAGGACGAAGGCTATGGCCCCATGCAAACCTTGAATCTACAACAAACCGTGAAGAAAGGAAGCGACTGAATATGGCACAGAAGAAGGCGACAGCAGCCGTTGTACCTACTGCTTCTGATAAAGTGAAGGTTCAGACTATAACTGAACCCGCTTTTGAGAAAGCGCAGCTTGTCGGCTGCAAGAAGTATTCCGGCAGAAAGGATCTGGTCAATGCCCTTCTGGATGATGGGCAGAAGTACACCCTCAGCCAGGTGGACAAGATGATTCAGGACTTTGACACCGGTGACTTCACCGAAAACAAAGAAAGGAAAGGTGGAAAATAATGGCTCTTGGTGGTGGAACTTTCGTAGTTCAGAACAAAAAACTCCCGGGCGCGTACATCAATTTTGTTTCGGCGGCGGCCGCTTCGGCGACACTCTCCGACAGAGGTGTGGCAACGATGCCGCTGGAGCTCGACTGGGGCGTTGACGGGGAGGTTTTCGAGGTAACCAACAGCGATTTCCAGAAGAACTCGCTGAAGGTTTTCGGCTATGACTACACGCACGAGAAGATGAGGGGCCTCCGAGACCTTTTCCTCAACGCAAAGACGCTTTATGCGTACAAGCTGACCTCGGGCGGCACAAAGGCGGCGAACGCTTTTGCAGAGGCGCGATATACGGGTGTCAGAGGAAACGATTTGAAGGTTGTAATCCAGAAAAACGCGGACAACGACCAGTATTTTGATGTCAAGACCGTGCTCGGCACTGAGATTGTGGGCGAACAGACGGTTGAGAGAGCGGCTGACCTGGTCGCAGATGATTTCGTGACGTACAAGACCTCGGCAACACTGGAGGTCACCGCGGCAACGCCGCTTACCGGCGGCACAAACGGTACGGTGAACGGGACCGCATACCAGAAATACCTCGACAAGATTGAGGCCTATACCTACAACGTCATGGGCGCGGTTGTCACCGACGACACCACGAAGGGGATGCTGAACGCATTCACGAAGAGAATGCGCGATGAGATGGGCGTCAAGTTCCAGCTTGTCCTGCACAAATACCAGACGGCGGACTACTACGGCACGATCAGCGTCAAGAACAAGGTGACGGACGATGGCTGGAGCGAGGCGGCGCTTGTGTACTGGGTGACCGGTGCGTCTGCCGGCTGTGATGTCAACAAGTCGAATCAGAACAAGAAGTACAACGGCGGTTTTACGGTCGATGTCAACTACACGCAGGTTGACCTGCAGAAGGCAATTGATGCCGGTGAGTTTGTCCTGCACAGGGTTGGCGCGGATGTGCGTGTTCTGGAGGACATCAACACGATGGTTACGACCTCTGACACGCAGGGCGCCGTTTTTAAGGACAATCAGACGGTGCGCGTGATTGATCAGATTGCAAATGACATTGCAGTCCTTTTCAACACCAAGTACCTCGGCGTGGTCCCGAACGACGCCGCGGGCAGAACGTCGCTCTGGTCTGACATTGTGCAGCATCATGAGCAGCTCGAGAAGATTCGTGCAATCGAGAGTTTCTCGGATTCGGATGTTACTGTCGAGCAGGGTAACACCAAAAAGTCCGTGGTTGTGACGGATGCGGTCACCGTTGTGAATGCGATGTCCAAGCTTTACATGACCGTGACGGTCGCGTAAAGGAGGCAGAGAATGAAACGGAATGTTACGATGCGCGCGAAGGACAGCATCTCCGCGTCGCTTGCGGAGTGCTTCGTCACTATCGGCACCCGCCGCTACAATTTCATGCAGGCAATCAATTTCGAGGCGAAATTCGAGAAAACAAAGAGTGAGATTCCGATTCTCGGAAAGACCGGAAAGGGAAACAAGTCTACCGGCTGGAAGGGGACCGGAAGCGCGACTTTCCACTACAACACCTCCGTTTTTCGGCAGATGCTGGCACAGTACAAGGATACCGGCGAGGATGTCTATTTCGAGATTCAGGTTTCGAATGAGGACCCGACCTCCGCGGCTGGTCGACAGACCATGATTTTTATTGACTGTAACATTGACGGCGGCATCTTGGCGAAGTTCGATGCCGACAGTGAGTATCTTGATGAGGATATGGATTTCACGTTTGAGGATTTCAAAATGCCGGAGGCATTTAAGGATCTTGACGGATTCCTCACCAACTAAGCACCGAGAAGGGAGAGAGAATGTCTAAATTCAGCAAATTCATGAAGGCCAACAAGGTGGTGAAGGAGAACGGTTTCTATGCGGCTACCAAGTCCCTCTGCGATGAGCAGGGGGAGCCGCTCCGGTGGGAGTTCCGTCACATCACCTCAAGGGAGAATGACGACCTCAGAGAGAGCTGCACAGTTGATATTCAGGTGGTTGGCAAGCCCAACCTCTACCGGCAGAGATTAAAGGCTGGTCTCTATATCCGGAAGATGATCGCGGCGTCGGTTGTCGTACCTGACCTCTATGATGCGGAGCTTCAGGATAGCTACGGCGTAAGCACTCCTGAAGACCTTTTGGTCGCGCTTGTGGATGATCCGGGTGAGTATAACGACCTTGCGGCTTTTGTGCAGAAGTTCAACGGCTTCGATGCCACCCTCGATGACAAGGTGGAAGAGGCAAAAAACTGATCGAGGAGGGGGACGCGGAGGCAAACTACGCCTACTACGCCCTCCTCAAACTTCACATTCTGCCGTCGGTTTTTCTCGAGATGGATGATCAGGAAAGGGCGTTCGTCATAGCGGCCATCAAGGTGAAGGTCAAGAATGACAGGGACCGAGAGAAGGAAGCGAAGCGAAAAGCCAAAAAGAAAGGCAGGTGACGCATGGCGACTATAAGAACAGCGATTGAGCTGCAGGACAACTTCACAGGCGTTCTGGATCGGATTATCGGATCTGTGGGAGCCGGAGTCGCTGCCATGGACAACCTGTATCAGACGATGGGAGCGGCGGTTGACACGTCCTCAATCGATACCGCTCGGAATTCCCTCAATCAGGCCACTGCCGCTGCACAAGAGCTGGATTCGGCACTACAGGGAACCGCCGTCCCGCAGTGGAAGTCCGGAGGCGGGGTTGAGATGTTCAACAGCACAGGCGTTGCGCGCTTTGAGCAGGAAGCACAGAGCGCGAACGCGATGCTGAATACCCTGAACGCAAAACAGCGAGAGATCGCCGCTACTGCGGCGAGAACAGGCATATTACCGGACGCCGCGGTTGCCGATATTGAGAATCTCGGCGGACGATTACAGAGCATCCAGCAACGCATCCAGCAAATCGAGAGCAATCCGCTGAACATCGGTTCAGAAACTGTAAATAACGAGCTGGAGCGGATGCGCGGACAGCTGGATCAGGCCGTACATGAGCAAAGCGAACTGAATCGCGCGGTGTCCAACATGGATGTGTGGACGGCGAACAATGCGTATCAGAGACTCTCTGAGACGGTCGAAAATACCGAGAGGTATATCCGCGACAATGTCGATGAGCAGGGGCGCTTTAACCAGGCAATCAGTGAGGGCGCGTCGAATGCCGACAACCTAACAGACACCCTCAAGGGAGCCGTGGCGGCGTATGCGACGGTTCAGACGGTTGGAAAGGCGCTTGACCTATCTGACACACTGACCTCAACCACCGCGCGTCTCAGCATGATGAACGACGGACTCCAGACCACCAATGACCTGCAGAACATGATTTATCAGTCTGCGGAGCGGGCGCGAGGGTCCTATCAGGCAACGGCGGATGCGGTGTCAAAGCTCGGCACTATGGCGGGGGATGCTTTTGCGAGTTCCGGAGAGGTGGTCGCCTTCATGGAGCAGGTGAACAAGCAGTTCACCATTGCGGGAACATCTGCCTCCGGAATGGATGCTGCCATGCTACAGCTGACCCAGGCGATGGGCTCGGGCGTTTTGCGCGGTGAGGAGTATAACTCAATCCTCGAACAGGCGCCGAACATCATTGAAACCATCGCGACCTATCTCGATGTACCTAAGGGCAAACTCAAGGAAATGGCTGCGCAGGGCGTTATCACCGCAGACGTTATAAAAGCTGCGATGTTTGCAGCGGCAGACGAAACCAATGCAAAGTTTGAGGCAATGCCAAAGACTTTCGGTCAGATCGCGACCTCGTTCCGGAATACCGCACTCATGGCTTTTCAGCCTGTGCTGAGCAAGCTTAACGCCATCGCAAACAGCGCGTCGTTTCAGCAGTTTGTGAGCGGCGTGGCAGCCGGAGCGGCGACGATTGCCGAGGGGCTTTTGATGGTCGTTGAGCTGCTGATGAGCATTTTCTCAGTGGTATCAGACAACTGGCCTATCATTTCGCCGATTATATACTCCATTGCTGCAGCGCTTGCGCTTTACTACGGCTACTTGATGCTTGTTCGGACCGCTGAAATGGTCGGCACGGGTATAAAAGCCGCTCTCGCGCTTGCATCGTATGCACATGCAGCGGCGACAGGCACGGAAGCGAGTGCTACGGCAGCCGCTACGGCAGCCCAGCTGGGCTTTAATACAGCTTTGCTTGCCTGCCCCATCACATGGATTGTGCTGGCTGTAATGGCGCTTGTCGCGCTGTTTTTTGCAGGCGTTGCAGCAGTCAATAAATTTGCCGGAACAACGCTGTCTGCTATGGGTATCGTGAGCGGAGCGATTGCGGTAGCGGGGGCGTTTATTGGAAACATCTTTGTTGCAATGATTAATTTCACGATGGATGTTTTCGCCGCACTCTGGAACTACATTGCAGCTTTCGCAAATTTCTTCGCCAATGTTTTCAACGACCCGGTCGCATCGATTGCGCGGTTGTTTTTTGACCTTGCGGATACGATTCTTTCGCTCCTCGAGGCGCTTGCAGGCGCTATCGATACCCTGTTTGGCTCTAACCTTGCCGGTTCCGTTTCTGGGTGGCGCGGTAATTTAAAAGGCTGGGTTGACTCGACCTACGGCAGGGGCGAAGAGGTTATGGCAAAAGTTAGCGCCGAAGACTATCACCTCCAGCGTTTTGAATACAGCGGCGCCTGGGATGCCGGATACAATTTCGGCAGCAAGTTGGGGGTTGGCGGCGGCGATAAGTTTAATCCGGCTGGTTTTGGAACAAGCATCCCGGGGGCGGATGCTGCAGCGGCGCTTGGAGACCAGGTCGGTGGAATCGGTGGCGGCGTAAACGACATTGCCGGCAATACGGGAGCAATCAAGGACGCGCTGGACATCACCGAGGAAGACCTCAAATATCTTCGTGATATCGCGGAGCAGGAGGCAATCAACCGCTTTACGACTGCCGAAATCACGATTGAGCAGACGAACAATAACAATATTCGCGGATCCATGGATTTGGATGGTGTGGTATCCAGACTCACGGACGCAGTCAACGAGGCCGCAAACGTAATCGAGGAGGGGGTGCACGCGTAATGAGCAGAAACGGATATGATTTCTATCTCGGAAAGTGCTTGTTGCCGATTACCCCGAGCAAGCTGACTGTAAAAATCAACGGCGGAAACACCACGCTCACCCTGATGGATGAGGGACAAATCAACATCCTTCGGCGCCCGGAGTTGACGGAAATCGACTTCGAGTGCCGAATCCCTCAGACAAGATACCCCTTTGCGAAATACAAAAAGAAATTCTTGAAGGCCTCCTACTATCTCGGGTATTTTCAAAAACTCAAGATGCGGAGGGGGCCCTTTCAGTTCATCGTTTCGCGCGTAAAGCCCCGCGGGGGAGTGTTTTTCTCCACCAACATGAAAGTCTCGCTCGAGGACTACACTATCACCGAGCAGGCCAAAGAGGGTTTTGACCTCATTGTAAAAATCAAGCTCAAACAGTACCGGAGCTATGGCACAAAAACAGTAACGCTGAAACAGCCCGCTCCGGATGCGCCGCCGGATGCGCAGCCGCAGGCAGAAGTACAGCCGACCAGACCGGTGGAATCGAAACCTGAGAGTAAAAGCTACAAAGAAGGCGACATCGTCAACTATCACGGCGGGACGCACTTTTTCAGCTCCTATCCGGGCGCAAAGGGGTATCCGGCAAAAGCCGGTCAGGCGCGTATCACTGCGGCGAACGGCTCCGGCAAAGCGCATCCATGGCATTTAATCCATACCAACTCTGCATCCAATGTCTATGGGTGGGTGGATGACGGGACTTTTGATTAAGGAGGACGGATGAGCATAGAACTCATGATTTCCGATGCCTCCGGAGCCAAGGCGTACATGCCGGCGGTAGAAGAGGGAATTGAGTGGGAGACAGAGCGCAGAGGCTCGCCCGGCAAGCTGACCTTTAAGGTCCTCGGTGACTCTGCTCTGAAAATACAGGAAGGGGCAGCCGTTCGCCTTAAGGTGAATGGCGCTCCTGTATTTTTTGGCTTTATTTTCAGCTGCAAATGGAGCAAGGACAATCTCGTAACCATAACAGCCTACGACCAGCTGCGGTATCTGAGCAACAAAGACACCTATGTATACGAGAACAGGACTGCGGCGGAGCTGATTCGGATGATCGCGGACGACTTCCGGCTAAGCGTGGGTGCGCTGGAGGACCCTGGCTTTAAGATTGCCTCCCGTGTTGAGGACAATACATCGCTTTTTGACATGATTGGGAACGCGCTCGACCTAACCCTACAAAGCACACAGAAAATGTATGTTCTATATGACGATTTCGGGAAGCTCACATTAAAGAGCCTCGAATCAATGAAGGTTGGCGGGCAGGGAACCTATCTCATGATTGATGAGTCGAGCGGTGAGAGTTTTGAGTGCGCGTCAAGCATCGACAGCGACACATACAACAAAATCAAGCTCACCTACGACAACGATGACACCGGAAAGCGCGAGGTTTATATCGCGCAGGACGGTGCCCACATCAACGAATGGGGCGTTTTGCAGTATTTTGACACGCTCTCCAAGGGTGAGAATGGACAGGCAAAGGCCGATGCCCTGTTGCAACTCTACAACAAGAAGACCCGCAATCTGAAAATCTCCAATGCGTTTGGGGATATACGGGTCCGCGGGGGAAGCATGATCATTGTGAGCCTCAATTTCTGGGGGCTCAATCTGAAGAATTTCATGCTGGTCGAAAAGGTGAAGCACACTTTCAAGGAAAACCAGCATTTTATGGATCTGACATTCCGAGGAGGTGAGTTTGTTGCCTGATGCAAACGAGTTTTTGCGGACACTGAAACGCGCCGCGCTGGATGCGGTGGAAGCGTCAAAGCCCGTGCAGGTTTGCTACGGGAAGGTGACCGCTCCCGCGCCGCTATCCATCCTCGTGGATCAGAAACTTTCACTCGGGGCGGCACAACTCCTGCTCACGAGGTGCGCGGTTGCCGAGCGGCCGCTCCAAGCCGGAGACTTGGTGCTACTCCTCAGAGAGCAGGGCGGGCAGAGATATATTGTGCTCGACAGATTAGGCACATAGCGCAGAAAGGGGGCGCGTATGATTCCATCATCTACGGGATTCCTCGCAAAGGATTTCGAGATATCGGTACAACCCACTCACACCTACAAAATGCATCTAAAGAGCGGGACCGTGCAGGGCTATACGGATGGACAGGATGCGATGCGGCAGGCGATATATAAAATCCTGTCCACAGAGCGCTACCAGTACGCCATGTACTCGTGGAATTACGGCGTTGAGTTGCTCGACCTCTACGGCGAGCCGATGACCTATGTTTGTCCGGAACTGGAGCGGCGCATCACGGAGGCACTTACATGGGATGAGCGCATCGAGAGCGTCGATGATTTCGAGTTTGACACATCAACCAAGGGCGAAGTGGTAGTGGCATTTACCGCGCACACGATTTTTGGGGATATCGAAGTTGAAAGGGTGGTGGATGTCTAATGTATGACGTGACACACGAGGAAATCCTCGGGCGGATGCTCTCAAGGGTTCCGGATAAACTCGACAAGCGAGAAGGATCCGTGATTTTTGATGCGCAGTCTCCTGCCGCCCTTGAGTTGCAGCGGCTATATGTGGAGCTGAACACATTGATTGCCGAAAGCTACGCCGACAGCGCATCAAGAGAACCCCTCATCCGCCGATGCAAAGAGCGCGGCATTACACCGTACGAGGCAACAAAAGCGCTTCTAAAGGGAGCATTTACGCCGACATCCATCGATGTGACGGGAAAGCGTTTTAACATCGGCGCTGTGAACTATACGGTCCTCTCCAAAATCAAGGGCGGAGAGTATCAGGTACAGTGCGAGTCGCCCGGCACCGGAGGAAATCAACTCCTCGGGGCTATGATTCCGATTGAGTATATCGAGGGTCTTGAAACCGCGGAGCTCACGGAGCTTTTGGTTCCCGGAGAGGATGAAGAGGACACCGAGGCGCTCAGGAAGAGATATTTCCGCTCTTTCAACGAAAAGGCCTTTGGCGGGAATGTGCAGGACTATCTCGAGAAAACCAACGCCATTCCGGGTGTCGGTAGCACAAAGGTGACCGGCGTTTGGGGCGGAGATATCCGCCCCGCGGAACTGATTCCGAGCGCCGGCGCAAAGTCCTGGTATGAAGGCGTTATCGGCAGTATGAGCGGCGAGTCTGCGAAATGGCTGAAAAGCGTATACGCGGCAGCAAGCGAGAAAAAACTGACCACGAGTGGCACAGTGCTCCTCACAATCCTGAACTCTGACTACAACGCGGCGTCCGATACGCTGATCCAGAAAGTCCAGAATGCAATCGACCCGCCGAAAGATGCGGGTGAGGGCTATGGTCTCGCGCCGATCGGACACGTGGTATCTGTGAAGAGTGCTGTCGAGGTTGCGGTAGCAGTGACAACGAATATCACATTTGACACCGGCTACGGCTGGAGCAACTTGCAGAACGCCATCAACGAGGCGGTGAAGGGGTATCTACTGGAGCTTCGGAAAACCTGGGCAGAGTCACCCCACATTGTGGTGCGTATCAGCCAAATCGAGACGCGAATCCTTGGTGTCAAGGGCGTTGTTGACGTTGGAGAGACCAAAATCAATGGCGTGGAGGACAATCTGGCGCTCGGGCGCTACGAGGTGCCGGTGTTTAAGGGGGCGAGCGCGTGAGGGATGTAAATCTGGTGTCCTATCTGCCGCCATTTATGACGGAGTTCAAGGAACTCACCGCCGCGTTGGATGCAGAGAACCCTGAATTCGTTCTTCTCTGGGTTGCGATAGACAGGGTTTTCCAGAACATGTTCATCGAGACTGCGGACGAATATGGACTTTCTCGGCTTGAGGGGGTTCTGGGCATCCTTCCCACCCCCGCGGACACGCTGGAGAGCCGTAGGCAGCGGTTACGCGGTAGCTACACCAGCGATTTGCCGTATACAGAGCGTAAGCTCAAGGAAATACTCGAGTCGATGTGTGGAAAGGGTAATTTCACACTGATTGTGCAACCCGAAAAAGGAATTGTCGCGATTAAACTGCGCTTGGCCGCGGAGCGCGTCAAAGAAAACATTGAGGCTGTTGTGGGAGAGATTATACCCGCCGGTATGCTTCTGGATGTGGTCCTCATCTATAACCGCTGGTCGAGGTTCTCAAGGCTCCGCTGGGATGATGTGAAAACGGAAACCTGGAGGAGCGTTTTTAGTGCGCAGAAGTGGCAGGAGGGAGAGGAATGAAACTGACAAAGAACTACAAGCTCAAAAAGCCGGAGCCCTCGGATTTCATCGATGTCGAGACTGATTTTCACGAGACGCTGGACACCGTAGACGCCGAACTCAAAAAGCACGCCGACGCGCTGGCCGGTGTAAAGAAAAACTGGCGTGTCGCGTTACCCGCAGCCGCTTGGACGTCGACTTTTCCGTACTCGCAGACGGTTCCAGTTCCGGATATGAAGGCTGACTACACTCCGATCTGGGGTGTTCTGAACGAGGAGAGCACGGAGGCGCGTGCCAAGCAGGTGGCAAGGGTCCAGCTGAAAAGCGTAATCACGCAAAACGGCAGTATCCGCGTATCCTGCATGAAGCGCCCGGCCGTGGATATCGTGCTACTCGGAGAGGGGGTATAAATGGCAGATTGCATTATCGCCGGTACCGGCGGAGGCGGCGTCTCATCGGATGAGCTGACCGCTCGCGCCGCCCATGTGCTGGCGGGGAAAAAGGTTGTTGGTGAGGACACAGACGATGATATCGGTGTGGGAGTTATGCCGAACAACGGTCAGGTGTCCCGTACCCTCCGCGCCGGAGAGAACCTCCAGATTGCGCGAGGCTACCACGATGGAACCGGCGTTGTCAACGCCGCTCCGCTTGCCGATCAGACTGCCGGAAACGCTGGGACTGGAGACATTCTGTCTGGAAAAACAGCGTGGGTCAATGGGCGACGCGTAGACGGTAGCATCCCGATAGTTGATACGATGGGAAACGGAGACGGCCGCGGCAATCATTCGCAGTGGTTCGGTTTGGACGGCAACAATCATACCTTCTGGGTTGAGTTGCCGCACAGAACGGCGTATTACACTCGGAGCGACGGAAAACCTCATGTAACTATTGAGGCTGCCGCTCTTGGAAATGTTATCAAGGAGCAGGTTTTACAGGGGGCGAGATTCTCCTGTGCTTACGGTATCAATGTTGAGGGCACAATTCCCACTTGGCACGCCTCAGGCGATATTGGAGGGCAGAAGGTACTGGATGCTTTCCAAGACACAGCGTTCATCGGAGATTACGGAGCAAAAGGGCGCGGGATTTACATGCGCGTTCTCGGAGGAACATATGTCGAACCCGGAGTGATGTGGTGCTTTGCACCGTGTAGCACCGCACTTGCTCAGAATGTGAGAGAGGGTGTACCGATGTTTGGCATGACAGGAACAATGAAGGATTATGCCGCGTCTTGCGTCCCTTTTGAAAACGCCCATTTCGACGGTACTCATATCTCGGGGTGGGCGAGCGGATCGTTTAGATATCCGACGACGCAGACTTGGAAACCGCTGCAAGTCGGAGATTTCGGGGATACGGGAATATCGAGTCAGAGGCCGTCGAGCTATAGCCTGACATGGGCGTTTACACCGACGGTGCATCTCGGAGCATTCAAGAGAGTCAGGATAACGGCATTCATAGATATCAGGAATTGCAAATTCGTGTATCAGGGTGGATCACGCGGATATGCCGCGATGACTGTGAGTTTTATGAAAATTGTTGGCGGAAATCAAGGAATGAGAATTATTCAGGGCGCCGGAGCGGCGACAGGTGGATTTCAACAGCATGATGCCGGTGTCTATCAATTCGACATTCCGGTTGAGACCTTCAATGAGCCGGTGCTCATTATGGTGGGCGCCACGATTTCACAGGTGCAAAGAATCTCGCAAAAGGATGCCTTGGTAAGGGCAGGCGTGAGCCGTGTGGAGCTGATAGCATAGAAAGGAGATAGATGAAAACAACGGTAATCTATGATGGCGAAAACGGCAATGTGCTCGCCTCCATCGGTGAGTACGATACCACAAGAGTACGCGTAAGGACCTTTGAGGTGCTGGACGGCACGCGGGTGGACAGAGTGGATCTCTCCGGAGAGACTCCGCAGGTGGTGACATCGAGCACACCTGCCAGCTGGAAGGCAGAACTGACGGCAGCCATTAAGCGGAGCGATGAGAAGCGTGCGAATCTGGAAGTGAAAGTGCTGAAAATACTGAGCGAGATGCAGGAAGGAGACGAGGAATGAGGATTTCTGAAACGCTGTGCAGAGCTATTGCGGAGCAGATAGTCGCAGGACGGATGTTTTTTGCCGAGGTAAGGAAGCACCTCAAGACGAGAGTCGCCGAAATTCTCAGAGGCATGGACAGGGGAGACCTTGCGACTGACAGCAACGCGCGGGCAAAGGATGAAAAGGAGGACGAAGAATGAAAGAATGGCTTTGTGCGGCGATCGGTGTCATCGGAGGCTACATTGCCTCACTGTTTGAAGGCTGGAGTGCTGCATTAATCACGCTTGTGACATTCATGGGAGTTGATTATTTTACAGGTCTCATCGTGGCGGGACTCTTCCATGCCTCGCCGAAGACGCCGGATGGGCGTCTCGAGAGCCTGGCCGGTTGGAAAGGGCTTTGTCGAAAGGGCGTCACACTTTTAATTGTGCTGATTGGAAAGCGTCTCGATCTGACTATTGGATCCGATTTTATCGGTGATGCAGTGATTATCGCGTTCATCGCGAATGAATCGATTTCGATTATCGAGAACGCCGGCCGGATGGGGGTCCCGATTCCTGCGGTGGTAGTCAATGCCATTGAGGTGTTGAAAAAGGAAAGTGAGCATCCGGAGAAGCATCATGAGGAGATGGGCGAATGAACAGCTATCAGGCAGGAGAGCGGCTGCTTTGCGGAGGTTATACCGCATATACTCCGGCGGGCAAGAGCAATTTTGTGAGGTCGGGTAGGTGGTACACGTCCCCGGAGCCCGGAGATATCGTCTATTTCTATCATGCTTCTATGGGGCGTGTGGCGCATGTGGGCATTGTGACTGCCGTGAGCCGCAGCATACTTGGTGCAGTCACGATCACAACGGTCGAAGGCAACACTGCGCCGGGAAGGCATTTCTCCAGAGACGGCGGCAGCGTAGCAGAAAAGCGCTATAACTTCCGCTCGAACGAGGTGGGCGGTCGTAACCTGATTAGTGGCTTCGGGCGTCCTGAATATGGCACTGATACATGCACAGCTGCAGAACTGATTGAGGCGGCGAAAGCGGAGACTGGCTATATCGAGAAGGCAAGCGCTTCGCAGTTAGATCAGAAAAGTGCAAATCCCGGAGCCGGAAATTTCACGAAGTTTGGAAAATGGTTTGGACTGGATGGTCAGCCGTGGTGCCAGATGTTCGTAAGCTGGTGTGCCTATACTGCCTGCGCTGCGCATAGAGCCAGAGCACATACCGGCTGGCAGCAGAGTGCGGCCGGATGGATGTACATCGATGAGACCGGCAGACAGCTGGCGGGCGAGTGGGCGCACATAGGTGGCCGCTGGTACGCCTTCGACAATGCGGGGCTCATGTTGCATGATGCCTGGTTCCGGTCAGGCGGTGGCTGGTACTACCTCGCCGGAGATGGCGGAATGCTTGCAGGGCAGTGGCTGGAGCATGAAGGAAATCAGTATTATCTGACCTCCACCGGGCTTATGGCACAGTCTGCGTATGTGCGTGGTGCACAGCCCTCTGTCGGTGGAGCGCCGTACTACTACTATGTAGACAGCGAGGGCCGCTGGGACAGCACGCGTGATACAGAGCAGCTCCCGGCGGGAGCAGAGGTTGCGACTTGACTCAAGCCTAACTCAAGTTTTTATGGCGGGTATCCGGAAAGGATACCCGCTATTTTTTTTTGCGAAAAACTGTTGACGTACGGTGTACCGTATGCTATACTGTATTTAGAAAGGAGGTGGAAAGAATGAAGGACGGAAATAAAAAGAGCCCGATCAACTGGACTGATTTGACAGCTCAGGCAGTTGTCGGGTTCCTAACAGGGCTCATCCTACTAATCATCGACAAGCTCTGGAAGTGAGAG
>ERZ773037.141-NODE-141-length-37707-cov-9.708409_pt1 | contig 37707 bp, 37 predicted proteins | sample MGYA00511466_ERZ773037 | MGnify/ENA primary metagenome ERZ773037 (study PRJEB29015, sample SAMEA2738146) | human oral metagenome | biome: human oral; feature: human-associated habitat; material: saliva | place: China | collected 2202 ... | reverse complement strand
GATAATCTTGTTCGCGAAATAAATTATTTCATAATGTTTTTGTATTATAAATAGGGGCTACTGGGAAGTAGTCCTTATTTGGTTATATATAGTTACTAGTCAAATAGTTACGTTAAAACTAGCAATAATATCGGTTAAGATGTACTATGTAAATTTTAGGCTTGATTTAGGGTATTATCCACGAAATTATGAACCGTTTTAAGAACTGTATTAAGAACTAGTAGTTATGTGTAGTATCAACAAACAAGTAAATTTAGGTGTTTCTTTTGTACTCAGAGACCGCAGGGCAACTAAGCCAACCACCCTGTACTGTATCACTAGAATAAATAGTAAGCAGCACAAAATACCGTTAGGGGTTAAAGTGTTGGCTAGTCAGTGGGATAAAACCTATCAATTAGCAATAATAAGTAACCTACAAAGTAAGCTAGATAACTATAACAATCAAATAGCCAATGAGAAGATAAATGAAATAAAAAGTAAGATTTCAGAATATTTAGACTATATTTGCACTAAAGAAGTAGCAGAATTAAATTTTAACTCACTTAGTAAATTTTTAGTAGGAATGGGAAAAACAGCAGCAGACTTAATAGAGAGTGCTTTTTATTATTTATATCCAAAAGACACAGATACTAGAAAGACCTATATATCTAGGCTTAATAGTTATCTAGAGTACTTAAAGGTTAAGAACTTGGATAGTTTGGAAGTATTTAAGCAGAGCGGATTAAACGCTTATACTAGATACCTCACTGAGAAGGGAGAGAGTAAAGCTATGATTAATGCAAAGTGTGAAATGATTGTTAGGCTAGTAAATAAAGTCTTAGCGATTGAAGAACCCTATCTTAAGTTTAACATTAGCGGAGGCCTACAGTACAATAAGAAGAAGGACAGTAGACCAGATAAAGGTAGATTTGCACTGACCTTAGAGGAAGTACAGGCAATAGAAAAACTAGACTTTGCACCAGCTGAGAAGTATGACCTAAAAACTATCCTACCTAGACAAGAAGACGGCAGTATTAACCCAAAGTACCCACTAAGTCTTAGGGGTAGGTTATTAAGCGAGTACAGGGATATATTTGTCTTACAGTGCAGAACAGGACAACGAGTAAGCGACCTAGCACAGTACTTATTATATATAGTAGGACAGCCAACGGATAAGGTTAAACAGGTTGAAGTAGAAGGGCAGTGCTACTATGAACTAAAGACAAAGAAGAGTCAAGGTAAGGAATGTGCGCTAATTGTAGAAGATGATTATATTAGAACATTTATAGACAAGTATAATAGGGTTAAGTTTCTAATAGATGTAGCTAAGTTAGATAATAATAACAGCTACTATAATTACGCTATTAAGATGTTGGCAAAGCTAGCAGGGATAGATAGAGAGATAACATACAGAAACGCACAGGACGAGGAAATAACAGAACCAGCCTACCTTAAACTATCCTCACATTGCGCTAGACATACATTTATAACTCAGAAACTTAGAGATGGGATAAATCCAGAAAGACTATGCTACTTAACAGGACATACAGACGATAATATGATTAAAACTATCTATTCCCACCTTACTACTAGTGATAAGGCTAGGATGGTGGGTGAAGTACTGGGGAAGATTAGGGAGGTTAAGGCTGTAGAAAATCCCCCCAGTCGCTTAACACTTGAACCTGTAGACTATGATAGATTGTTAGGGAAGATTGAAAGAACCCATAACAAGTTAGGGGATTTGGCTAGGTGGTTGGTAGATAATGAAATAAGTATAGACACACTGATAGGGTATTATCAACGACTTAACCCAGATAGTGTATATAAGGTTGATGATGTGGTAGTAAGGGCTGATATAATGATGACTAAATTATTTACACTGAGAGAGTTAATGCAGACCAAATAGATAAGACAGGGGAAAACCAAGACAGAGGACAGATGTACAGTGATGTATGTTTGTCCTTTTTTCATGTCTATACTGTAACTTGCAATAAATCAGATAGTTAACACTAAGTACTCAGAAATTGGAAGGGATTTTTAGGTGTGTGGGGGATATGGGGGGTACGTGGGGCAGAAAAACCATGAAAAACACAGGATAATCCCCCCACCTCCCCCCAAAGTTAGGCCCAAAAATGAGTCAATTCCTTATTAGTAGAAGTACGTGCGTATGTGCGAACATTATATAATTATGCAATTTTTATTAAGCCCCTATTTTGTCCCTTAGACTTGATAGGTGTAGTGATGGTAAGTATTGAAGACTTATTAATGATTGAAAGTACATTTGTTATCCTGTAGTGGTAATAAATGTAGGTGGGAAGGTCTACAACCCTTAACTGTAGATATAGAAGTCATTTGTTATCTTGTAATGGTAATAAATGCAAGTGTTAAGGTCTACAATCCTTAACTATGACAGTAAAACTAACCAGCTTTGCCCAACTTGAAAAACACAGAGGTAAGGCACAAACTAAAAAGACATGATAAACAATAAACTAGAATCATGGAAAAACATTAAAGGGTATGAAACCTTTTACAAGATTAGCAACCTAGGACGAGTGAAGAGCCTAGCAAAGACAATCACTAGAAAAGACGGTGAAGTTAAAAACCTAAGTGAAAAGATAATTAAACCATTTCTAACTAAAAAGGGTTATAAGCAGATTGTACTAACTAAGGAAGGTGATAAAAAGAAACACTACATACATAGATTAGTTGCACAAGCCTTTATACCAAACCCTAACAACCTACCAGAAGTAAATCATATCAACGAGAATAAGCTAGATAATGATGTAGTTAATCTAGAATGGCTTAGTAAGATTGATAACATGAGACACGGTACATTACAGGCAAGGAGAGCTGAAAAAGCTAAGAAGACTATAGAAGTGTTAGATAGTGCAGGGACTGTAATAGAGGTCTGTAGGGGGCTGAAAGATACGGCTATGAAATATAATACCACTAACTACTATATAAAAAGATGTAGTAAGGACGGTGTAGATTTGATAGGACGTGGTTTGTGTAAGGTTAACTTTAGAATCAGATAATACTATGTTTGGAATTATATACAGGTGGACTAATAAAGTGAATGGTAAGAAGTATGTAGGTCAGACAGTAAACCCTAGAAAAAGATACCTACAACACTATAACGGTGAAAGGGCAGACAGTCAGATTATAGACAGGGCAATACTTAAATATGGTGCTGAGAATTTTGACTACACCGTACTACTAACTATTCATGCTGACACTAGAGAGGAACTAAGGGGACTACTAGATGAGGCAGAGATAGCGTTTATTAGAGAACTGGAAAGCTATTATAAAACAGGAAAAGGGTATAACATGACACTAGGAGGGTTATCTAGGGGGAACTTTGAACATACAGAAGAAACTAAGATAAAACTAAGTAGGATGAAAAAAGGTAGGCTACTAAGTGAGACAGCTAGGAGAAATATAGCAGAAGGACGTAAGGGGCTGAAACTAAGTGAACAACATAAAGCAAGCCTACAGAAAGCACATAAGGCCGATATGAAGCACGTAAGACAGTTTACAGCCGAGGGGGTACTAATTGCTGAGTATGATAGTATTAAGGCAGCAGAGAGGACAACTGGGATTAATAGAGGCGGTATTAGTGCTTGTATTAACGGTAGACAACAGCGTACCACAGGCAGAGACGGTGTTAGTTATAAGTGGAAAATAGCAGGATAAACTAAACAATAATAAGACAATGAAAAGTAACAGGGTATTAAGTATTGTAGGCGGTGTTCTCTTGTTAATTGGAGCAGGCCTTAATATGCGATGTGAAATGTTGAAAGCTAGACAAGAGGCACAACAAGCAAAGTTCCAAAAGGTCTTAGTATTGAAGTCTAAGGCGTATGATAAAAGTAAGACACAGGACAGAATTAAACAGTAATACAGATTAGGACATGAAAAAGTATATAGTATTTGACAGTAGGAACATGGAAGTAGGTAGATATGAGACTGAACTAGATGTAATACAGGGGCTTAGACTACCTATTAAAAGTACAGACTATGTTAGGCTTTGTTGCAAGGGTGTAATAAAGCGACTGAATGGTTATAAGATAGTCAGTGTAGAAACTAGTAACCTATAACCAAATATAAATCCTAGTGCGTGGCGGATCGGGTCACTACTTTTCGATAAGACACTAGGAACATATAGATGTGATTAGCCATTTACGGCTATTTACGGCGATTTGTTAATTTATTGAATGTTTTAGGGTTGTCGGTCAGTGATGATAGATACTACCCAAGTCTAAGCACGGAAAAGGACGACACACGGAAAACCACTGTATAGGCTCAAATCGAAATAATCCCCTCGATAAGGTCTAAAACAGTACTGAGCAAGGTGAGTAGTGGGTGTTCGTGTCGATGTAGTACGTGCTGACTAAGTGGGTTGTCGGTTAGTGATAATAGATGACGGCTTAGAGTGACAAACAGTAAAGCTAGGATAAGGTTGTCTGCCCAGCCCCTAGCATGAAGACAGGTTTTTATAGGGTAACACTTATAGAGACAGGGTTAGTATAGTGGGCTTAATACTAAGTCCCTCCAAATTCAACTACTATACTACCCCTTAAAACGTCAACTATTGTGCAGAGCCCCTAGTGTGTAAGGTTGGATTAAAAACCACCTAGGCACTACTTTTCAATAAGGCTAGGGGTACGAGGACTATTTTCAAAGACGTGATGGAAGTAGAAGACTGAGCTACATTAAATAAAGACAGTCAAAAGTTGAAAGACACTGCAACTATAAATTAAAGTACTTTTTTGGGTAGTCAAGATTAGCTACACTCCTAAGCTCTTTAAGTACTTTAAGAAAGGGTGACACAGTTAGGTCTAGGGAAGTTGGACTACTAGGATTGCTCAGATAGTAGGAAGACGGAACTACAGACTAACAAAACACATGACAGCTAGATTATAACAGGTCTAGCACTTAGAATAATAACAAAGTTCATTAAGTAATACAATGAACGATTAAATATTATTCTCCATCTTCAAAGTCTCAACGAACTTAATCTATCAATGAGTAAGTATTCGAGATGAGCAAAATCCCCTAGCGAGTTATGCAGGACTAATCCATACTTGCATAGACTCTACCCCTTCAATGTGGACTAGGGGAACGACTAAATAAACTATTACAGGAATGAAGGAAGACAAAGATTTTAATGTAACTGTATCACTTAGCAAACAAGGGTATAACTGTAAAGATGAATGTAGAGCAGCGGTAATGAATGATAAGCCTAAGATGTCAGAACTTGGGATAACTGAGACTATGAGATTTAAGAGGACGACACTAAGCCTACCTAACCTACTAGACAGAATAAGACACGGTTATAGTATGTGCGGTCTATATAGTTATGCAGTGGGGAAAAAGGTTTGGATTAATACTAGTACTGGAAAGTCTTATTATACACTACCCACTGAGAAAGACGGCTATATGAAACGTTGCATAAAAAGAAGTGAGTTTTGGTGTGGGTCGCAGATTGTATGTATTGATATAGATGAGACGGCCTATACTGACATACCAACCTACCTAAACAAACTATCATACCTACCTACTTTCTGCTATGCAACATTCAGCGACAAGCCAGATTCTAGAAGATTTAGACTAGTATATGTGATGTCTAAGGTGTTGAAGTTGAATGAATTTAAGGCAGTATCGACAGTATTACATAGGGAGGTAGAAAAAGATACCCTAGAACGTTGTAAAGACTGTTGCGGTACTAGACAAGACCAGTATTTTAATGGGTGTCGTTGTGATTCTGAGTGTTATAGTAGCGACCTAGTGTATGACTTGAAAGATATAAGGGGGTATTATGATGTACTCTTAGACTTGATAGCAGAAGAGGAAGAAGAACAGAAGATAGCAGTAGACCCTAAACTAATATATGACTTAAAGAACTTAAGCTATGGTAAGGTACTGAAAAACTACTATGGAAAGTTTGAGTACTACTATAGGTCTAAGGTTGAGTTCGAGGAAGGACAGGAAATTAAGTTAGTCAGTGAAGAGAACGGCTACTATGAACTTTACTACAGATGGGAAAATGATAGCCCTAAGAAATATGTAGACGGTGAACATAGAAGGGCTAAGATGGGTAATTATGCAAGACTAAGAAGATTGATAAAACCAGATGTAACTAGTGATGAACTACTACTTAACTTGTATATAGACCGTGAACGTTTCTTTGATAACTCGGATGATGTACTGACTATTGATTACTTGGTTGGGGTTGTAAAGAAAGCAATGAGAAAAGACCTACCAACACTACAGGCTGAGTATGAAGAGTCTAGAAAGGTAATTAAAAAAGTAATGAAGTCAGATTATCACCAAAAGAAAGTAGTAGTTAATACAGGACTAGTGAGTAGGAAACTAGAACGTGGTAGAATGCAAGGACTAATTAATAGAGGTATCAAGGAATGGAACTACTACGAAATTGACTTGTACTATAACCCAGACTTGACAGTACAGAAAAACTTAGAGGTACTTAAGAAAAACGGTGTAGAGGTTTGTGAGAAGACCCTATATAATTACTGCAAGGATAGAGGTATAGAAACAGGGGTAGACTTTAAGAAACTAATAGACCCAAACCTTAGCAGTCGTAAAAACCTAGAACAACTGAAAGCACAAGGTTATAAGATTGGACTAAATAAGGTACAGAAACTATTAAAGGAAAGTTCATTAAGTAAAACAATGAACGGTAGACAGCCTTAAAGAGTGAACGATAAATTTAACCAGTCCCAACCCTAAACTATAATGGGAAGGAACACAAAACATTAAAAAAAATGAAGACAGTAGATTATGTTAAAATTGAAAGCCTGTATAACACTAGATTAAGCATACAGGAAAACTTAGAACAACTGAAAGCTAAGGGAATTGAAGTAGGTAGAGCAAGCCTATATAATTACTGTAAAGATAAGGGGATAGGTGATAGACTTAGTGATGATGAACTGAAACACCTAATAAATCCTATGCAGACAGTAAGACAGAACCTAGATATACTGAAAGGGAAAGGTTATAAGATTGGTATAGAAAGAGTTTGTAAGGTATTGAAAGAGGCAAGGAATACATACAGGCCTAATGAGTATGAGAAACAGCCTAAGACGGAAATACTAACTACACCTAAACCTACATTGAATGATATAGTAGGGCTTGATAAATTCCTAAGTAGCCTAACCCCTAACATTAATGAAGACTTAGAAATAAAGAACGAGCCTGTAGTAGAAGAAGTGAAACCTACAGTACAGGAATCTACTAACCCACTATGTAACCTTAAATTTGATTTCTCTAAGTTAATGGGGAATTTCTAAAGTGTTGATTATTAATGGAATAGCGCACGGCTCGGCAAGGCCAGCGCGCCCATGATAATATAGTTACACACTCAGTCTTAAACTGAGAGTGTGTAACGGTTATAGTGTAATTAAGTTACACTATTATATAGAAGGATTACAAAAATAGAGTCACCTAGGAGACGTAAAAATAAGCCCAATCTAGCCAAATATTACATAACTAACTGATATATAGTAAGTTATAGTAAAAACAGCCTTATACTAGGGTTACTTAGATTTAGGGAACATAACCTAGAATTAAAGAACATTACTTAGATTTAGGGAACATAACCTAGAATTAAAGAACATTACTTAGATTTAGGGAACATAACCTAGAATTAAAGAACGACATAATAATTAACCGTCTTAGTATTTAACTAGGACATAAAACATAAAATAGATATGACAGCAGATGTATTAAATCAGACTGAGACAATGACAGAAGAGGCTAGAAGAGAGTATAGCCGTCAACTTGAAAAGGAGTTATTCGGTGATGTACAGGATAACAGGGAAACAATCTTACCTAGCAAACCAAAGACTATAAAGAAGGATGAAACTGTAAAGCTAAGTAAGAAGGAAGAGAAGGAACAGGCAAGGGAGAAGTTTTTAGATACCTTAGAGAATGTTAGGTATAATGATGAGTCTAAGCGTTTAAGCCTCTACACATTTGACGGTCGTAGTAATGATATGTTTTGGGAAATGGTATTAGAGGCAAGGAGGAAGAAGTTAGCAGGTATTGTAGATGAGCCTGTAGATAATACCCCAAGCAATCCAACACCACCTACTACAACTAATCAATCAGACCCTTACCAATCAGACCCTATGTTAAGAAGTCTAGGGTTAACAGGTGATGAGAAAGAGGACAACATTAAGATACAGGATAGCTTATTAGGTCTTAGTGGCAAGTGGGATAAACTTTAATCAAGGAGGACAGCAGCAATGAAGAAGATAGAGAAGTCAGTATTAGATAAGAAGGGTGTAGAGATAGAACGTGCAACCCTAGACAATGAGGTACAGGAACTAACCAAAGAGGAAGTACTAGAAAGGTTTATACAGCAATCAGAAAGGCGACAACTACCTAATAAAAGCTGGTTAGACTATAGGGTGTTCTAGTGTGTAATATTGCAGTTCACAAGCCCTAGAATCCTAATAAGTAGAGAGAAATTGTTTTCAATCTGTAATAGTTTATTGTCATAATTAGGTAGGGGTTAGTAGTGATATTAGCCCTTACCACCTTACAAATACAGACTGAGAACTAAACACTAATAAACTATGCCAACAATATACAGGCCACCTAAGAATATAAACAAAGATTCTTACAGTGCCAAACGAAAAGCAGAACGACAGGCAATATATAGTAGCACGACATGGAAACAACTAAGGGAGACAAAGCTAAGACAGAAACCCTTATGTGAATGTTGTCTTAAGAAGGGTGTAATCAAGGTTGCCCAAGATGTACACCACAAAGTTAGTTTTATGTCTACTAGTAATCCTGTTGAGAGAGATAGACTAGCGTATGACTTAGACAACCTTCAATCAATCTGTAGGGAATGTCACAACGCTATCCACAACCCAAAGAAGAATAACACAACACCTAGTAATAATGTAGGGGAAGACTTACAGTACTAGGTTTGAAGTATAAAGTCACTTAGTTATTAAGGGGTGAGGTAGAGAGTAAAGTGTAACAGTTTGATTTTAAGCACTTTATACCCCCGCCCCTATCTAACTATTTGACTATCAACGTTTTACCCCACCCCAGTTTTATTTGCACATGGGAGGGTAATTTTTAACACATTTTGAGATTATGACAAGAACATTAGATGAAGTCTTAGATATTTTAAGACTAGACTACAAGAGACCAATATTAAACCTAGTAGATGGTGTTTGGACTTACTATAATGGATGTAAGAGTAGTAGAGGTGAACTAGAATTTTTATACCTAGGCGACATAACAGACCCTACTACACCCCACTTAGATACTGAACTAGGGGGAGAGGATATTCAATACTTACCCAGCTTAGATATGTTGCAAGGTAAGGAGGAACAAGCAGGACAAAGATTAACAAACTTAGAAAGAGCAGGCTATCATATCTACATCTTAGCATATAGAATAGGAGTAGAAGATATGTTAGAAAAGCGAATGAGGTATATAATGTTTGCAAGCCGTTCCTACAGGACAGACGACTTACCCACAGACGACTACCACCGTGAAAAGTGTGAGTTGGTTAAGCGTTCATTAAATCTACTAGAAAAATTATATAATGAGTAATACTAGCTTAAATAAATCTAAGGCAGCAAAGAATGATGAATACTACACAAGGCTAGAAGACATAGAGAAGGAACTAGTATATTACAGTCCATACCTAAAAGGAAAGAAGGTAGTTTGTAATTGTGATAGTGAGGCTAGTATGTTTTGGACTTACTTAACTACAAATTATACAAGGCTTGGATTAAAGGGACTAACAGCTACTCATTACGATCCGAACGGTACATATAAGTTAGACTACATAAACGGACAAACTATAAAGACAGCAGTAAGTGGAGACGGTAGCTATAATAGTCCAACTAGCAAGGCAATATTAAAGGAGGCAGACATAGTAATTACAAACCCACCCTTTAGCCTATTCAGAGACTATATAGATACAATCAAGGACAAGGATTTTATAGTAATAGGTTGTATAAATGCAGTGACTTATGGGAATGTCTTTCCAATGTTTAAGGCAGGACAGATTAGATTAGGTCACACAACACTTAGGCACTATGTAACTCCAGACGGCACAGTTAAAGACTTAGGTAGTACATCATGGTTTACAACGCTGCCAGTGAACAGACAGGAACTAGTACTAACAGCTACATATAACCCTACTGATTATCCAATCTATAGTAATTATCAAGCTATCAATGTGAATAAGGTAAAGGACATCCCAAGCGACTATAAAGGGTTAATGGGTGTCCCTGTTAATTTTCTGACTAAGCACTGTAGCAGTCAATTTAGGATAGTAGATAGGTTGAATAATCCAAAGCTAGGTGAGAAGACAATCTATAAGCGTGTAATAATTGAAAGAATATGAAAAGACTAAATCACTTAGAACTATTTGCAGGTATTGGTGGGTTTAGTAGGGCTGCAGAACTATTATACATTGATAGTGGCTTAGAGATACCAACCATAGCATACAGCGAAATAGATAAGCACGCAGTGAAGACCTATCAAGCAATACACCCAAGTCACAAATATAGTTTAGCAATGGGTGACTTAATAGCATGGAACAAGACAAAGGACTACATAACTAGGAACTTAGACATAGATATTTTAACTGGTGGCTTTCCATGTCAGACTTTTAGTAGTGCAGGCAAGAGGGCAGGTTTTCTAGACCCAAGAGGAACGCTATACAATGAGATAGTACACATCCTAGAAGTCAAGAAGAAACAGTACAAGCCTATCCCTTTTGTACTCTTAGAGAATGTAAAGGGGCTATTAACACATGACAAGGGTAACACTTTTAGGACAATCCAAGCAAGCCTAACTAATCTAGGTTACACTGTATATTATGACCTATTTAATGCAGCAGATTATAAGTTAGCACAGAATAGAAACAGGCTTATTATCTTTGCTACCACCTTAGACCTACCTAACTTTTCCTTTACATCAACTAAGGTAAGGGACGTATTTAACAGGGACTACAGGAAAGAATGGAGCATAAATAATCAGTCTGAGGTATTGGACATTCTAGATAAAAAGGTAGACTGCAAATATAACACCTCAACTAGTCCAACATACAGGGCTTACTTATTGGGTGAAAATACAAGCTATACCACTAAGCCAAAATTTGATAGGTCTATAGCAGCAACCTTAACCTGTAAATCTGATAGAAGGGCAGGAATGGGAAACTACTATACACATCATTATATACAAACAGGTACTAGGAAACTTAACCCAGACTATCACACAGAGCCACTTAGAAGAATTACACCTACTGAGTCATTTAAGTTACAAGGATTTACAGGACACGATGTAGACCTAGCAAGACAGGCAGGGGTAAGTGACACGCAATTATATAAACAGGCAGGTAATAGTTATGCGGTTAATATGTTCTATGCAGTTTCTCACTACCTGTTTAATGACCAAAGAATACATGAAAAACAATGATAACAAAGAAAAAGATACAGGCCTTATATCCAGATACTAGGCAATCAGTACAGGATTATATGATGTCAGCCTATAAGTACTTAGAGTCAGAGTATGGGGAAGTAAAGGCAGAATGGAAGGGAACACTAGGATTACTTGCTGAGAGTCTAGAAATGTTTTATCAGTGCAAAGACCAGATTAAAAAAGATGGCCTGCTGATTTTAGATAGGTACGGTAATCCAAATAAGCATCCACTCCTTATGATACAGAACAGTTACCAAATCCAAATCCTAAAATGTACTAAAGAACTCGGTTTGTCCCCACTTAGCAATAGTAAGATAGCGGATAAGCCAGAGAAGGAACAGGAACTTAGTGCAGAGGATTTCATAACTAAACTAACAGCAGGATAATATGGAACATTTATACAAGGGCAGCGAGTTAAGAATTAAGCCCCAAGGATTCGTAGAAGGTGGACAAGTTACTTTCTTTACAGTTAATCCTAGGTTTGGCACTATCTTAACAGCTACAGACGATGAGGGTTATATTACCTTATCATGGCCTCACCTTCAATATATGGGTAAAGGTGTTCTAAACTACAAGGTAAATAATCCAACCACAGGACTAGATAGACTAATTACCACTGAGTACTTTATAGATAGTGACTTAGAGGTAGATGACAATGAGACTCTATGTAATGTAAGTGATAGAATAGAATCAACTGTTAGCGGTAAGTTGACAGAGAAGATAGATGCAGGTATTGATAAGGTAACAAGGTCAGCACAGGAACAGGTAGATAGTGCAAGTAATAGAATTAAAGAACTAGGCACTACATTTACTAATGCTATATCAACAATAGGCAAGAGTGTAGATAGTGCCTTAGAGGATGTAAACACTAAGGTAACAGAGAAACTAGGAACTGTTGATAGTAGGCTGACACAGATACAGGATGACTTAACTACTAAATGTCCTTATGTCGGTGGTGATTACTATGTATATAATTACGACAGAACTACAGGAAGTCAAAAGAAGACCAGCCTATATGTGAAAGGACAGGACGGCAGGGACGGTGTAGACGGTAGAAGTAAGGAAGTAAGACATACAAGCCCAACAGACACTACAGTTACGATTAGGAGCGGTGAGTTTCATGTGTGGGATGAGGTAGAAAGTCTTAATATCACCCTACAGCCAGCCCCTAACAGTCCTTTCCTAGATGAGTACGGATTTAGTTTTAAGACAGGAAGTACAGCACCTAGAATAAGTCTACCTTCTAATATCAAACTACCACGTACATTTATTATCTTACCAAACCATATCTACACTGTTACTATCTTAGGTACGGTAATAGAGTTTGGAAGTTTATCATTATAAAGGTATGAAGAATTATATTAAAGAAGGACACCTATATAACGGTTACATAGAATTAGACGGCAATACAATCATTAACCCAACCGAGGAAGAACTATTAGCAGCAGGATGGCAAGTAGTAGTAGAAAATCCAACTACTGACCAACAAGAAGACATAGTAGTAGAGGAACACAAAGAGCCAACTGAGGAAGAACTACTACAGGCTGCAATAGTACAGAAGATTAATGACATACGATATTACGACAGTTCAGATGAGATTAATAGTTTCACAGTTGGCAGTCTTAAGATGTGGCTAGATAAACAGGAAAGGTGTATCTTATACGCTGCACTCTTAGCACATGAACAACTAGGTAAGGAGACGATGACCAAAATTTATCACGGTCACACATTTACCTATCCCTTAGCACAGTGGAAAAAATTGCTAGGTCTTATAGAAATTTATGCGACCGAATCTCTAAATACAACAGAATTGCATATAGAAGCCATTAAAAGACTTACTAATAGGGAGGAAGTACTAGCATACGACTACAAACAGAATTACCCAGACCCTTTAATACTAGGATAACACAATGATAGATGAGAAGTACAAATCTTATGCACGGGATGTTTTAGGCGGTAAGGTAGTAGCGTGTGAGTATGTTCGTCTTGCTTGTTCTAGATACCTAAGCTGGTTTGACAAAGAAGATAGGTACTTTGATTCTAAGGCAGTTGATAAGGTAGTTAATTTCTTACAAAAGCTACCACAGTCTACAGGTAAATTTGCTGGTAAACCCTTAGTATTGCAGGAATGGCAGAAATGGGTAGTAGCAAGTATTTACGGCTTTAAGTGGTGTTCAGATAATACTAGAGTCGTTAGGGAAGTCTATATAGAGGTGGCCCGTAAATGTGGAAAGAGTACACTAGCAGCAGGCCTTATGTTATATCACCTCATAGCGGACGGTGAAAATGAAGCACAAATAATTTTCGCAGCGAATAGTTACGCACAGGCACAGCTAGCTTTTACGATGTCTAAGAACTTTATTAGTAGCATAGACAAGAAGGGTAAGTATTTTAATTATTACAGGGACTCTATTAAGTTTCCCCTTACCAAGTCTACTATGAAGGTTGTTAGTTCTGATGCGGACAAATTGGACGGTCTAAACTGTTCTGCTTTTTGTCTAGATGAATACCACGCAGCAAAATCTAATAATACTGCAAATGTCTTAACTAGTAGTGTGGGTATGAGAACTCAGCCCCTAATGCTTTATATCACTACAGCAGGCTTTGATATGTCTAATCCATGCTACCAACTTAGAAGTATATTTATAAGTATCTTAGAAGGTAAGGCAGAAGATGATAGTATATTTTCAGCTATCTACACACTAGACAAAGAAGACGACATAGAAGACCCTAAGAACTGGGTAAAGTGTCAACCAAACCTAGGCCTTACTGTAACTGAATCTTACTTACAATCTGAACTAAGGAAAGCAAAGAATAGCCCATTATTACTCACTAACTATAAGACAAAGTTAATGAATATCTGGTGTAGTAATGAAAGGGGTGAGTGGATTTCTAGCAAATATATACAGGACTCAATGACACCTATAGACCTTCAAGACCCAAAATTTCAAGGGTGTACAGGCTACTTGGGATTAGACCTTAGTAGTACCTCAGATATAACAGCAATGACCTTAGTAATACCAACCGACAACACAATCTACTCTAAGTCTTGGTACTACTTGCCATTGTCAGCCCTAAGTGAGAGTAGCAACAGGGATAAGTATAAATTTTGGCAAGGACTAGGTTATCTAAATATCACAGAAGGCAATGTAGTAGATTATAACAGGGTAATTGAGGATATACAGGCTATTAACAAGACTATACCTATTGAGTGTATATCTTATGACCAATACCAGAGTACAATGGCAATTATAAAGTTAACTGAACTAGGATTTAACTGCCAGCCTTATTCTCAAACGACAGGCAGCATGAACAGACCTACTAGGCACTTGGAAATGATAGCACGTAATGGAACACTCAAGCTAGATAAGAACTTAATAACTAGTTGGATGTTTGGTAATTGTGAAATTATGGAAGACAGTAACGGTAATATCAAACCTGTTAAGCAGAATAAAAACAGCGAGCGTAAGATAGACGGTGTACACTCTACATTAAATGCACTAGGTAAATATTTAGAACAGCCACGATATAATAACGAAATAACAGGATTTAATTTTTAACTATGAAAATACTAGGATTAAATATAAGTAGGGACAAGCCAGAAAAACGAGGCCAACCCTTTTATAACCCTAACTTATCAGAAAGTCTAGGATGGGGTTTTGGTTATCAGTCTGGCAGTGCTATGAGTCTTAGTGCGGTCTATTGTGCAGTTAACCTTATTAGTGATTCAATTGCTACCCTACCTATTCAAGTCAAGGCAAAGAATACAAAGGGAACAGACTTACTAGACAAACACCCACTTTATGACATCTTTACTAACAATCGGATGACCCGCTATACACTACTTAAGAATATAGTACAGTCTGTCTTATTAAAAGGTAATGCTTATGTACTGATTGAGAGAAAGGGTAACGGTAAGGATGTAGTAGGACTTAGATACTTACCAGCTGATGATGTACAGTGTATATATAGGAAGGAAGATAACACCCTTTACTATACCTGTTCATACATAGGGGCTAGACAGATACAACCTAGTGAGATTCTACATTTTCTTAGGTACTCAGTTGACGGTGTACAGGGTATTAGTATTCTGAGTCATGCAGCTAGAAGTCTCAATATAGCACAACAAACAGAACAGGTAGCAGAGAACTTTTTTAGTAATGGTTGCAACTTAAACGGTATAATCAAGGTACACAGTAATCTAAGTGAGGAACAAAAGCAGGCAATATCTACTAATTGGCGGTCTACATTTGGACAAGGTAATCAAGGAGGCGGTGTAGTTGTGCTGCCTGTAAATATGGATTATCAGCCTATCAGTATTAACGGCTCAGACGCTCAGATGTTAGAGTCTAGAAATTTTAGTGTAGTTGATATTGCACGATTCTTTAATATCAGCCCTGTACTACTAGGCGACTTAAGCAAAAGTAGTTATAGTAGTGTCGGTGAATCTAACTTACAATACCTTACTTACACGCTTAACCCCTATATTGTGATGATAGAGGAGGAACTAAACAGGAAATTAACAGGTGGTGCTGGATTAGAATTAGGCTTAGATGAAACTGCAATACTGAGAACGAACAAGGCAGAACTAGCAGGGTACTATAACAGTCTTCTTAGTATGGGTGTTCTTAGTATCAATGAAGTTAGAATACAGCTAGGATATAATCCTGTCGAGAATGGAGACAGTCACAACCTAGCCTATAATGATGTAAGTAAGACAAACCTAACAAGTAGTACAGATGAGGAAGGATAACAACATAGAAATACGTGCAACCAATAGTACCCCAGTAGTAAGTCCAGACAGTAGAACAGTAGAAGGTTATGCAGTAGTTTTTAACAGCCAAAGTGAAGACCTAGGATTTTATGAAACTATTAACCCTGCTGCAATCACTGAGGACGTACTAATGAGGTCTGATGTATTTTGCCTATTTAACCATGACCAAGACAAGGTACTAGCTAGGTCTAAGTATGGTACAGGTAGCTTACAATTACAACTAGACGAACAAGGGCTTAAATATACATTTCAAGCCCCAAACACTGACATAGGCAACTCATTACTAGAATACCTTAGACGTGGTGACATTGATAGTAGCAGTTTCGCTTTTACAGTTAGCACAGATGAAGGTAGCGAGGTATGGACGACAGGAACAGACGGACGACAATACAGGGAGATACTTAAGATTGATAGTTTACATGATGTCTCCCCAGTTTGGACTCCTGCCTATAGTAGTACCTCAGTTAGTCAGAGAACACTAGAAGAACTTGAAAAACAAAAAACAATGCAGGACGAAAAAGAGAAAGAAGTACAGGAAGAGACTGTAGAGAAGACTGATGAGGTACAGGAAGATAAAGAAGTACCAACACAGGAAGAAGTAGAAAAGAAAAACACTGACACAGAGGACAAGGATGTACAGGTAGAAGAAACTGTAGAGAAGTCTGATGAGGAAGTAGTAGACGAGGATAAGGACAAGGATAACGATGTTGAGGGTGAAGATAAGGAAGATGAAACACGCTCAGCACGAAACAAACATATTAATATTAATACGATGAAAGAACAGAGATTTAGTTTACTCAAGGCTATTAGAAATGTAGCAGAAAACAGACAGCTCGATAATGTAACGGCAGCAGTTTGTAATGAGGGTTTGAAGGAAATGAGGGCAGCAGGTCTGAGTACGGTTGGGCAGCTTTATATCCCTACCATGGAAACACGTGCGGCAGTTTCAGTAGCTAGTGAGGGCGTAGATGTAGTAGCAACAGACTTATACGATATTATCGAGCCTCTCCGTGCTAAGAATGTCCTAGTACAAGCTGGCGCAAAGTTCTATACAGGCTTGACTAATAATGCACAGATTCCAGTAATGACAGGCTCTAATGTGAACTGGGCAGGTGAGACAGCAGCAGCAACAGACGGTAATGTACTGTTTAATAATGTAACACTCACTCCAAAGCGTTTGACGGCTTATGTTGACATTTCTAAGATGTTGCTTGCACAGGATTCTATCGGTGTAGAGAATGCAATTAGGCAGGACTTGATTAATGCTATTAACTCAAAGCTCGAGAATACAATTTTAGGCAAGGGTGCTAAGTCAGCTACAACCCCAGCAGGTATCTTTAACGGTAAGACCCCAACTAAGGTTACTGATTTCGAGGGCTTGGTAGGTCTTGAGGCAAAGGTTGAGGAGGCTAATGTACTCGGTGGTATTTCATATATTGCCTCACCTTCTGCACGTGCTAGTTTTAGAAACATGATGAAGGGTTCTAGAGGTACAGCCCAGCTTGCTTATACTGATGGCACATTGGACGGTACACCTGTTTACAGTACGTCAAATGTAGAGGCTAAGACCTTTGTAGTAGGTGATTTCAGTAACTTGGCTATTGGTAGTTGGGGCGGTCTGGACATCGTGGTTGATAACTACACACAGGCGGTTAATGGTATGATTCGCTTAGTAGTTAATGCTTACTTTGATGCAGCACTTATCAGACCAGAGGCTTTCCAGTTTGGTACATTCGCAGTCTAATTAGTTAACTAAGTTTCTATATGTACGTAAACTTACAGCAACTAAAAAAACATCTTAACATAGATTCAAGTTTTCATGAAGACGATGAGTATTTGTGTGACCTAGAACAAGCAGCGGAATTAGCAGTAGAACGACATATAGACGATAAGTTAGAAAATATCATACAAGCTAGTGGGAGGACAACTTTACCACCTCCCCTAGTTCAATCTATATTAATTCTAACAGCAAACTTATACGCTAACCGTGAATCAATAGCTTTTAGTAGTCACACTGAGCTACCCTATAGTCTTACCTACTTACTAGATTTATATAAGAATTACAGTAAGAAATTTACAGGCGGAAAGGATAAGGTATGAGAACAGGACTACTAAGAGACACCATAGCAATTTATCGGACTGAAATAATACAAGACGATTTCGGAGGTACTACTAATCAACACCGCCTATTAACTACTACTAGAGCAAATGTAGGTTATAAGACAGGGACTAGAGAGGTAGTATGTGATGAACTAGTCTATACCTATCAAGTTACTTTTGAAGTGTGGCAGTACGTTAATATACAGGAACACACAGACTATATAATGTACAAGGATAAGAAGTACAGGGTCTTAAGTGTCATTCCAGTACCTGCACAACAGAAGAAGGTAATAGAAACAGAGCTAATCAATGAATAACGACAACTTAGAACTAACAGGGACGGAAGAACTTATTAAGAAATTCACTGAACTAACAGGACGTGAACAAACCAAAGCTAAAAACACTGCACTAAAAAAAGGTAGTGATATTCTAGTTAAGGCAGCTAGGCAGAGTCTCAGAACAGTAACCAAGGGCTATAACCGTCCTAACTGGTGGAATGGTAGGACGCTAGAGTCTGGTATCAAGTATAGTAAGCCAAGTAGGGATAGTGATACAGCTAAGGTACATATCATGGCTGATTTTCGCTTAAAATTCTGGGAACTTGGTACACAATTGAGACGTACTAAGGCAGGTGCTAGTAGGGGTGTTCACAAGCGACATAGTTTTTTCCAACCCACTGTACAGGCTAAGATGTCAGAAGTTGAGGACTCTATGGGTAGGTTATTTTCTGAGTCTATTGATAAGATATGGAATAAGAAGTAATGGAGAGTTTAGAATTAGGTAGGGTTGTAAAATCTATCCTACTACAAGACGAGGAATTAAGTAGGCAAATAGGAAGTAAAGTATTTCCACTAGTCGCTGATAAAGGTACTAGTTTTCCTTTCATTGTTTATCGAAGGGACGGACTAACACCTTCTACTAATAAAGATAAGCTAGTCTTTGACACACAGGTTAGAATATCATTAATTGTAGCAAGTAGTGATTATAGACAGGGGCTAGGTATATGCAGTAAGGTAATAGATGTCTTACTAGCAAGCCAAGGTAGAACTATAGGGGGACTTGAAATAACAGACCTAGAACTACAAGACACTAGCGAGGAATACAGGGAAGACACATTCCTACAGCTACTTAGTATAACAGTAAATATAAAAAATAAATAATAACATGGCAAGTGTAACCAAAGGACGTGACCTAATGCTTTTTATTAATGGAAAGTCTATCGCTTTTGCAACTAGTCACAGTCTTTCTATTAGCCAAGATACTACAGAAACTACTAGTAAAGATTCTGGTGGTAAGTGGGTATCAGCACAGGCAGGCAAAATCAGCTGGGAAATGTCTACAGAAAATCTAATGTCAAATGATGGTGAAGGTGTAGGCTTTGAACAACTCTTTGATATAATGACAGCACAGACCCCAATAGATGCCGTCTTTGCCCTAGAGAAGAACTATAAAACTAAGGCAGATGAGGTAACTAAAGGCGGTTGGGTTCCTTCAACTACTGGCACATATACAGGCAAGGTATTAATTACCTCCCTAGAGTGTTCAGCACCAAATGAGGATAACGCTACATTTTCTGCTACTTTTACAGGTGTCGGACCGCTTAAGAAGGTGGCAACAGCATAAAGAAATAATAATGAAACAGGGCTATACCTATTATATCCAAACTTAACAAGGGTGTAGTAGGTAGCCCAATAATTTTTTAACACAATGAATACAGTAACTATTAACAACAAGGAATATAAACTAGTCTACTCAGTACGTGCTATGATGTTATTTGAGGCAGCAGCTAGTAAACTATTTAGCCTAGATACACTCAGCGACCAGTACCTATTCCTGTATTGTTGTATCTTAGCAGGTAACAAAGACACTGACCTTACATTTGATATACTCTTAGACAGCTTAGATGAAGACCCCCGTATCTTTACAGTCTATACAGATTTCATGAAAAGGGAATTATCCAGACAAGCAGAGTTTAAGGGTAAGGATGACACTAAGAAAGGTGAGGATAAGGGAAAAAACTAGGAATGGCAGATGTATTTAGTATCTTAGTATTTCAAGGCAACCTAGACCCCGAGTATGTACTAGACAGGATGAGTATGTTAGAATTACACGTACTAGTTAAGAATCTGTACAGGGCTAAACAGGATGACTGGGAGATAGGGAGACAGGCTATTTTTACATCTGCCAAGGTAATGGGTGGCACTAAAGAAAATAACCCACGGAAATTTATGCCCTTACCATGGGATAACTTAGAAGGTAGTACAGAAGATAAAGACCCACTACCAACCAAGGAGGACATAGAAAGACTTAAACAGAAAGCGAAAGAATATGGCACAAGATTTAGTAACCAAAATAAGACTTGATGATAAACAGTTTAAGTCCATTATTGATAAAGTAAAAAGTGAAGTAGGAAATACTGAGGCTATTTTTAGGTCTAGTAGTGGTAATATTAAGCAGGAACTCAAAGCTATTCAAGGGGAACTGAGCCAGATGTTATTAAATGGTGTAGACCCTGCTAGTGAAAAATTCCAACAACTTGCAGCAAGGGCAGGTAGTATCAAGGACGCTATGGGTGATGCCAAGGCGGTAGTAGGTCAGTTTGCCAATGATATCAGAGGACTAACAGCAGCCCTAGACGTAGCAGGTACAGGTATAGGTATATTTCAGACAGTTGCGGGTAGTATGGCCCTGTTTGGTGTTGAGTCAGAGGAGGCACAGCAAACCCTAACTAAACTTGCTGGTGCTATGTCAGTACTGAATGGAATAACACAGCTACAAAATACCTTCATGGACCAGTCAAGCGGTACATATAGGGCTTATCATGCACTCCTTAGGCTAGTAGGTATTGAACAGGCAAATAATACAACGGCAATAAGTGCTAATACTGTATCACAAGCAGCCAATAGTAGCGCAATAACTGCAAACACTACAGCAGAAGTAGCAAATAACACGGCTAAGCAAGCAGGGGTAGTAGTAACAGGTGAACAGACAGTAGCACAGACAGCAAATACCGTAGCCACAACAGGAGCAACCGTAGCAACAGAAGGTTTAACAGTAGCACAAGGGGCAGCAACAGTAGCAAGTAAAGCCCTAAGAGTTGCCTTAAGTGCAATTGGTATAGGTATTTTGATTTCACTAGTAGCTGCACTGTATCAGAAATTCGAGGACATAACAGACTCCTTTAAGACTGCTGAAGGTGCTAGTAGTAAGTTAGCGCAAGCATGGAATAAGTTTAAGGTAATTGCAGTAGGTGTAGGTAATGCAATTTGGGAACACATGATCTGGCCACTTAAGATGTTTGTAGGTATGGTTAGGGATGCGATTAACGGAGATTGGGATAAGATTGCAAGTAACGCTATATCTGCTTTCAAAGGTGGCCATGATGTAATAGGTAACTATAATTACGCTGCTAACAAAGAACTAGCAAAGCAGAATAAGGAAGCAAGGGAACGTGAAACCAAGGCACAAGAAAAAGCCCTAAATGATTGGTATGAGGCTGAGAATGCGAAACACGGACAATCACTAAGCAGGGATATTATCTACCACCAGAAGAAACTAGCTTTATTTAAGAAGGGTAGTGAGGAATATAGGCAAGAATCCAACAAGCTAGAAGAGGCAGTAAGACGACAGAGAGAAGAAACTAGTAAGAAGTCAGCAAAACTAGCAGCAGACCAACAAAGGGCAAGAGAAAAGGCACTTAAGGAGGCAGAGGCAAAGCGAAAGGCAGCAGCAGCCAAGGCACAGAGAGCAGCAGAAGAGGCAAAGCGGAAAGCAGAAAAGATAGCAGATGACCAGAAGACCTTAAAGCAGACTATCGAAACTGAAACCGTCCATAATAATAAGGGTAGTAGGAAGACTGATGAGGAACAGCTAAAAAATGCGTATGGTTCAGATAAAAGTAACGTAATCAACACGCAAGGGGCTTTAGATAACCAGCTTAAACTAATCAACGACTACTATACTAAGATAGAAGGTTTTAGACAGGCAGACTTAGCAGACGAGGTAGCAGCAGTTTCTAAGAAGTATGACACCCTAGCAGAGAAGGCACACGGTAATAAGGAACTACTCGAACAGCTAGAGAAACAGAAACAGGCAGCAATATCTAACTTACAGGCTGAGTATGCTAACAAATATACTGAACTACTAGACCAGAGGGCAAAGGATGAAAAAGAGGCAAGTGACAAGCTACTAAACCCACTACTTGATAAGGCTAGACAGTTAGGGCAGGAACTAGGTAGAAGTCTAGACCTTAAGGGACTTGATTTTTCAGCACTTACTAAACTTACTGAGGAGCTACAGAAGTCAGTAGATGGTATGAAAGAACTACAGAAGGTTAAGGATAGCTTAGGTAGTTTTGAGAATAGCGGTATTACTAGGATGTTAGAGGATGCGAAAGCCCTACAACAGATACTAGGAAGTAAGATGGCTAGTGACGGTGAGAAGATAGGTGCTAGTATGGTGTTTATGTCTCAAGCAATACAACAACTAGGACAAGATAGTGCAGCAGCCAAAGCTGGTTTAGTATTACAGGCGATAGGTCAGATTATACTAGGTTTTGCACAAGCCTCCGCACAGGATTCTAAACTAGGCGTTATTGGTTGGGTAGCAGCAATTGCAGCAGGTACGGCAGTAATGATTAGTACAATATCACAGTTACAATCATTCTCACAGGGTGGTATATTCCAAGGTAGTAAGACAGTAGGAGACCATAACCTAGCACGTGTTAATAGTGGTGAAATGATACTAACCAAGACACAGCAAGGAAACCTATTTAGAATCTTAGATAACAATACAGCAGGTCTAGGAGGTGGTGTAGGTGTAAGTAGTGTAAGGGTGAAAGGTAGTGACTTATATCTAGCCCTAAGTAATTATAGCAAGGTTCAGCGCAAAACAGGAAGGAAGTTACTATGATACTAAGAGGAGAATTTAGAAACAAACAAGATGAACTACTAACCGTCCTAATTAAAAGTGGTGGTAGTGGTACAGTTAAGGAGATAGGCAAGGATGGTTTATACTTTGCTGCTGACCCTGTACATATTGAAGAAAGTATAGAAGACATAACAGAACACGTAATAAGAAAATCAGCCACTATTAACTTAGTTGTCAGTGATTATCTAGGCGACTTACTATTTACAGGTGCTGCTAGAGATATAGTAGTAAACATTTGGAAGGGTAGTGAGTGTGTTTTTGCAGGATATGTAGAGCCAGCAACATTTAGCCAACCCTTTAATAGTAGTGTTGATGAGTTTACCCTTAACTGTACAGACTTTCTTAGCACCCTTCAATATACAAGTTACAAGAATATAGTACCCCTTAACTATAGACAGGCAGTACAGGAGGCAGGTAGTACTAGTTTTATGGAAGTCTTGGGTAGGATATTTGACACTAGGGGACTAAATATAAACAACAACCAAAAACCAAGGCTACTATATGACCAGTCTAAGGGTACGGCAAAGGGAAAGGAAGGTACTGTATTTGAAGAGCTAAGTATTAGTGAGTTGTTCATAATTGGTAAGGACGAGGATAGCACTTGGACAAACGAAAATCTACTTAAAGAAGTCATGCAGTATCTTAACCTACATATCAGACAGGAAGGTTTAGACTTTTATATATATGATTGGGACACACTAGTACAGGGTAATACTATAAACTGGTTAGACTTACAGACAGGTGATGTAGTAAGTAAGCAGCCACAATCTATTATAATCAACCCTTCACACTATGCAGGAAGTGATACTAGCCTAAGTACAAGTGAGGTGGTTAACCAGTTCCAATTATCCTGTAGCCTCGAAGGACAAGATACTATCATTGAAAGCCCACTAAGTGAGGATAGTCTAAAATCACATTACAAAGGTCAGCAGCTAATACTCACTGAAATTAGTAGTCTTGGCAGTGGTAAGAGTGCGAACGAGGCTTTTAATGCAGCAGTAAAGGGACAACCTACTACTTATGATGCCCTATTTGAAACTGACTGGTATATGAGGTCTATGTATAACCCAACATGGAAGTTACGTAAGAGTGAAGATATGTTAGAGGTTGATGAGAACGGAACAGGTATAAATCAGCATAAAGTGGCACAGTACCTCAGAGACCACCCACTAACCCCTGCACTGCTTAGACTTGGTAGTGTAGAGAGGAAAGCTAAGGCAACAGACAACAGCCCAACTAGTAAGATAGACACTGATAATTACTTAGTAATTAGTGTAGGCGGTAATGAGAATGACACAGCAGAAGGACACAAACCTAGCGACAATGACCTAAGAGACTGTTCCCCCCTGATTGAATATGTAGGTAATAAGTCAGGTGGTGTATTTAGCCCCCCAGACAGTGATACAACTAATTACCTAGTCTTTAGTGGTAGTCTATTATTACAGCCTATCTTATATGAAAGTGGTATAAGTAGGGCTAGTAGGGTATCTAGTTATGACCTTATCCTAAAACATGGAGCTAGGAAGACACAGGGAAAAGAGTACACCGCTATAGTCCCATTCTATGACCCACCTAAAAGAGATAATGTATTTGACCTTCGTAGATTAGACAGTAATCTAGTGAAGTCAGACGGTAACGAGGAAGGACGGTACTACACTAGGAAACATTATAGCGCAAGACTTAATACTGATAGGCCAACATATAATAGTACTGGTAGTTATTTTCAACCATGGACCAAAGATAAGGCAGCACTGGGATTAAAGTTTGAGTATAGTAGTGTAGGTGATAGTACAGATAAATTCAGTAAGCTACCTATCCTAGAATGTGAACTTAAAATAGGGTCTAAGTATTGTGTAGAAACAGTCTTAGATGTGTACGGTGATAGTCGGTTTGAATGGTTAACACTTGATGAGATTAAAGCTAGACCAGACCTAACCTATAAGGACGTTGACGGCACTACTAAATATAAGACCACTATGTCACTCGGTATTAATCCTAAAATTGGAGACTTTATTATAGGGCAGGAACACAGTCTACAAAATACTATCGACTATACTATGAACTTAGACGGCAAGGAAGGAACTGCAATACCAATTAAACAGAGTGATAGGTTAAGCGGTAGAGTTAGTTTTATGATACTTGCACCTATTCAGTTAATTTGGGACAGTATTGTAAGACGACACCCAACGTTTTTTAGGTCTACTAAGTGGACAAGTAATAGTAGGTATATCTTAGCACACACTGAGAATATCATTATTAAAAACTTTGCTTGTAACTTAGTGAGTGATAACGGTAAGCTGGAAAGTACTAGCGATAATGACTTAATCTACTGTAGTACAGCACAGACTAAGTATATAAATAAGCATGACGGTACAGAGTTTAAATTTATAACTCAGCTTAGCAGTATTGAGGCATTGGGAAAAGGAATTAAGAATGAAGTCTACCTAAACAGTGTCTTTAATACATCTACAAGTCTACCAGTGAGGAGTATATATAATAAGGTGCTTGATGAGACAGGTAAGGCAGAAGAACATTACGTTAGTCAGTATTATAGTTTCATGTCAAGGCCTAGACTTAAGGTAGAGGTAACAATGAACGACACAGGGATAGATTTTACAAGTACCTATCAATCTAAGACCCTAGGTAAGAAGTTCCTAGTACAGTCAGTTAGTAGGGACATTAGAAATAAAACAGCGAGGATAACATTATTAGAGATATGATAGATGTAGTAAGTTATGCAAAGAAAAAGGAAAGTGTAGGCAGTGGTGGAAGTGGTGGCAGTGGTGGACTAGGTGGTGGTCAGAACAGTACCTTAGAGCCTCACTTACTTTGGGGACAGCTATATGATGGTAAACACGACATAAGCGGTAATCTAGTAGGTGTTGGTAATATCGAAAGTGACGGTAATATAAGTGCAAAGTCTATCAATACGCAAACAGGCAAGATAGATAGCGTGACAGGACAGGAACTAAGATATACCACTATCATAGGAGGAAGTATTAGCGCAACAGATTCTACCATTACTAACCTTACTACTACCTCACATACTAGCCAATCATTAACCACCACTAACCTAAACAGTGATACAGGAACTATAACCGACCTAAGCACCCAAACACACAATACCCAACAGTTGACAGCTAAGGGGGTAGATACAGAGAGGTTAACAGGTAAGGTTATAGTAGTAGATAATCTGACAGTCAACAAAGCAGCACATTTTTTCAGCCTCAGTATAGATGAGATAAAAGCGACACAAGGACAGATTATAGTTACCCCTGCTAGTGCTATTATTGAAAAGGTAGAAGTACAGGCAAGTGGTGATTATAAGTGCTGGTGGAAAAATACCGACAACCAAACAACTACTACACAGACATTTAGTACAGGTGACTTAGTAGTATGTCAGACCTTTAATACAGGACAATCTAGGTATTATTGGAGGCTATGTACAGAGGCAGGTAGTAGTGAAGGTTGGAATTATATTACCCTAAGCAAGACAGATAAAGACCCTGCTAGTGTAAGTGAACCGATGAAGGGGGATAATATTGTGCAGTTGGGTAATAGGACTGACACCACTAGACAGGCAGCTATAATAATCAGTGCATATAATACAGGTTACTTAGATAAGACCGTTGTAGCCCCTAGTATTGTACAGTACCAAGGAATTAATGACTACAACCTAGAGACACATAGGCTAAATGTAATCAGTGTAGGTAAGAATATATTTAGCGGTGAATTTAGGGTAGACAATGGAAAGACACTTGAATCCTATATAGCAGACAGAATTAAACTAACTGCTAGTGGTACACCTTATATCGGATCTGGTGGAACTTGGATGATATGGGATAAGGCTAGCAACACTTATAAAGATAGTAAGATACCAGCTAGGGGGCAAGATGGAAGAGACGGTAGTGTACCACAGATTAAGAACGGTACTTGGTGGATTGGTGGTACTGATACTAGAATCCCTGCACAAGGTAGTAAGGGTGAGAAAGGTGAGAAGGGAGATAAAGGAGACCAAGGACAGAAAGGTGATGCAGGTGTTACCCCTAGAATTGTTGATAATGTATGGTGGATTGGTAATACTAACACCCAAGTACCAGCAAGGGGACAGGATGGTAGAGACTTAGACCCAACACCATACTATAAACTCTATGACAGGGGCGGTAGTGTAGCAGTGGTAGATACTTTTAACAGACTATCCCTAAACATTGACTTAGGACTGATAGAGGTAGTAGGACAAAGTGCAAGTAGTGTAAGTTCAGATAATACACCTGCAAATAAGATACAGTATAGCGGTGGACTTATTGCAATTAACAGGGAAGGATTATTTAAGCACTCACAGACATTACCATACACAGGACAGACTACCTTTACCTTTAACCTGCTAAGTGGTGATAAGCTGGTAGACTCTTATACTATCCCTGTTACCGTCTTGCCAAGTACTGTATTTAGTGTTACAGACCAAATCAAGGCACAAGTACAAGACACAAAGCAGAGTATTAATAATGTAACAGGTAGGATAGGAACTGTTGAGAATAAGGTAACACAACTAACACAGACGGCAGATACTATCAAAACACAGGTACAGAATAATAAGACCAACCTAGACACCGTAACAGGAAAGATAAGGCAGGCAGAAAGTAGTATTAGTAGTCTCACACAGAAAGCAAGTAGTATAGAGCAGACTGTAGCAGGGACAAGGACAGAACTAAATAACCTACAGAATACCACAACACGAGACATTAACACACTCAGACAGACAGCTAGCGAAACAGAAAGTAAGATTAGCAGGGTTGAAGAGACGGTTAGAGACTTTAGTGTAGGCGGTCAGAACTTATTAAATGGTGTTATTGATTTTAGACAGCCTACCCCATTGTTACACACTAGCAAAGACAAGGACGGTTATATCTACTATAGAGGTGTTACTACTGAACTATTAGAGGCAGGTAAGAAATACACGCTACAGTTAAAGAGTGATGGACACCTTAGTAGTAGTCCTAGTGGAGAAACCGATAAGTCTTTTACAGTGTGGTTATGTGGTAAGTCTGATAATCTACTCTTTACTAGTTCTAATATGGTGAGTGATTGCGTGTGGACTTTTACCTGCCCTACCACCGACCATTACCAACTAAGGCTAAATTCTTATAGTGATGGTGTAGTGTATGAAAGTATTAAGTTCTGGGATATTAAGGTAGAAGAAGGGACTATAGCGACAGGTTGGAGTCCTAGTAGTAGTGACATCTATAATTACTATAGCAGGAACAGGGTAGGATTTGATTTTGTACAGAACTTTCCCAACGACCACCACCCAGCCCAAAGTATATCCTACAACCACAGTACAGACACGGTAACTATGACCTATAATGTTAGCAAGGCAGGGGGTCAGTTACAGGATATAGATTATACAGTACTTTTTGATAGTAACAGTTATGCAATTCCTAACGGTCTGTACTTAGTAAGATTCACACCCTACCTCAGTGCAGCAGATGTTAGGTTACTTGTAGAGATTGATAATAAGGATAGCATACAAACCCCTATAGATTACTCACAGCCTGCACACATTATTAGCGGAAGTGAGGTTAGCAAGGTAGTAGAAGTAAAGGATAACTACCTTCGTATCTATTTTGAAAGCGCACACCAAGCAGGACAGGACACTACTAGAGATTGGAGTATTGCCTTAACTGGTTTGAAGGTAGTAAGGATTAACAGTACTGAGTCTTACCTAAAACAAAGTGCAGATAAGATAGAGGCTAAGGTACTGAACGGTGATATTATCCTAGATGCAAAGCGTGTAAAGGTCAGAAACGGTAATACTGAGACGGCCCTGTTTGAGAATGGTAAGATTAAGACCCGCTATATTGAAAGTCAAGGAGGCCTGTTTAGTGTTAGTGATGACGGCTTTTACTATCGTGGCACTGTTAAGGATGTGGAAAATGAGACGGTAGAAACTAAAATACACTCACACGGACTTACTACTAGGGTTGATGAGACAGTACTAAAAGAAGGTATATTTCAGTCTGTTAAATTATCACCCTACAGTAGAGATATTAACTTAGACATTATTTCTAACAGTCAAGAGGCGATTAGTATATCTAGCGTTAGTAATAATTTGGACTCAGCTATTACAATAACGGACGGTGCAGTGTATGGACTTAGGGCTTTAACTAGACTGTATAAAGGTGGAAACTATACCCTAGACACTTATGTTAAAAATGTAATAGTAACAGGCGCAAGTGACCTAGATAACCAAGTACTAGGAAACCAAGGAACTAACCTACAACTACCAGACAATGACCTACTAACTAAAGGTATGTTAAGTCATAACCCAACAAGTGCAGAACGTGTAAAGTATATAAATAAGTATCACCAGACAGCCGAGAACTTACAAGCAGGACAGGAGTACATTATATTTAAGCGAAGTAGTGGTAGACTAGTGATAAGTGTAGATGATGACCCACGTAAGAAAATTAGTATAGTGAAATATAATCAAGGCAATGTAGAAGTAGTAAAGTCTGTATTATTCACTGTTAACTGGGTAGGTATTATAAAAGTCTTGTATGACGGTCAGAATTGGAACTTATATGTAGATTCAACTAACTACTAACAAATACTAAACTACTATGAAATTTGAGAGAGAACACAGAGACCTAATAAGCCATTTGACAGCTGTACTATTAATTATTAGTGGTGTTGTCTTAGCTTTCTTTAGTTTCTTTATCTTACACCTAATTGAAAACTCTATACTCGGATTCTTAAGTCTTGGGATTACCTTTGCTGGGGCAGTCTTTGGGATAACTCAGATACTTAAAGAGAAGTTTGAGGCCTATAAGATTAGCACTAACAAGGCAATCATTAAGAAACTGAATGAGAAAGATGTACAGGAAGAAGATAAGGATAAGAAGGATGATGTAGAATAGGTCTTTGCAGTCCGTGGTATCTAGTAAAGGGTATCACGGACCATCTTTTTTTAACTCTTTTTAGTACAACTCGATATTATTTTATTTTGATAGTTGAAATAATCTACCTATCTTTGCAGTGTAATAATTAAAAACATTAGCAATATGGAACAGACTAAAAAATTTGATGTAGTGTTTAATGATGACACAGATAGTAGCTGTAAAGGATTTAGTGAGAGCTATGATTACTGCTTAGATTACATTAAGGCTTATAACGGTACAAGTTATAGTTATTTTGAAGACTATAAAGGAGGTACAGTTAGCATAGTAGATAGTGAAACAAGGGAAGAGGTTTATAGTGAACCTGTTAAGTAAGTAAAACGGATAGCCCAGTCTTTTAGTAGGTTGGGCTTTTAATTTTCTAAAGGTATGGCAAGATTAAGTAGTGAACAGATAGAGGAAGTTGTGAGGCTGTATAGAAGTAAGAAGTACAGCATAAAGGAGATACTAGCACTGACAGGGGTAGGTAGTGAACAGACAGTGTATAGAATCATTGCAGGTAGGGACGATATAGAAATGATGAGACGAACAAGCCCTACTAAGAAATATAGCGTTAACCTAGATACTGAGGCGGTTAGAGTCTTAGATACAGTTAACCCTAGAAATATTAGCCAGTGGATTAATGACCTAATTGTTAAAGCTGGTGAGGACTTGATGATTAGAGTAGAGACAGGCAAGACAGAACAGGCTAAAGAGGTACTACAGGGGTTAGGGCTTGAATATAGACTTAGCAGGGAACAGGTTAAGAATAGATGGGCTAGTATGAAATATCCTAGCTTAGATTATAACTACCCATCAACTAAGGAACTAATCGACAGTGCTATTAACTTTACCCTACAGAAGACTAACTACTTTACAGTGGACGGTGGGACAATAGAAATAGAGGTAGGTATAAAGGATAGAAAGAAGGTAATAACTGCACTGAAAGAATTAGGTATAGAGGTAAAAGACAGGGCTAAGAAACTAACTACCCTAACAGAACAGCTACAGGAACAGATTAGACAGGGTAGTAAGAATGAAGATATAAAGGCTGAACTAAGGAGGCTAGGTAAAAGTAGCAGACATTATTATACAGTTGCCTATGAAGTACTAGATAGGGCAGGATATAGATTTAACCCTAGCAAGCACCCAGCAAGCCTAGAACAAAGTAAGTGGGCTGAGACATTCAAGGAGACAGGGGATAGAAGGACATTAAAGAGCAATCTAGACCTATTAGAAGAAGACGATACAGACAAGCTAGGGACACTAATAGAAGGTATTTTGTATAGTGTACATTCAGAATCTTAGTAATACTTGCAAGACCACCTAGGACGTACTAACTTTGCAAACGTAAAAAATAAAGTAATAAACAAGGAAGTGGAGGCACACTATAAACAGCGACAAAAAACTATGCAGAATGAAGAGTTAGTTAAGAAGTTTGAAGAGATGGTAGGTGTACGTAACTGTAACTTTAAGTATGTAAGGCCGTTTGTTACCTATAAGTTTGGACGTAATGAAGGTGAGAAGATTGAGAACTTAGATAAAGAGGCACTACTAAAAGCCCTAGAGTACTTTAAGTCTAAGCACTGTTTGGTAAGTAAGGAGGACGCAATTTGTAGGTTAAAATATTCTATGCTAAGTTCAGAAGACCTAGAAGAGATTAAGAGTAGCCTAGATAACACAATATTTGAGGCTATGCAAAGAGAGGTACAGGATGAGTATAGGGACATAGAAAGAGAACAAGACGAAATAAATGAGAGAAGAAGAAGATATGAAGAAAAGAGAAGGCGAGTAGAGGATAAAGTACGACAGACAGAAGTACTAGAGTCTAGGTAGTATTAGGTAAGATAGTTTTATTTTCATTTTATACTTTAATTTATATTGTTACAGAGTAGCTTGACTGAGAAGTTAGGCTACTTTTTTTATTCCTAATAATTTGGAGGTGTCCCAAATGTTTATTAACTTTGCACCTAGTACCCCAAGCCTTAAAGTTATCGAAACTGAGAGCTATAATACTGAACATCAATGAGTTACCTATATCTGGGCAATGTCATAATGTTTTTGTATTATAAATAGGCTTGTCGGGAGACAAGCCTTTTTATCTTTATATAGTTATAGGTCTGGGTAATCTCTTTATAAAGCGTATTTATCTTGTGAATAACACTACATTTAGTTTAAATGTACGTTGCTGTCACTTTTAACATTTGCCGTATTTTATTGACGATAAAAGGGTTATGAGTATATAAGATGTGACAGATATGACAGGAAAAATAGTTTTACCTAAAAGTTGATATAGTGATGTTTAGTTTATAGAGGGCAATAGAAGACTCTAAATGAAAGGACGAAGGCTAATATTAACAGTATTTTGTTAGTATATAATTCGCTGAGGGCTCTCTTTTATATAGGTAATTTTGTGTTTACTTGGGAGGGGTATTTCTCAATATAACCAAGTAATAAATACTCTCTCTTGGTGGCGTAAGTCTCATTTACTAACAAATGGGTAAAACTCTTCCTGTCTACTTCTCGGAAGGTGTATATCATTAGCACTCATGGTGTTTACTGTTAGCACCATGAGTGATGAGTATGAATACATTGGCTGAGGGTCGAGAATGGGATTATCCCAAATCAGTCATTAGAACCTAAACATATTTTGTTTTATTATCGAGCAGATTGTTTGGCTTTGCAACACAGGCGTAGCGGGCTACGTCAAGTTACAAAGACAGACAAGATGGCGATAAGAAAATAAAAGATGTTAGGAAACAATACCATAGTAATAAGAGATATACTTTTGTAGTCTAATGACCGCATTTGGGATTATATTAATCCCTTCTAAATATATCTCTTGTGTACACTTTTTCCTTTACATCATCAAGGCATTTATCGTATCGGTTGGCAATGATGGCATGACAACGCTGTTTGAAATCTTCAAGGTTGTTGACAACAAGGCTACCGAAGAAGGTTGCGCCATCTTCAAGCGTAGGCTCATAGATGATGACTTGTGCACCCTTTGCCTTAATACGCTTCATTACTCCTTGAATTGAACTTTGGCGGAAGTTGTCACTATTAGATTTCATAGTAAGACGATAGACACCAATGACGCACTCTTTCTCATCTTCTGGGTTATAGTCACCACGGTCGTAATAGTCATAATATCCAGCTTTATGCAATACTTGGTCAGCTATGAAGTCCTTGCGTGTACGGTTACTCTCAACGATTGCTTGAATAAGATTCTCTGGTACATCAGCATAGTTAGCAAGTAACTGCTTAGTGTCCTTAGGCAGACAATAGCCACCATAACCGAAAGAAGGATTGTTGTAGAAAGAGCCAATACGTGGGTCAAGACATACACCTTGAATGATGTTAGAAGTATCAAGACCTTTTACCTCAGCATAGGTGTCTAACTCATTGAAGTAACTTACGCGTAGTGCAAGGTAAGTATTAGCAAAGAGTTTCACCGCTTCTGCCTCTGTTAGTCCCATAAATAGAGTAGGGATATTCTCCTTTATTGCTCCTTCTTGTAGTAATTGAGCAAACAGCTGGGCTGCTCGTTCCAAGCGTTCGTCACCTTCAGGTCGACCAATGATAATGCGACTTGGGTAAAGATTGTCATAAAGAGCCTTGCTTTCACGTAGGAATTCTGGAGCAAAGAGAATGTTATTACACTTGTATTTTGCTCTAATATGCTCAGTGTAGCCAACAGGAATCGTAGACTTAACGACCATTATCGCATCTGGATTCACCTTCATTACGATTTCGATAACTTCCTCAACACGTCGTGTGTCAAAGTAGTTCTTCACAGGATCATAATTAGTTGGCGTAGCGATGACTACAAAGTCCGCATCCCTATAAGCAGTCTCTGCATCCAATGTGGCAGTAAGATCTAAATCCTTTTCTGCCAAATACTGTTCAATATAATCATCTTGAATAGGCGAACGTCTGTTGTTTATGAGGTCAACCTTTTCTTTTACTACGTCAACAGCTGTTACATGATGGTGTTGACTCAGCAGTGTTGCAATGCTGAGACCTACATAGCCCGTTCCGGCTACAGCTATTTTTAAGTCTTTAATATCCTTATCCATTGTCTTGTTCAGATTCTTTGCAAAGATACGTATTTCTATTCGAATAAGACAATGGATAAGGATAAAATCCTTACTAAATCCCTTCTTGTTGCTTTTTGTTTATCCGTTAACTATTCTGTATGTTTTCTTCTTGCAATGAAGGAGTATCATACAGCAATGATAATTTACAGAAGGGGTGCTAAACCAAATGATAGGTTTCCTCAAATGGGCGGCGATAACGATCTCCCCAAACACCATCTGGCATACGAACGCCACAGGTTATAACCATGTTTATTTCTGTATTGTAAGGTAGATTCAGTGCCTTCTTTACCAACAGACTATCGAAACCTTCAAGTGGACAAGTGTCATAGCCAGCCTCACTCATAGCTAACATAAATGTCTGAACAGCCAAAGCACAACTCTTGTGTACACTAACTCGCATGTCACCCTCACTTACTTGACGCATGATTGGGCGGAAAAGTCCAATCGTTTGTGCTAAAGCCTTACGAACAAGTCCCCACAAACCAAAGCAACGTGAATAGAGAAACGGCATTACTTTCGCATAATATAGTTCTAATTTCTTAATGCGCTTTTCCTTCTTCTCTGTAGGACTGTACTTATTGATGTTCTCCTTTTCAAATGCAAGTGTTGCCTGTGCATGTTTCTTATAGAGGTCCTGTCGAGTCACAAACACAACTATCTGTTGGGCAGAACGTGCTGTCAACTGGTCCAAGCACGCTGGTGCCAACTTCTCCAAAACCTTCTTGTCAGTTACATGATAAGCCTCCCAAAGTTGTAAGTTAGAACTTGTTGGAGCCAATGTCGCTTGTTCAATACATTTCTTTACAACTGTACTATCGAGTGGTTTCTTAGGGTCGAAATGTCTGACAGCCCTTCTATGGTCTAATATTTCTTGTAAACTCATAATTTCTTAATCTTTAATAGATGTAAAAGGAGCAAAGTGTATGCCATTATTTCTCTTCTGATAGGTTTGTATGATAGTCTTGTAATAATATGTTAAACAAAAGATTAGATGTATATATTACTAAGTAAAACATTTCTGTTTGAAAAATCCCAGACAACCTTTTCGTTGCCTGGGATTTTATATTTGGACTAATAGTAGTCACATGTTAGGATGATGTTTGCTTTATCCGCAGTGGAAGTATTGACGAACAAGTTTCTCCATCATCATCTCCTTGCCTTCTATCTCTTGACGTAGTGTACGGTCATTGTATGAGCGAAGCTGTTTGATAATACCATCAATCATTGCAGGAGAGAAGACATCATACTCTTCATAAACCTTACGCTGACGTTCCAAGCAGTCTGCTGAAGCGGCACAGCTATCAGGCAACTGAGCCAAGGTAGCGTAGCGTTCTGCATTCTTTGGGTCGTGGATATCACCGTCTGCAAAGGTTCTCTCAGCCTCAGCCTCAGCGTTTGCCATCTCAAAACCATGACGACAGGCCACGCAAAGACCAGCTAAAAGCTGATAGATATCAGCTGAAGCATCTGGAGAACGCATCTCAACAGTCTGCTTGATAGAGTAGTCACGCGCTGTAAGTGGTTCTATATTATTAGCTTTGTGGCACATATCCTCGCCAGAGGTCCAACCTAATGGTACGCGAACAAGTACAGAACGGTTACTCATACCCCAACATACATTTGTTGGAGCTTCCTGATGTGGAACGAGACGGAAGTATGATGTTGGGTTCTTATTGCCAAAGGCTGTGATACTCTCAGCTAAGTCCATCATACCAGCAATAGCACGACGAGCATCCTTAGAAAGTTTTCCTCCTTCGAGCATCATGTTCTTTCCGTCCTTCATTATACGCATGTGAATATGCATACCAGAACCAGCCTTACCCACAGTAATCTTTGGAGCGAAGGTAATATCAAGTCCTTCTTCGTAACCTAAGCTACGAATCACCCATTTAGCAATGAGTAACTGTTCAGCACATTCATTTGCTGGAACAGGCAAGAACTCAATCTCATTCTGTTCGTAGCAGCGTCCATTCTCAATGAAATTACCTACCTCAGAATGTCCATACTTAATCTTACCGCCACATTCAGCAATCAACTGCATAGAACGCATACGGAAGTCATTGCCTTTTGAGAAAGGAGAACTCTCGTGATAACCATGTTGGTCGTCAGCAGGGAATACACCTTCATCCTCTCGGATAACGTAGTATTCTAACTCACCCATAGCATGGAACTCCATACCAGTTACTTTCTTAAAGGCATCCATAGCCTTGCGGAGTGTATATTCTGGAGATGAAGCTAATGGATTACCATCTCGATCGAAGAAAGAACAGAGCATGCAAAGTGTTGGAATCTCTGAGAAAGGATCGATGAACGCTGTAGAAAAGCGTGGCATTACATAGAGGTCACTACTACCAGCTGCAATAAAGTTGAAGAGTGAAGAACCATCAACGCGCTCGCCACTTGTAAGTATTGTCTCCAAGTAGTCGGGTGTGTGAAGCATGAAGTTTAGTGTCTTCAATCGTCCGTCACCAGCAGGATACATGAAGTTGACCATTCTGATGTTCAAGTCACTGACAACTTGCTTGATATCATCTTTAGTAAATTCATGTGAGTCTTTGCCCAAGTGTGCTTCCAGCCTATTTGCTGAACACTTAAAAAGGTTATTCTCCATTGTCGTAGCTTTTATAAGATTAGTATTTGATTATGAGGACAAAAATACATATTAATTTCTTTATTCGCAATTATTTTTCATACTATTTTTCTCTATTTATTATCACTGTGGTATTCTTTATTTTTCGTTTTGTACAACTTTCTTTTATATTAGGAACTTGATGTTAGTTTTTCTTCGTATTTTTGCCTCGTTAGAAATAGAAAAGTATAAATCTTATGACAAAGGAGAAAACAATAAATCTGTCATCTAATCGTACTATCCGCAAAGCATCAACAGATGATTTTACTATCGTATCGAACCTAATTGAGCAGGGGAAAGCAAAGATGATTAAAACTGGTAATCCTAATCAATGGTCAGCAAATTATCCTGCGGAGAGTACCATAAGGCGTGACATTGCACAAGGTGATTGTTGTCTACTTTATGAGTGTGGGAAACCTATTGCAACCTTTGTGGCTAAGGCGGGTCCAGAACCTAATTACCACCGTATTGATAATGGTAGTTGGCTTGATGACCAACCTTATTATGTCATCCATCGTGTGGCTTCTTTGGAAGGTGTACATGGTGTAATGGCTGACATAATCAACTATTGTTCGGCATTTACCTCTTCTATTCGTATAGATACCCATGCAGATAATCGCCCGATGCAGGCTTCTTTGATTCGTTTAGGTTTCGTTTATTGTGGTATTATCTATGTTGAGAATGGAGATAGTAGATTAGCTTTTCAGCGCGTTTTTTAGTATTTTATTAGGTTCTTCCGAAATATGGAGTGATAAACTAAAAGTCTTATATAATAGGCACACG